>Ga0066600_10000152_pt1 | contig 27028 bp, 30 predicted proteins | sample Lowcelwee11metaG_FD_59486 | JGI IMG/M metagenome (GOLD analysis project Ga0066600, IMG submission 59486) | Freshwater pond sediment microbial communities from the University of Edinburgh, under environmental carbon perturbations - Low... | ecosystem: Environmental > Aquatic > Freshwater > Pond... | reverse complement strand
TCCGGTCAATCTTTACGGACCCGGCATTGAAAACAGCCATTCGTATTATATGAATGAAATTGATTTAAACCGCGCCATAAAATCAGGCAAAAAAATTCACGAGATAACTTCTGAGATAGGCGACTTCAAAGTTGTTATGAAAGAAGTTCAGAGACATCCGGTTTCCTGGAAACTTGTCCACATTGATCTGTTATCGCTCGCTCCGGGTAAAAAAGTTACTGTAACTATTCCATTAAGATATGTCGGAGTACCATTCGGCGTAAAAAACATGGGGGGAGTTTTTATTGAGAACTCAAGAGTTATAACGATCGAAGCAATGGCGGAATATATTCCAAACGATATCACAATTGATGTGGAACCTCTTAAGCTGAAAGACACCATACATGCCAGCGATATCAAAAGGGATAATATAAAGATAGTTTCTCCGGCGGACATGCTTTTAGCAAGAGTCGGAATAACAAGAGCAGCCGTATCTGAAACAGGCGGAGCGGCCGGAGCCGATGTTAAAGCGGCTGAAGGCGGAGGAGCACCTCCGGCAGCAGCGGCAGCCGGCGATAAAGCAGCGGCTGGAGCGGCAAAACCAGCAGCAACAGGAGCCGCAAAACCAGCAGCGGCTGGAGCTGCAGCAGCGAAACCTGATGCAAAACCCGCGGCAGAAAAGCACGGCAAAAAATAATTTAAGAATCTTTGAAATAAAATCGGAAACGCTTTGCAAGTAATAATCGGTCTAGGTAATCCCGGAAGCAGATATACCGACACATGGCATAATCTCGGGTATATATCACTTGACCGTTTTGCGCAGAAACACGGATTTTTATTTAAAGCCGGGAAAGGTAAATATTATACCGCTTCCGGCTTTTTTGATTCTAAAAAGATCCTTCTTGTTAAACCTACAACATATATGAACCTGTCCGGAACAGCCGTCGCTGAGATACTTAGTTATTTTGAAGTCGGCGTAAATGATATTTTAGTTGTTTACGATGACATCAATCTTGATCTCGGAAACATCAGACTGAGAAAATCCGGAAGCGCCGGCGGACACAACGGGATCAAATCAATAATTGCTTCACTTGAGACTTCAGATTTCGCAAGACTTAGGATAGGATTCAAAACCGAACAGATCAGCGCCATATTATCCAGTAATCCCGCTGTTCTCCCCGATCTTGTACTTGCAAAGATCCCTTCGGTTTTACACGAAGATATCCTTGCTTCTGTTGACAAAAGCATAGACGCGATCGAATATATACTGGAGAACGGATTTGATCGAGCGATGAATAAATTTAACGAAAAAAATTCGGATTCCGACACGGGAAAATCATAAGATTAATATTGACTTAACACAAAAAATAAATTAGATTTGGCGCGTACAATTCTTGCCGGGTTAACAAATAATCCGGCCAAAAGACCAAAAGAAGGAGGCAAAATGAATAGGTACGAAACAATGCTGATCATTGATCCGACCCTCGACCAGGAAAAAATAGACTCGGTTATTTCCCGCTATGAGGAAATGATAAAAGTTGACGGCGAGATAATATCAATAGATCCGTGGGGTAAAAAAAGGCTTGCATACCCGATAAAAAAGAAGCCTACGGGATTTTATGTGCTTTATAAGTACAAAGCAGGTAATAAAGTTCCTCAGACACTGGTTGACGACATGAACATCAATTCTTCAATTCTCCGCTACATGACTCTTGTAGTTGACAAAAGAGCCATTAAACAGGAGCAGCTTGACCTTGAAGGGGCGAACAGGATCATAAAGAATGAAGAAGAAAAAGAAGCCGCAGAAAAAGAAATCTAGAAATCAACCATGACGAGGAAATAAAATGATAAAAGAAAAAAAGAAAAGAATCTGCAGATTTTGCGAAGAGAATATTGTATATATTGATTATAAAAACGACAAACAGCTCGCAAAATTCACTACAGAACAGGGAAAGATAATTCCCAGAAGAACTTCCGGCGTATGCGCAAAGCATCAGAGAATGCTTACAAACGCTATTAAAAGAGCAAGAATTATAGCCTTAATGCCGTTCGTTGACAACACAGCAAGATAAAAAGGAGACGAGAATGTTTATTATATTAAGACAGGATTTGGATAAAGTTGGAAAGGCCGGCGAGGTAGTAAAAGTAAAAGACGGATTCGCAAGAAATTATCTTATTCCGAATCAGTACGCTTTTCCGGCAACAGACGCCTACATGAACCGATATAAAGAAGGAACAAAATCCAAAAGATACAAAGAAGCTATGGTAAAAAAATCGGATGATTTCCTTAGAAAAGCATTATCGGAAAAAACCGTCGTCATTAAAATGAAAGTCGGTGAAGAAGACAAACTTTTCGGATCAGTTACTTCCCAGAATATCGCAGATGAACTCAAAAAACACGGAATTGAAATTGATAAAAGAAGAATTCAGCTCGAAGAGAATATCAAGCATCTGGGCGAATATAAAGTTCAGTACAAATCTCATTCGGATATAGAAATCGCAATTTCGGTGAATGTTATCGCGGATTCCGAATAATTGTTCAAAGCCAAGTTTAAGAAAAGCCGTTATAACGGCTTTTTTTATTTGTGAAAATACAAATTTTTATGTAAATTATGTCCGATGATTATTTTTCGGTAATGATTGCAGTGATCAGGGCTGTTTCTTTAATTAAATCACTCCCGAATTGTATTCTGATGAAATAGAAACAGACAAATCAAGGAATCAAAATGAAAAACGAAATGACCCCATTGCGGATCGGCAATCTGACCATAAAGACACCTATAATTCAGGGTGGAATGGGAGTGGGAATATCTCTTTCAGGTCTGGCGGCTGCAGTGGCTAATGAAGGCGGAGTGGGAGTTATAGCATCCGTAGGTATAGGACTTCTTGAAGACGATTTTGAAACTGACTACCCGCTTGCGAATAAAAGAGCTTTGAGAAACGAAATAAGAAAAGCTAAAGCAAATTCCAAAGGAATCATAGGACTTAACGCAATGGTGGCCCTGACAGATTTTAAAGAGATCATTGATATAGCGGTTGACGAAAAGATCGATATACTTTTTCTGGGCGCGGGCCTTCCCGTAGATGTTCCGCATGAGATCGGAATCGATAAATATATAGCTTCGGGCGTTAAAGTTGTTCCGATAGTATCTTCCGGTCTTGCCGCAAAGATAATTCTGCGGAAATGGGACAGGAATTTCGGAATTGTACCTGACGCTTTCGTAGTCGAAGGGCCTCTCGCAGGAGGGCATCTGGGTTATAAAAGGGAAGATCTCTTTCTGGATTCGAACCTTCTGGAAAATATTGTGCCTAAAGTGATCGCCGAGATCAAACCTTTTGAAGATAAGTACAATAAAGAAATACCAGTAATAGCAGGCGGAGGAATATATACCGGAAAAGATATTTACAATATCCTTAAGACCGGAGCAAAAGGAATTCAGATGGGTACGAGATTCGTCGGAACTTTCGAATGCGACGCTCATGAGGATTTTAAAAAGAAATATCTGGAATGCAAAGAAGAAGACATTGTTATAATCAACAGTCCCGTAGGATTACCGGGCAGAGCGATCAATAATGATTTTCTCAAAAATGTGGATTCGAATAAAAATAAGATAAAATGTCCGTGGGTATGTTTAAAAAGCTGTAATGTTCAGACAGCGCATTACTGCATCGGACTCGCTCTGGCGAACGCAAAAAAAGGCGATCTTGATCACGGATTCGCTTTCTCCGGTGCGAACGCATACAGAGTAAATAAAATCGTTTCCGTCCACGATCTTTTCGAAGAACTGAAACAGGAATATTCCGACGCAGTTGACAGCGACCGCTAATTCCTAAAAGGGAGTTTATTTGTGATAAATATAGAAATAAACAAAGAGCTTGATGAAAACAGAGCAACGATCCTGTTGGTGGATGATGAGGAACTTATTCTCCAATCGCTCGAACTGGCTCTTTCAAGATATTTTCATGTGATAAAAGAATCAAATCCTCTCAATGTTTTCAGCATTTTAAAAAACAATAAAATAGATATTCTTATAAGTGACGAGATGATGCCCGGAATGAGAGGCTGTGAACTCGCGGAAAAAGTTCATGACCAGTTTCCTAATATCTGCAAAATTATTTTGAGCGGAAATTCCGATAAAAATGACATAGTCAGGGCCATAAACAAAGGACACATTTTTTCATTTCTCTTTAAACCCGTTGACATCAATCAGCTGCTCCAGGCGGTAAAGCAGGGGCTTGACCATAAACGGATGAAGGAAACCATTGAAGATCACAATAAGAACCTCGAAGAAAAGAACAGAAAACTTCTTAATGAAGTGCTTAACAAAAGTTCAAAGATCTTAGAGATGGAGAAATTCTACGAACTCGGCAAGTTTTCAGCTTCTATAGTTCACGATCTGAACAGTCCGCTTCAGACCCTTATTACCGGATACCAGCTGCTTGAAGACGAGATATTAAGCAGTTCCTCCGAAAGCACATCCGCAAAAACGATCCTTACTCTTATTGACAACAGCCTCGTCACAATGGAGAAAATGATCAAGAGCATTTCGAACAGAATAAATAACATAGCTGAAAAACCGGTAGATTTTGATCTGAACGAACTCATTCAGAAAAACATCAATTATGTCCAGATGAAAAATAAATCTTCATTTCCGGTGGAAATAAGCTTTCAGGCCGCAGATGATCTCCCCAAAATGAAGGGCGTGCCTCTGCATTTCGACCAGATCATGACCAACCTCTTAAGGAATTCCTATGACGCGATGGAAAATTCCGCAGAAAAGAAAATAATTATAAAAACTTTTATAAAAGCAGAAAAGATATGCCTGTTTATAAAAGATACAGGCACGGGGATCAAATCCGGCGACCTTGATAATATCTTCGATATCGGCTATACCTCTAAAGATCACGGCAAAGGTACCGGTCTGGGCCTTGTTATCATCAAGCAGATGGTAAATTCGTACAAGGGAAAGATCAAAGTGGAATCCGAATACGGAGAAGGCGCAAGCTTTTTAATCTGCTTTCCTGTCAGGAAATAGATGAATTACAACGACAGTCAGCTTCAGGCGATCGAACATTTTGAAGGTCCGTGTCTCGTTCTTGCGGGAGCGGGCAGCGGCAAAACAAGAGTGATTATAGGCAGGATCGAAAGACTTATCGAAGTACATAAAGTCAATCCTTCAAATATTCTTGCTGTTACATTTACGAATAAAGCCGCGGAAGAAATGCGTGAAAGACTGTCGGAATCGGTTAAAGACCACAGTCTGCTGACCTGTTCTACATTTCACGCGCTGGGTGTGAGGCTGATAAAAGAGAATCTTGAAAAACTGGGTTATTCAAAAGGGTTTTCCATATACGGTTCAGCTGAACAGCATGCCGCGGTCAAAAAAGCTATGCATAATCTGAACATATCTGATGAAATGTTCGATCCCAAGCTTATCAGCTATAAAATATCATATTTCAAAAACAGATACGCTAGTCTGAACAGCGTAACTGCACTCGATCCGATAACTAATGTCTCAAAAAGGATCATGCCTGAATATGACAGGATACTAAAAGCGAATAACGCCCTTGACTTCGACGATCTGCTTTTAAAAATGCTCGAACTTTTTACCGATAATAAGATACTCGAAAAATATCAGGAAAAATTCAAATTCATCCTTATTGATGAATTTCAGGATACGAATCCGGTTCAGAACAGGATCGTTTTAAAGCTTGGAGAAAAGTACGGCAATGTGTTCGTAGTAGGAGACGACGATCAGTCAATCTACGGATTCAGAGGCGCGGATTTCAGGAACATCCTCGATTTTGAAAAACACTGGGAAAAATGCAGAATAATCATACTCGATGTTAATTACCGTTCAACCGAAACTATTCTTAAGGCAGCTTCAGCCGTGATAAACAATAACCTCGAGCGAAAAGCAAAAAATGTTAAAACCCATTTTAAAGGTCATACGCCTATTGAATATTTTACCGCGCTGAATGAAAAACATGAAGCCGATCTGATCTCCGAAAAGATCAAAGAATTCGGTAAGAAATATTCAGACCACGCCGTTCTTTTAAGAACAAATTACCTTTCAAGGGCTATTGAGGAATCATTCAGAGAACATAGGGTCCCGTACAAAATTGTGGGCGATTATAAATTCTACGACAGAAAAGAAATAAAGGATGTTCTCGCATATTTGAAAATTGCGGTAAATCCGTCCGATGAAGTCTCAATACTGCGTATAATCAATACTCCGAAAAGAGGAATAGGCGAAGACACGGTATTTAAAATATCGAACTACGCGGAACAGAACCGGATCAGCTTTTTTAAAGCTCTTCAGGATTTTAAAAAGATAGATACCATCTCAAGTTCAAAACATCATAATATAAGCGGATTTCTGGATATTGTAACCGATCTTATTGATATGGTCGAAAACGGAGATATCTACGATACGGCCGTAAAAACCGTAGGCAGAATCGATTATTTCGCCCATATGGAAAAGGATAAAGAGAAAGATATCGAAAGCAAAAAAGCCAATGTCGAAGAGCTTTTTAATTCTATCAAGGAATACCGTGACGAAAAGAAAAACGCGACGCTGAACGGATTTCTTGAGAAAGTCGCGCTCATTCAGGACGGAGACGACACCGACCGCGGAGAGCAGGTGATCGTTCTAACCGTACATTCGTCAAAAGGACTTGAATTTGAAAATGTGTTCATAGCAGGCTTTGAGGAAGGCATCTTCCCTCACAGAAGATCACTCGATGAAGACAACCTCGAAGAGGAAAGGCGGCTCTGCTATGTAGCTCTTACACGGGCAAAAAAAAGACTGTTTTTATCATCCTGTAATACCAGGATCAAATACGGCGAGGAGTCAAAATCCAAACCCTCACGCTTTTTAAAAGAGATCCCTGATGAATTATTCCTTTACCCGCCGTCACAGGCAGGCGAAAAGAGCGCGGAGAATGCAAAATCCAAGATCCGCGAAATGATGGAAAAACTCAGAAATAAATATAAAGACGAGAAATAATCAAATCTGTCTTATGAAAAGTAAAAATATAATGCCGATCGCTATTCTATAATATCCGAAATGTTTGAATCCGTAATTTTCCACGATCTTCAAAAATATCTTTACTGCTATCCATGCAGTAAAAAAAGCAATTATAAATCCGATGCCGAGAAGGAATATTTCGTTTCCTGTAAATTCAATTTCAGTCTTTAGAAGATCATATCCGGATGCGGCGAACATTGTCGGTACGGCAAGAAGAAATGAAAATTCAGTGGCCTGTTTTTTATCAAGTCCGTTAAATACACCGCCGATAATCGTCGCTGCAGCTCTTGATACGCCCGGAACCATTGAAAAACACTGGATCAGTCCAATAAAAAAAGCATTTTTATAAGTTATATTTTCAAGAATATCAGTTTTGCTTTCCCTGCTCACGACTTTCTTGTCGATAAGAATTAAGATGATCCCCCCAATAATAAGGGATGTTGAGACTACTACTGAATTAAACAGATAGGTTTTAATATAATCATAAGCGAGAAAACCGATCACAGCTGTTGGAAAGAAAGCTGTTGTGAGTTTATAATAGATCGTGAATCCCTGTAAAAATCTTTTATAATAAAGCATAACTATCGCGAAGATAGCTCCAAGCTGAATACAAATCTCAAAAGTTTTTACGAATTCGTTTTCGCTTATTTTCATGGCGGTAGAAGCAAGTATCATATGTCCTGTTGATGAAACGGGAAGAAATTCTGTAAGGCCTTCAATTACCGCAATGATTATTGTTTGAATTATATCCATTTGATCTCCATGTTTTCCTTTATACAAACCCGGTTAATATTTAAGAATTATAAGGAATTAAGTCAAATCTTTTTTATTGTCAAGCATAAGAACGAACGGTATGACGAGAAAGGCAATATATCCCGCTATATCATAAGTAATTTCAAGTCCGATCGTGTCGCTCAGATAACCGACTGTGAGCACCATCAGAGAACTGCCAAGAAAGCTGATGGTCATATATGTGCCGTTAAGGAATGACAAATTCTTCGAGTCTCTTTCCTGAACCAGAGCCAGTATGATCGGATTAAATCCCAGATGCGCAAGTCCGGCCAGTATCAGAACGGGAAAAACCCAGACGCCGGATGAATAATTAAAAGCGAATAAGAGGAGCGGATTGATCACCGCAAGTATCAGAAGACTTTTTTTACGGCCGATCTTATCAGATATCATTCCCATAAAAAGTGTTCCGAAAACTCCTGAGAACTGAAAAACAGAAAGAGAGATCCCTGCAAGCCAGAGCGAAGCTCCTTTGTATGTAAGAAATGTCGGAAGATATAAAGTAAGAGCTGAACTCATTCCCGAGCGGAATACTGTGATTCCTGTAATTATGATAAAAAAAGGAATATACTGCCGGTAATTCCTTGCAGGTCTGTTATGTTTTTCAACCTTTTCGTGAACATCGATCTTTCTTATTTTATAATAAAGAATTATGGATACAAAAAGTCCGAGCGGCATGACTCTCCAGCTCCCTTCAAAAGACCAAAGAGAAACCGCGCCCAGAATAAGCATCGGCCCCAGTGTTCTCGCAAGCTCGCCTCCGATCATGTAGAAACTCATGCCCAGTCCGAGCCTGTCACCAGCTGCTTTTTTGATTATGACAGGGCCCGGAACATGGAAAATGCTTGATCCTATTCCTCCGATAAATATAAGAATGAACAGGCTCGCAAAATCCGGGGCGAGACCGAGAAAGCTCATAGATACTGTCATTATTATTATGCCGAGGATCATAAAATATTTAACATCGATCTTATCGGCAACAGCTCCGAAAAGCGGATTTATCAGAGAAGGTATCTTGATGGCGAAATCGAGCCAGCCGGCCTGAAATTTAGTCAGACCTGTAGTTTTTATCAGTATAGGAAGTACCGGAGCAAGAAAGCTGGAATATGTATCATGCATCATATGAGCTATCGAAACAGTAACAACTGTACCGAAATCGCGCGTTTTTTTACCGTTTATCTTATTGGGTTCAGCAGGAATATTTTGTAAAAGCTCATTTTCTATTTTCTGCTCCGATAATTTACAGCCGTTAAATTAAATTATTTATTACTGTTATTACAAGGATATTTTATATATAATACAATTTGAATTTTCTAATTTTGGAGATTTTAATGAAAAACAATGATTTAATGGATCTGTTGAAAAATCTGATCGAAATTGATTCCAGAAATCCTTTCAGTATTTCTATGAAAGAAAAGAAATATTACATAGGCGGTAATGAAACAAAAATAAATGAATTTTTATCGCGGAAATTGACCGAAGCCGGATTTAAAGTAAAAAAACAATTTGTTCACGATGATAATGAAGGGATAAAATATTATAACCTTACGGCTGAAAAAGGCAAAGGTAATAAATCAATTTTGTTCTATGGCCATTCAGATACCGTATCATCAGATCCCTGGCTGAGCGAAAAAGACGCTTTTACTCCCGCTGTAAAAGGAATATTCTTTCAGGGAAAAACAAGGAAAGCTATTTTCGGACTAGGTTCTAACGATATGAAAACTGGACTCGCCGTAATGTGCCTCGCTTTTAAAGACATCTATCCTAAGAATTATAAAATAAAAGTTGCGTTCGGCTGCGACGAGGAATTTTACTCCCTTGGCGCAAATGTGCTTGCTCAAAGTACATTTATGGACGATGTAAAGGCGATCGTAGTGCCTGAAATCGGAGACGGACCGAACAGGTTTTACGGACACGAGACGATAGGTATAGGAAGGCTTGGCAGATGCGAATTTGAAGCTGAAGTATTCGGCTCTGGAGGTCACGGAGCTATTTCTAATGACAGGACTTTCACAAACGCCGTGGTCGAAGCATCAAAATTTGCTGTTGAATTTGAAAAATTGAGGAAAAAGCATACAGATATTTTTGTTTTTTCCTCGGAGAAAGTACCCGATAAAAAAGTCAGGAATATAATTGAGGGTTCTTTTTTTATTTCAAAAATTGATTGCGGAAACGAAAGTTTATCTATTCCCTCGACAGGCAGAATTGTGATCGACTGTACTTTTACTCCAAACATGACTATAGCTAAATTAAAGCAAATTATTAATGGCTTTACCGCAGATCTGTATAGGAAAAAAATACTGAAGCCCGTTATAATAGAAGGGATAGAAAAAAGAATAATAATCAAAGAAAAAGAGAGACCTACACCGTACAGCGAGGCTTATCTGACACCGGAGGATCACGAATTTACGCAGTATGTAAAAAAATGCGTAAATCAAATCGGGAAATTTAAAAACTACAACATGGGCTATTCCGTAGCCGATGAAAATGTGTTTAAGCGGTTTCATCCGAAAATCCCTGTTATCGTTTCGGGGCCTGTAGGATGGAATTCTCACAGGGCGGATGAATGGGCCGAAATAAAAAGTATAGAAAAATTATTTGAATTATATAAAACAATCGGTGAAAATTTCGGAAAATATTTAAAAAAAACCGGTAAATAATTTTTTTCAGATATTATTTTGCGAGGATCATTTTATTCGTAAAGATTTTATTTCCGTATTTAAGAACTGAATAATAAATACCGCTGGACAAGCTGTTCCCGTCAAATCTGAAAGAATGAAAACCTTTCTGTAGATTACCGCAATAAATTTCGGCAACCTGCCTGCCTTTTATATCGAAAACAAATAATTCTGCTTCACCGTTTTTATCGAGGCTGAATTTAATTTCAGTCGAAGGATTGAACGGATTCGGATAATTCGATAATTGAGTTACTTCGGGGTCTTCAAAAGTATATTTATTATTAAACTTATCAGGAATAACAATCATGTCAAGCCAGACGATATCTTCATTATAAGGAACATAAGGTCCTCTGACATATTCCCACTTTATATTTCTAATTCCGGCTCTGATGTTATATGATAATACTCTCCATTCGTTTAAACCCGACCATAGATCAAGCGATTCCATTTCAGAGATATTAACACCGTCAATATAAAAATTTAATTTATCGTAAAATGGTCTTGTCGAAGTTTTATATGCAAAAATTAGCGTGCCGGGCTCAAAAAGATCAAGAGAAAGATTAATGCCTGAAGTCTGACCGGCTGATATTTCTCCAGAGCGGATTGACTTTTTATTGAAATATGATGCCCCGTCCGTAACAAACCATTTCGCATCTCCGGAAGGTATCCAGGTTATCTTCGAATCTTCAAGACTGGCAATCTCAAAATCCTCTATCAGAGAAGTCGGATTAATTATATTGAACGAGGTCTGTACATAAGCGTCTTTATCCGGAACTTTAGCCAGAATTTTAAGTTCAGAAAAACCTTCAATATCGGTTTTATTAAGAATAAGATTCCGTCCGATGATCTCATAATCCAAAATATTGGGATTAGATAAGCTTCCTACAATTAATTCCGCCAAAGTATTATCAGCAATATGAAAATATTCGTTCAAGTCAATACTGACAATGTCTTCGGTAAGAAGAATATTATCTTTATCTTTAATAGAGGTAATTCCGTAAAATGAGGATATCGTTCTTTTAAGCATAAGATCCATTTCTTCAGGTGTGGCATCCGCTTCAAGCGTGCCAATAATTCTGTTGTTTTTTCCGATAAATGTAAAAGAATTAGGAAAATTATTCGGGTATCTGAAGCCCAGTTCGTCTCTGGTAGCTAAGCTGAATGAATTATTAGTTATAATTTTGAATTCTAAAAGATCTTCATAACTGTTTGTACTGTAACAGCCGCCTACAACATAAAAATCGTTCTGATTTTTCTGATTATTAATAGTATTCTGAATATTTACTGCCTCCGGCGGTACTGAAATGCCCCCTCAGGTAAAACAAATTTCGAAGAAATATAATACAACAGCTTTATTTTCAGCAGTCAAATTTTGTATTTTTTGCCTTGAATACATGATATTGTAAGATTTATCCCAGACCGCGTCTTTAAAAGATATGCTGCCGATAGCTATAGGATCGGTTAACGGCGATGCGAATAATGAAATAACCGAGAATAAAACTATAAATGCTGTTATGATTTTTCCGCTGACTTTTTCCATTTAATACCCTCAACATTAACTTAATAAGAAGTATATACGATAAATGCTGTAAGTTCTATGAAAAATATCATATTTTTCGGCAAAATAATTTCCGGCTCATTTTATTTGCATTTATTCTAAAAATTTGATATTATATAAGAATGTATAAATGAACAAATCAGCAGTTTAATTGTTTATTTGAGAAAAATGGAGATCTTATGCCGAAAGTAGCTATAATAATGGGAAGTAAAAGCGATTCTGAATGTATGAAGAACTGCGAGGATTATCTCAATCATTTCGGAATTGATTATGAAATAAAAATATTATCCGCTCACAGAAATCCTGATGAGGTAGCGGAATACGCAAAAAACGCCGAAAAGAGCGGTATCAAGATTATTATTACTGCAGCAGGTATGGCCGCACATCTCGGAGGTGTAGTAGCAGCCCACACTATCCTTCCTGTTATCGGAGTTCCCATGAAAGGCGGAGTAATGGACGGACTTGATGCGCTCCTTTCAATGGTGCAGATGCCGGCAGGGGTTCCTGTTCCGACAATGGCTGTAGGAAACGCCGGGGCGAAAAACGCAGCAATAACAGCGGTTCAGATATTAGCCTTGTCAGATAATAAACTTAAGGAGAAATTAATTGAATTTAAAAGAAACGGATGCAAAATCTAAAAACACACTCGTTATAATTCCTACATACAATGAAATTGAAAATGTAAGCAGAATGATCGATACTGTTCTTGCTCTTCCTGAACAGCCGGATATTCTAATAGTGGATGATAATTCGCCGGACGGAACAGGAGCTGAAGTAAAAAAAATAACCGTAGAGAATAAAAAAGTTAACCTGCTTCAGAGAAGCGGAAAACTGGGTTTGGGAACAGCTTATATAGAAGGATTTAAATTCGCTTTAAAGAACGGGTATGATTATATAATTGAAATGGACTGCGACTTTTCTCACGATCCCAAAGACATTTCAAGATTATTAAAGGAGATCGACAATTTCGATCTTGTCATCGGTTCGAGATACATTCAGGGTGTAAATGTAGTTAACTGGCCTTTAAAGAGGCTTATTCTGAGTATGGGAGCTTCATTATACACAAGGATAATAACCGGAATGCCGTTAAAGGACGCTACTTCCGGTTTTAAATGTTTCAGAAAAGAAGTTATTCAGTCGATTGATCTTGAAAAGATACATTCAAACGGATATTCCTTTCAGATCGAGATGCATTATAAAACATGGAGAAAGAAATTCAGAATTAAAGAAATGCCTATCGTATTTACCGACAGAATTGACGGGCATTCAAAAATGGGAAAAGCGATAGTGCGCGAAGCAATTTTCATGGTATGGAAGCTCAGATTCCCGTTCCTGATAAAAAATAAATAATAAAAAAGTGAGTCCCTGAATGGATTTATCGGTAATTATTGTTAATTACAATGTAAAATACTTTTTAGAGAACACGATACGATCAGTTAAAAATTCAGTCAGGGATCTAACTTATGAGATCATTGTAATAGACAATGCGTCAAAAGACGGAAGCATGGAACATATTCTTTCTAAATTTACCGACATAATTTATATATTCAATGAATCCAATACCGGATTTGCTTCTGCGAATAATCAGGGATTGAAAATAGCTAAAGGGGAATTCATTCTGATTCTTAACCCTGACACTATTGTTAAAGATCTGTCTATAAATCTTTTGATAGATTATATGAAAAAAAAGCCGGAAACCGGACTTGCCACCTGCAAGATTATAGGACCCGAAGGCACTCTCGACGCTTCGTGTCACCGTTCATTCCCGACGATATGGAACTCTTTCTGCCATCTGACGGGATTAAGCAGATTACTTCCCGATTCGCAAATATTCGCAAGTTATAACCTTTTGTACCTGAAGGACGACAGGATCGCCGAAGTGGATGCCGTATCAGGGTCATTTATGCTTTTCAGGCGCGATATAATTGATAAAGGCGTTTTTATGCCTGAAGATTATTTTATGTACGGCGAAGATATAGACTTCTGCTATCAGATTAAAAAGCAGGGATATAAGATCGAATATGTTCCAATTGCTGATGTGATACATTACAGGGGTCAAAGCTCAAAGAAAGACAAGATAAAGCTGAGAAAATATTTCTTTGATTCAATGAAAATTTTCGTAAAAAAGAACTATTCGTCAAAATATTCTTTCTATTTCAAATTCATTTTAGATATCACGATAATGCTGTCTTTTCTTTTATCGATAGGTAAGATAGTCTTCAGAAAATACCTTCTTCCGATAATTGACATCACTTCTTATGCGGTCGGCTTATGGACCGCTGTTTTTTTATATCAGCCTTTATTATTATTATTCGATAAAATGGATACTCAAAGCGATGTCAAGATCAATTTCGATATGTATTTAGGAGTTTCAATTCTTTACATCGCTATCATACTTATTATTTTTTATATTACAAAAATATACGGAGAGAACAAATTTTCATACGGTAAGTTCATAATTTCGTCAGGTTATGTTATTATGATTACTCTGAGCATCACTTATTTCATGAAGATATTCGCGTATTCAAGAATGACCCTCGCTCTTATGCTGTTTTTCAGTACGCTTCTGATGATAGGATGGAGATATCTTCTTTTAAGAAAGATGAAGTTTTTTCTCGATAAAACGATCATCGTCGGAATAGATGATGTTTCAATGGAACTCATAAAACTTGAAAATGATCTGGCTAATGAAGGTAGAATAATTGTGGGGTATGTAGATACAAACGAAAAATATCTGGGCAGGAGTATAGATAAATTTGCCGTATTGGGGAGCATAGAGAATCTTAAAGAAATTATGAAGATCGAAGAAGCAAACAGCGTAATATTTTCTTTGAAAAGTATTCCGCTTTCTAAAATCCTGGTCTTCCGGGACATGCTCGAATACGATAATATCAGCTATAAAATACTTCCGGATTTCATTAAAGTAAAAAACGGGAAAATTCATTATTTAAACATATCTTAACAGGGAGAATTCATGGAAACAATCAAGAATGCCATCAAGTGGTTTTTTAAAACTACATTTACCGTAATTATAGTTTTTGCGGTTCTGCTTTTCTTTCTAACAGCTTTTATTGCAAAACTGACTTATGATAATGTCAAGCCTGAAGAAATTTTTAAAGGTTCATATATCGTTCTTAAATTTCCCCAGGGACTTCTGGAAAGTCCTACGGAAATGATCAGTTTTGAGAGTTTTAAAATGAGCGATCTAAGTAAAAAGACACTCGTTCTTAACGATGTTCTTCACAGGATATCCCTGGCGTCGAAAGATTCCAGGATTAAAGGCGTTATTCTTGATATGGATAACTGGAATATAGCGGCAGAACACACATCGGAGATTAACAATTCACTAAAGAAATTCAAAGAGTCAAAGAAGCCTGTTTATGCGTTGGGAAGCCAGCTCGATAAAACGAATTACGCAGCAGCTCTGGCAGCGGATGAGATAATAATGGATCCTTCTAATTCAGCCATGATAATGATAAACGGATTCAGCGTTTCGGTTCCTTATTTCAAGGATATGGGCGATAAGCTGGGTATCAGCGTCAATGTGATCCATATAGGGGAATATAAAGGTTCCGGCGAGAATTTTTCCAGAAACAGCATGTCGGATCAGTACCGGAGCAGTATTGAGAAAATTATAAATGACAGGCTTGATCTTTTTGCCGGTTCTATTGCGGAAAACAGAAAGATCGAGAAAGAAAAAGTACTCGATATGATAGAAAAAGGAGATATGGTATTTATTACTCCTGAGCAGGCTATGAACATGAACCTTGTTGACAAATTAATGTCATACGATAATTTCATCCAGGAGAACAATATAAAGGAAAAACAGCTTCTGGATATCAGAGACTACAACGATCTGGAGGAAGCTTCTGAAAACTCCAAGATAGCGCTGATACTTGCAGAAGGTACAATTGTGGATTCAGAAATAAATTCAGCTTTTGGAGAAGGTACGATTAATCCTCATGAATTCGAAAAAATTATTTCTCAGATAAAAAAGGACAAAAGCATTAAAGCAGTTGTTTTAAGAGTGAATTCACCCGGCGGATCAGCTCTGGCATCAGAGAAGATACTTAGAAAGTTAAAGGATCTGAAGAATACAATGCCTTTAATAGTGTCAATGGGTCCGGTAGCTGCTTCAGGCGGATATTATATTGCCTGCTGCGGAACAAAGATATTTGCCGATCAGAACACTATCACAGGCTCAATCGGCGTTGTTTCCATGATCCCTAATGTTAAAGAACTTACAGATAAACTGGGGATTAAAAATGAAAAAATCGTTAAAGGTAAGTATTCAGATATTTTCGATCTGACGAAAGAGAAATCCGAGGATGATATTTCATTAATGAGAAAAGCCATGGAAAAAATTTATATCGAGTTTAAATCAAGAGTATCAGAGGGCAGAAATATTACTGATGAGGAACTGGAGAAAATAGCGCAGGGGCAGATCTGGACGGGCAGGCAGGCAAAAGAGAACAGGCTGATTGACGAAATCGGCGGCCTGGAAGCAGCCGTTGAAGAGGCGAAAGTTATGGCCGGATTAACTTCGTTCTCTCTAATAACATATCCGAAAAATAAAACGATCTCAGAAAAAATATTCAGCATGGAATCTGAGGAAACCGGAATTTTCAGTTCGATCGATAAGATCGGGTACTTTAATAATGAACTCGATTTTATAAAAAAAGCCGTTTTATTCGGAAATCAGCCGGCAGCGGTTCTTCCGGTATATTTCGAATAGCTTCAATATTCCACTTTCCATAAAAAAAGACCTTTGGGAGATATCGTTTTTGGCGATAATCTCCTGTCTTTTTTTTCAAATATGTTCAGAATGTCATCATTCGAGATCCTTCCGCGGTTGAACTCAAGAAAAACCGATAAAATGATCCTGACCATGTTATGCAGAAACCTGTCGGACGAAATTTCCATGACCACTTCGTCGTTCTCTCTAAAAAAATGAAGCTGTTTGATCTCGCATATATAATTTTTAACTTCGGCATGAGCCGAACAGAACGCCTGAAAATCTTTTCTTCCCATAAACAGTCCGGCAGCTTCATTAATTTTAGCGATATTTATATCGTAAGGATATATTAATGAAAATCTGTTTCTGAATAATTCCGGTTTGCGCCTTAAAAAATAACGGTAAGTTCTTTTTCTTGCGTCGAATCTGGAATTAAAATCATCATGAACAAGTTCTGATCTTAAAGCGAGAATATCTGAGGGCAGAATATTGTTCAGAGGGTAAATTATTTTTTCCGCGGGAATAGAGCAAGATTCAATTTTAAAATTAATAACCTGTTCTTTTGCATGAACTCCGGAATCGGTTCTTCCGGAAAATACAGTAATCACTTTTTGTCCTATAACCTTTTCAATAGCGTTATCAAGCTCCTGCTGCACTGTTCTTACTTCAGGCTGGATCTGTGAGCCGCAGAAATCGGTACCGTCATACTGAATGGTCATTTTTATATTCATTGAAATCTCAAGAAAATAATTATCAGAAGAAGCGAAATAATAAACACGCCTAAATCGAAAATATTTAAAGACGCAGGTTTCAACTCTTTTCTTTTATCAAAATCGATACCGGCTGAAGTATAATGATCTTCCATTATTACGGCTTTACTGAAGCTGAGATTAAAAAGTTCGATCAGTACTTCTCCATTATTTCTGATGACGGAAAGTTTTTCCGAATTATTGCTTTTCCTCAATGAAATTATGTGTTTTGCCTCAGAGAATAATTCAGAAACAAATTCAATTCCGAGCATTACGGAAAAGAGCGATTTTCTGATTGCTTTTATAATGTGAACAGGTTTAAAAACGCCGAAATAAGAATCAAGTGTATTTATAAGAGATCTAAAATCGATGAAAAAATTAAACCATTTACTTAAAATTATCAGAATAATTATCTTTGTCAGGAATTTTGAGGATTCAGCAATATCTGAAGAAGCTAAAAGAGAAAATCCGAAAGAAAAAAGTAAAAATATTTTAAAACTGAATACCGGGTCAAGAATAAGAATTTTGAAATTGCGGCAACCAGCAGAAACGATTATAATAATGAAAGCCCATAAAGCAAGGTAGGTAAAAGACTGTGAAAAAGAGATCAGCATCATTGAAACAATGAATAAAAAAAACATTGATGCCGGATCAAGCTTTAATTTTTCATAGAGAAAAAAACGGGCAGAATTATTCTGCCCTTCAGTGGATTTAAAAATATCAGTCAAGACTTTCGTATAAATACTTTACCTGTTCTCTTAATTTGTACTCGAGCTCTTTTGAGTTCTCATAAAGAGGTTTTAAAGTATTTTTTGCTTTTTCAATTTTTCCGGCCTGAGCAAAACAGTTTCCCGCATTGTACAGAGTTCTGTTTTTATGAAGCTCTCTATCTGCCGATGAAGCTTTTAAATAAAGTTCTCCGGCTTTTTCAGCTATTTCCGGTTTTTTTTCGATCAGCCATTTATCCATATAAAGGCCGCCGAGAATATTGTAAAATGAGAATTTGAATGTTTCGTTATCAGACATATTCTGATTATCTTCAAGAAGATCGATCGCTTCATTGATTTTATTTTGTCTGATGTAAGATTTAGCTACAAGAATTACCATATCGCCAGTTGAATCATATCCGGAGAATTTGTCAATGTATTCTACTCCCTTTGACACAACAATAGAATCTTCAGAATTTTTGTAAGCTTTATTAATTTCAAATAACTTATCGGCCGCAAGCAGTCTGTTCTTTTCGTTACTTGATTTGTACAGGTTTACCGCTATGATTATCAATGCGATCCCGACTAAAATTCCTATGATCTGGTTCTTATGATGCTGGAAAAAATCATAAGTCACCATCATTTCTTCATTTTCAGGTTTTCTTTTGTATTTTACATTCATTTATCGCTCCTATCTTAACACAAATATTTCTACTGTACTCCCGAGAGGAGTTCATTCCTTTCAGGTTGTAACTCCCTCGTCAGTCCTCTGTACTCCCGAGAGGAGTTGAACCTCCGACCAAAGGTTTAGGAAACCTCTACTCTATCCACTGAGCTACGGGAGCATTTTCTATTTTAAAGAGTATCGAATATAAAAAATATGAGTATAAATGTCAATGATTTTATATGCTGTAAAACAGGATGTTTTTTGAGATAAGGATTTTAATAAGCATAAGGTACTTTAAGTTTGCTGAAGCTTATATTTCCCACAGAAGAAAAATCCGACCATGTTCTTATATACCAGAAATGCTGATCAAGTTTAATAAGATCAAAAACAAAATTCCCCTTGATCGAATAAACTCCGGAAGTATCGGTTACTGTCATTGTATAATCAATGTTAAGTTCCAGTGAATCAGCCGTTTCATCAATAGGGTCATTTATTAATTCAATATCCGAAAAATAGACCGAACCGGCCTTGAGTCCGTTCATGAATTTCTTTTCGCTTTCAATATTCCAGTCTTCGAAAATTTCCGGCTGCGACACATCAGACGCTTCCGTTACATATTTATAATGAAATTCGGAACTTACGGAATTTAAGAAAAGAGACTCGTAAAGGATCAGATCAAGACCTAAAAGGGATGTTTTAAAATTTGTTGTTAATTCCGCAACGGATTCGTTGTAATAATTATCATTGTTCCCGTCAGGATCTTCCGGATCTCTGGTCGAGAAAATATCCGAACAGGACATTAATGAGACAGCTAATACGATATTGAATAAAAATCTTGCCATAAAACCCGAGATTTACTATATTCCGCCGTATGTAAATATAATAGGAACCACAGTTTAAGTCAATAAATATAAATCCGGAGAAATAAATGCTCACATTCAAGAAAAAAGACGAAATAGAACCGAAACTTGATCTTTCGGTCGAAAAATTGACTTTGACTAATACAATAACTATCGAAGCTCTGATTCAAACACTTCTAAAAAACAATGTTATAAAACAGGAAGAACTTCTTGAAGAAATAAGAAAAATGAACAAGCACACAACAGTTTTAAAAGATGAAGTCAGAAATTCTGAAGAATCAAAGAAGAAATAGTTTATTTTAGAGGAAGCGCGATCTTTTTACCCTGTTTTGCCGAAAGATATATAGCTAAAATTATCTCTAATGATTTCCTGCCGTCCCTTCCGTCAATATCTGGCGCTTTTTTTCCTGTCAGCGAATCCACTACATTAATATAATATGGCAGGTGGCCGAATCCGTAAATGTTCGGAGGCTGATAATTCGATTCAGTCACAATCCTGTCGTCATCATCATAGTCTTCAAATTCCCATTTCTCGATTTTATTAACGGCAATTCCGCCAATTTTTACCGTACCTTTTTCTCCGAGAATTGTAATTGATCCTTCATAGTTTTTCGGATATGTAAGTAAAGTGACATTTATCGTTCCGATAACACCGTTCCTGAATTTTAATATAGCCGATCCTGTATCTTCGGTCTCGATTTTTCTCGCCATTGTCGCAGTTTCAGCCATAACATGATCAACGGGGCCGATAAGCCAGTAAAGCGCATCCACATAATGACTTGCCTGATTCATAAAAGCGCCTCCGTCGAATTCCCAGGTTCCGCGCCATTTTGCCTGATCGTAATATGATTGCGGCCGCTGCCAGAAAACATTCGACTGCACAAGGTATATTTTTCCGAAACGGTTCTTTTCAAGAGCTTTTTTCAAAAGCTGCATTGTTGTGTTTAAACGATTCTGTTTAACAACAAAAAGTTTAACTTTATTTTTATCGCATGCCTGTATTAAAGTGTCAGCCGATTCGAGATCAATCGCCATCGGTTTTTCAGTTATCACATGCAGTTTTTTAGAAGCCGCAGCTATTCCTACCTCTGAATGTAATCCGCTTGGTGTGCAAATAATTACCGCATCAAGTTTTTCTGATCCGAGCATTTTTTTATAATCGGAATATACTGATTTTATCCCGTATTTTTCTTTTTTCTCTTCAGCTTTACTTATATCAATATCGCAGCAGCAGGTAATTTCTGCGGATTCAATAGTTTCTACAGCCTTGAAATGACTGTCAGAAATCCTTCCGCATCCTATCAAACCGAAATTTATCATACAAATCCCATAGGTTTTACTTTATTCAAGTTTACAATTTAAGTCAAATCATACTGTTTTGTCAAGCCAAAAACAGTTCTATAAATTTAATTAGTTTTGCATTAGCCTTTTGTTCTGATTATCCTTATATTTGGATTTCCTTTTAATAAGGCGGAAAATGACTAAAAAAGCTGTAATTATTATCCTGAAAGTATGCCTCCTTGCAATCGTATTCTGGTTCATAGGAAAAAGCATCGCCGGAAATTTTGAAAAGATTGAAAATATTAAACTTACCGCATTTGATCCGAAATTTATGTTTCTTGCGGTGATCGTACTTTTTATTTCTCTTCTTTATCCGGTTTTCGCATGGAAATATCTTATTTTTTCGCTTGGAGAAAAGATAAATACATTAAGCGCCTTAAGGGTCTGGTTTATATCAAACCTCGGCAGATATGTTCCCGGTAAAATCCTTCAGTTCGCCGGTTTAATTTATTTTTCGGGAAAAGAAGGAGTGAACAAAGGAAAAGCTCTTCAGAGTGTTTTATATTCGCAGATCACCGCAAACGGACTAGGTATTCTGATGGGTCTCGGCCTTATAACTTTGAAAAGCGGAAACGAAAAATTTCCGAACGATCTTCATCTTACTTTAATTATTATCGCTGTCTTTATTCTTGTCCTCTGGTTCCCGACGGTGTTTTTGAAATCATCTAATTATTTTCTTGTAAAATTTAAAAAGCAGAAGATAGAAACGACACTTTCAAGGCAAAGCTACCTTATTTACCTTCTGCTTCAAGTTATAAACTGGTTTATTATGAGCTTCTCATTTATTTTTCTGATCAAATCTTATACCGGACTTTCCGTATCGGAGAATCCGCAGGTTCTTTTTATCCTTCCGATCAGCTGGACACTCGGACTTATCGCGCTGTTCGCTCCGGGGGGATTGGGCGTCAGAGAAGGAGCAATGTCTTTCTGGCTGAGCGGCTTTATACCGATTGAATTCGCTCTGGTTATTCCCTGGATCTACAGGATTTTAATTACATGCGTTGAGATGATACTTACTTTTATTTTTGCGGTTTCATATAAAAAACCGGAAATATTAAAGTCATTAAAGAATAATGAACAAAATAAAATTAATTGAAGTTTAACGAACGGGATAATGGAAAAATGGGCATGAATGATCTGAGAAAATTATCTGACGAAGAACTGATGTATAAGTTCCAGAACGGAGATAATTCTTCGTACAATGAAATAGTCGAACGGTACAAGAATAAGCTCTTAAATCATATCTTTTACTATACAAAAGATAGAGAGTGGGCGGAAGACATTGTGCAGGACACTTTTGTAAGGGTCTTTCTTAATAAGGACAAATACAAAGAAATAGCCAAAGTATCAACATGGATCTATACAATAGCAATAAATTTAGCAAAGACCTCGCTGTCAAGAACCGGAAAAATGGATGCGTTCTCTATAACGGGTAAAGACGGAGAAAACGATTATGAGATCAAAGATAAAAATACCACTACAGACGGAGAAGTATTAAAAAATGAACTTAGTGATATTATCAGGAGTTCAATAGAAAAGCTGGAAGAAAAGTTCCGGGAAATTGTAATGCTTAGGGATGTTGACGAAATGAGTTACGAAGAAATAGCAGCGCTCCTTAAAATACCGACCGGAACCGTAAAATCGAGATTAAACAGAGCAAGGCTCAATCTCAGGGATATTCTGGCAGATTATATAAACTAAAAAAAAATCAAAGCCATCGGAGCAGAAAAAAATGGAAAAATGCAGAAAAATTGAAGAAATGATCTTGAACGGGGAACTTGAACTGGACATAACCGTTGAGACAAATGAAATAATTGATTCACATCTAGAGGAATGTGAAGACTGCAGACTTTTTGTTAACGAATTAAAGAAAATATCCTTCGACACGAAGAACATTAAAAAATTGGAAGTCTCCGGCGGCTTTGATTATAATTTAAAGAGAAAACTTGACGCTGTTACAAAAGAAGATAAGACTGAAGCGATAAAAACAATTCCGCTGTTCACGAGAATGGTTTATTATTCTTCCGGAGTAGCGGCTGCGTTAATTGCTTTTCTGTATATATCTTCGCTTGGAGTTGTTGATCAGAAACAACAAAATATCACTGTTCCCGCTCCGGTAAATATTCAGCTTGCGGATACAAAGCCTGAACCGGAAAAGAACATCACAGATTCACTTGAGGATCTGCCGAAAAATATCAGCGACGACGAAGAATTAAGGCAGAAAGTCAATGCCGAGGACAACTGATCTGTATTGAAAATTCATGATTGAAAGAGCGGTTCTGCCGCTCTTTTTTTATAATAAAAATTAAATTTGCAATACTTGAGTAAATATTATATATTTAGTCCGCTAAAAAACAAAAGGAATTAATGGTGATAAACAAACTTTTACCGATCATAGACTCTAATAAGAAAACACCATCATTTTATGCCGCCAAGAATTTGTCCAAGAACGATATAGAAGATATTATAAGACTTTACGAGTATATTTTTAATCCTGAGATCAAGAAAATAAAGATCGAAAAGGAAGAAAGCGAGCAAATTGAGAATTGAAGATATTATTTCTCGGTATAGGCAAAACAAAACACAAATTTCTTACGGAAGGAATCGACAGGTACAGAAAGCTCGTTTCCGCTGATGCTGTCATCGAAGAAAAATATCTTAAGGAAGAAGAGGATAAACAGGATCCTGTCTCCGAAGAAAGCGGCAAACTTCTTAAAAATATACCGGCAGGATATCATACGATCCTTCTTGACATAAAAGGAAAAAAATTCACTTCCGAATCGTTCAGCGGATACATAAAAAATCTAAGGGACAATTCAACTCACGGAATAGCTTTCATTATAGGCGGATCGAACGGCGTCAGCGAAGAATTAAAAGAAAAAGTAAATCTCAGGCTGTCTTTTTCGGACATGACCATGACCCATCAGATGATCAGACTATTTCTGGCTGAACAGATCTACAGGGCATTCTCGATAATTAACAATAAAAAATATCATAAATAAGGTTTTTGACAATGCGTAATATTTTAATAACAATTTTAACGGCGATCATAATTCCTGTAGTATTGTATCTGATAATGGGGGATTATCTATCCTTTTCTATCGTGATCGGATTACTAACGGCTGCGGGTGTTTTTATTTTCCTGATAAGAAAAGCTTCGAAAGAAGTAGAAATATTAAATGAAAAAGCTCAGAAAGCTCTATATTCCCAAAATTTCGACAGAGCTTTAAGAATATATGAAAGCGGTCTGAGCCTTGGAAAAAAGAGCCCGTTTATCGTAGGGCAGATCTACGGAATGATCGGAATGATACATTACATGAGAAAAGATAACGACAAGGCTAAACCCGCGCTGGTAAAAGCATCTTCGATGAACTGGGCGGCTAAAGGCATGCTCGGTGTGATATATTTGAACGAGAAGAATTTTTCAGAGATGGAGAAAACCTTTAAAGTGATGGTGACTTCAGGGAAAAAAGAAGGTCTGGCATGGTCATTATACGCCTACTGCCTGGAAAAACTGAACCGTAAAGAAGAAGCATTAAAGATCCTCGAAGAAGGCAATAAAAAATTAAAAGAAGCTGACGACAGGATCAAAGCTAATATTCTGGAGCTGAAAAATAACAGAAAAATGAGAATGAAAGCTTTCGGCGACGCATGGTATCAGTTCATGCTGGAAAGACCGCCGATGAAAAGAATGATGCAGCAGCCCGGAATAGCTCATCAGACCGGTATGAAGAAAAACGCGATGTACAAGGGTTAATAATTATAAAGGAGCGGATTATGAGACTCGGAGTTAATATTGATCATATAGCTACCATCAGGGAAGCGAGAAAAGGATATGAACCCGATCCGGTAGCCGCGGCGATAATCTGCGATCTGGCCGGAGCCGACGGTATAGTCTGCCATTTAAGAGAAGACAAAAGGCACATTAATGATGAGGATCTTAGAAGATTAAGAGAAACTGTAAAAAGTCATTTGAACCTTGAAATGGCCGGCAATGACGACATGGTGCGGATAGCCACAAAAATCAAACCCGATATGGTGACTCTTGTACCTGAAAAAAGGGAAGAGCTGACTACTGAAGGCGGACTTGATGTCGTAGCTTTAAAAGACAGTCTTAGAGATATCGTGTTCAGACTCCGCAGCGCAGGAATTAAAGTATCGATGTTTGTTGATCCGGATATTTCGCAGATAAAGCAGTGTTCGCATATCGATGCCGACCTTATAGAGATCCATACAGGGCAATACGCCAACGCGAAAACCGATTCTGAATTAACCGAAGAGTTTGAGAAGATAAAAGCTGCGGCTGTTTATGCGGCAAAACTCGGTCTGGGCGTAAGCGCAGGGCACGGACTGAATTATCATAATGTAAAAGATATAGCTGAAATAGAAGAGATCGAAGAGCTTAATATAGGGCATTCGATAATTTCAAGGTCCGTACTCGTCGGACTTGACAGATCTGTAAGGGAAATGATAGATCTGATCAAATAATACTCAACAAAATTTATATATGGAAACAGCTCTTGTAATATTTGCTATACTTTTCAGCATAACAGTTGCTGTTTTTCCTTTTAAAATAGGCAGATTGAAATTTGATATAGCGACCGGATCATTTTTTGCGGTGCTGTTTTTGATAATTCTTCAGGCCGTTGATCTTGAAACGATCAAACTAGGTCTTATCGGAGACGGAAGGTTAAAGCCGTGGGAGATTATTGTAATATTTTTTACTGTCGCCTATGTAAGCGTCAGTCTCGATATTACAGGGATATTCGATTATTTAGCTTTCAAGATCGTTCTTTTTTCTAAAGGGAACGGTATAAATCTGTTCGTATTTTTTTATCTTTTTTCAAGTATTCTTACAGTATTCACATCGAACGATATTGTAATACTGACGCTCACGCCGATCATATTTTATCTTGGTAAACACGCTCATATAAATGTGCTTCCGCTTCTTTTCGCCGAATTTTTCGGGGCGAATACTTTAAGCATGTTCCTTTATATAGGGAACCCGACGAACATCATTGTCGGCAATTCGATCGGTCTGGGTTTTCTTGAATATACAAAAGTGATGTGGCTTCCGTCAACGGTTGCAGCCGTCGCGAATCTGATCCTTTTATATGCCGTTTTTAAAAAAGAGATCACAGGAAAATTCGAGCAGAAGCTAGATTCATCCTACGAGGTTAAAAACTGGCCTGACGCGTTTATAAGTTCATCGCTTCTTATCCTGATGCTTGCGGTATTGACGGTCTCACAATATATTAATGTTCAGATATGGGTCATTACTTCCGTTTCCGCAGCAGTATTTATAATCAAGGATCTCATTTTCGGTAAAAAAAGCTTTCAGAGAACATATAAAAAGATGCCGTGGCCGATACTGCCTTTCATTCTCGCCTTCTTTATTTTCATAGCCGATCTGAAAGATACAGGCGCGGTTGACCAGATGGCTAAGATCATGTCAGGGCTTTCGCAGGATCTCGGGCAAAGTATATTTTTTAACGGAATATTCAGCTTTATATGCGTAAATATAATGAACAATCAGCCTGCGACGATTTTATTCAGCAATGTTCTTGTGAATGACAGCTTTTCAAGCGCGGGAGCAGCCTATACGGGAGCGGCGTATTCTGTCGTCATAGCAAGCAATCTCGGCGCGAATTTTACGCTTATCGGAGCTCTAGCCGGGCTTATGTGGAAGCGGATCTTAGGGAAAAAAGGATTGAAGATCACTTATATGAGTTTTCTTAAAAAAGGACTGCTGATCACTCCGGCAGTATTTTTAATCACACTGCTCACGCTTTATTTTGTGCTGAAGTAAAAACAAAGGATCACTTACCCAGTCTTGACAACATATCAACAGCCTCAATATCCATCCTCGAGAACCCGAACCATTTCTTGCCTAAATCTTTCAGCGAAGCTCCGAAGTGATAAATTACCTTATCA
>Ga0066600_10000149_pt1 | contig 27124 bp, 41 predicted proteins | sample Lowcelwee11metaG_FD_59486 | JGI IMG/M metagenome (GOLD analysis project Ga0066600, IMG submission 59486) | Freshwater pond sediment microbial communities from the University of Edinburgh, under environmental carbon perturbations - Low... | ecosystem: Environmental > Aquatic > Freshwater > Pond... | reverse complement strand
ACCTCGGCATCAACTTGCGCCAGCAAAACTTCGACTTGATGCTGCCCGAACAATAAGCACCACCGTAGCACACCACTTTATGCGTTTTGCTGTGGATTTAGCCGCGAAGCTCCACAACACCACTTTCCGCCGCCAATTAAGCCTGGTTGCTGCGTTGGGCATTGTCATCATGTCAACGCTGTTCTTTCTTGCAGTGAATTGGCAGGGCGGTCGGCTCATCCGAGCCACTCTGATCAATCAGGGAATCAGTCTGGCAGAGGCATTAACGCGCCAGAGCCAGTTGGCCCTGCTAACCGGTTCCGGCGACAACGCACGCGATGCCGTCAGCACGGCGCTGGCCTTCCCCGACATTGAAACAATTACGCTGTACCGCGCGGATGGCTCGGTCTTGCTGACATTGAGCAACCCAGCACAACAAACCGCCGCGCCTGTGCTGCCGCTTGGGATGCCCCCCGAGAAAACCCAATTGGTGGAAGAAACCGGACATTCATGGCGTTTCGTCGCCCCGGTATGGACGGCGCCCGGCGTGGACTCGCCATTCGAGTTTGCCGCCCGGCCGGCAGAACTGATCGGCTATGTCTCTATTGAGCAAAGCAAGTCGACGCTCTCCGCCATGATGACGCATATCTTCCTCGCCACCTTTGTCGTTGCCGGGATGTTTACGCTTGTTTCCCTATGGTTCCTGCGTCGCCTGCTGGGTCGCCTGACCCAACCTCTGGCCGAACTGGAGGCAACAATGGAGGAAGCCCAGTCCGGCAAGACTGGGCTGCGCGCCAAGCTCAACGGGCCGCGCGATGTTGCCCGGATGGCCGCTACTTTCAACAACATGATGACCGCGCTGGAGGAGCGCGCCGCCGAAATCGAGCGCCACCGCTTCCATCTCGAAGAGTTGGTCGACGAGCGGACGCAACAGCTGCGCACCGCGAAAACTGCTGCCGAAGCGGCGAACGTGGCAAAAAGCGCGTTCCTCGCCAACATGAGCCATGAAATCCGCACACCGCTGAATGCCATCACCGGCATGACCCATCTGATCCGACGCTCCGGCGTTACGCCGCAACAGGCGGACCGGCTCGACAAGATCGATACGGCCGGCCAGCACCTGTTGGAAACCATCAACGCCGTTCTCGATCTGTCCAAGATCGAAGCCGGCAAACTCGTGCTGGAGGAAACCGATGTCGCTATCGGCGGTCTGGTCGCGAACGTCACCTCGATCCTGCTCGAACAGGCGCGCGCCAAGCATCTCCAACTCGTCGTCGAAACGCAGCCTTTGCCACATCATTTGCTGGGCGACCCCACACGCATACAGCAGGCCTTGCTCAACTACACCGCCAACGCCATCAAGTTCACCGAAACCGGTTCCGTCACCTTGCGCAGTCGGATGCAGGAGGAAACCGCCGACACGGTGCTGGTACGCTTTGAGGTGCAAGACACCGGCATCGGTATCGCCCCGTCAGTGGCCGAGCGCCTGTTCGCCAGCTTCGAGCAGGCCGACAACTCGACCACGCGCAAGTACGGTGGCACCGGACTGGGGCTCGCCATCACGAAAAAACTGGCTCAGTTGATGGGCGGCGACGCCGGTGTAATCAGCGCACCGGGGGCCGGCAGCACATTCTGGTTCACCGTCAGGCTAAGGAAAAACACGGTGACCACCCAGCCCATCTCAGAACTATCCGCCGATTTGGCCGAGGCCAGTCTGCAGCGCGACTATCCGGGCCGCCGCATCCTGCTCGTCGACGATGAGCCGGTCAACCGTGAAATTGTTCTGCTGTTGCTGGAAGAAGCCGGACAGAGGGTCGCTGTAGCGGAAGACGGACAGATAGCCCTGCAAATGGCCGAACTCGCCGACTACGACTTGATCCTGATGGACATGCAGATGCCGCACATGGACGGCCTCGAAGCCACTCGCCGCATCCGCCAATTGTCCAAGGCTCCGGTTCCGATCCTGGCGATGACGGCCAACGCTTTCGCCGAAGACAAGGCACGTTGCTTCGATGCCGGCATGAACGATTTCATCGCCAAGCCGGTGCGCCCGGACACACTATTCAGCACCGTGTTGAAATGGCTCAACCCCGGTCACCCCAAGGTATAACCCAAGCCCCAAGAGCATCACGCCTTCAACAGTTCGGCGCGACCGCCTAGCCAGCGCGCCAAGTGGCGCTCCGCATACTCAGGCCACTGGGCCAGCATCGTTTCGGCCGCACTGCGCGCTGCCTCGACCAAAGCAGCATCCTCCAAGTCGGCGAAGCGCAATAGCGGCAGGCCGCTCTGTCGCGCACCGATGAATTCGCCAGGACCGCGCAAGTGCAGATCCTGGCGCGCAATCTCGAAACCGTCGTTGCTTTCATAGATGACTCTGAGTCGGGCGCGTGCGGTTTCCGACAAAGGCTGCGCGTAGAGCAGGATGCAAGCGGATTCTGCAGCGCCGCGTCCCACACGACCGCGCAACTGGTGCAACTGCGCCAAGCCAAAGCGCTCGGCATGCTCGATCACCATCAGGCTGGCATTCGGCACATCGACCCCAACCTCAATTACTGTAGTCGCGACCAGCAACTGGATCTCATTGCTGACGAAGGCCGCCATGGTGGCGGCTTTCTCGGCCGGTTTGAGGCGACCATGCACCAGGCCGACGCGCAGCTCCGGCAGCTCGGCGCTGAGGTGGGCGTAGGTTTCCTCAGCGGTCTTCAATTGCAGCGTTTCGGATTCCTCAATCAGGGGACAGACCCAGTAAGCCTGCTGACCTTGCCCGCAGGCAAGGCGCACACGTCCGACGATCTCGTCGCGGCGCTTGTCGCCAACCAGTTTCGTCACCACCGGCGTTCGTCCGGGCGGCAGCGCGTCGATCACCGAGACGTCAAGGTCGGCGTAATAGCTCATCGCCAGCGTGCGCGGAATCGGCGTCGCCGACATCGCCAGTTGGTGTGCCTGCATGCCTTTTTGCTTGAGTGCGAGGCGTTGCCGCACCCCAAAGCGGTGTTGCTCGTCGACCACCGCCAGCCCGAGCCGGGCAAACTCGACGTTATCCTCAATCAGCGCATGGGTTCCCACCGCCAGCACCGTCTCACCAGCGCCGACTTTGGCGATGGCCTCCGTCTTCGCGCGCTTTTTCAGGCTACCCGTCAGCCACGCGACTTCCAGTCCAAGCGGCGCCAACCAAGTGTGTAGCTTGCGATAGTGCTGCTCGGCAAGGATTTCCGTCGGTGCCATCAACGCCGCCTGGTAACCGCTCTCGACCGCCTGCAACATCGCCAGCGCCGCGACCACGGTCTTGCCGCTACCGACATCGCCTTGCAGCAGACGCTGCATCGGATGCGGCCGGGCGAGATCGGCGGCAAGCTCCTGCCAGACCCGTTGTTGTGCGCCAGTCAAAGCGAAGGGCAGTTGTTTCAGTAAGCGCCCCGTTAACGTACCGTCGCCAGGTAAAGACGGGGCACCGCGCATGCACCGAGCGGCATGGGCCTGACGCAGGGAAATCTGCTGCGCCAGCAATTCGTCGAAAGCGATACGCTCCCATGCCGGCCGTTGTGTCGCGGCCAGCGCCTCTGCCGACAACCCTGCTGCCGGCGCATGCAGTAAGCGCACGCTCGCGGAAAAATCCTTTAGCCCAAAGCGCTTGATCAGCGACTCCGGCAGGGTTTCGTCGAGATTGACCTCGTCCAGTGCCCGTTCGATCAAGCGGCGCAAGCTAGACTGTCCAAGCCCGGCGGTGGTTGGATACACCGGGGTGAGCGCGGTGGGCAGGTCTTCGTCGCCATGCAGGATGCGGAAACGCGGATGGACCAACTCGCTGCCCCAGAACCCGCCGCGCGGCTCGCCGAACACACGCAAGCGCACGCCGGGTTGCAGTGCTTTTTGCTGGCTGGGATAGAAATTGAGGAAGCGCAGCAGCAGTGTGCCGGAAGGGTCTTCGATACGGCAGACCAATTGCCGACGCGGACGATAGGCGATTTCGCAAGAAACCACCGTCGCCTCGAATTGCGCCGCCTCACCTGGCAAGGCGGCGGCAATCGGTGTAATGCGTGTTTCGTCCTCGAAACGCAGCGGTAGATGCAGAACGAGATCGGCTTGGCAACTCAGGCCGAGTTTTCCCAGCTTGGCGGCGACGGCAGGGGTCGCCCCGGGAAAACGGATTTGGTCAGCCAAGCACCAGAACGGCGTCGGCCTCGACGAGCGCGCCGCGCGGCAATTCCTTCACACCGACAGCGGCACGAGCAGGATAAGGTTGGTTGAAGTAGCGCGCCATGGTCTCGTTGACCTTGGAGAAGTTGGCGAGATCGGTCAGGTAGATATTGAGCTTGACGGCTGCGTCCAGCGAACCGCCCGCCGCCTCGGCGACCGCCTTGAGGTTCTCGAAGACGCGCACGATCTGGGCGTCGATGCCCTCGACCATCTGCATGGTGGCAGGGTCGAGACCGATCTGGCCGGACATATAGACGGTGTCGCCCACCTTGACGGCCTGCGAATAGGTACCGATAGCGGCAGGGGCGTTTGGTGTACTGACGATCTGGCGGGACATGCCTTACTCCGTGGGTTTGAGCGCGACCTGGAAGTCCAGGCCGGAAAATACGTGCTGTATGCCACGTCGGGCACGCACATTGAGTACCAGCGGCGCCTTGAGATTCGCCCGCACGCCCCCGGCAGACTCATCCTTGACCAGAATCACCACCACCACCGCTTCTGAGGGATCGACGAGGTCGAGTGCGGCTGATTCCTCGTCGCTGATCTCGATTTCGTAGGTAAAGCCGAACATGGCCGGATCGGCAATATTGAAGGTAACCGCCGGGTCGTCGATCGATTGCAGGAAGAAATAGCGCGGCATGCCGCCATCCTCGGTTTCGGGATGAAACAGCGTGTAGCGGTGATAGTCCTCGAAGCCCGCCAGTCCCTGGGGAAATTCGATAATCCGATCAGGGGCTACGTCCAAAGAGCCGGAGTGTGGGGTGTCGATATTCATGGCGGTCATCAGTTTATCTCCTCACCAACATGCCGTCATCTATTCCGAGCGATTTGAGCTTGGCGCGGGCGGATTCGGCCTCCTGACGCGATGCAAACGGGCCGACCTGGACACGCGATTCAATCTGGGCGGGGACACCCGCCTGTTGTAGTCGCGCAACCAACTCCTCGGCGTTTGCATGATTGCTGAACACGCCTACCTGCAACAAAAAACGGTGCACGGTATCGACTGTCGTTTGGGTCAGCGGACGCGGGGCTGGAGCGTGAGCCGCCATCGCCTTGCGTTCGGCCGCAACAGCGGGCGCCGTACTTTCTGGCACGACACGGGCGATTTCACGCGCAGCATCGGGCTTGACCGGGGCGACGATGGGCGCACTCGGCTTGATCGCCGCCGGATGAGCGCTGGCAGGTGGCGTTACCGGCTTGGCAAGCCGTTCAGCCTTCAGCGACTTTTCGGACTGAGGCGCCGCCAAAGGCGTGTCGGTACGCTCAGGCACAATGGGTGCATCCGTCTTAGTCAGTTTGGCGTCCTCCGGTTTTTCTGCCGCAGCGACGTCCTTCCCGCTTTCGCCTGCGCCATCGACGGGCTTGCTTTCGGCAAGTTTTTCCTCGACGGCCTTCGGCTCCTCGACAGGTTCGGCAGGCGCCGCCGCCATCTTCGGCATAGCCGGTGGCTGCGGCTTGTTCAAAGCGTCGTAAACCGCCAGTCCTCCCAGCAGGCCGGCAATCACCACGCCCGCGACGGCAATCCGCGAAAGCAGGCGCTTTCTCAGTTTGTCGTCATCGCCCCCCGACGCGGCGTCCGCCGAATTCTGTGAATTCGCCGCTTGCGACGTATCGGTCTTCGCCATGCTCTACTCCCTCATCAAAATTCTTGTCGCCACGACTTAGGGCATACACGAGCTCGGCCTCGGCCAGCGAGATGCCAAGATGATCTGCCACGTCTTGCGCAGTCAGCCCCCGCTGCGACAACTCCATCGCTTCGGCATACTGCGGCGAAACGCGCCGTGCCACGCGCAACTCCGCCAATTCGGTACGCATGCGTTCCATTTCGTCGCGCATACGCTGCACTTCCATTTCCATGTCCGAACGCGCCAAGTGCTCCGCCAGATGCTGGCCGAACCCTCCCCCGCGTGGAGCGGCAGTCTGAGCAACGGGCACCATGCCATCTCCGGCATCCCGCGTATCCGGCAGCAGGTCGTCCACCTCGTTCCATTCGAAAGTCGGCGCTGGCGGGACGGCGCGGGGCAATTCCTCCACATTGGCCATGATGGCTGAAGCAACCGACGGTACGCGAAACTCGACCGGCACGTCCGTTTCCTCCGACACTTGTAAGTGCGCCGCCTCTGCCACGGAAGCAAGCGGCGCATCCACTCGTGGCGTCATATCCGCCACGCGAGCTTGCCGGGCTCGCCCGACCTGGGTCAGCTTCAACAGCATCATGACCAAATAGACTGCGGCCAGCGCCGCTAGGAGCAGGATGCCATCGCGCCAACCGAGAGCGAATCCGTCCATCACCGGCGTCCATCGACCAGCCGCCGACACCGCCCGGGGTTTCCCGGTCGGATTTTCAGATTCTCAAAGCCGCAACTAAGGTCGAACATGGATGTCGGTTTCACACGTAAGCAGTCGAATCCCATTCAGGGTAAATTGCCCCGATCATAGCCTTGAGGTAAACCGCGTTAAAAGTAGAGCAGGGCATTGTTTTTGCCATGTTTCTACCTGAAAGATCCGGTAGATCGATAAACCAACCGATCGCCGCGCTGCTTTCCCCCTCCGGGGCTGTTCAAAAGTTATAATATTTTTGTGGCAATAGCCAAGCTTACCATCTCGATTCGTCCTTTTATCGCTATGCCCACTGGACCTGATTCTGCTGGTTGCAGCATTCATTGTCGCCTTTAACAATTGTCTGGTCGCGCAGGTTCTTGCACTGGTCGAGCAATAACTGTCCAAAGTGTCTTGAACTTCGATCTCCTGCCCTCATATCTGGTTACAAATTCAAGTCGGCTAAGGGGAACCTCCGCCTTATGCTTTGGGTCGCAACAATACCTGTCAGACTGATTGAAAGGATTTTCGTAATGAATCGCAGGCGGCTGACCCTGATCGAGGTACTGCAACCTCAGTGTTTTAAGACCACCCCCGAGCGCTCGCGCGTGACACGTACTATCGTGCAACCCGAAATCGATGCATTCGAGCAGATGGAAGCGAAGACCGGCGGAACAGAGAAGTCGGCGCAGGAGGGACGGCGCGCCAATACCCTCGCACCGCAGTTGGCTAGCGCCTAGCGCTTTTCAGTTGTCGACAGCAGGAACTTCGCGCTTGCTGCCGTCAACATTGAGGCAGACATAGGTCAGGGTTGCCTCGGTAACCTTCACCACGATAGGATGCGCCGGGTCACGCTCTGCAAACACTTGGACATCGACGGTGATCGACGAGCGGCCGACTTTAACGATGGTGGCGTAAAAGCTCACTACGTCGCCAACAGAAATCGGCTGTTTGAATAAAAAAGAATTGACCGCCACAGTGGCGATGCGACCACGCGCACGGCGCATCGCCGGAATAGCGCCAGCAATGTCCACCTGCGCCATAACCCAACCACCAAAGATGTCACCCGCCGCATTGACATCCGCTGGCATGGGCATCACCCGCAGCACCGGCTCCTGGCCGGGTATCATCACGCCCGTATGTTCATTCATGAGCCGATCATACCTCAGAGCATTCTGCGAGCACTGTTAGAATCAAGGCATGCGCAGAGCTTCAGCCACCGCTGCCCTCCCCGCTCCACCTCCCAAGGAGCGGCACGACTGGCAAACCGTCAAAACCCTGTTCCCTTATCTTTGGCAATGGCGCGGACGTATTCTGGTGGCGCTGGCCTGCCTTATTGGAGCCAAACTCGCCAACGTCGGGGTACCGCTAGTCTTCAAGGAACTCATTGACGGCTTTGCCCCGATAGATGCTCCCCAGGCTGTACTTGCCGTCCCGTTGGCACTGATCGCCATCTACGGAATACTGCGCTTTTCGGTCGCACTCTTCACCGAGCTACGCGAGTTGATTTTTGCGCGCGTTACCCAACGCGCGGTACGCACCATCGCGCTCCAGGTGTTCGAGCACCTACATCGCCTATCCCTGCGCTTTCATCTTGAACGCCAGACCGGGGGCTTGACGCGCGATATCGAGCGCGGTACGCGCGCTATCGGGTCTCTGATCAGTTATACGATTTACTCGATTTTACCAACGCTCGTGGAAGTCGGCCTCGTACTGGGTATCCTGGCAACACGCTACGAATCGAGTTTCGCCCTCATTGCCTGCGGAACGCTAGCGGTCTATGTTGCTTTCACCATCGTCCTGTCAAATTGGCGCGTACATATCAGACGTGAAGTAAATGAGCTCGATTCCGCCGCCAATATTCGCGCTATCGACAGCCTGCTTAACTACGAGACAGTCAAATATTTCAACAACGAAAACTGGGAAAAGGAGCGCTACGACCAGCAGCTGCTCAAATGGGAAACCGCACAAATCAAGAGTCAGTTTTCGTTGTCCTATCTCAACTTGGGACAAGCCGCTATCATTGCCGTTGGTGTCACGCTGATGATGTGGCGCGCTGCGGTTGGCGTCAGCAATGGCAACATGACTGTTGGCGATATAGTCTTAGTGAATGCGTTCCTAATCCAGCTCTACATTCCTCTCAATTTTTTAGGCGTGCTGTATCGCGAGATCCGTCAGTCCCTAACCGACATCGAACGCATGTTTGCATTGATGAACGAAAACCGTGAAGTACGGGATGCAGCCGATGCCCACATGCTTGAGTCAGATACCTGCGCAATCCGCTTCGAGAATGTTGGGTTTGCCTATGAGGCCCGCCGCCCTATTCTCAACAATGTCAGTTTCGAGATTCCGGCAGGCCACTCTCTGGCTGTCGTTGGCCATAGTGGCTCGGGCAAAAGTACTTTGGCGCGCCTGCTATTCCGGTTTTACGACGTCAATAGTGGAGCCATTCAAGTTAATGGACAGGACATCCGCCAGTTAACCCAGTCCTCCCTGCGTGCGGCCATCGGTATCGTGCCGCAGGACACCGTGCTTTTCAACGATACACTGGCCTATAACATCCAGTACGGTCGCCCATCGGCCAGTTTCACCGAGGTACAAGAGGCCGCTCGCGCAGCACATCTTGCTGAATTTATTGAACGTTTGCCTGACGGCTATGCGACACGCGTCGGCGAACGCGGGTTAAAACTTTCCGGTGGAGAAAAACAGCGTGTTGCCATAGCCCGAACTCTGCTGAAAAATCCGCCCATCCTGATTTTCGATGAAGCCACCTCTGCGCTCGATTCCAAAACCGAAAAGGCAATTCAGGCTGAATTGGAGCTTGCTGCCATCGGTCGCACCACCTTGATCATTGCTCATCGCTTATCAACAGTTATGAACGCCGACCAGATTTTAGTGCTCGAAGGCGGAGGTATTATCGAGCGTGGCACCCATCACGAGTTATTGAAATCCCACGGTGCCTACGCTCAGATGTGGGCACTTCAGCAGCAAGAAGACAGCGCCCCTATGGAAGCTGTATAGTAATTGCACCCATCAACCTGGAGAATCCCATGAAAAAATTGCTCGTTCTCGGTATTACCCTCGGCTCAGCGCTTGCCCTGTCGCAGCCCGTATTTGCCGACACCTTGGCTAAGGTCAAGGAATCCGGCAGTATCACCATGGGCATTCGTGAATCGTCCTACCCACTTTCCTACCTTGATGACAAGCAGCTGCCTATTGGCTATCACATCGATATTTGCAACAAGATCATAGATGCAGTGAAGGCTGAACTAAAGCTGACCACTCTCAAAGTACAACATCAGGCTGTCACTTCACAGAATCGCATACCATTAGTAACAAACGGTACGGTTGATCTTGAATGCGGGTCCACGACCAACAATGAAGCCCGTCAGAAGCAGGTCGCGTTTGCACCAACGACATTTGTCACCAACGTACGCATGGCGGTCAAAAAGGCGTCTGGTATTTCTAGCCTCACCCAATTGGATGGCAAACCTGTTGCTACAACCACTGGTACCACTTCAGTCAAATTGATGCGCGGGCATGAAAAAGGCAAAGGCATTGACTTCAAGGAAGTCTATGGCAAGGATCACGCCGACTCTTTTCTTATGTTAGAAACAGACCGCTCTGTCGCTTTCGTCATGGACGACAATCTTTTGGCCGGCTTGATTGTCACTTCCAAAAATCCCGCAGACTATGCCATTGTTGGCGAGGTTCTGAATGTCGAACCAATCGCGATCATGCTACGCAAAGACGATCCCGCCTTCAAAAAATTGGTTGACGCTTCTGTTGCTGGCTTGATGAAGAGTGGTGAAATCGACAAGCTCTATACCAAGTGGTTCATGTCGCCGATTCCGCCCAAGGGCGCCAATATGAATTTTCCGATGAGCGACAAGCTTAAAGAACTCATCAAGTCTCCTAGCGATGCTCCCGCTGAGACGTATAACAAATAGACGGATACAAATATTCGGCGCTGATGGGACGGCGACAGCTGTCTCATCACTTTGATAATATGAACTACCACTGGAATTGGGGCATTTTTCTCGAGCAGGTACAAGCCGGCGAGGAGACATATCTCGACTGGTTGATTACCGGATTTGGGTGGACAGTCGCTGTTTCATTAACCGCCTGGACGATTGCTCTACTGCTTGGCAGCATAATCGGGACACTTCGAACCGTGCCGAGTATTAAGCTAACTGTGCTCGCCTCCTGTTACGTCGAGCTATTCCGTAACATCCCCTTACTAGTTCAGATGTTTCTTTGGTTTTTTGTCGTCCCAGAGCTACTCCCGCATAACCTGTCTCTTTGGGTTAAACAAGACATGCCAGCCAAGGAGTTCTTCACAGCTGTTCTTTGCCTAGGTTTGTTCACTTCAGCACGTGTTGCTGAACAAGTACGTGCTGGCGTACAAAGCCTTCCTCGCGGACAACAATTTGCAGGTTTGGCTATCGGCCTCTCATTGACACAAACCTATCGTTACATTTTATTACCAATGGCGTTTCGCATTATTATTCCGCCACTGACATCTGAGTTTATGAACATTTTTAAAAACTCTTCCGTTGCATTCGCCATTGGAGTGTTTGAACTAACGTTTCAAGCACGTCAAATGCAAGAAGACTCTGAACAGGGCATTGAAACTTACCTTGCGGTCACAGCTTTATATTTTATTTGTGCTTTTATAGCGAACCGTACTATGGCTCATATCGAAAGCCGGACTCGCGTACCAGGTTTTATCACCAACGACAAATGAGCTTCTTCGCTCAATTGGACTTTACAGTCCTTGCGCCTAGCCTGCCATTTCTTTGGACAGGTCTATTGTTCACCGCAAAACTAACATTTATAGCCATGGTCGGAGGTATTTTACTCGGCACATTGCTCGCACTGGCACGCCTTTCACCTATTTACACACTAGCCATTATGGCAACTTGGTATGTGAATCTGATGCGTTCGATACCATTGTTGATGGTAATTCTCTGGTTCTTTTTGGTCATACCTCTGATTACTGGCCAACCAATGGGGGCTGAAAATTCTGCCATTGTTACATTCACTGCATTTGAGGCAGCGTATTACAGCGAGATTATGCGCGCCGGGATACAAAGCGTTTCACGCGGTCAAGTATGGGCTGGACAAGCTCTTGGCATGAATTACCGTCAGACTATGTCTTATATTGTTCTGCCTCAGGCTTTCCGTAATATGCTGCCCGTGCTACTCACTCAGACGATAATTCTATTTCAAGACACTTCTCTCGTTTATGCAATCGGAGCAAAAGATCTGCTTAAAGCAGCCGAGATTGCCGGTAAGAATTACAACAGACCAGTAGAGATGTATATCTTCGTCGCTTTAATATATTTTTTAATTTGTTTTGCGCTTTCTCGCTTAGTTAAGCATCTCAACTCCCGAATCTCAATTATCCGTTAGTTCTTCTATGATCGACATCCGAAATGTCAGCAAGTGGTATGGGCAATTTCAGGTTTTGACTGATTGCACTACTACCATTTCGAAAGGAGAGGTAGTAGTAGTTTGCGGGCCTTCAGGTTCGGGTAAGTCCACACTTATAAAGTGCGTCAATGGGCTTGAAGGATTTCAGCATGGGGATATCTGTGTAAACGGGACTTCAGTCGCTGACGCCAAGACTAATCTTCCGAAATTACGTTCTCATGTTGGTATGGTCTTTCAACATTTTGAGTTATTTCCTCACATGACTGTCATCGATAACCTGACTATAGGACAGATTAAAGTGATAGGTAGAGGTCGCGATGAAGCTACTGAGCGCGGATTGAAACTACTTGAGCGTGTTGGATTGAAAGCTCAAGCAAAAAAGTTTCCAGGACAATTATCAGGTGGTCAGCAACAGCGGGTTGCGATCGCTCGCGCATTAGCGATGGACCCAATATGCATGCTGTTTGACGAACCGACGTCAGCCTTGGATCCCGAGATGATTAATGAAGTTTTAGATGTAATGGTCGAGCTTGCTACGGAAGGTATGACCATGATAGTCGTGACCCATGAAATGGGATTCGCCCGAAAAGTTGCTCATCGTGTTGTTTTTATGGACCAAGGGTGCATTGTTGAAGATGCGTCGAAAGATGACTTTTTTGGTACGCCTCGATCTGAACGGGCGCAAATATTCTTATCTAAAATTCTGAGTCATTAATAAAAAAACCGACTAATCGTCGGTTTTATATTAATACTTACTAGAGCATATTATGCTGTAGCAACATCTGTGGGAGCATCAACTGGACGGTCTAATAATTCAACATATGCCATAGGGGCGTTATCACCAACTCGGAACCCCATTTTTAGAATTCTAAGGTAGCCGCCATTTCTGTTAGCAAAGCGTGGTCCGAGTATGTCGAAGACCTTGACTACGATCTCGCGGTCTCGAAGACGATCAAATGCAAGACGTCTATTTGCCAATGAAGGCTTTTTACCCAAGGTGATAATCGGCTCGACAACTCTACGCAGCTCTTTAGCCTTCGGTAAAGTAGTTTTTATAGCCTCATGCCTAAGCAGAGACACAGTCATATTACGTAACATTGCTTGACGATGTGACGATGTACGATTGAGCTTTCTAAGTCCATTGCCATGACGCATTGTAAATTCCTTTCGATTTATACGACTGCCGCACCAGCAAACAGTCGGTTAATTATTATTTTTAATACAGTTTTAAGTGTAACGTGTAGCTTAACCCATTTTTTCTAAACCTACGGGTGGCCAATTTTCAAGTTTCATACCTAGAGTTAAACCACGGGAAGCCAAAACCTCTTTAATTTCATTTAATGACTTACGACCAAGATTTGGAGTTTTCAATAACTCTGTTTCCGTACGCTGAATTAAATCACCAATATAATATATATTCTCTGCTTTTAAGCAATTAGCAGATCTTACTGTTAGTTCTAAATCATCTACAGGGCGTAAGAGTATTGGATCTACAGAGGATTGTTTTGGTGCTTCAATTGAAATCGGCGTACCTTCAAGGTCAGAAAATACTGACAATTGATCCATTAATATACTTGCCGCATATCTAATAGACTCTTCTGGATCTATCGCACCATTAGTCTCAATATCAATAATTAATTTATCTAAGTCTGTTCGCTGCTCAACTCGTGCAGCCTCAACCTGATAACTCACGCGTCTTACTGGACTAAATGATGCATCTACAAGAATACGGCCTATACTCTTGTTTTCTTTTGCAGATATTCTGACATTTGCAGGTACGTATCCACGTCCAGCCTCAACCTTAATCTGCATGTCAAGCTTTCCACCAGGGGCTAGGTGAGCTATCACATGATCCGGGTTGATAATCTCAACATCATGATTCAACTGAATATCTGCTGCTGTTACAATCGTCAGCGCTCCCTCGCCTTTTTTAGACAGTGTTAATGTGGTTTCACCTCGATTATGAAGTCGCATCACAACGCCTTTAAGGTTTAACATGATATCGACTACATCTTCACGTATCCCCTCAAGCGTAGAATATTCATGTAGAACACCGTCAATACTAATCTCTGTCGGTGCTGCCCCAGGCATAGATGAAAGCAATATACGACGCAGCGCATTGCCTAATGTATGGCCATAGCCCCGCTCAAAAGGTTCCATTACAACGCGAGCATGTAGCGGTGAAAGGGTCTGAACGTCGATGATGCGGGGTTTTAGAAGCGCGTGACTTTGCATCTTCGTTCCTCAAATAGATATATGCGCCTGAGACCAATATGGCCTCAGGCGCGAACATTTCAAATTAACGTGAATATAACTCTACCACTAATCCTTCTTTAATCGAAGGAGGTAGTTCGTCACGTGCTGGATATGCCTTGAATATACCCTTACCTGCTTTGATATCAACATCAAGCCACTCAGGGAAACCTCGTGATTCAGCAGCGTCCATAGCAGCCTTAATGCGCAAATGAACGCGAGCTGGTTCTGTCAACTGAATAGTATCGCCAGGAGTAACATTGAATGAAGGAATATTGACCCGCTTACCGTTCACGAGAACGCCATTATGACGTACGACCTGACGGGCCTCTGCACGCGATGCACCAAATCCCATCCGATAAGCTACAGAATCTAAACGCCCCTCAAGCAACTGTAGTAGGTTTTCACCAGTTTGACCCTTGCGTCGACTTGCTTCTGCAAATATCTTACGAAATTGACGCTCTAATATTCCATACAAACGTCGTATTTTTTGCTTTTCTCGTAGCTGCTGACCGTAACCAGATAAACGCTGGCCTGACTTCTGTCCATGCTGACCTGGTGCGTAGTTACGACGCTCTATTGAACACTTATCTGTAAAGCACTTCTCACCCTTGAGGAATAACTTCTCTCCCTCACGACGACACTGACGGCATTTTGGATCTAAATTGCGTGCCACTTTGGCTTACTCCTTACAACAAACTTAGATGCGGCGGCGCTTAGGCGGCCTGCAACCATTATGTGGAATCGGGGTGATATCAGTTATGCTACTAATTTTGATACCTAAAGCATTCAGCGCACGGACTGCAGACTCCCGACCTGGTCCTGGACCCTTAATACGTACCTCGAGGTTTTTAATACCACACTCCTGCGCGGCTTTGCCTGCCGCCTCTGCCGCAACCTGAGCAGCGAAGGGTGTTGACTTGCGAGATCCTTTAAAACCTGCACCACCTGAAGTAGCCCATGATAATGCATTACCTTGGCGGTCTGTAATCGTAATAATAGTATTATTAAATGATGCATGAACATGCGCGATGCCCTCAGCAACATTTTTTTTAACTTTCTTTCGAACTTTTGTAGTCGTTTTAGCCATGATTTTGAGTACCTTACGAATTATTTCTTACTGCCAGCTACCGACTTACGAGGTCCCTTGCGCGTACGCGCGTTTGTGCGCGTACGCTGACCACGTACAGGCAAACCACGGCGATGCCTTACCCCACGATAACATCCTAAATCCATGAGGCGCTTTATACTCATTGTAACCTCACGACGCAAATCACCCTCGACTACGAATTTACCTACCTCTTCGCGTAGACGATCCATGTCTACCTCAGTTAAATCTTTCATTTTACTTGAACGCTTGACGCCTGCGGCATCACATATTTTCTGAGCGCGTGTACGACCAACACCATAAATTGCAGTCAATGCAATTTCAGCATGCTGATGATTTGGAATATTTACACCTGCAATACGAGCCATATACTTACCTTGTTCCCACTTCGTCTAAATGAGCCAGTCAGAATATCGAACAGACAATTTAATATCAACCTTGTCGTTGCTTATGGCGCGGGTCTGCGCATATAACACGAACAACACCGTGGCGACGTATTATCTTACACTTACGGCAAATACGCTTAACTGAAGCTTGCACTCTCATAACTCTCTCCGCAAATAAATAACATTTCTATTTAGCACGAAACACAATTCGAGCTTTATTTAGGTCGTAAGGGGTCAATTGCACTGTGACCTTATCACCTGGCAAAATGCGTATATAATGCATACGCATTTTGCCAGAAATATGCCCTAAAACTATATGACCATTTTCCAACTTTACTCGAAATGTAGCATTTGGTAGGTTCTCCAAAACCTCACCTTGCATCTCTATAGCATCTTCTTTCGACATGAATCAAATACAATAGGTTTAACGAGTCTGAAGCCCCGCGCCTTTAAAATTTGCCTTCTTAAGTAGACTCTCATATTGATTAGACATTATGTATGCCTGAACTTGAGACATAAAGTCCATAGTTACAACAACAATAATCAATAGAGAAGTACCACCGAAATAAAATGGTACATTCCACTTGAGAATTAAGAACTCCGGCAAAAGACAAACCAACGTTATATAAATTGCACCAACCAAAGTTAGACGCATAAGTATTTTATCTATATAACGCGCAGTCTGGTCTCCAGGACGATAGCCAGGCACAAATGCACCACTCTTCTTTAAATTGTCAGCAGTTTCTTTCGAATTAAATACAAGCGCAGTATAAAAGAAACAGAAAAATACAATAGCTAGTGCATATAGTATTACATATATTGGCTGTCCAGGAGAAAGGGTACTTGCAATATCCTTAAGCCAATGCCAACCATCACCTGCACCGAACCAACCAGCTGCAGTAGCAGGAAATAAAATAATTGATGATGCAAATATTGGCGGTATGACACCAGACATATTCAGCTTTAAAGGTAAATGTGAGCTTTGCCCACCATATACCTTATTCCCAACCTGTCGCTTTGCATAGTTAACTAATATTTTGCGTTGGCCGCGCTCAATAAAAACTACAAACCCAGTTACCAATACAACTAATATACAAATAACTATTGACGTCAATGGGTGCATTGCTCCTGTACGCACTAATTCAAACAAGCCACCTAGCGCACTTGGCAAACCAGCTGCAATTCCGGCGAATATTATGAGTGATATGCCATTTCCAAGTCCACGCTCAGTAATCTGCTCACCTAACCACATCAAAAACATAGTTCCGGTCAAAAGCGTCATTACTGTAGTAATTCTGAACATAATGCCTGGATCAAGGACAAGTCCTGGCTGAGTCTCAAGAGCAATAGCAATACCAATTGCTTGAAATAGTGCAAGCGCAACTGTACCGTAGCGTGTGTACTGTGTAATTTTGCGTCTGCCTGACTCGCCCTCCTTCTTGAGCTGCTCAAGTGAAGGTATGGCAATGGTCATCAATTGCATAATAATTGATGAGGAAATATAAGGCATAATGCCAAGAGCGAAAATGGTAAATCTAGACAATGCTCCGCCAGAAAACAAATTGAAAACACCCAGAATACCGCCCTGCTGGCTATTAAACAACTCAGAGAGCTGGACCGGATCAATTCCGGGAACCGGAATATGCGCACCAATTCGATATACAATCAATGCGCCTATCAAAAACCATAGACGGCGCCATAGATCACCAAATCTAGCTGACCCACTCAAGGTAACTGCATCTGATGTGGCATTGGCCACTTATATACTCCTGAAGCGTTAAGTTACGCAGAAGCTGATGCTATATCAACCACTGAACCACCTACAGACTCTATAATATTTCGCGCTCCTTTTGTTGCTCCAATCCCCTTAAGATGTATTTTACGTGTCAGCTTCCCAGATAAAATCACCTTAGCAGATAGACAATTACCTGAAACTACTCCAGATTGCATCAATGTCAAAAGATCTATATCAGAAACTGGAAGCTTTTCTAACTCAGATAAGCGAACTTCAGCACTTTTCGATGCTGTAAGCGAAACAAATCCTCGCTTAGGAAGCCTACGCTGCAAGGGCATCTGCCCACCCTCAAAACCAACCTTATGAAAACCACCTGCACGCGACTTCTGACCCTTATGGCCACGCCCCGCAGTTTTACCAAGGCCACTTCCAATTCCTCTACCAGGACGCTTAGCAGAGTGTTTAGCACCGACTGCAGGTTTTAAATTATTTAAGCGCATATTACAAACCTTCACATTTCAATAAATATGATACTTTGTGAATCATTCCGCGCAAAGCAGGAGTATCAACCAACTCAGCCGTGTGATTTATACGACGGAGTCCTAGTCCTCGGACTGTTGCTCGATGGTCTATTTTAGTCCCAATAACACTTTTGACTAAAGTAACCGATATCTTTTTAACCGCCATAATCAAACCTCCAATATCTCTTGGATACTTTTTCCACGCTTTGCTGCAACCTCGGAAGGTGTACTCATGGACATCAAACCCATGATTGTTGCGCGTACAAGATTATAAGGATTTGTTGATCCAATAGCTTTAGCAACAACATCGGTTACACCCATAACTTCAAATACAGCACGCATAGGTCCACCCGCAATTACACCAGTTCCAGCTGCTGCAGGAGACATTAGCACTTTAGTTGCTCCATGCTTTCCTATAACGGGATGATGCAAGGTGCCACTACGCAAGCTTACTTTTGAAAGCTTACGACGCGCTTCATCCATTGCCTTTTGAACTGCAACCGGCACCTCTCGCGCCTTGCCCTTACCCATCCCAATACCACCGTCCCCGTCGCCAACGACAGTAAGAGCTGCAAAACCTAATATTCGTCCGCCCTTAACAACCTTAGTTACGCGATTAATCGCCACCATTTTTTCGCGAAGACCATCGTCTCGCTCATCATTACTTTGTTGCTGCTTTTTACTTTGAGGTTTAGCCATTATTATCTCGCTTATTAATCGGCTTTAGAATTTCAGTCCGTTTTCTCGGGCAGATTCAGCTAACGCTTTAACTCGTCCATGATATTTAAAGCCAGCACGATCAAATGCCACATCACTAACTCCATGAACTTTGGCACGATCTGCTATAAGCTTACCCACTAACTTAGCTGCATGTACATTAGCACCATTTGAAATCAGTTTACGCACATCCGGCTCAATAGTAGATGCAGACACAAGTACTCTAGTGCCGCAGCATGAATATATCTGCGCATAAATATGGCTATTAGTGCGATGAACAGTCAACCTAACAACCTTTAGCTCAGCAATTTTCGCGCGTGTTCGAAGCGCACGACGCAGGCGAGCAACTTTTTTATTCATGATCACGACCTTTATATTGCTATCGAAGCAAACTTATTTCTTCTTAGTTTCTTTGATTGCCACTACCTCATCAGTATAACGAACACCTTTACCCTTATATGGTTCAGGAGAACGATACGCTCTGACTTCAGCGGCTACTTGACCGACCTTTTGACGATCAATACCCTTAATAATTATCTCAGTCTGAGTAGGTGTCTCAACTTTTACGCCCTCAGGCATCTGATGCACTACTGGGTGAGAAAAACCCAATGAAAGATTTAATTTAGCACCTTGGGCCTGAGCTTTATATCCGACACCAACTAGAGTTAGCCTCTTCTCAAATCCCTTACTAACCCCAACGACCATATTACTTAACAATGCCCTCATAGTTCCTGACATTGCCGAAGAATTTGGTTGCCCATCCAACTCCTTACAAAGGAGCGATGAACCATCTCTTTCGACCTTTACAGCAGGCAAAATGAAATGGGATAAGGATCCGAGAGGTCCATTAATCGTAATTTCCGATGCTGATAACACGGCATCAACACCGCCGGGCATTACTACTGGGTTCTTTGCTATGCGTGACATGAATATACCCTTTACGCCACAATACAAAGCACTTCACCGCCAACATTTATGCTGCGCGCTTTTCGGTCAGTCATAACTCCTCTTGGCGTTGAAATTATTGCAATGCCAAGACCATTCATCACTTTTGGCAAATCTTGCATTCCTCGATATATACGCAACCCCGGTCGGGAAATACGCTCTATACGCTCAATCACAGGCTTACCTGTGTAATATTTAAGTTCAATATCCAACATAGGCTTTTCGGTATCATTACGCACTGCGTAACTTTCAATATACCCTTCATCCTTCAAGACCTGAGCAATGGCTTTTTTTAACTTTGAAGAAGGCATTGAAACAGCCAACTTCTCAGCCATCTGGCCATTACGTATGCGCGTCAGCATGTCAGCTACCGGATCAGTCATACTCATCTTATACCCCTCACCAGCTAGCCTTAGTCATGCCAGGCACCTCACCTCGCATGGCTATTTCACGTAACTTATTGCGACACAGACCAAATTTCTTAAAAACTCCTCGCGGACGCCCTGTTAACACACATCGATTACGCTGACGCACAGGACTAGAGTTTCTCGGCAACTGATGGAATTTAAGACGAGCAACCATCCGATCCTCATCACTTAGCATGACATTATTCATATTTGCGATCAATTCAGCCCGCTTAGCTGCAAATTTATCCACCATTTTTGCCCGCTTTGCTTCTCGATTTATGAGTGAAAGTTTAGCCATAACTCTCTCAATTCTTGAAGGGAAACTTAAATGCGGCAAGAAGCGCCTTTGCTTCCGCGTCGGTCTTTGCTGTCGTTGTAATACTAATATTCATACCACGCAACACATCAATTTTATCGTATTCAATTTCAGGAAAAATGATTTGCTCCTTGACCCCAATATTATAGTTACCACGACCATCAAATCCTTTACTACCAGGAATGCCCCGAAAGTCCCGGATTCTAGGCATAGCCACACTTACAAGGCGATCAAGGAACTCATACATACGCATTCCTCGTAGAGTAACCATACATCCAATAGGATAGCCCTCGCGGATCTTAAAACCAGCAATCGCTTTACGTGCTTTAGTTACAACCGGCTTTTGCCCCGCGATCTTTGTCATATCACTTACAGCATTTTCAAGTACCTTTTTATCCGCTACCGCCTCGCCAACACCCATATTAAGCGTGATTTTTGTAATACGCGGAACTTCCATAACAGATACATACCCAAAATGCTCACGCAGATGAGGAACTATTTCTGTTCTATAATAATCTTGCAATCGAGCCATGATTACCCCTTAAGCCCCAACCAATTCGCCACTAGACTTGAAAACGCGAACTCTATTTTTATCTTCCAAAATCCTTACCGAAACTCGATCAGCCTTTTGAGAAGCCGGATTAAACAAGGCAACGTTAGACACATGCAAGGGCATTTCTTTCTCAACAACCCCTCCAACTTGCCCCCTCATTGGATTTGGCTTTACGTGCTTCTTGACTCGATTTACACCCTGAACAAGGACACGATCACAACCTTCAAACCCCATCACAATACCTCGCCCACCCTTATCCCGGCCAGCAATCACTACAACTTCATCATTTTTGCGAATTTTTTCCATAATATAGCCTTATCCCAACCCTCTAAAGCACTTCAGGAGCTAGCGAGACAATCTTCATAAATCGCTCAGTACGCAATTCACGCGTTACCGGCCCAAAGATTCGCGTACCTATTGGCTCAAGTTTATTATTTAGTAGGACTGCGGCATTACCATCAAACTTCACCAACGAACCGTCAGCTCGACGAACACCCTTAGCTGTACGCACAACTACCGCACTATAGACCTCACCTTTTTTGACACGCCCACGCGGTGCAGCATCTTTAATACTGACCTTTATGACATCTCCAATACCAGCATAACGTCGCTTAGATCCACCCATGACTTTAATGCACATGACTGATCGAGCACCTGTATTGTCGGCCACATCTAGCCGGGATTGCATTTGGATCATTTATACTCTCCAACTTAACCTGCATTCGATAACACCGAAAACGCAGCCAGTTTTGGAACCCAGATATACTAGGGACTAACACTGCCGAGTACAGTATTTACCAAGCAGTTGAAATTCAATGGAGGCTGAACTATACCTGCCACCATCGACAACGTCAACACAATTAGCAATAAATATACTAATCGTGCTTCTCTAATAACTTTGTAACCCTCCACGCCTTAGTCTTTGCGATAGGGGAACACTCTTCTATTTGGACAATATCACCTTCTACTGCAGTTAGCCCTTCAATATGAGCATGATACTTTCTTGACCTGATTAGAACTTTACCGATGACAGGGTGCTTGACCTTACGCTCAATTAGCACTGTCACGGTCTTCTGCATCTTATCGCTAACAATGCGTCCCTCTAAGGTGCGGCGCATAGACTGAACTGCTTCGCTCATTTTGCTATAGCCCTTTCATGCTGAATTGTCTTTATACGTGCAATGTCTTTACGCAATTTCCCCAACTGACTTGTATTATTCAACTGTTGAGTGGCTAATTGCATCCTAAGAGAAAACTGAGCCCTTCTCAGATCAAGCAATTCAACATTCAAATCTACTTCTGATTTAACTCTTAATTCAGTAGCTTTCATCGTTTACCCCAGATGACGGGTGACAAAAGTCGTAGCTAACGGAAGTTTAGCTGCCGCTAAGGCAAAAGCCTCACGAGCTAGAGCTTCGTCAACACCGTCCATTTCATACAATACTTTACCAGGCTGTATCTCAGCAACCCAGTATTCAGGATTCCCTTTACCATTGCCCATTCTGACCTCAGCTGGCTTTTCTGATATTGGCTTATCTGGAAATATTCTAATCCATATACGCCCACCACGTTTAATATGACGTGTCATTGCACGACGAGCCGCTTCTATTTGTCGTGCAGTCAAGCGTCCACGGGCGATTGCCTTGAGACCATATTCACCGAAGCTCACTTTCGCACCCCGTGTAGCCAAGCCAGTATTGCGGCCCTTGTGTTCTTTCCTATATTTTCTGCGTGCAGGTTGCAGCATAATGTCTACTCCTTAACTTCCTTGCTTATAGGGTCTGAGCTAATTTTAGCTGCCCCTGCTTTATGAACGCGTTTAATCAGCGGTTTATTGATCGCATCTATTTCTGAAGACACATTATTATTAATATCAGCTATTGTAGTCTCAGGTTTACGTGTAGTACGACGAGGTGTTACTGGCTTACTATCCGCATCTGTACTCACTATAGCGTTATGCTGCTTTCGTGTGCGCTTTCCATGTTCATCATTGCCCTGTTCACTTAACTGGGCCGGAGCATCTCCACGTGAAACTGCATCTCCCTTAAACACCCATACTTTAATACCTATGATACCGTATGTGGTCTTAGCTTCGGATGTTCCATAGTCGATAACAGCTCTCAGTGTGTGTAATGGAACCCTACCCTCTCTGTACCATTCTGTACGCGCAATTTCAGCACCATTTAAGCGACCAGCGCTCATAATTTTAATGCCCTGAGCACCTAAACGCATAGCATTTTGCATAGCACGCTTCATCGCTCTACGAAACATAATACGCTTCTCAAGTTGTTGAGCAATTGAGTCAGCAATTAATTGAGCGTCAATCTCAGGCTTACGAATTTCTTCTATATTTACATGAACTGGAACACCCATGCGGCGCTGCAAATCAATTTTAAGCTGCTCAATATCTTCACCCTTTTTACCAATTACAACGCCAGGTCGAGCACTGAATACTGTGACTCGCGCATTTTTAGCAGGGCGCTCTATTACTACACGACCTACTGATGCATGTGCCAATTTTTTCTTAAGATAATCTCTTACAGCTATATCCTCTTGCAACATAGAGGCAAATGATTTCGAGTTAGAAAACCAGCGTGAAGACCAATCTCGCGTGACAGATAGACGGAAGCCTGTCGGATGAATCTTTTGTCCCATGAATAATCCCCTTACTCTCCGACCGTCACATAAATGTGGCAAGTCTGTTTGCTGATTCTATTCCCCCTGCCCTTAGCACGCGCTGTGAACCGCTTAAGCACTGAGCCCTGCTCGACATGGATACGCGTAATTTTCAACGAATCAATATCTACACCAGCATTGTGCTCTGCATTAGCAATTGCAGACTCGAGTACTTTTTTGACTATTACTGCCCCCTTTTTTGGGCAAAAGGCAAGTACATTTAAGGCTTGCTCAACAGTCTTCCCTCTAACCAAATCTGCAACTAAACGCCCCTTTTGAGCAGATAGTCGCACCCCACGCAGAATAGCATTAGTATCCATTGACATATCCTTACTTCTTCGCTTTCTTGCCAGCAGCGTGACCTTTAAATGTCCGAGTCAGTGCAAACTCACCTAGCTTATGACCAACCATGTTTTCTGAAACATATACAGGTATATGTTGTTTCCCATTGTGCACAGCTAATGTCAGCCCAATAAAATCAGGTAGTACTGTTGAGCGACGTGACCATGTTTTGATTGGGCGCTTATCGTTTGAGGTACGAGCCGATTCCACCTTTTTAATAAGATGACCATCGACAAAAGGACCCTTTTTGATTGATCGTGCCATGCTTTACCCCTTAACGCTTATGCCGACGCTGAACAATCATGTTGTTCGTGCGCTTATTGCTACGTGTGCGGTAGCCTTTCGCTGGCTGCCCCCAAGGACTCACTGGTACTCGGCCTTCTCCAGTACGCCCCTCCCCACCGCCATGAGGGTGGTCTACTGGGTTCATTGCAACACCTCGCACTGTAGGCCTTATCCCTCTCCATCGATTAGCGCCTGCTTTACCAATTTTTCTGAGGTTATTTTCTTCGTTACCAACCTCGCCTATAGTCGCTCTGCACTCAACATGAACTTTGCGAATCTCTCCTGAACGCATACGCACCTGAGCATACGTACCCTCTCGCGCTAAGAGCTGCACAGACGTACCTGCTGCGCGCGCGAATTGCGCCCCTTTACCAGGCATGATTTCAATACAATGAATTGTGCTACCTACCGGGATATTTCTTATCGGCAGAGCATTTCCTGACTTAATCGGTGCATCAGGACCACTCAATATCTCCTGGCCTACAACCATTCCTTTTGTTGCTATGATATATCTACGCTCTCCATCCGCATAACAAAGCAATGCAATATTAGCCGAACGATTTGGGTCGTACTCCAACCGCTCCACCTTAGCGACAATACCATCCTTACTGCGCTTAAAATCAATAACGCGATACTGTTGCTTATGCCCACCACCTTGATGCCGAGTTGTAATGTGACCATGATTATTACGGCCAGCCTTACTTACTTTTTTCTCGGTAAGTGCTTCGTATGGTCGTCCTTTATGTAAGTCTGAATTTACAACCTTTACAACAGCACGCCTACCAGCAGAAGTGGGCTTAACTTTTACTAGCGCCATTACACTACCCCTTCCGCGAAATTAATTTCCTGGCCAGACTTCAACGAAACAAACGCCTTACGCACATCGCTTCTACGTCCTGTAGTTCGCGCGAAACGCTTTGCCTTACCCTTCACATTTGCAACTTGCACAGAGTTCACTTTTACTTTAAAAAGCATCTCTACAGCTGCAATAATTTCTGGCTTTGTCGCATCAGTTGCAACAATAAATGAAACTTGATTATTCCGCTCGACAAGAAACGTAGCCTTCTCAGAAATCAACGGAGCTAGCAATACCTGCATTAGACGCTCTTGGCTGAATTGTATAGAACTCATCCTAACAACTCCTCAAATTGCACAACTGCTGCTTTGGTCACCAAAACCCTGGGATACCGAATCAAAGATAATGGATCCACATGCTTTGCCTCCAGAACTAAAACGTTTGGCAAATTACGAGAAGCCAACATCAGATTATCACCCATACTTTCAGTAACTAACAATGCCGACTCAACACCTAATTTCTTCAGTTTATCTGCGACCAAACGGGTTTTTGGAGCCTCAATAGTAAAATCTTCGAGTACTACCAACCGCCCCTCGCGAACTAACTGAGACAATATCGCCGCCATTCCTGCACGATACATTTTTCTGTTTATTTTTTGGGAAAAATTCTCATCGGGCGAGTTTGGGAACGCTCTACCACCACTACGCCACAATGGACTTGCAGTTGTACCAATACGTGCACGCCCAGTTCCTTTTTGCCTCCAAGGTTTTTTCGTGCTATGACGAACTTCTGAACGCGTTAGCTGTGCGCGATTACCTGAGCGAGCATTAGCTTGATAGGCAACCACCAACTGATGAACTAGCGCCTCATTATATTCACGAGCGAACAACCCATCAGAAACGCTAAACTTAGCACACTGCTGAGCGTGCTCATTAATTAATTGTAATTCCATGTGCGCCTCACTTATTCTCGCCTGCAGACTTAACTGCAGGTCTCACTAGGACATCACCACCACGAGCGCCAGGAACTGCACCTTTAATTAATAGTAACTGCCGTATCTCATCAATACGCACTACCAACAAATTCTGCGTTGTACATTTTTTATCACCGAGATGACCAGCCATTCGCTTTCCCGGAAAAACACGGCCCGGATCTTGCGCCATGGAAATCGAGCCTGGAGCATTATGGGAGACAGAGTTTCCGTGCGAGGCGCGATTTGATGAGAAGTTATGTCGCTTAATCGACCCCGAGAAGCCCTTACCAATTGACGTACCAGTTACATCAACCTTCTGTCCAACGCTAAATATAGCTGCTGGAGCTAGCACATCACCTAACTTAATGTCCTCGGCTGCATTAGCATCTACTCGAAACTCCATGAGAACCGCCCCTGCCTCAACTCCTGCACGAGCAAAATGTCCAGCTCTTGACTTAGTAACCCGGCTTTTCCGACGAGTGCCAAATGCCACCTGAACCGCAGAATACCCATCCATCATCACAGACTTAATTTGCGTAACGCGGTTATTCGACACATCTAGCACTGTTACCGGAACGGTCGTACCGTCTTCAGTAAAAATGCGCGTCATGCCGACCTTTCGACCCACAAGGCCCAGACTCATTTTATTCTCCTATACCCGGCTACGATTGGCCGGCTCGTATAACATACATAACAAAACCAAATAGCAATATTACGCTCGGGATTTATTTCAACTTAATTTCCACATCAACGCCAGCAGGAAGATCTAACTTCATCAAGGCATCTACTGTTTTGTCTGTAGGATCAATAATATCCATCAGCCGCAGATGGGTTCGGATTTCAAACTGATCTCTAGATGTTTTATTAACGTGTGGCGAACGTAGGATGTTATAGCGTTCAATCCTCGTTGGAAGTGGCACCGGACCTCTAACCACTGCGCCAGTACGTTTAGCCGTATCCACAATTTCAAGGGCAGACTGGTCGATTAGACGATAGTCAAATGCCTTCAATCTAATGCGGATTTTTTGACTCTGCATGAATTTTCCTTAAAGAGCATCAGCGCAACCATGCGCCAAATTGAAAGGGCATGATTATGCTGCCCTTTCAAAATAATTGCAATACTTACTCGATGATTTTAGCTACGACACCGGCGCCGACGGTACGACCCCCTTCACGAATC
>Ga0066600_10000123_pt1 | contig 29482 bp, 35 predicted proteins | sample Lowcelwee11metaG_FD_59486 | JGI IMG/M metagenome (GOLD analysis project Ga0066600, IMG submission 59486) | Freshwater pond sediment microbial communities from the University of Edinburgh, under environmental carbon perturbations - Low... | ecosystem: Environmental > Aquatic > Freshwater > Pond... | reverse complement strand
TATTTCTCTAGAAATATAAATTTTTAGTTGAGCTTAAAAGAAATCGTATGATACAAGCTTGCCCCTTGGAGATCATCTCTCAGATTTTTGTGGTGAAAATTTATGGATTACCTTACGCAACAGTCATTCTCGACGCATTTCGAATATGTTGCAGATCGACGCCCTGAGGTATATTCAGTGAAGCAGCATGCTCTTGCTTATATGGACTATCTCGAGGGGTGGTGTTCGCCGCAGAAAGCTGATTTCTTGCTTGATTTGGTTTTACAATCTAAACCTCAGAAAATTGTGGAGATCGGCGTTTGGAATGGAAAATCTCTTATTCCTATTGCCTACGCTCTGCATATCAATCAATCTGGGCGTATTTATGGGATTGATCCTTGGGATAGTTCTGCATCTCTGCAGGGATTACAAAATGAGGACAATAAATATTTTTGGTATTCCGCAGACCACGGCAGAGTATACAAGAAGCTTGTCCAAAAATTGCAGGAATTTAATCTAATCGAGCAGGTCGAGCTTGTTACTACGACCTCTGAAAAAGCCTTACCGATTTACGATATCGACATACTGCACATTGATGGGAATCATTCTCAAGAGGCTTCCTTTCATGATGTGCAAAAATGGGTCCCTTTTGTCAAGAAGGGAGGCTATATTATTTTTGATGATATGAATTGGTTTGAAAATGGAGTTTATACAACGCAGAAGGCAGTCAATTGGTTGAACGAGCATTGCTTCCCATTGGCCGAGTTCACGGATGTATGTATTTGGGGAATTTGGGTGAAATTATGAAAAAGATTGTTGTTTTATTGTTTTGTCTTGTGTCTGCTCTCCACGCGAACCCGGGGAGAGGAGATTTTTTAAAAGATCAGGTATGTACTTTACTTCCTTCTTTGGAAGGATGGTGCAGTAAAGAAAAGGCCATTAGTTTTATTGATTTAGTTCTAGATGTAGAGCCTGAAGTCTGTGTGGAAATTGGTGTGTTTGGAGGGGCTTCCCTGCTCCCTGTCGCTTCTGCATTGCGATTTTTAAGAAAAGGAATTGTAGTAGGTATTGATCCTTGGGATAAGTCGGAAGCAATTAAATATTTCGATCCTCTTGAAGAACAAGCAGATTTGGAATGGTGGAGTACTGTAGATATGGATCTGATTTTTACATCCTATCGTACAATGCTTAAGAGATATGGTCTTGATAGTGTTTGTGTGACGATGAAGGCTACATCTGAGAGAGCCGCGACATGTCTACGTGTAATTGATATATTGCATATTGATGGGAATCATAGTGAATATAGTTCGATCAAAGATGTCTCTCTCTATCTTCCTTTGGTTCGCTCTGGAGGATATGTCTGGATTAATGATGCGATGGGAGGGAAGAAGCAGCAAGCAATCGATTTATTGTTTGAGACATGTGATTTTGTTAAATCAATCGATGGCGGAAATTGTATTCTATTTCAAAAAAGGTAATTCATGGATTATTTAGCGGGGCAATCGTCTGCGACACATTTTGAGTATGTAGTTGACCGACGTGAATCTGTTCATCAGATAAAGCAGAATGCTTTTTCATACATGGAACCTCTTGAAGGGTGGTGTTCTCCGCAAAAAGCAGACTTTTTAATGGATCTCGTTCTTCTTTCCAAACCTAAAAAAATTGTTGAGATTGGGGTATGGGGTGGAAAATCCCTAGTTCCTATGGCTTATATACTTAAAATGAATGAATCCGGAAGGATCTATGGGATTGATCCCTGGGATAGTTTTGCTTCTGTTCAATGGCTGAAAGATGAAGGGAGCCGGGATTTTTGGTGGAAGGCGGACCATGGACTGATATATAGAGGATTGGTTGACAAAATCCAAACTTTTGGTCTTATGGATCAAATAGAACTTATTACAGCAACCTCTGAAGGAGCTCCTTCTATTTCTGAAATTGATTTGCTCCATATTGACGGAAATCACTCGGAAGAAACTTCTTTTTATGATGTTACTAAGTGGGTTCCTTTAGTCAAAAAAGGGGGGTATATTCTCTTTGATGATATGACGTGGTTTGAGGAAGGTGTCTATACAACGGCTAAGGCTGTGAAGTGGTTGGATGAGCATTGTTTTAAACTTGCTGAATTTTCAGATGTATGTGTGTGGGGGATTTGGATAAAACTATGAAAAAAATATTCAGTGTGTTGTTTTGTTTGATTTCTGTTCTTCATGCGCAGATGCGAGAGGAAATCGTAAAAGATCAGGTAGCGAGTATTCTTCCCTCATTAGAAGGGTGGTGTAGTAAAGAGAAGGCAATTAAATTTATCGATCTCGTTGTAGGCACGAAGCCAGATGTTTGTGTAGAGATTGGTGTCTTTGGAGGCGCTTCTTTGTTTCCCGTTGCTTCAGCTTTAAAATTTCTTGGAAAAGGTGTGGTGATTGCAATTGATCCTTGGGAAAAAAATGAGTGCATTAAATATTTTGATCCCGTTTTGGATCGTGCTGATTTAGAATGGTGGATGCGTCTGGATATGGATTATGTTTTTGGGTCCTATCGCTCTCTTTTAAAGAAATATGGACTGGATGATTTTTGCATCACAATCTGTGCTACCTCTGATCGAGCTGCGATTTGTTGCCCTCAGATTGATATTTTGCATATTGATGGGAACCATAGCGAAAGAGTTTCAACAAAAGATGTTGCGTTATACCTTCCTCTTGTGCGCTCAGGTGGATATATTTGGCTCAATGATGCTCTTTGGGAGCAAAGACAGGAGGGAATAGATTTACTCATGGAGTCGTGTGACTTTTTAAAGTCTATTGACGATGGAAATTGTATTTTATTTAGGAAAAGGTAGCTCTATGCGTTTTGTTATTTGTTTTCTTTCTTTTTTATCCTGTGTGCTGGGAGATGTAGTTGATTTAAGTCTTTATGAAAAATCTATTTACAGTTCACATGGAGAAGATGGCGTGATTTCTAAAATTTTTCAGCTCATTCAGCCATCTTCTCGCTATTGCGTAGAATTTGGAGCTTATGATGGAATCTCAGGAAGCAATACCCATCTTTTACGCCGCCAAGGATGGTCTTCTCTTCTTCTTGATCGTTTATTGGAAATTCCTGAGTACAATTTACATAAAGAATTTATTCGGGCAGATAATATAAATCTATTGCTTGATCAATATAAAGTTCCTGCTGATTTGGATTTGTTGTCTATTTCCTTAGATTACAATGATTTTTATATTTGGAAAGCAGTGGATGATAAATTTCGTCCAAAAGTGGTTGTGATTGCATGCAATCCGATGCATGCTGCTGAAGAAGATAAGGTCGTGCAATACAGAGCTTTCTTTTGTGGAGAGGGAACTGATTATTATGGAGCGAGTGTTCTGGCTCTATATAATTTAGGGAGATCAAAGGGATATTCTTTAGTGTATCACGATTCAACGGGAAATAAGCTCTTCTTTATTGAAGATTCATGGATTGCAAAAGAAGGTCTGCAATTTAAAAATGTGAATGAAGTGGAAAAATTGTATCAGAAATCATCTGGCGAGCCACGTAGAAAGGATCCTAAACAACGGAAATACATCTCTTCTTTTGAGATTTTAAATGCGAAATAAATTTCTATTGGTTCTCTTAGTCCTTTTCTCTTGTACGTTTGCGAGGGAAGATCCGAAGATATGTTTGACGATGGTTGTTAAAAATGATGAGGACGTTATTTGGCGCTGTTTATCGAGTGTAGAGGAATTTGTTGATTATATCTCTATTTGCGATGCGGGGTCTTCAGATCGTACGTTGATTCTGGTTGAACGATTTTTGCAAGAGACGGGGATTCCTGGGAAAGTACATCGTAGTCCCTACAACGATATTGAGAAGAGTCGCTCATTTGCAATTGAGGCGACGCAAAGTATGTTGAAAACCTCGCGGTTTTCTTTTTTAAATACATACTTACTTGTCCTGGATCCTAATAAAAAACTTGAAGTGGATCCGTTTTTTAAAAAAAGTGAATTGAGAGCGGATGCTTACTTGTTATTTGAAAAACTGCCGAGTTTTTCTAGATATAATGCACGGCTTCTTCTCGCATCAGGTATATGGAATGGCTCTGATATTGCTTACGAACAAGATGTCTATCGAGAACCTGAGGGTGCTTTAAAATTAAATGGATTAACGGTTGCAAGTAGTCGTTATTTTGCAGAAAGGGAAATTGTACGGATCGATCAGGCTGTAGAGGAACATCCGGAAAACCTGTATTCGTTATTTTATTTAGCTCAATTACATAAAAGTTTGAAGCAGTACGATGATGCGATCGCCGGATATCTTCATCGGATTAGTAAAGGGGGAAATCTTGAGGAAATTTGGTTTTCCAAGTATATGCTAGGAGAATGTTATGAAGAAATAGGGCAGTGGGATCGCGCTCTTTTTTGGTACCTCGATGCCTATCAAACATGTCCCGACCGAGCAGAAACCATTGGAAAGGTTGCCTCATACTATCGGCATACTGGGCAAAATGATTTAGCTTATTTGTTTGCAAAGCATGGAGCGATGATTCCAGACTTTGATCGTCAGAGACTTTTTGATACTCATATATTTAACAATTATCAATTTGAAGTAGATCTCTCTGTTTCCTCTTATTATACGCGCTTTAAGGAAGAGGGTCTATTTGCGGCACATAATATTTTAACGCGTAGAGATACTCCATGGTGGGTTAAAGAACACGCTGCAAGAAATATCCTTTTTTATACGAAAAATATAGAAGCAGAGAGATATCCGATAGAAATTGATCTACCTGTAGTGGTTTCCACAGGAGAGCATTACTATCCAATGAATCCATCGATTGTAAAGACAGACGATGGGTATACCCTGATTTGTAGATCTGTTAACTATACGCAAACGGGAGCAAAAACATTCCATACAACCTCCTCAGACGGAGTCTTTCGGACGAGAAATTTTCTCTGCTCTCTCTCCGCTGATTTTACGCTTCTTTCCCAATCTGAAATACAAGAATTTGACGCACCAGAGCGAACGCAAATTATATCATTTGTAGATGGGATGGAAGATTGTCGTTTATTTGCGTTTGCTAACTCGCATTGGTTTACTTGTACTCAAAGGGATTTAAGTCCATCGGGAGTGCCTCAGATTATTTTATATCAATTAGCAGATACAGGTTGTGAGAAAGAAACTTCTCTTAAGACATGCACTCTCTTGCAGGGGCCAGATCCAAACCGATGCGAGAAAAATTGGCTCCCCTTTGTACAGAATGGGATATTTCGGGTCATTTATTCCTATGACCCTTTGATTGTATATGAGCCAGATGTACAAACAGGAGAATGTAAAACGGTGATCTGTCATCAGCCTGCTCAGGATTTTTCTCGATTTAGAGGTTCCGCTGGTCCAATAGAATTCGATGAAGGATATCTGATATTAGTCCATGAGGTAGCGATGCTAGAGAATGAATCTCGTGTCTATTTGCACAGATTTTTGTATCTGGATGCTGATTTTTCATTTAAAAAAATATCAATGCCTTTTACATTTGAACATCAAGGAATTGAATTTTGTTGTTCGATGAGCTGGGATCATTCCGGGAAAAAAATTGTCATGCCTTTGGGAATCGAAGACCATGATGCTTTTCTTTATGTAATAGATGTAGATATCGTTCGTTCTTTACTGCATAGTCTTTAAATATGAAATATTTTTTATTGTTTTGTCTAGTGTTCGGTGTTCTGGAGGCAAGACCCGAAAAAAAATATAATCTGTCTGTCTGTGCGATTTTTAAAAATGAATCTAAAGATTTGAAAGAATGGATTGAGTATCACAGATTGGTTGGCGTAGACCATTTTTACCTATATGATAATGGAAGCAGTGATCGGTTTTTGAGTGTTTTAAGACCTTATATCAATAAGAAAATCGTCTCATTGATCTCTTGGCCGGATCGTATTGATAAGCATGGAGGTGAGGATCTCTTTAAATGGGCATTAAGCACGCAGGTAACAGCATATGAAAACGTCCTTCATTTATATGCGAAAAGAGAGACCAAATGGTTGGTGTTTCTGGACATTGCTGAGTTTTTAGTGCCGGTACGGGGGCATTCTCTCCCTTTCCTTCTTGAAGAGTATGGTCAGTACCCAGCTCTAGTTATTTCAAGAGATTTTTTTGATGCAGCTGACACAGATCAGTTTCTAGTTCCAAATTTAGTGATTGAATCTGTAGAAAGGACAAAAGCTCCCATCTGTCATATTCAAGAGAGTGTTGAAAAAACGATTTTTAAACCAGATCAGTGTATCTCATTTTCTTGGCCTCCTTATCAGTACAGTTTCAAAAACCATCGGAAAGCTTTGAAATTAGATAGGGGAGACATTCGGATCAATGGGTATCTCAATCGGCATGTGCGGTATCTAACATTGAGAAAAAAGGTCTATACAGATCATCGAAGACTGGGAGATCGCGAAGTAAATGATATTTTCGATTTAGGCTATAACATCGAAGACCAGGAAAGAGTAATTCATCGCTTTGTTCCAGATCTCTTAAGGAAGTTATAAGTTTCTAAATACCCCTGGTTTTCGTAAAGCAGGCAATAAATATCCTGTTGCGTCGGAAGGGCTTTGTTCAATGCGATGGATTTCTGCTTCCAGAGCTTCTTTTTGTTTAGGATTTTTGTTGAGTCGTTGATACAGCGGGAAATATCTCTCGTCATGAGGCAATAGTTTTTTTACAAGTTCTACTTGATTTTTCTTTTGTTTGAGTGGTTGGACTTTTTCTTGTAATGATTTTTGTAATTTATCCAATAAATGGTGTGAATTTTGTAATTCATTGGAAAATTGGCTTTTCATTTTAATAATTTCTAATTTCTTATAAAATGTTTTTCGGAGAGCGATCAGTTCGAATGATCGATTGTCAAATTCCTCAGATGGTTGCTTTGTATTATTTACAATCTCTTCGTGTAATCTAATTTTTTCTTCGAGATCGCGCAACTCATTGATCTCTTCAATCTCTGTAGCAAGAGAAGAAATAGATTGATCGAGTTTTCTCAATTCTTCATCAAGATCCTCTCTTATCTCATAGACATTTGCAGTTTCCATTCTGATGTCAATATCATGAAGAGCTTTATGCAATTTTTCAAAATCTCTAAGGAAAAATGCAGAGTTGAGTAGTTTCCCTTTTATATCTGTAGGGGAAATAGGATTTTGTTTTGATGGCAGTTTTTCACGGATCAGGTAATAAAGAGCGAGATCTGGATCTTGATAAATACGAGTTAAGAGATGATATAAATTTTGTTTTTTTATTTTATCTATGCGGATCTTCGGAATCTGTCGCAATAGAGTTTGTATCTCTTCTTTCGAGGATAGACGTATAAAATGATCGGCTAGGCATGTTTTTAATCCGGATTCAATTGCATCTAGATCATCAATAGAAAGATCATCAAGCTGAGATAAATTCTCTGCTAGAGATTTGATGAATTGTTCAGTAAAATCTGTATGTAAATTCTGTAGTTGTTTCATAGCGTTTTTGAGAACATTTCGTTCTTCTGAGGAGAGGTTTTCTTCAATATTAGTAAAACGCTGCGCAAGTTCTGTACAGAGCATATTAGAGGCTTTGATCATTTGTTCTGTGGCAAGGAGATCCCCCGGCAAAAGAACTGAAATATTATGAATTCTCTCATTAAAATCATTTAATAATTGTGTAACAACTACAATATGCTCGGGAATTGCTTGATTGTGTGGTTTTTTTAGAGCTTCGATGAGTTTTTTAATGATTTCAAGGATAGATGTAATAAATTTTGAAAAACCGCTTGTTGGGGAGGGTGCTGATGCGAATTCTACACTTTCTGATGAACTGGGAGCTGAGAAATCAGGTGTTTTGCTTGGAGGATTCAGTTGTGATGGATCCCTTACAGAAAATCCAAGAGGATCAACAGACGCAACAAAATCGGAAAGCGCGTCTATCGCTTCTTTTGTTTTGTCTTTTGGATCTTTCAGGCAATCATGGATCGTTTTTTCGCATTTTTGAGCAAGTTCTTCGAGTTCAGTTAAGTTGATAGCTAATTCTTCCATGGAAGATAGTTTTTGTAAGTGAGTTCTCAATGGGCCGATTCGTTTTGTTAAAGATCTGTTTCCTTTTTCTCCCATTAAATTTTTTAGAATGCCAGGGACAAGTGCTTGAATTCTTGCAATTTGATTTTTTATTTTAGCATTAGAAATCCCCGAGGGGTTTTCTTGTCTGATAGGGATATGTGGCGACTTTTGAATTGCTTGTGTTTTTGTCATGTTTTTATTAAGTTATGTTTAGTTTAATGTATTATCAATAACTATTATATCACGATTTGTAATAATTTCGCAATTTTGTTTAAATTACTAATGTTTATTGAGATAAGTATATACCGGTTCCACCTCAAGGGCACCCCTTGAGGTGGAAGTGCTATAGTGGGCCAAGGAGATAAAATATGGCATATAGGATTAGGGTTGGAATCAGGGCGGCCAGAACGAGTTTTAGCGGGTGGATTCCCCCCTGGAAATGATGTTTAAGAATAGCGTAACCTGCTGGGTTTGGGGCGTTTGCAATGACTGTCAAGCCCCCTCCTGCAATCACGCCTGTAAAAATTGCATACTCAAAAAGTTCTCCCCAGCTCGGGATAAGCGCAGCTAAGTATGCGATTCCTGTATTGTCGTTGAAGGCAGTAAGGCTCATTGCAACTCCCATCACGGATAGAGGAGAGAGTCCTTCCAAGATACCCACGACCCACCATCCTTGGAGCCCGCCATGGATCACGAGGCCAGCCAAGAAGAGGCCGACGAGCATGGGATGGGCAAGTCGAATGGGATACTGGTGATCACGTGTAATTTGATGAAATCCAATAAAGAAAAGAAAACTTGCGATAAAGACTGCTGGATAATGTGAGATCATCACAATCCAAATAATAAATGTAATATGGATGAGCGTGATCCAGAGAGGAACTCCCAGTTCTTTTTTTTCTTCTTCAATGCGAGCATTCATTTTTCGTTGATTCATTTGCTCGATTTCTTTTCTGAAATAGATCCAGTAAAGAATGTTAGAAATCACGATGCCGAGAGCTGCTTTGCTCCCAAAATCAGAGAACATATCCCAGTTGGTCCAGTGCCAGCAGTGAGCAAGAATGAGAACAGCAGGAGAGGCAAAATTTGTGAGAACACCTCCAACTGAAATATTTACAAATAATAAGGCAAGGGTTGCGTAAGCTAATTTAGTACTTGGGTGGTAGGCATAAAATTGACGGGAGAGAAGCAGGGCGCAAAGAGCCATTGATCCCACTTCAGTAATAAGAGATCCCATTAGAGGTCCCATTGTTAAAAGAACAAACCACCAAGCGGAAAGTGATCCCCCAAGACCTTTTGCACACCATCGGATAGCTCCTTCTGCAATATGAATGATCGGACGAGTGGCTGTGAGGGAAAGGATAATCACGACAAAAAGTGGTTCTGTATAATCTCTTGTATTGATGTATTCCAGAGCTGTAGACCAACTGTAAAAGAAGCACATCGAGATGAAGAGAGGGATGACCCAGAAGGCAAATACAATTTCTACCTGAGAAAGAAAAATTAATAGATGGATGGGGATTGTTTGTTTCCCAAGTTTTGCTTCCCATTTTTCTGCAAAAGTTTGAATTTTATGGACGCATAAAGTGTGTATTACTGCACAAGCAAAAATGATAAGAGCAATAAGGTGAAAAATTGAGAATTCAAGTAGTTCTAATTGCAGCACGGAAACGTGCTTCAAACAATCGAACTTAGAAGGCTGCTTGATGATTTGGGCAAGAATATGCATTTTCTTGCACCATACATGGATAGGCTTTTTTTAGAAATAGGAGCCACTCATTTAATGACAATGTCTCAGGGCGAGCATCATCGCGAAGGCCGGCGGACAGGAGAGCTTTTTTGATTTGTTGCGAGGAAGCGTATTCTTGAAGAGAGGAACTGAGCATTTTTCGTCTTTGCTGGAAAGATCTTCGCATCCATTTGAAAAAAAACTCTTTGTCTATGTCGGGAGGAGGACGGGAATCAAGACGAATTACGGAGGAGTCTACGGAAGGTTTAGGATAAAAGCAATTGGCTGATACAGGAAAAGATCCTGTTTGGGTAGCATGAAATTCTGCAAATAAAGTAAGAGATCCATATTCTTTGCAACCGCTTTGAGAGAAAAGGCGGTCTTTCAATTCTTTTTGAACCATTAATGTAAGAGAAAGAAAAGGATGATTGAAACATTTTTCCAAAAGAGGTGTAGTAATGTGGTACGGAAGATTTGCAACGACTTTTGTAAAAGGGATTTGTTCGAAAGGGAATTCTAGAGCATCCGCATTATAGACAGTTAATCGTTGATCTGGGGTTTGAAGGCGGCATAAGGCATTTGCAAAAATTTGATCTTTTTCGATTGCGAAAACAGAAGCTCCCAATGTAAGCATTGCAGAGGTAAGAGCGCCGGGTCCAGGACCGATTTCTAAAATGAAATCCCCAGGCTGTACATCCGCTAGTTGCATGATTTTATGGACAACATTTGTATTGATGAGAAAATTCTGTGAGAGACCTTTTTTTGGTTGCGTGCCAAGTTTTTTTAAAAGATGGATGAGTTCAGAAATGTGCATCTAGTTGCTATTTACTCTAGAGAAAAGGGGTGAAAGTCATCGGGAATTTTTTCTTTAATATGTGCGATATCAAATCCATAATGCTTCCGAAGTTTTTCCATATATACAGAAGATTCTCGTACAACTGCTTTTTGGATTAGCTCATTGCGAAGATTGTGCGCAAGGTCTTCAAATTGAGGAGCAGGATGGCTTGTTTTTTCATAAAGATAAAAAATACGAGCGATTGTTTTATTATCAGGTTTATTTTTTTGTATAATAGGAAGGCTGTAGGTTCCTGAGTTGAGAGGGAGTAGAGCGGCTCTATGTGCCTCTGAGATTTGTTTGTCTGAGAAGAAAAATTCTGAGGAGACTTGAATAGAAGGGTCTATATTTTGAAGAGATTCCTTGAGTGTTTCTGGACTCGATTCTGTTTTGAGAAGGAAATCTCTGGCGTTTTGAGCAATTTGTTCAGCATTGTCTCCTCGGATTGAGATAACGCGATATTTCCATTCTTGGTAGGCTGGATTTTCCTTGAGATGCAGACGAAAAGCTTGACGAATGTCTTGAGGAGTTACTTGGCTGACTGCTTTAGAGTGGATAAACCACCAAGTCATCCGTTGCACCAGAAGCTCTTCTTTGGTCATTTTCCAAGCTTCATCATATGTTAATCCAATTGTATCGAGGGTGAGCATGATATTTGGGCCGAATTTGGATTCCATCGATTCTCGAATCTCGCCATCCGTTAACTTGACTTCTTTTTCTTCTGCATCGGCGAGCAGGAGCTGATGGTCGATCATTTCCATGAGCAGAGGTCTCCAGCTTCCTTCATAAAATTGATGATGGGCTTGAGCCGAGGACGCTAAATGGGGGTAGTTTTGATGAAAGACAAAATCCATTTTTTTCTTTACATCGAGCATGGAAATCGTTGTTCCATTGACCTTTGCAAGAATAGAATTTTGAACGGCAATTTTATGAGTATCTAAAGAATCGGAGGGAAGGCTTTCTAGTGCAGCAGCCTGAGAGCAAACACAACTGAAGGCTGTGGAAAAAGTTAGAAAGCATAGAAAGTGTTTTTTCATAAAATGTCTCATTTCTCGGGAATCTTAGCATAAGCAGGGCTTTTACGAAAGATAGCGCAAAAAAATCCATCCATTCCTTGCGGTTTTGGGAAAAGAGAGACAGGTTCTTTTTCTAGGGTGATTGGGTGGGTTGCAAGGAAATAATCTACTTGTCTCATGTTTTCTTCGGGAAGCAGGCTGCATGTTGCATAAACAAGACGACCACCTGGTTTTAAATATTTTAAAGAGCGCTCTGCAATGGTCCTTTGTTCCTGGATGAGCCTTTCGAGCATAGCTGCGTCGATTTTCCACTTTTGGTCTGGGTTTCTTCGGAGAGTCCCTGTTCCTGTGCAAGGGACATCAATGAAAACCCAGTCGCATTTGCCAATCAATCGAGGAAGCTGAGGGTGATTTGGATGAAGACATTGTGCATTTTGAATTCCAGCCCGTCTTAATCGAACGCGCGCTTCTTCTAGGGCTCGTAGACGAATATCATGGAGATAAATCTGTCCTTTGCCTTGCATCGAAGGGGCAAATGCAAGAGTTTTCCCTCCAGATCCACTGCAATAATCTAGAATGAGATCTGTTGGCTTGGCTTCAATATAGGAAGCAACAAGCTGACTTCCTTCGTCTTGCATTTCAAAGAGACCTTCTTTGAACTCGGAAAGAGAAAATAAAGGTTCTCTTTTATGGAATTGAATTCCTGTAGGAGAAAAGAGGGTAGGGGAGACGGAAAACTTATTTTCCCATAATTCAAGTAACTTTTGGCGCGTTGTTTTTAAAAGGTTTGCGCGCACTGTAGTTGGAGCCGGACCATTGAGGATTTCTCCAAGGTTATTTGTTTTTTCAACTCCAAAATTTTTGACAAAGAGATCATATAAAAATGTGCTAAGGCCCACCTTTGCAAAAGAAGGAATAGAAGGGTCTTTAGTGATGGAGTCCCAGTTGATATTGCGAAGAAATGTTAGACGATCTTTTGGAGATACTACATCGAGGAGACTTTTCCATCGAATTTGCCCATAAATGGCATCCCCAATTTTTTTTCGATCCGTAGACCCCAGATTTTTGTGGGCACGAAAATACTGGCTTAAAGAAAGATCTAGAGGTCTTTTAGATTCCGCGAGGTTTTGTAAAAAAATATTGATATGTTGATCAAGAAAATGTTGTTCCATAAGGTTTCTAGTTTGCCTGAATTGAGATATTTTACCCAATTAGAGAAGCGTTTAAAAAATATTTTATTTAGAAATGATGCTGAAGGGATTGCTGCCTACAACGATTTTATCTGTTACAGTGGGTGAGATACTCGTCGAGTCGAGGACGGAGACTGTAAACCCTCCTGATTGGGCAACATAAGCTGAAAGGCCATCTGGAGTGAATGTGATTCCGGACGGAAGGGAGTCTATGGGAATTGACCTAACGACATGATTCGTTGCTGTCTTAATAATGGAGAGGCTGTTGCTGTTTTTGTTCGAAACATATGCATAAAGGCCATTGGGAGAAATAGCTATGGCAGAAGGAAACAGTTCAACGGGAATATTGGCGATTGTTCTGTTTCTTTTTGTATCTATGAGAGAGACTGTGTTGCTTATTTGATTTGTTACGTAAGCATGTTCATCGTCTGGAGTCATTGCAATGCTTGAAGGGGATATCTCTACCGGAATTGTTGCTATAACCATACTTGATGTTGTATCTACAACAGAAACTGTATTATCCATTTGATTGGTCACATAAGCATGAAGGCCATTTGAAGTGAAAGCAACGCTTGAAGGGTTATTCCCTACAAGAATTTTTCCGATGAGACTGGGTGGCTTTGTTGTGATATCGATGATTGAAAGGGTATTTTCTTGGGAGTTTGCTACGTAAGCAATAGATCCTTTTTTTGGAATTGCAATCCCGAGAGGACCAAAACCTACATTGATTGTTGTGATTATTTTGGGGGGCGTCGTTATTGTGTTGATCACAGAGACTGTATTATCATTTTGATTTGTAATATAGAGAGTGGATCCATCAGGTGTTACGGCAGCCCCAGAGGGTTTATTCCCGACGAAAAGGGTAGAAAATACCGGTAAAATGCCCGTATCCAGGATGGAGATGGTGTTTTCTGATTGATTGGTTACATAAGCCATGAGACTTACGGGAGAGAAGGAAAGTTTTCTAGGGGAATTGCCAGATTGAAATGTGGCTGTCACGGCCTGGACGGATAGATCAACAATAGAAATAAGATTGTTTGCTTCATAGAGGACATATACATAATCATTAGTTGGGAAAATAGCGATATTAGTTGGGCCCCTTCTAGTTGGAATCGTGGTTAGGACTCTTTGCTTTTTGATATCTATAAGTGAGAGAGTATTGTCTTTTTTGTTGGCGACATAGATTGCAGAATTGTCTAGAGAGGCAACAATGCTACAAGGCGCTTTTCCTACAGGAATTGTTGTTAAAATGCTATGCGTTGCAAGGGAGATGACAGAGACTGTATTACTTTTTTCATTCGTTACATAAGCAAGCATTCCATTCGGAGTGATTGTAATACTATTAGGAGATTTTTCAACGGGAATGGTAGCAATTACGTGGGGTGTGCGTGTCGTTATCTCAAGGACGGAAATGGTATCACTTCCTTGGTTGACCACATAAGCATGAAGTCCTTCTGGTGACAATGAAATCGCGCAAGGGTTTTTCCCAACAGGAATTGTTGCAATGATTGGTTGCTTGGACATCTCAGCAATCGAGATGACAATTACAGTGTCATTGCTTAAAGATACATAAATGGATCCTTGGTCGAGACTCATTGCAATACTGGTTGGGCGGCCTGGAAGTGGAAATGTATTTTGTACTTGTTCAGTATCTAGGTCGATGATGGAATAGCTATTGCCTGTGGAGTCCAGAACATAGGCATAATCCCCGGTTATTGGAGAAATCGCGATGTCGGTTGGGTAGGTCAAGGGAGCAAGTGCTATTTTTGTTATAATCGGTTGAATGTCTGTATTTATAAAGGAAACTGTGTTCCCGTTTTGGTTTGTAACATAGATGGAATGTGCATATAGTGAATGAAAAGAGAGATATACTATGGCGTAAGTGATTAGATTAGGCATGTCTTTGCGTTTTATACCGAACGTGATTCAAGAATTGGCTTTGACGCAGCTCAAAGCCAATTCTTGAATCACGTTCGGTATAACATAAATCCACATATAAAAAATTTTAAATTATTTTGAAGGGTGTGGTCCTTCTGGTAAAATATTACGCGATTTGAGATTCTAAACTCATCTTACGCACACAGGCGACCTTCTGGACTGTTTCAAAGCATCGAAAATCAAATTGAGAAAAGTGGGTAGTATTGAATGAAATACTACCCACTTTGCTCAACTTGATTTATCGATAGATTTCAAACAGTCCAGAAGGTCGCCTGTGTGCGTAAGGTGAGTTCTAAATTTGGAGATATTCTCTTATGAAGATGATTCGTGCTTGTGTAGAAATTCTTGCTCGTTTTTTTATTAGTGCAGTATTTTTAGCTGGTGCTATGAAAAATATTTTGAATTGGCATGAGACAGAAACAAGCATGATCAATGTATTGTTTGATTGGCAATCTTATGTATGTTTTTCAGAGAGTGCGCAAAAATTTCTTTCCTTGATTACACCATGGGTCTCTATTTTAGAGTTGCTGGCTACCTTTTTTATGTTGGTGGGGGGGCTTTTTGTATTGCTGGGGATCAAAGAGAAGTTGGGTGCTTTTTTGCTTCTTCTCTTTTTGATTCCCGTGACTATTTTATACCATCCTTTTTGGTTCATCGAAGGGCCTGCGCGAGACTTGCAGGCAGCGATGTTTTTGAAAAATCTTGCGATTCTGGGCTGTTTGCTTCTTTTATTGATTCGAGAAGGGCAGCAAAAATCAAAAGACCGAGGGGGTAATGAAGATGGATTTTCTACGCTTAGGTTTTAAAGATCATCTTTATATTCTTTGTAGTTTTGTTTTGGTCTCTTTTGCGCAAAGCGCCTGGGTCTCTCAGTTTTGCATTGCAGCAGCAGCGTTAGGATATGCAGTATTCTGGCGTGCGATGCTGAAAATTCCCACGAATAAAGGGAGGTTTTGGCTCTCTGTCGCTTGGTTTTCCGGAGTGCAGGCAATTCAGCTTTTTTGGTTCACTTCTACTGATTACATGGGACCTTTCATTTTGATCGTCTATGTTTTTCTGATTTTTGCGATTGGCATTCAATTTGGTGTTTTATCGTTCTTTTTTGATGAGAAAAAGATCGGTTTACGCAACTGTTTTGCTCTGGCGGGATGTTGGGTTATTCTGGAGTGGTCTCGTCTTTTTTTCTTAACAGGATTTACTTGGAATCCTGTGGGACTTGCTTTGGCGGACTCTTCGTATGCGATTCAATTTGCTGCTGTTTTTGGGGTATATGGCCTGTCTTTTTGGGTGATGTTTGTAAATGCTTTTGGGTTATATTCTTCAGTTCTTTTTTCCTGGAGAAGATGTGCTTCTTGGGTTCTTTTAGCCGCATTCCCATACTTGTTTGGGGTATGCCAGCAAACATGGGTTAAGACAAAAAATTCTTTAGAAAAAGAGTTGTCGGTAGCATTGGTTCAGACAGCCATTCTCCCAGAACAGAAAGATTCCTTTATTTGTGGCAAAGAAATGTTTATTCCCCCTCTGCAACAGTGGGAGAGGATTTGGATGCATTTAAAAAAAGAGAAGCAGGTAGATCTAATTGTTCTTCCTGAAGCTGCTGTAACTTTGGGTGCGCGGCGACCTTTTTATCCAATTGAGATAGTGAAAGAGGCCTGGGAAACTCGTTTTGGAAAGGATTCTTTAAAGGATTTTCCTTCCGTTGGCAAACATATAAAAAAAGTCACAAATGGATTTATTGCTCAGGCGGTTGCCAATCATTTCAAAGCAGATGTGATTGTAGGTTTTGATGATCAAGATGGCGCTCTACAATACAATGCAGCATTTCATTTTCGTCATCAAGAATCCAAGGTTGCCCGTTATGAAAAAAGAATCTTGGTTCCTATGGGAGAGTACGTTCCTTTAACTGGAATTCGTTGGATTTCTGATTTTTTAGCAGAAAGATTTGGGATTAGCGGGGCTTTTGAAGTAGGTAGCGATGTTAAGTTATTTTCTTCTTTTGGCGTTCCCGTTGGTGTTTCGATTTGTCTTGAAGAAACCTATAGTGGGTTAATTCGGGATTTGAGACTAAAAGGGGCGGAACTGTTTGTTAATGTATCGAATGATGGCTGGTTCCCAAAATCTAGGCTTCCTTGGCAGCACTTTCAGCATGGACGTCTGCGCTCTGCGGAAAATGGAGTTTGTTCTTTGCGCGCGTGTAATACAGGAATTACTGGAGGCATTGATTGTTTTGGAAGGATCTTAGAAATTCTAGTTCCTTCAGAACAAGAAGTTGGTGTGTTGTATCTTTCTTTCCCTCTTTGGTCCTTTCATACTCTTTATACCTGGTGGGGAGATGGAGCTATTTTAATATGCAGCGCATTGTGTGTTCTTTTTGCTCTTTTGATAGTCGTAGCAAAAATGCTTATTCCAGCGGGTGTTTCTGCCCATTGAATGATTGATAGTTGGTAGAATATAGATGGATCGTTATAATGATTTAAAAATTTCTATCCAATAGGGGTATGCGTTGACCGATTCTCATATGAGCGAGATGCAAAATACTTTGCGGGAGGAGTTTTCTATTTCTGGTACAGGGATGTTTACCGGAGAGAAAGTATCGATTCGTATTTGTCCGGCTCCTATTGATTCTGGTATTGTATTTCGGCGGATTGATCTTCCTGGCGCGCCAATAATCCCAGCTCATTTGGATTTTGTGCAGCCGTCACCTCGATGCACGCGCTTAGCTTTGGGAGAAGTAAGCGTTACGATGGTTGAGCACCTCTTGTCAGCTCTTTATGCATATGGGATTGATAATGCATGTATTGAGGTAGAGGGGCCTGAAATTCCTGCAACAGATGGGAGTTCCCTTCCTTTTGTGGCTCATATTGAGCAAAGTGGAGTGCGAACCCAAGAAAAAAAGCGTCAATATATTACTGTAAAGCAGCCTTTTTTTTGGTCTGAAGGGGACGTTCATCTTGTAGCTCTTCCATCGTCTGAATTTCGGCTCAGTTATACGATGCACTATCCTCGCTCTTCTTTTTTGAAATCGCAGTATTATTCTTTTTCTTTAAAACCAGAGCGTTATCGAGAAGAAATTGCTGCATGTCGTACGTTTTCTTTATATGAAGAAATTATGCCTTTTGTTGAAAAAGGTCTTATTAAAGGTGGCGGATTAAATAATGCGCTAGTGATTCGAGGGGATCAAATTTTAAATCCAGAGGGGGCGAGATTCCCTGATGAAATGGTGAGACATAAAGTTTTGGATTTGATTGGAGATCTCTCTTTGGTGGGGGCTTCTCTCCGTGTACATGTAATTGCGATCTGTTCTGGTCATTCCAGTAATATTGCTTTTGCTAAAATTTTATCTAAAATAGGAACGCAGGATGACTAAGAATTCTTTCGTTTTGGGTGCAAAACAAATCAAAGAGATTTTGCCTCATCGCTATCCTTTTCTTCTCGTAGATCGTGTGATCTATATTAATTTGGAAGAAAATGAAATTATTGGATTGAAAAATGTGACAGTCAATGAACCTTTTTTTCAGGGCCATTTTCCTCATGTCCCGATTATGCCAGGGGTGTTAATCCTCGAGGCTCTTGCTCAGGCTGGGGGCATTTTAGTTCATCAAAAAGGATACAACAAAAAAATTGCTGTGCTTTTGAATATCACGGATGCGAAATTCCGTAGACCAGTTGTTCCAGGAGATGTCCTTCATCTTCACGCCAAGGGTTTGCATATTAGCGGCAATGGCGGGAAAATGGCAGCAAAGGCAATGTTGGGAGAACAGATCGCAGTAGAAGCAAATTTAAGCTTTGCTTTAGTAGATAAAGACAAATTATAAAGCCTTAATTGAAATGGAACTCAATGTCTAATATTCATCCTCTAGCGATCGTAGAACCCGGGGCAAAAATCGGGAATAATGTGACTGTTGAACCTTTTGCAGTCGTTAAAGGGACTGTGACTCTGGAAGATCGTGTAGTCATTAAATCCCATGCCTATATTGACGGCAATACAACCATCGGGGAGGGAACTGTTATTTGGCCTAGCGCAAGTATAGGAACAAAAACGCAAGATCTCAAGTTCCGAGGGGAAAAAACTTTTGTTGTCATTGGGAAGTATTGTGAAATTAGAGAGTTTGTGACGATCAATTCGTCGTGTCAGGAAAACTCTACAGTGCGAATTGGGGATTATTGTTTGATTATGGCTTATTGCCATGTGGCTCATAATTGTGAAATTGGCAATAGGGTTGTGATGTCAAACAGCGCGATGTTGGCAGGTCATGTCATTGTAGAAGATCATGCGATTATTGGGGGGATGACCCCGGTTCATCAATTTTCACGAATAGGATGTTATGCAATGGTAGGGGGTTTTAGTCGAGTTCCTCGAGATGTTCCTCCCTATACAATTGGAGGAGGATTCCCTTATAAATTTGGAGGGATTAACATCATAGGCCTCAAACGTCATAAGTTTCCCTTGGAAGTTCGGATTGCTTTAAGCAAAGCATTTAAAATTACATATCGACGAGGTCTCCATCTGGAAGAAGCTGTTGCACAGGTAGAAAATGAAGTGGACCTTTGTGAGGAGGTTAAACACTGGATTTCCTTTTGTAGAGCATCTAAAAGAGGTTTGATTGGTCTAGAAGGCATTACCAGATCGGCAGCTGTTGTTGGAGATGGGGAAGACCAGTTTTTTGAAGAATAGAATTGTTTTTTTTGGCACACCATCTTTTGCTTCAGATGTCTTTGCATATTTGATTGCGCATCATGTCCCTATTGTAGGTGTTGTAACTCAACCAGATCGGCCGAAAGGAAGATCATTGCAACTCTCTTCTTCTCCTGTAAAAGAGATTGTGCAGCGTTTGGCTCCGGACCTTCCTTTATTTCAGCCGGAAAAAGCTTCTGAAGATGTTTTCTTGCAGCAGATTGCAGGATTGCAAGCAGATCTCTATGTAGTGGTGGCTTATGGGCAAATTTTGTCGCAGAAACTCCTTTCTCTGCCTCGTTTGGGTTGTATTAACCTACACGCGAGTCTTCTCCCTAAATATAGAGGAGCGGCTCCCATGCAGCGCTGCCTTATGGAGGGAGAAAGGGAGACTGGTGTCACTGTCCAAAAAATGGTGAAACAAATGGATGCGGGAGATGTGATTGCGACAGATAAAATAGCAATTCCTCAAGAGATGATTTTGGGAGAGCTAGAAACGCAATTACGAGATATTTCTAAACCTCTTCTTTTGGAAGTAATTCAAAAATATGAGAAAGGGATTCCTGAGGGTTCTCGTCAAGACCCCTTGCTAGCTACCTATGCAGCAAAAATAGAATTGGAAGAGGGGGAGATCTGTTGGGGGACCCCAAGTGAAAAAATTCATAACCTCATTCGTGCATTTTCTCCGCGCCCAGGAGCTTGGGCTCGCATGAATGGGGGGGGGCGAGTGAAAATTCTTCGTTCATGTGTTCAAAAAGTTGAAGGGCTGTCTGGGCATCCCGGGCAAATTGTATCTAGGGATGGGCTTGTTTTGTGTGGTCTTGGTTGTTTGCAACTTGTTGATGTTCAGCCAGAAGGAAAGAGGGTTATGAAGGCTAGCGAATGGCTTCGGGGAGCTCCAAATATTCAACAATTTCTTGTAGAAAAGTAAATTTTTTTATCGCTTTACTTTATCCAAATCTTGATCTATACTTTCTGCGATTTTGAATTAAAAAGGATGGTGTTATGGGGATTGCGATAGGTAATCAGCAAATTTTTCTTCATAAGAGAGATGTGGAGCACACCTCGTCAGGCGAATATGCTCCTCGTAATATGGCAACTAAAATTATTTCTTTTTTAGAGACAGGCGAAGGGATATTTCGTTCTACGCAGTTGGGTGATCGTTTGTTTAGCTTTTTGCATGCGGTGCGTCCAGACCCGGCATTTGCGGGGGCTGCAAAATTATTTAATAAATGTTGGACATTTACTGTCATTCCTCATCTTCCTTTTGTTTTCAGAGAGGCGAAAAACGCAGTGGTAGGAGCTTCTATTCCAAATGATAATCCGGCTGTTGTCCAGAGAAATTATCTGAAGGCCATTCGTGAGGTTGCGACGGCGACTGCGCTTAGTGGTTATGCATTCATCACATTTTCAGATCTTTGTAAAACTACATCTGGAGCGACTTTGCCTGTGTTGCAAGTGGCAAAAGCTGTGAATCTTGTTGCTGATGCAAGTGAGCTCCACGAGCAAGTAGGAGATTTGAGCAAGGCGTCTTCTCTTGTAAAGAGGGCTAAGGAATTGAATGTTGCAAAAGAGTTGCAGGAGAATCTTGTAGAAACAAAACGGTTCCATGCACTTAAGACTCTGAAGTCTGTTTGCGCTGTTGGCGGTTTTGTTCTTGGTTTGGGTCTGGCTGCCGCTGGAGTAGCGATGCTTCCTGCTTCTGTTGCAGTTCTTGCTGGAATTTCTTTAATAGGGACTATTGTTGCGTGTGGATCAGCTCTATACGAAAACGGCATGAGATATCAGCGTGTTAAGTTCTTTGATGAAAAACATGTGCAGCCAATTGTTCCTGTTTTTTCTGGGAAAATTTAATGGTACGGTGAGCGAGAGCTATACCCCTTCCACTTCAATGGCACCCTAGAAAACCGAATGTAAAGCATCAAATTTTCAATAAAAATTCGGGGTTAATATTCATTCAATATTAACCCCGAATTTTTATTGAAAATTTGATGCTTTACATTCGGTTTTCTAGGGTGCGATTGGAGTGGAACCGGTATATACCGATCCTTGAACCACGTTCGGTATACATACTTTTTTCTATCGGGAGGCTTTTTTCTTGAGGCCTCCTTTTTTTTTATTCTTATATAATGAGGGGGTTGCAAAACTCCATTTAGGCGAGGTTTGCAATTCCCTCTAATAAAAACAGGATATCGAAGTGACTTCTGCAATAATCATTGGGAATGAGCAAATTTTCTTTCATAAAAGAGACGTAGAATACAGCCATATGGGCGATTACGCGCCTCGAAGTCTAGGCGCTAAGGCTATTGCTTTTTTGGAAAGCGGGGAGGGAGTGTTCCGGAGTACCCAGTTTGGAGACTGTTTTTTTAGTTTTTTATACACAGTCCATCCCGATCCAGTTTTAGCTGAAAGTGCGAAGTTATTTAATAGATGCTGGACATTTATCGCGATTCCTCAACTCTTTTCTTGTTTAAGGGATGGGAAAAATGCAATTCAGAGAGCGGGAGAATCAGGGGGCAGTCCGGAGGTAGTACGCAGAAAATATTTGAAAATTGTTCAGGATTTAACAACATCTGTTGCTATGACAGGGTATGTGTTTGCTACATTTTCTCCTCTTTGTAAGAAAATTTCAGAAGCAACCTCCTCTATTTTCTATGTTGCTGATGCGGTGAATTTTGTAGCAGATCTGACAGATCTTTTTGAACATATTGAAGATTTTAGTAAAGCGTCTTCTTTTGCACAGAGAGCGAAAAAAATGCATGTGGCAAATGATTTGCTGCAGAATTTAAACGAGACAAAGCGATTTCATGCGATTCGAGTTCTTAAGGCTATATGCACCGTGGTGGGGTTTGTCTTGAGTTTTGGGTTGGGTGCTGTTGTCGGAGCTTCCGCAGGGCCAGGTTCTATGGTTTTGTTGGCGGGGATTTCTTTGCTCGGGTCAATGACTGCGTGTGGGGGAGTTCTTTATGAAGAAGGGATGCGGTATCAGCGTATTAAATTCTTTGAGGATCGGTACATTCAGAGAGTGATAGCGAGTTCGAGTGGGATTCAAAAATTGGTGTAAAAATGGAAGGAAAACTCCAGCCTTCTGAGTGGGTTTTGGTGGGTGGGATTTTTGTGTTCATGGCTTCTTTGTTTCTCATTGCAAAGATTAATGTTTATCGATCGTCTTCTTTTTTAGAGGTTCATCCGGCTGTTTCTCATGTTTCTTGCGTTGTTATGGTTGAGGGAGCAGTGAAGAACCCAGGAACTTTTAAAGTGGCGCCCGGGACTCCATTGAAAAAAATCCTCCGCAAATGTATTCCTCTTCCCTTTGCCGATTTAAAAAAAATAAATTTAGAGCAGAGGGTGGAGTCGTCTATGGTTTTATATATAGAAAAACTTCTTGAGATTCAGGTCTATATTGACGGATTGTCTCCTGAGCGATTGGAGTTGGTTGTTCCTGCTGGATCGAAAGTATCCGATCTAAAATCAAGAGTTGTTTGCAATGAAGAGCTTAAAAAAAGAATGTTTAAAAGCTGCAGGATCCTCAAGGATCAGGAAGTTTTGAGCGTTAAGAAAGAGGGGGCTTGCGGAAAATGTGAGCTTAGTCTAATATCCCTTACCAATATTAATAAATTCGTTCTCATGGACGATTTTTACGTATGCCACCCTTGAAAAGGGTTAAGCGCGGAAAACAGATCATTAGTTGATTTTTGTCTTCATGTGTTTCCTTGGTTTTTTTGGGTGGCTCGAATTTTGTGACTAAAGAGGAAGTCTATGTCGCTGACGTTGAGTGGCCAGAAAAAGGGGATGACCCAGATCTTTGATTCCGAGGGAAAACTTATTGTTTGTACCGGTATTTTGGTTGATCCAAATACCATTCTTCAAATTATGCGCAAAGAGACGCACGGCTATAATGGCGTGCAGCTTGGTGGTGTGCCTTTAAGTAATACCGGAGATAGCCGCGTGAGCAAATCGATGCGAGGGCATTTTGCAAAGGCTCAAGCTGAACCTTGCCGTGTGGTTCGAGAGTCTCGTGTGGAGTCTGTGGATGATTATCAGATCGGTCAAAAGGTAGATATAAATCTTTTTTCCGGGACCCTGTACGTCGATGTTGAAGGGGTTTCTAAGGGAAAAGGATATCAAGGGGTTATGAAGCTGTACAATATGTCTGGTGGTCCTGGGGCTCATGGTTCTGGATTTCACCGTCATATGGGATCTACTGGTATGAGATCGACTCCTGGACGTTGCTTCCCGGGTGGTAAGAGAGCGTCTCGCATGGGTGGAGATCAAAAAACAGTTCAGAATTTGCGAGTTGTTGCAATTAAGGGAAATCTCCTTCTTATAGAAGGGGCTATTCCTGGAGCTCGTGGCGGGATTGTATACATTAGAGAGTCTAAAAAGCTTACTAAGAAAGTAAAAAAAGGGTAAGGCTGTGGCTACACTGAAAAAATATGATTTAAATGGAAAAGAAGTGGGTGGTATCCAGATCGATGATTCGATCTTGGAAGTAACAGCTCATCCACAGTCTGTAAAAGATTATCTTGTTGCAATCCGAAAAAATGCGCGCCAGTGGTCTGCAAATACAAAGACGCGTGCTCAGATCAACCGTACGGGAAAAAAGCCACATCCTCAAAAAGGGCAAGGACGTTCTCGCCAGGGGGATCTCGCAGCACCTCAATATAAAGGTGGAGGGATCGTTTTTGGTCCGAAGCCTAAATTTGATATGCATGTGCGGATCAATAAAAAAGAGCGTAGAGCGGCAATTCGTTCTATGATTGCGCAAAAAATCAAAGATAACCGCGTTCATGTCTTGCATAAAGAGACTTTGTCTGCGCCAAAAACAAAACTAGTTGCTGCCTTTTTCGACAAAATTCAAGTTGGAAATCACCGCATTTTAGTTCTTGGGGAAAGCAAGGCGAGTGCGGGGACGATGAGTAATCCTCATGTAAATTTGATCAAGAGCGTACGAAATCTTCCTAAAAAGGAATATTCTTTGGTGCCTCAGGTTAATGGATATTCGCTCGCTCTAGCACAAGACATTGTCGTTTTAGAGTCAGCACTTGATGAATTTTTAGCGATTTTAGGGGCTTCATGAATCCATATCACATCATCAAAAGTCGCCGTCTTACAGAAAAGAGCCGAGTATTGGAAAATTTACAGCATGCAAAAAGTAATGCTTGCGTAAGCCGTTGCCAATCTCCGAAAGCAGTTTTCAATGTAGATGTGAAGGCGAACAAAACCCAGATTGCTTGGGCTGTAGAGCAGATTTATGCTGCGAAAAAAGTGAAAGTAGTTTCTGTGAACACGATTTCGATTGGGCCAAAATCTCGTCGAGTTCGAGGTTTCTTAGGAAAAACGGCTGCTCTGAAAAAAGCAGTGGTGACTTTCCGACCAGGTGATCAAATTGAAGAGCAAGTGTAAGGAAGAATTGTTATGCCTAAAATATTTAGACCAATAACTCCCGGACAGCGTAAATTGGTGTTGCCAACATATTCTGAGCTTGCACCTGGTGAAAAAGCTGCACCGAAATCTCTTCGCACCTCGAAGCGTCGGATAAATGGCCGCAATCACAGTGGACATATTACCTGTCGCCACAAGGGTGGAGGGCATAAAAAACAGTTTCGTCTTATCGATTTTAAGCGGGATAAGGAAAATATTCCAGCTACAGTAGCAGCTGTTGAGTATGATCCTAATCGATCATCTTTGATCGCTCTGCTGTATTATCGTGACGGAGAGAAGCGTTATATTTTAGCCCCTCAAGGGATCAAGATTGGGAATGTAGTCTTAACGAGCGATGAGCCTTCGTTTCAAATAGGATGCTGCATGAGGCTTAAGTTTATGCCTCTCGGCTCTGTGATTCATAATGTTGAGCTAGCTCCTGGAAAAGGTGCCAAATTAGTTCGTTCTGCAGGCTTGTCTGCACAGCTTTTAGCTCGAAGTGAAGGTTATGCGACAGTGCGAATGCCATCTGGTGAAGTGCGAATGATCAATGAAAATTGTCGGGCTACCTTTGGGGCCGTATCCAATTCCGAGCATAATTTGCGTGTTCTCGGGAAAGCTGGACGCGCTCGTTGGATGGGAATTCGTCCAACTGTTCGTGGTGTAGCGATGAACCCCGTTGACCATCCTCATGGAGGAGGCGAAGGGCGTAGTAAAGGGAATCACCCGCAAAGTCCTTGGGCTCAATTTGCAAAAGGGTTCCGTACCCGATCGCCCAAGAAAACGAGAAAATGGATTGTAAAAGAGCGAAGATGATGTTCCAGATTAAATCGAAAGGGTTAGGAGTGAACGCTAATGGCTAGATCATTAAAGAAAGGTCCTTTTGTCGACCATCATTTGATGGCAAAAATTCAAAAGAGTATTCAAGAAGGCTCAAAAAAGACGATTAAGACATGGTCGCGGCGTTCGATGATTATTCCTGACATGGTTGGATATACTTTTGATGTACATAATGGAAAGAAGTTTATCTCTGTCTATGTATCGGAAAACATGGTAGGCCATCGCTTGGGAGAATTTTCTCCAACGCGTACTTTTAAAGGTCATCCAAAGAAAACAACAGCTCAGGCAGCAGCTCCGGCGCCAAAGGGATAAGATATGCAATTTGCGAAAGCGATCACGAAATATGTGCGAATTTCACCGCGAAAGGCTCGTTATGCAGCCGATTTAATTCGTGGTTTGAGTGTGGATAATGCCGCTCTTCAGCTCGTTTACTCGAAGCTGCGTGGAGGACGCCTTTTAAAAAGGACTTTGGATAGTGCTGTAGCAAATGCGGAAACGCAGCTCGAAGCACGTCGAGAGAATTTAAAAATATTCGAGGTTCGTGTTGATCCGGGACCGATTTTACGTCGTGCGAAACCTCGTAGCAAAGGTTCATCCGTTCCTGTTAACAAAAGAACGAGTCATTTTACCATCGTCCTGAAGAACGAGAACGCTTAGGAGTAATATGGGACAAAAAGTATCACCGACAGGATTTCGCCTTGTTTACCGCAAGAAATGGTTGTCTAATTGGTTTGCAAACAACCAAGAATTCGGCGATTTAATTGGCGAAGACCGAAAAATTCGTAAATTTCTTATGACGAAATCTGCGACTCAGGGAGCTTCTCGCTTTCAGATCAAGCGCATGAGTGGAAAAATTGAAGTAACTATTGTAACAGCTCGTCCGGGTCTTGTGATCGGGAAGAAAGGGGCTGAAATCGATGTGCTTAAAAATGAACTACGCAAGCTAACTGGACAAGAAATTTGGATCGAAGTCGAAGAGGTTAAAAGACCTGATTTAGATGCGAAGCTTGTCGCTGACGGTATTGCGAAGCAGCTCGAGCGTCGTATTCCTTTTCGCCGCGTTTTAAAGAAAACGATGCAAACATCAATGGATGCGGGTGCAGCTGGGATCAAAGTACAGATTTCTGGCCGTATCGGAGGAGCAGAAATTGCTCGAGTAGAGTGGTATAAAGAGGGACGCATTCCTCTCCATACAATTCGAGCAAATATTGATTACGCTCATGGTCGTGCAGAAACGACATACGGATCGATTGGCGTAAAAGTGTGGATTAATCGCGGAGATGAGGTTCTTGTTCGATCCAAACCTGCCGTTACCAATGTAGGGACTGGGGGTTAATCATGGCTGTAGGACCAAAGAGAACGAAGTTTAGAAAACAGCAGAAGGGTCACATGACAGGTCTTTCCAAAGGCGGCAGTTTTGTCGAGTTTGGGGATTTTGGAATGCAAGCATTAGATAGAACCTGGATTACAGCGCAACAAATTGAAGCCTGTCGTGTAGCGATTACCCGTTTTTTTAGCCGTAAAGGACAGGTCTGGATTCGTATATTTCCAGACAAGCCAATTACGAAAAAGCCAGCTGAAACACGAATGGGAAAAGGGAAAGGTGGATTTGACCACTATGTTGCTACCATTCGTCCAGGAAGAGTTCTTTTTGAAGTAGGCGGGGTGACTCGAGAAGAAGCCCAGACTGCTTTGAGACTGGCCGCAGCTAAGCTGCCGATTCGGACTAAATTTGTAGACCGATTGGAAAGAGTGTGAATTTTCTCCCTTGTGAGAGCGTAGAAATACAGGTATTAAAGTTATGGCAAAAAAGAAAAAAAATGAACTGAAAGATCGCTCGATAGCCGAGTTAGAGGTTGCGAGTCTTGATCTCGGTCGCGAAATCTTTGAATTGCGTAATACGCTTTCGATGCAGCGCAAATTAGAAAAGCCTCATCTATTGAAAGCAACGCGCAGGGAGAGAGCTCGAGTACTAACTCTATTGAGCAAGAAACAGAAAGAGGGTGTTATTGTATGACACAGCAAGAACGAAAAAAAAGAAAAGAAATAGTCGGCGTTGTCATTTCCAATAAAATGAATAAAACCGTAACCGTTAAAGTGTCTTGCAAAATGCGGCACCCAAAGTACCAAAAAGTGGTTGAGCGTTCTAACAAGTATTATGCGCATGACGAGTCTAATGCTTTGGCTGTAGGACAAAAGGTGCGGATGATGGAAACAAGACCTTTGTCCAAGCTTAAGCGCTGGCGTGTAATTGAAGCTCTTTAAACTGGAATTGAATGTATGATTCAACAAGAAACTAATCTCGACGTAGCGGATAATAGCGGGGCAAAAAAAGTCCGATGTTTTAAAGTCCTCGGCGGAACTCGCAGACGATATGCACATGTCGGCGATGTGATTGTGTGCGCTGTAAAAGAAGCGGATCCAAAAGGCGTCGTAAAGAAAGGCGAGGTTGTTAAAGCTGTCATCGTCCGTACAAAAAAATATATTCGAAGACCTGACGGCTCTTTACTTCGTTTTTATGACAATAGCTGCGTCATTATCGATGATAAAAACAATCCTCGAGGAACGCGTATTTTCGGGACCATTGCTCGAGAAGTTCGAGACAGAGGATTTATTAAAATTAGTTCCTTAGCCCCAGAGGTGATCTAATGAGCAAACGAATTAGAAAGGGCGATCGCGTACGGGTTATCGCCGGAAATAGTAAAGGAAAATTTGGAGAGATCCTCAGCCGAAATGGCGAGAAGGTGATCATTCAAGATGTTAATCTCCGAAAAAAACATATGCGTCCTACTCAAGAATCTCAAGGTGGACGTATTATTGAAATGGAATGTCCCATTCATATTTCGAATGTTTGCCTTTGCGATAAAGAAGGGAATCCCTTGAAAGTACGGATTCGCGTTGGAAAAGAAAAAACACGCGAACTTGTTTTCGAGCAAAAGGGACAAGAAGTTGTCTACCGCTCGATGAAGAAAGTTTAGGATGAGACATGTCAAGACTGTATAAAAAATTTAAAGAAGAGATCGTTGCTGAGTTAAAATCACGGCATCCCGGTCGAAATCAGATGGCTCTTCCTGTGCTAAAGAAAATTGTGATTAGCATGGGTCTTGCAGAAGCGTTAAAAGATAAAAACGCTCTCCAGGAGCATAGTGAAGAACTAAAAATGCTTTCTGGACAAAAACCGATTGTGACTCGATCCAAGAAAGCGATTTCGAATTTCAAACTTCGAGAAGATCAGCCGATTGGATTAGTAGTTACGATACGCGGCAAGAGAATGTATGATTTTCTCGATCGTTTTAATCATATCGTTTCTCCTCGTATTCGCGACTTCCGTGGATTTAAGAAAAAAGGCGATGGAAGAGGAAATTATAGTTTTGGTCTTGAGGATCAGCAAGTATTTCCTGAGATCAATCTAGATAAAGTAAAAAGAGCGCAAGGGATGAATATCACAGTTGTGACCTCAGCAGAAAATGATGAGGATTGTATCGAACTGCTGTCCCTTTTGGGCTTCCCGTTTAATTAGGAGAATAAGATGTCTTTTAACGATCCGATTGCAGAGCTCTTGACTAAGCTGCGCAATGCAAAAGATGCCCAGCATCGATTTGTTGATTTAGGGTATAGCAAGATTAAAATTAAAATTCTTGATCTTTTGAAACACCATGGATTTATTGAAAACTTTTTAGTCAACGAAGAACAGCATAAAATGCGCGTGTTTCTTCGCTACACTAAAGAGAGAGGTTCCGTGCTTCACGGATTAAAAAGAGAATCAAAGAATGGCTGCCGCCGGTATTTGGGGTATCAAGAAATTCCTCGTGTATTCAAT
>Ga0066600_10000088_pt1 | contig 33679 bp, 30 predicted proteins | sample Lowcelwee11metaG_FD_59486 | JGI IMG/M metagenome (GOLD analysis project Ga0066600, IMG submission 59486) | Freshwater pond sediment microbial communities from the University of Edinburgh, under environmental carbon perturbations - Low... | ecosystem: Environmental > Aquatic > Freshwater > Pond... | reverse complement strand
TGATCGTAAGGAACTCCCTTTGGCGCGTAGAATACCACAAGCGACGGATTACCGAGCTGAGACATGAGTATTCCCAAAGCTTCCAGGTCATTCATGATAATATCTTTTGTGACCGCCGCTTTGATCTTCACTGTCCATGAACCGTCAGATCCTTTGGATTTATCAATTAAAGTAAATGATTTTACGAATCCTTCGCTTTTCGCGATTACCTGATCTTTGACGGTCATATAATTCTGCATTTCCTGTTCGGAAGTAAGATATGTCCCGATCGCCGTTTCAACGGCATTTCTTTTCGCGGCTGTGATGGCATTCTGCATTGAAGTGCCGATACCTTCAACTTCAACTTCGGTAATGTTATGATCCTGCATGAATTCGCTTGTCTGACCGAATCCGAAAGACACTGCAAGTAATATAAAAGTTAATAAAATAGCTTTGATCCTCATACTAAACCCCGTTTTCAGTTAATCTTATAATGTATATCCAATGCCTACTTTCACGATAAATCCGGTTGGTGTAAGCCAGCCTTCGCCCGCATACTCCGTACCGTATTCATCATCCATCGCCTGGTACACTTCATCGCCGTCTTCGTTAAGCAGTTCGCCGTAGAATCTGAATCCTGCGCCAGCATCAAGGAAAAGATTCTTGCTGATCATATAATTGATACCTGCTTTTATTTTTCCGCCGAATGTATAATAACTTTCGTCTATATCACCGGCTTTAAATGACATTGCCATGTATCCTGCGTCAGCTCCTATGTACCATCCTAATTGTCTTTTGAAGAATTTTTTAGTTATTCCGATCTCCATTATTCCAGTAGTAGTTTCAAATTCATATTCTCCTATTTCACCTAATTGAGCAAGTAAAAGATCGCCGGACAGAGTAACATACAGTTCAGGAACATTAACAAATTTAGCAATATCATACTCAATTCCCAATCCTACGAACGGACACATATTGACTTCCTGATCTTCAATTCCTTCATCTCCGTCTCCAAGATCATCCCAGAATTTAAAGCTGTTTATACCGCCGCCGAGAATTATATTCAAACCTACGAGCGGATATTCGTAAACCTGATCGTACTCATTGTAAAGCTCTTCTTCTTTCTGTCTTTTCGGATTATTGACGATAAGTAATTGTGAAACGGACTCCTGATCTTTTATTTTCCTGACTTTCATAAATCCCGTTTCAACATATTTTTCTTTTCCGGCTTTATCTTTTTCAAAAAATCCTACTCTGTACGCATCGTCCATATTCACGCCTACATTTTTACCGAAGTTAAACGATATCTCGTCTTTTTTAGGTTCCGCTTTCGTCACGAGAGCTTTGATAGTAAAAACATCGACCTTTTTTACTTCTTTTTCTAAGAACAGCAGCATTCCGTCAGTTGCGGATTTTACCGCTTCAAGCCTTTTATCTTTCTTTTTGTCGTTAAGCCCGATATCAAAAAGATTTCCCAAGGCATTTGTTCCTGAAGCTTTGACTGTCGCGGTAAGCTTAGGCTCCCATACCGGAGCTTCAGGAGTTCCTGTATTTACCGCCGAATAGATGTCCAGCTTTACGCTTACAGTAGCCGTAAAATTATCGCTGTCTTTATTTTTAACGACTAAATAAGATTCAAGGGTCGGAAAGAAAATGTATGCGCCGTTCAATATCTTATCAACATTCTCGCCGGTAACAAAATTCGTTCCGTAATACTCATTCTTGATATCCCACTGCTTTGCAGCTCTTTCTTCGATCTTGGTGGCTGTAAATTCCTTAACGATCTCGAACAGTTTTACAGGGTCGTTAACACCCGCGGGGATAGGGTTGTAATCAAAACGGCCCATTCCTACAAATTTGTCGAAAACCTTCTGATAAATCATGTCTAAATCCTGCTGCGGTACCGATCTTGCTCCTTCCAAAACATCGAACTTGAATATCGATATTGATTTTCTGTCGTATTCTTCCATCTTTGCGTTCAGAACGAAAAGCGCAAAAATCACGGCTAATGTCACAAGCTTTTTCATACAGATCCCTCCCTTATATAATTTCATTATCAATTCTCATATTTTAATACTACGCATAAAATAAGTAAAATAAAAGCGGTTGGCAAGATTAATAATTCACTCTTATATTAAAGATTCTTACATCGTAATCTCTAAATAATTCAGCGTCTTCATAGAAATATTTCATCCCGTAATAAGAATTTTCTTCAAATTTATTTAATATACCGGCATTAATTCCTGAAGAACCGTAAGAAAGAGCGTATTTATCGGAAAATGAGTAATCAAAATCCTGATACAGGCTCGAATAGAATATTTTTATTGTGTCAGAAGCTCCCGGTTCAATATCTTTACTTATCTCTTTTGAATAACGGCTGTTTTTCTTTGTCTGAATGTAATAATTTTTTATGTTTGCCAGTTCTTCAAACCGTCTGACAGATTTAAGTTCGAATTTGAAGTTTCTGACTTTTTCTCCCGCATTTCTCAGAATTATATATTTTATGTAATCTCCGCCGAAATATCTCGGTACGATATCTTCGAATTTCTCGTTTATTCCGATAAATTTATCCGTCACATCCGTTCGCGATTTAAGATCGTAGTAAAAATATTCCGCCGAATGTTTCATCTGTTTATAAATGTAATCGTCATTGTACAGAAAAAGCGTGTCGCCGTTACTGCCGGCAAAATAATCTCTCGGAGGATTTTCATCACCGTCCTCAAGGTCATAACCTCCGAAATAATTGGGCGGTATGACTTTCGAGTAATTCAGAAGCGTTTTTGCGATATCGGTCATTGAAACATTCAGACTTTCCTTAAAGGGCTCAATTCCCGCCTGGTAAAAAAAAGCCGCCGTTTTTGCGTATTTATCAGTTCTTTGAGTTGAAATAAAAAGATATAATGGTTCAATACCTGTTTTTTTATCTGTTTCCCGCATAAACTGTCCCGTCATTGCATCAATGTCTCTTAGATAATTTTCATTCTCCCTAAATCCGCAGGTAAGATCCGCGTAATAAATAAATGTTGTGTCCTTATCGTGAATAAGATGCTTATACATAGTTTCCAAAACTTCCGCGTTTGAAGTTTTCAGTTCGGATAATAAAAAATATTTTGCGGTGCTCTTAAATATTTCGGAGTCAGCCGTAAAACATTTGGCGGTATAACCTGATCTTGTAAATTCATTAAAAACCGAACTGTTCCTTATATCTTCCGAGATGATCCTTTTTACCGTTTTATAAGGCTCTTTTCCGTCATTGAATTTGTAGGGCGCGAGGCATTCCATAAAACTTTTCAGGGCTGTAAATCTGTCTGTTGAAAGATTGACCGCGGAATTATAAACTCTTGAGCTTTCTATTATACTGTTCATAAAAGGAGTTATAACCGAATCAGAGACTGAGCTTTGCGACATATCAGCCAAATCCAGAATGATAATTCCCCTTCTGTTTTTTATATTTGATCCGTCTTCTGATGGTTTGCTTAAACCGGTCAGGTTCAGGCTCGGCGATTGATATTCTTTCACTGATTTTTCACGGATAAATATATATGCCGCCGGTATAAGCAGAAGCAATAAAAGAATTACAAAATACTTCATATTTTTTTTCTAAAATTGATAGATCAAACCTAACGAATGAATAGGTAAAACATCTTCGTCCAGATCAAACTCAATAGGCATTCTCCCGATCATGGAGAAATCAAATCCGATACCGTTCGAGAAAATATACTCGGCGGAAAATCTGCCGTAAACATGGTTCGCTTTAAAACCTTTCGAAACATTTTCGTAATTCTTTACATCATCATTGATTGAAATACCAAGATCTCCGGTAAATACCCATGTCCATGCTCTCTTTGTAAATATATAAGTGCCCGCAATAAGGATTTCAGATTTTTCTTTAAATGAATTCCCTGTCTCGGTCATATCATATTCAATATGAAATCCGAGCTTACTGCCCAGATAATGCGAAAACCCGATCCCGATTTTTTTTTGTTCGACCGGATACAGGCTGTAGGATGCATTGACTTTATTGCTTCTAAAATCCTTAAATATCGAAGGATTCAGTTCCGATTTGTCTTCGAACAGGTCAAATTCCCCCGCGAGCAGAGTGAAACCCGTTACGAACAAAATTACGGCAAAATATTTCTTCAATATAACTCCTTATGAATGAAGTTTATTGACCATGTCGAGTTTTTCCCAACGGAATCCGTCTCTTCCGAAGTGGCCGTAAGCGGCTGTTTTTTGGAAAACAGGTTTTCTTAAATCAAGTTTTTTAATTATTCCTGCAGGAGTAAGATCAAAATGCTTTCTGATCAGCTTTACTATTTCTTCGCCTGATATTTTTCCCGTCCTGAAAGTTTCCGCCATAATTGAAACCGGCTCTGCAACCCCTATCGCGTAAGCTATCTGTATTTCAAGTTTCTGCGCGAATCCGGCCGCAACAAGATTTTTTGCTATATACCTGGCCATATACGCCGCGGATCTGTCAACTTTTGTCGAGTCTTTTCCGCTGAAAGCGCCGCCGCCGTGGCGGGCGTATCCGCCGTAAGTATCAACTATGATCTTTCTTCCGGTTAACCCTGTATCCCCCATCGGACCGCCTGTGACGAATCTGCCTGTGGGATTAATATGGATTTTATATTTTCCTTTGACGAGTTCTTCCGGAATTACGGGCTTTATTATTTTAGCTATTATTTCTTTTTCAATCACCGCATGCTCTTTCAGCCTCTGTTTCTCTGTCGGATTCTCTCCCCCGATAAGAGGCGCGTGCTGACTTGATACCACTACGGTATCGACTGAGTCCGGAAGCCAGTTTTTATAGCTGACAGTCACCTGTGATTTTCCGTCAGGTCTTAAAAATTCCAGTTCGCCGGATTTTCTGCTTTCAGCCAGTCTTTTTGTAAGTTTGTGAGCAAGCATGATAGGTAAAGGCATAAATTCGGGTGTCTCGTCACAGGCGAAACCGAACATCATTCCCTGATCGCCGGCGCCCTCTCTGTCCACTCCCAAAGCGATATCGGCGCTCTGCTGGTCTATCGTTGATATAACGCCGCAGGTATCGCAGTCGAATCCTTTACTTGAATGATCATAACCGATAGCCCTAACGGTGTCTCTAACCAGTTTCGGAATATCAACATAAGTTTCAGTTGTCATTTCTCCGCCTACGACCACTAGACCCGTAGTTACGAAAGTCTCGATCGCAACTCTGCTCTTAGGATCGTCAGCAAGAGCGGCGTCAAGTACTGCGTCGGATATCTGATCCGCAATTTTGTCGGGATGCCCTTCGGTAACCGATTCGCTTGAAAATAGAAAATTTCCGTATTTCATCTTTATTTTCCTGTCAATAATTTTTTTATTTTAGTGAGCATAAATTCGTGTCACCGTTTTTTTTCTTCACAAATATAATTCTATTTAATCCGAATTCAAATCTTTTTTATCGGGTAAACTCGTAAAAATTTTAAAAGTTCGCTTCCGCAGATACAAATTCAATATTTTTGATAGCTGAAGGTTTTTTTACTCTCACCCTTGCCGATGTGATCATTGAATTTTCTTTAAGCAGCCCGATTATTCTTTCGGCCAGCGTTTCGAGAAGATAGAATTTGTGATCCTTGGAAATTTTTATCGCCGACTCGACTATCTTTGAGTAATCAACAGAATACTCAAGTTTGTCCGAAGCTGACGCTTTTGAGGCATCGTAATCGAATTCAATATCCATAATGATTTTCTGATAATTGCCCCTTTCATGATCCCGCGTTCCGATCACTGCCTGTATTTCGATTCCGTTTATATTAATTTTCATAGAACACGATCCGTTATTTTAAATTTTCTCCGCCGTCAACAAAAATAATTTCCCCTGTAACAAAATTATTATCAAGTATGAACATTACGGTTTCGGTAATGTTATTAACCCCGCCTGTTTTACCCAAAGGGATCTTGGATTCCAGCCTTTTTACATAATCTTCGTTCTCGTTAACGCCCGGCAGTATAAATCCGGGACAGATGCCGTTGGACCGGATCTTAGGCGCGAACTCGACAGCCGCGAATTTTGTTAGCTCCATTAGAGCCGTTCTTGAAATGGTATATGCCGTGTAAGTGTTCTGATATTTCGCTGTTTTAGTATCTAAAATATTTATTATATTCCCGTGTTCGCAGAATTTCGCGAATCCTTTTATCAGAAAGAACGGAGCTTTAAAATTAACTGCGAATAATTCATCGAGTACCGGAGCTGTAGTATCAGCTATGGTTGCTCTTTTGAATACTGATGCCGAGTTGATCAGAACGGACAGATGAGGAAATGTTGCAAAGGCTTCCCTTATCAGTTCATTTACGAATTTCATATCTTTTAAATCACCCTTGAGGATATAACATTCCCTTCCGAGAGATTTTATTCTGATCTGTGTCTGAATCGCGTCTTCTTCTGAATTATTGTAATGAAGAGCTATATCATAACCGCGGTCTGCCAGTTTAATTGCAATTTCAGCTCCTATCCTTTTCCCCGCTCCTGTTACAAGTGCGGCTTTCTTCTTATCATTTTCCATTGCTTTATATCTGTTTATTTATTAAGCTTAAAAATTCCATTCTCGTAGATCCGTCGTCTCTAAAACTGCCGAGCATGCACGAAGTCGTCATAACGGAATTCTGCTTTTCCACTCCCCTCATCATCATACAAAGATGCTGGGCTTCGATCACAACTCCGACACCTTCGGCGGATGTGTATTTCATAACTGTCTCGGCTATCTGTCTTACAAGATTTTCCTGGATCTGCAGTCTGCGCGAATAAACATCAACGATCCTTGCGATTTTTGACAAACCGAGAACTTTTCCGTTGGGAATATAAGCCACATGACATTTCCCGAAAAAAGGCAGAAGGTGATGCTCGCACAGTGAATACAGTTCGATGTTCTTGACTATAACCATATCGTCATTATCCGTAGAAAATACGGCTCCGTTGATTATCTTGTCGATATCTTCACTGTAACCTTTTGTCAGATATAAATAAGCTTTTGCTATTCTTTCCGGCGTTCTTAACAAACCTTCTCTTTTTGTATCCTCTCCCAGATTTATCAGCACTTTTTCAAACAATTCTTTCAGTTTTTTATTTTTTTTGTCTTCCATCGGGCATCTTCTCCGTAAATTAACCTGACAAATATAACGCTTTTTCTTTATAAAATTAAGAATTATTTTAAAGAATAAAATTAATTATTATGTTGTTTTAAAGATCATTCGTGATTAAATTTTACCTCATCCTTAAAATGAGGGCTTGTAAAGATGAATAAAAACCTTACCGTCAGCCAGTTTTTTAAAAATATACAGGCGGAATTAAATATAAAGCCGTTGTTGGATATAAGCTATTCCGACACAAAATTAATTACAGGTTCAGGTTTGAATAAACCGGGTTTGGCTTTAACGGGGTATTTTAAGGACTTTCACTGGAGCTGCCTCCAGCTGCTGTCTGAAACCGAAATAAGTTTCATCAACGACCAGTACGCAGTTAATAAAACTAAACATATTAAAAAACTTTGTGAATTCAATATACCCGCCTTTATAATTCAGAGCAGAAAGAAGATCAATCAGAAATTTCTTGATGAATGCGATTTTAGAAAAATCCCGGTTTACAGAAGCGCCAAATCATTTTCAAAACTTTATGTAGTAATTACTGATTATCTTGATGATTTTTTCGCCCCTATGACTCAGGTTCACGGAACGCTTGTGGATGTTTACGGCACCGGTCTGCTTATTATGGGAAGAAGCAGCATCGGCAAGAGCGAGATCGCGCTTGATCTGGTTGAAAGAGGCCACAGACTTGTAGCTGATGATGTCGTTACCATACAGAAAAAAGACGAAAATGTTCTGATGGGTAAAAGCGGCGGCGGTTTTACACCTTTTATGGAGATCAGAGGGCTCGGAATTTTAAATGTAAAAGAAATGTTCGGAACAAGAGCTATAAGAATTCAGAAAAGAGTCGAGCTGGTGATCCAGCTGGAAGACTGGAAAAAAGAGATGGATTACGAAAGACTGGGCCTTGAGGACGATTCAATTAAGATACTCGGTGTAGATCTTCCCAGAACAAAACTCCCGATTTTCCCCGGAAAGAACATTACCGTGATCGCGGAAACTATAGCTTTAAATCACCATCTTAAAGTTTACGGATATAATGCGGCAAAAGAATTTAATAAACTTCTTATGAGAAAAATGAAAAAACAACAGAAATTATCACAGTATCTCAGTAAAGATTATGAATAAAAAAATGCTGGTTGTCACTCACGGCGATCTGGGTAAAATCCTCATAGATGTAGCTAAAAGCATTATAGGCGATGTGAACGAGGAATCTATTCAGGCCGTCTCCAATGAAGGTCTATCCACAATGGAAATGGCGGAAAGATTGCGCTCGATAATTGATAATAGTTCCGCATCTTTTTTTATTTTAGCAACCGATTTCCCCGGAGGCAGTTGTTTTATAGCTTCAAAAAAGATCGCTTCCACAAGCAAAACGATCACAACGGTATCGGGACTTAATTTGTCCATGATACTTTCGTTTTTAACAAAAAAAGACATGTATAACGGAATTCAGCTTACCGAAATAATTAAAACAGACGGGAACAGGGCAATAGTCTCATGATGAAAAAAATAATAATATTTACAGTTTTAACAGTCTCATACTTATTCGGTCAGGCAGTAGTTACGCCTGACAGCATTCCGGTAAATAAAACCGTTTATCCGTTTAATGCCGGCGAATATCTGCATTTTGAAGTAAATTACGGATTTATGCTGGCGGGTTACGCGACGATCGAAGTTCACGAGAATAATAATTTTAACGGCAGAGATACATTTATTTTTAAAACGACGGCTAAATCGAGAAGCGCTTTCGACTGGATCTATAAAGTAAGGGACTGGACCCGATCCTATTTTGATAAAGAAAAGGTTCATACTCTCCGTTTTGAAAAGGAATTGAGGGAAGGAAGCTACGAAGTTGATATCGGGATTGATTATGACCAGATCAATCATAAAGCCACATACTTTAGAGAAAGAAAGGGTAAAAAAAATTCAAGCGCTGTTATTGACATTCCCGAAAATGTTATGGATCCGCTGTCGGCACTGTTCTTCGTTCGGACTATGAGCCTGAATATCGGCGATGAGATATTGATTCCTGCTACGGACAATAAAAAAGTTTATAATATTAAAGTCATTGTGCATAAAATTGAAACGGTAAAAGTACCGGCAGGTAAATTTAAATGCTATGTGGTCGAACCGATTATGGCGGACGGGGGAGTTTTTAAAAAAGACGGTAAAGTAAAAGTATGGCTTACTGCGGACAGTAATAAAATGCCGGTAAAAATGGAAACCAAAGTTTATATAGGATCAATAGTTGCCGAACTTGACTGGTTTGTACTTAAATAAGTGTCATTGATGATATTTTCTAAAAATCCATATTTAGCTCTGATTCTTTCGGTTCTGCTTTTTCCGCTGACAGCGATCTATTACATTGTGATTTCTGTCAGACATTTTCTTTATGATAAAGGGCTGTTAAAATCATATAAACCTGAGGTTTTTACTGTTTCCGTAGGAAATATTACCGCCGGAGGAACGGGAAAAACGCCTACAGTTATCAGAATGGTAAATTCTTTAACTGAACAGAATTTAAAAACACTGGTGATAACAAGGGGCTATCAGAGAAAATCAGCCTTAAGAGTAATGATTGATAAAACCACTTCTGTTTCCGAATCGGGTGATGAACCGATGACGATTTTTAATAAAACAGGCCAGCCTGTAGTATGCGATAAAAACAGATTATCTGTAATAAAAGATATCGGGAAGGAATTTGATATAATTGTACTGGACGATGCTTTTCAGCATAGAAAATTAAAAAAAGACATTGATATTGTTCTCATAGACGAGAACAGATTTCTAGGTAACAGACTGCTGATCCCGTCAGGTATTTTAAGAGATACGGTATCCAGACTGAATTTCTGCGATATTATAATTCTATCTAAAGTAAAAGACATATATTCGCAGTCGGTAAAAGAAAAAATTGATCAGCTGAAAAAATTCGAAAAGAAAATACTGATCTCTGTTTTATCGCATGAATTTATTTGCAATAAACATGAGAAATTAAAATTTTCAGATATTTCCGGCAGGAAGATCTCTCTTTTCTGCGGAATAGGCAATCCGGATGATTTTTTCTCGATTTTTAAGAAAAATGAAATTATTTCTACAAGAGTTTTTTCTGACCACTACGATTACGGCACAGGCATGAAATATGAATTTGATCTTCTTATAAAAGGATCGGAGATCCTTATTACTACATTCAAGGATTTTGTTAAACTTTCGGATGATCAGATAAGTGAATACAAGATCTATTATCTTGATATAGAATTGGAATTCTATAACGAAAATCTGAAAAAAATTGAACTGTCAGACCTGATAAAGGATTATAAACTTGGAAAGCAATAATCTGCGTCTTTTAAATATGGTTGAAAAATGTACTAACTGCGGTAACTGCAGAACAGTCTGTCCCGTTTTTAAAATTACCGGTGAGGAAATTTATTCAACTAGGGGACGGATCAATCTGGTAAAAGGGTTTTTGAATAATGAATTAGCCCCGGGGCCGGATTTTAGAGATAAGATCTTTGTTTGTCTAAACTGCAGGCAATGCGTTGATCTTTGCCCGGCCGATGTGGAATACTATGAGATCATGAAAAATACAAAAGCAAAGATCAGTTCGGTAAATAAACTTTTTAACTTGAAACAGTCTTTTTATAAAGGCGTCTTTTCTGATACAGCGCACATCTCTGAATCTTATTTCTCCCTATTCAGATTATCCAGGAAACTGTTTTACAAAAATAATGAGCTTAATTTTTTTGGAAAAATAATATTTCCCATTTTGAAAATTGATAATTCGGTAAAACTGCCCGATATCGCGGTAAAGAACTTTTTTAAAATGAAGATACGGCACGAACTAAAAAATTATAAAGGTTTCAGGATCGCGCTTTTTCTGGGATGCGGCGGTAAATATTTGTATCCAGAGGCTGCCGATAACTTTGTAAAAATATTAAGATCGAACGGAATTGAAGTCCTTATTCCGAAAGATCAGGTATGCTGCGGAAATCCTCTGGATTACAAAGGACTTATTAAAGACGCTTCCAGAAACCAGATAAAAAACACTTCCTCGTTCAATTCGCTGCTGGACATTAAGTTAATGGTCAGTCTATGCTGCAATGCGGATATAACTTTTACTGAATTTCATTCTTATGTTCCCAAAGAAAAACTGAGGCTGCCGGTAAAAGACTTTATCGAATTTATAGAAGAGTACGGAGTGGAAGTTACGCCTGCTTTTGAAAATTCGATAATTTTTCATTCCTGTCCCAAATGTAAAAAATCAGAAATATATAAAAAGTTCATCGGCAGACTGTATGAAGATTATACCCGTATTCCGGAATTTACGACAGATTTCTGCGGAAGTACTGAACTGCTTGACAAATCAAATATGGAATTCCGCAATATAATCACAAGATCGTTCTGCGAAAATAACAATCTGAAAAACTATGATTTTATAGCCTGCTCTTCCTTCGAGTGCATTGAACATCTCAACGGTTATTTTCTGCATAATAAAATGAGCATCAAAGCCATTCATTTCGCCGATGCTCTAAAGAAGTAAAGTATGATCTTTTGAATTATTGTTTTTATTCGATGACCGCTAAAATATCGCCTTCGGAAATATTATCGCCGTTTTTTACATTTATAGCCTTGATCTTACCGTCTTTTGAAGCATTAATGTCGTTTTCCATCTTCATTGCTTCCATGATCATTATTTTCTGACCTGATTTTACGCTGTCGCCCACTTTTACAAGAACATTAAGTATCAGACCGGGTAAAGGAGCGGTTACTTCGCGGCTGCCTCCCGAAGATTGCAGAACTGGTACCACAGGCTGTGTCGGCTGACCGCTTAAAATTACATTTTTTGCCGGTGTGGTCTGCTTTTTGACTGTTTCAATTTTAATCTCTTCACCAAGATCCTTTAGTCCGACAGTATATTTCTTGCCGTCAACAGATATGATCGCCTGATTACCGCATAATTCTTCGATCAGAACGATATATTCTTTTCCGCTGATTTCAAGTTTTAATTCCTTCATAATTAATTCCTTTAGTTTTTATCTTATATGAAATCTGTACATCGATTTCCAGAAATGATTATCGTTCGGTTTACAGGTTAGGCTGGACATTGAATTTACCAGGTACAGTCTCTTATATATTTCTATAGCTGCCGCGATTAGAATAAGGTGCTCTTCAGGAATATCTTCAGCCTTGACGACAGGTACTTTCTCAACCTGATTACGGATAGTTTCCGGTTCCGGTCTTTTCAGTAAACTTTTAACAGCTTTTACAACCTGTATTAAAAAAGCAGCGATAATCCAGACTGTCACAACCGCAACTACCACACTCATAGCTATCGTCCATCCGTTCATAACAGAAAGTAGAGAATCCCCTGTTTCCTCAGCAGGATATAATTCGGTTACAAGAAAGACCATTATTGATGTTAAAATTCTTCCGGTCATAAATTCATCCTGTTTATAAAATTCTATAACGGTATATTTCCGTGCTTCCTCGGCGGATTTGAAGATCTTTTATTCTTCAGCATCTCGAGCGCTTTTATTAATTTGAACCTCGTTACCGCCGGCTCGGTTATTCTGTCTATAAATCCTTTATCGGAAGCTACATACGGATTCGCGAATCTTTCTTTGTACTCCTTGATCTTCTGGGCAAGCATCTGCTCTTTATCCTCAGCCTCCTCGATCTCTTTCGCAAAAATTATTTTGCATGCGCCGTCCGCGCCCATTACGGCGATCTCCGAAGAAGGCCATGCGAAGATCATATCTCCCCTTAGCTGCTTGGAATTCATTACGCAGTAAGCGCCGCCGTAAGCCTTTCTAGTAATGACAGTGATCTTTGGTACAGTGGCTTCACCGTAAGCATAAAGTAATTTTGCGCCGTGATCGATGATCCCCGCAAATTCCTGAGCAGTGCCCGGAAGGAACCCCGGCACATCCTCAAAAGTGATAATCGGTATATTAAAACAATCGCAGAATCTCACAAATCTTGCCGCTTTTACCGAAGCGTTGCTGTCAAGAACCCCTGCCATTACTTTCGGCTGATTAGCCACGATGCCCACGCTTTTCCCGTTCATTCTTGCGAAACCTACAACAATATTCTGAGCCCAGTCCTTGTGGATCTCGAAGAAATCCCCATCATCCACTATGCTTATAACCACCTCTTTAATGTCATAAGGTTTATTCGGGTTTTCCGGAACGATTGAATTAAGATTACTGCAAAGTCTTTTTGGATCGTCAGTGCATTCTATAGTCGGTGAATCTTCTGTATTGTTCTGAGGTAAAAATCCGATAAGCTTTCTTATTCCCGCAAAAAGTTCCTGTTCTGTATCCGCCGTATAATGCGTTACTCCGCTTTTCTTGCCGTGAACATCAGCGCCTCCGAGTTCTTCCGCCGTAACTTTCTCGTGTGTTACTTCTTCAACGACTTTCGGTCCAGTTAGAAACATATATGCAGTCTTTCTTACCATGAAAATAAAATCGGTCAGTGCGGGTGAATAAACTGCGCCTCCCGCGCACGGTCCGACTATAGCGCTGATCTGAGGTATCACGCCGGAATAAAGAATATTTCTGAGAAATATGTTCGTATAGCCTGCTAAAGCTTCAACACCCTCCTGGATTCTTGCACCGCCGGAATCATTTATCCCGATTACCGGTGCTCCGACCTTGGCGGCCATTTCTATTATCTTTGTTATTTTTTCGCCTACAGTTTTGGAAAGCGTACCGCCCATTACTGTAAAATCAAACGAATATACGAATACCAGTCTTCCTTCAATCGTTCCGAAACCGGTCACTACCCCGTCGCCGTAGAATTTCTGTTTCTCCATTCCGAAATCGGTACAGGTATGTGTACGGAATTTATCTATTTCCTCAAAACTGTCTTCATCAACCAGAAGATCAATCCTTTCATTCGCGGTAAGTTTTCCTCTGGCATGCTGCTTTTCAATTGCTTTGATGCCGCCGCCCAGCCTGGCTTTTTCAGCTTTTTCTTTCAGTTCAAGTAAATCTCTTTCATTGCTCATCGGTTTTACTCCCCTCAAATCTTTTATTTGAATCAACGAATGAAATAATTCGTCATAAGTTCCGCAAATATATTTACCTTAATAGAATTATACAAGATTTTTTTTTAAGATTTTATTTATAATTATTCGTAAATCTGTATTGTTTTTTCTTTTTATTTAGCTTAAATTCATAAAAAAATTGAAGCGGTATGTATTTCGAGAATGTTCAATACCTTTATTTCCTTCCTCTGACGGCATTACCTCTGATAATCTATCTGATTTTCAGAAAAAAACCTCAGAAACTTGTTTTCAGTTCGCTTTTTCTTTTAAAAATCATCGCGAAGAATGTAAACAGGAGAACAAAGATCAAAGATATTCTTCTTTTGATCATAAGGACACTTATAGTACTTTTTCTTATTTTTCTTTTTGCCCGGCCTTTCATCGGAGATAAAATCGCTTTTGATCAGGGAAAGAAAACAGCTGCTGTAATATACATTGATTCCAGTCCTTCAATGGCTGATGATTTTTCCGGAATAAGTAAATTCGATACAGCAAAAAATCTTCTTATTAAAACAGTAAACAGCGCACCGGACAATACAATGTTCTATCTTATCACTTCAGATCCCGGTGAAAAATTCAAGGGAAGCAAAAAAGACGCCCTGAAATATTTAAGTTCGCTTGAAATCTACGGCAGAGAAAGGATTTTTGATGAAGTGATCATTCAGAGTGACTCCATTTTATCCGGGGTTGAAAATTCAAATAAACTGTTTATGGTGTTGACTGACGGATATATAAATTTTAAAAAAGAACCGGAAAGCTCTGTAGGTTATTTGAAAAAAGCGGTGTTATTTTATTCTGATCATAACAAATCCGGAGATATTTCTCTTGACTCTGTTCAGATGGCCGGCAGAAATTATCTTTATTTTACACTTCTGTCAAATGAAGGAAAGAGCACGCGCACGGATATTTATCAGGACGGAAGAAAGATCTATTCCGAAAATAAAGAATTCGCGGATGACTTTTTTAAAAGATCTAGTATTGAACTTCAGGATCTGCCGAATGACGAAATTACGGTCAGAGCCGAAATTTCTGATGATATAAATCTTTTGAACAACAGTTATAATTTCGTTTTACCGCGCCTTGACAAAAAAAAGATCCTTATCGTCGGCGATAATAATTCCGTGAGTGTCCGCAGAATTTTTTCTCTGATAAAAGCATCTTCAGATTCCGTTCTGATCCCCGAAACTGTAAATCCGGCTGATATAAATTCAGTTAAATTCACCGACTTCAGTCTTGTTTTTTTCGATGATATGCCCAAGCTGAATTCATATACGGTTTCAGGATTAAAAAGCTTCATAGGCGAATCGGGCGGATCCGTATATTTTTCCGGAGGCGAAAAACTTAATCTGAACGATTATAATTCTAATCTTGTTCCTGTGCTTCAATTTCCCCGGATATCCGGTTATGAAAAATCATCGGGATCATTTGTGAACATAAAAATTAAAGATAAAAAACATCCAGTTTTCAAAGATGTTTTTGGAGAAAATATTTCAAACGCAGGAAGTGTTGAGATTTACAATTTCTATAAAGTCGAGAAAAACGGCTGGACAAGCCTTATTGACGCAGGCAATTCGCCTCTTCTTCTTGAAAAAACCTACGGCAAAGGTAAAATGTTTTTTCTGACTACAAGTCTAGATCAGAACAATTCCAATATTATCGGCAACGGGATAGCTGTCCCGATCCTGTTTAATTCATTTCTCTACCTGATCGGGAATGAGATCGCAAATGAGATTTCAAGAACTGTAGGTGATTTTGTTGAATTTAATGAGAATTGTTATCTTATAGAACCCGGAAAGGATTTTAATGCCGGCTTAGACGAGATGTCAAAAAAGTTTTTTCTGAAAAAACCCGGTTTTTATAAAGTTTATGACGAAAGCGGAAGATATATAAAAAAACTTGCGGTAAATTATGAGAGGGAAAATTTCGGAGATCATGCCGATCTGATCAGAAAATATTATAATTCAACCGTGGTAAAGAACGGATTAAATAAAGATATCGGTCTGATCTCGTTCGAGAGCAAAGACCTGTCAGTATATCTGCTTATACTTATTCTGATCCTGATCTGCGCAGAAATATTACTTGTTAGAGTTCTATAAATGGTTAAAATAAAAGACCTTACAATAATTTTAGACGGGAAAACGATCATCAATCCGGTAAGCTTTAATATCGAAAACGGAGAATATCTTTCAATAATCGGGCCGAACGGGGCTGGAAAAAGCACGCTTCTGAAATCCTTATGCAGAATAGTACCTGTCAGCTCGGGCGAGATAAATATTTTTGATAAGAATATAACCGGCTATTCGCAGAAGGAACTCGCGAAAAAGATAACTTATACCGGCCAGCTTGATCAGAATGATTTCACAGTCGAAGAATTTATTTTATTCAGCCGGTACCCGTATTTTTCGGCATTTTCAGCCGTAAGCAGAAAAGACAGGGAAATTACGCGTGAAAGCATGAAGATTACTTTCACAACCGAATTCGCGGACAGAAAGCTCAGCGATCTCAGTTCGGGAGAAAGACAAAGGGTGGCTATAGCATCAGCTCTTGCTCAGGAGACGGATATTATCCTTTTCGACGAGCCTGTCACCCATCTTGATCCTTATTTTGATCACCAGATCAGCGAAATGATATACGACATTCATCTTAAGAAAAACATAACCGTTCTGAATGTTACCCACAATGTGAACAGCGCCTTGAAATATTCAGACAGGATAATGGCTATCAAAAAAGGAAAGATCGAATTTCTGAAACGATCGGATCAGATAACTTCAAAGGACATGAGCGATCTTTTCGGTATAGAATTTCTTTCTCTCGAAAATCCGTCGGATAAAAAGATGGTTCTGATAAGAATATGAAGTCTAAGAGAAAACACATATTTATTCTGTTAAGTGTTTTGGCCGCCGCTTTTATCATTAATATTTCGACCGGATCTGATTTCGGCACATTATTCAATATTTTTAATTCGGGAACTTCTTACGATATTATTATGAAGATCAGGCTTCCGCGCGCATTAATGGCAATACTTGCCGGAGGGACTTTTGCTCTTTGCGGAGCGGTATTTCAATCTCTTTTCAGGAATCCCATTGCTTCGCCGTTTACATTGGGAACCGCCAGCGGTGCTTCGTTCGGGGTAACGATTTTCATTTCTTTCTTTACTATCAGCAGCTTTGCAGGAATGGCCTTGACTTCACTTTTTGCTTTTTTCGGTTCTCTGTTATCTATCGGGATAGTTTATACCGCGTCTTCAAGAAAAAAGGGGTTCAACGCCAATTCCATGATCCTGACAGGAGTTGTTATCAATTTCTTTTTCTCGGGACTTATTTTATTCGTTCAGTACCTTACTGACCAGGCTAATGTTGTAAGGATAACCAGATGGACGATGGGTGGTCTTGACATTGTGGGAATGAGTTCAGTTCTTTTCGCCTCTGTGATCTTTATAACCGGTTTTCTGCTCATCTATTATTTCAGAAATGATCTGAATCTTCTTTTTGTCGGCGAAGAGATCTCAGTTTCCCGCGGAGTAAATATTGACCGTTCAAGAAAATACTTATTTTTAATTTCGTCCCTGATGATAAGCTCGATAGTCTCTTTTACCGGTCCGATCGGTTTTATCGGGATCATCGCTCCTCATGTAGCTTCAGCTTACTCAGGCAGAAATTACAGAGTATTACTTCCTGCATCTATGATCACTGGATCAATAATTCTTCTAGTCTGCGATGTTATATCCAGAATCGTTCTGTGGCCCGTCGAGATCCCGGTAGGAATAATAACGGCGCTTGTAGGCGCGGTATTTTTTATCAGGATCGTATCCAAATAATATACGGCATATATTTTTTTAATTTTGTATTAGGTTTATTAGATTTTTTTAGTAAATTGTATATAGAGAGGTATAAAATACCTTAAATTGTCTAAACCAAACAAGGGGTCTAATCATGAAAGACAAAGTAAAGATCAAATGCGCATCGTGCGGTGCCGAGATCGGAGAACTTCACAAATCACCCGAAAAGAAATATCTGGGCTGCGGAAGCTGCGGAAAAAGAACTTTGGTTACAATTAACAAAGACGGTTCTGTAATTACTAAAACATACGAAGAAAAACACATTCCCCACCACAGTACGGAAAATATTATAAAAAGCTCCTTAAAAAAATAATCCTATATCGATATTTTGCTTTAAAGGACTGCACACGCAGTCCTTTTTGTTTATTGACTTTAAGGGTTGGAAACCTTATATTTCGCGCCGAACTAATAAGAAAGAAAACAATGAAAGACAATATTAGAAATTTCTGCATAATAGCCCACATTGACCACGGGAAATCAACTCTGGCTGACAGGCTTCTTGAGCTGACAGGCACATTGACAAACAGGGAAATGAAAAATCAGACCCTTGACAATATGGAGCTGGAACAGGAAAGAGGGATCACGATTAAATCTCACGCCGTTACTATGAGCTATACGGCAAATAACGGTAAAACTTACATCCTGAATCTTATCGATACGCCGGGACATGTGGATTTCACATACGAAGTCTCAAGAAGCATCGCCGCGTGCGAAGGCGCGATCCTTGTGGTTGACGCTTCGCAGGGAGTAGAGGCGCAGACTCTTTCCAATCTGTATCTGGCGATGGGACAGGATCTTGAAATCATCCCCGTGATAAATAAAATCGACCTTCCCGCGGCTCAGCCTGAGCATGTAGCCAAGCAGGTGAAAGACCTCATAGGATGCATCGATTCAGAGATATTCTTTACTTCCGCGAAAACAGGCATCGGGGTTGCCGATCTGCTTGAAAGAATAATAGTCGCGATCCCTCCCCCTCAAGGCGAGGATGAAAAACCTCTGCAGGCGCTTATTTTCGACTCGATGTACGATCAGTTCAGAGGCGCGATAGCTTATATAAGGATCGTGAACGGTGTGATCAGGCAGGGCGATAAGATTAGAATGTTCAATAATGATATAAATTTTGATGTAGAAGAGATCGGCATATTGAAGCTGGACCGGTTCAAAAGAGATCAGCTTTCAGCCGGTGAAGTTGGATATCTAATCACCGGAACTAAAAGCGCGAAAGACATTAAAGTCGGCGATACTGTCACTCATATTCTTAAGGGCTGCGATAATCCTTTGCCGGGTTATCAGGAAATAAAACCTATGGTATTTTCAGGAGTTTTTCCGGTAAGCACAGAGGATTACGACGATCTGAAAGACTCGCTTGAAAAGCTCAAACTGAACGATTCGTCTCTCGTTTACACGCCTGAAAGTTCCACCGCTCTCGGATTCGGTTTCAGAGTCGGATATCTCGGTCTTCTGCACATGGAGATCGTGCATGAAAGACTTGAGCGCGAATATGATATGTCGGTTATCAACACCTTCCCCAACGTTACTTATAATGTTTATCTGGCGACCGGCGAAATGATAGTGGTGAACAACCCGAAAGATTTTGACATGAGCAGAAATATCGTAAGAGTGGAAGAACCTTACATAAATTCTCAGATCATTACGCTGACCGAACATATCGGCGCGATTATGAAACTTTCTCTTGAGAGAAGAGGCGTTTACACTGGAACCGATTATCTTGATGAAACCAGAGTTGTTCTTAAATATAAATTTCCGCTTTCCGAAGTGATTTTCGATTTCTTTGATAAACTCAAGTCCGTATCGCGCGGATACGCTTCATTCGATTATGAGCTCGCGGGATATGTTCCAACGGAAATGGTTAGGCTCGATATACTGCTCAACTATGAAAAGGTGGATGCTTTAGCGGCAATTATACATAAAGACAAAGCTTATCATTACGGCGAAAAGATCTGCAGAAAATTAAAAGACATTATTCCGCGCCAGATGTTCGATTGCGCGATTCAGGCGGCAGTCGGATCGAGGATAATTTCAAGATCCACGGTAAAAGCTCTAAGAAAAGATGTGCTTTCAAAATGTTACGGCGGCGATATCACGAGGAAGAAAAAACTTCTTGAAAAGCAGAAAAAAGGCAAGAAGAAAATGAAGCAGATCGGATCGGTTGAACTGCCTCAGGAAGCATTTCTGGCATTATTAAAAGTAGATGAATAAACCGAAATACATATTTTTTATAATTTTACTCCTCGGCGTTCTTTTGTCTAAAGCGGTAGTTTTTGAATTTTACCGGGTAACTTCCGCTTCAATGTCCGAAACTATTCTTCCCGGTGATTTTCTCTTGATAAACAGGCTTGTATTCGGAACTCATACTCCAAACAGGATCACAATTCCTTTTGTTAACAAAAGTTTTTCAATACCTTCGGCAAAAATCCCGCCGTTAAGGCAGATCAGGCAGAATGATATAGTGGTAATAAAGAACAGCAGCTATTCAAGAGGTGAAAATAATCTTGTAAAAAGAGTAGCCGCGGTTGAAGACCAGTCGATCATGATAATTGACGACTATGTTTTCGTTGACGGCGATCTTTTTAATCCGGATGAAAAAGCGAATGAACTTGTCATTCCGGAAGGTTATATGTACGACAATTTTATTGTCCCTGAAGGCAAAATATATGTTCTTGGCGATAACAGTACAGCCAGCTTTGATTCAAGAGATTTCGGATTTGTGGATAAAAACGATGTTCTCGGAAAAGCCGTTATCATTTACGCTTCAATTGACATTGACGGCAATTTCCGCTGGAAAAGATTTTTCGATTATCTCGAATAAAATTCTTAAATCCCACAAATAAAAAGACAGGTCGAAACCTGCCTTTAACAATTATCAATTATGAGATCTATTTTATAGTTTCAGATTCCGGAAGTCCGTATTCTTCTACCATTTTAATGTTCATATGCTCCAGAGCATCAAGTATCGGATTATATATTTCAGGGATTACAGGAATATGAACGCCTTTTACTTTAATTTCGTCTTCAAGTATCATCCTGACCCCGACCGCTGCGGGAAGAGCGACAGTTCTCGCAATGGATGTGTCTTTGTTTTTTACTCCGAAAGTACCGAAATCAAGCATTCTTGATTTGATAACTTCTCTTTTTCCGCCTTTATATTCCGCTACAAAAGTATGCTGCATTACAACCATGTCCCGTTCTTTATCCCGGATCATCATTTTTCCAATCATAAGATCCGATACTACTTCAAAAGGAGAATCTTCAGTTCTGTTGATCTTTTCGTTCGAGAAAAGTCCGAGCCATTCAAAAGCTTTGATCGGATTTGATTTTTCGCCCACTTTCAGATATTTTGCCACTTTGGCTTTAATATCCTTTGAGCTTTTTTCACTTATCTGACCCGCCATAAAATCAGCGTAGGTCTTATTCTTCAGGTTAATCTTATCGTAGGAAATAAGGTTAAGCTCTTTCATAGCTGTGATCACCTGGCACCATTTTGAATATCTGAATGTTCCTCTGAATATTGTTTCCGTTTCAGGAATACCGTACAGGTCTTTATAAGGTAATGAATCTCTGTTTGGATACACTTCAAGTTTTCCGATCTTAGGGAAATCTACTTTTAAAGGTTTTTTGAAAAGATCAGCTGTCGGAATGTATTTTTCCTTTCCGTGACGCAGATATTTGCCGTCGTTATTCCCTGCCATAACAACACCTTTGGGAGCCCATGTAAACTTATAGTTGAAAGGATTCTTTTCCACTTCCGGAGCGACAAGAGCACCGCAGAATGAATAGAATTCCACGACTTTACCTTTTTTATTGTGGATATGGTCGATAATTCTCATTGCGGACATGTGATCAATTCCCGGATCAAGACCGAGCTCGTTGAGAATTATAATGCCGGCTTTTTTTGCCTCAGCGTCAAGAGCTTTCATCTCCGGTTTAACATAAGATGTGGTAACCATATTTTTTTTGTTTTTTATGCAGTGTTTTGCAACCATTACATGGTGAAGATAAGGCAGAAGACTTACGGTCAGATCATGCTCTTTAACCATTTTATCGAGTGTCTTTTCGTCTTCGACTGTCCAGGCGACGGCTTTCCCGTTCTTGTGCCCGGCAATCATTTCTTCAGCTTTTGATTTTGTTCTTGTAGCAACCGTTACCTGGATCTTGTGGTCAAGAAGGTACCTGACGATCGGTCTTACGACCATTCCTGCTCCGAGAATTAATACTTTTTTCATTTCGAGCTCCTTTTTATTTTAAGAAATTTTCGATGTATTTGTAATCGGATGTAAATTTTCCTTTAAGAAGTATCAGCGCTCTTTTTAGCGGTGGAGTAAGAGAAATCTTTCCGAAAGGTTTTGAAAAATCGCATTCGGCAATATTCTTAACGAACGGAAAAAGGGCTTTGCTGAAAAACTCTGAAGCTTCTCTCGGTAGTTCGCTCGGAAGAATGTCAACGCTCATCATCAATAGACCGTCGCCTTCATGACCCATCTTATATATTTTCTTTTTTGGATCGTAAACATAGATAGGATCGTCTATATGAGTGCCTAATTCCGTACATTCAACTGACCCGTGCACATCGCAGGAAATGTCGCCGATCGCCAGCAGCTTGAATTTTTTTCCGTAATTTTCAGCTAGATACTTTTTTGTTACCAGCCTCGGATATTTCTCTGTCCAGAATACGCAGTTCATTATAACTGTCAATTTGGGTATGTACTGATCAAAAACACCATTGAATTTTTCCGGGTGATCATAGTATTCCTGAAGTATAAAAGGATTTCCGTCAATTCTTTCTGCGAGATGCTCTTCCTTAAAAATTACCTTATACAGTTTTTTATTGGATGATTTCTTTTTATCAAGCGTAAGAAGCTGTTTGGGTGTTATTTCCTCGAAAGGCAGTATATCGAATATTTCCTGTGCCCCTTTAGAAACATTTCCGTAACCTGTGAATCCGACAGTAAACGGGCATATCTCTTTCGGAAGTCCTTTTTTTGCTATCTCGGCGGATATTTCCTTTAATACGCTTTTAGCCTCGCCGAGAGAATCATACATCCTTGACTGCTTAAGCTTGGAAAAAGGATTTTGCAGACCGAGATGCTCAAGCCTTAAACCCATCGCCCATATCGTATCTATCATTCCCGCCAAACCGGCGTAATTTCCGAAAAATATAAGCCTTCTGCCTTTATCGTCCGTGATCTTCTCGTAGTCGATCAGTGTAACCTTTTTTTCGATCATTTTTTTAAGCATGGGCATGTTGTACGGCTGCCCTTTGATTATATGAGAGAAGAATACATAAGTTTTTCCGTCTTCAAATGACGGTATCGTTACTTCTTTGATGCCGAAGATTACATCACAGTCTTTCATATCCGAGGAAAGAGCGGCACCCGCTTTTTTATATTCCGCGTCTTTAAATATTCTTTTTTTGCACTTTTGAACCGTTACTGAAACACCTTCCTCAGTTATAAGTTTTCGTACTTCGTCCGGAATTAGAGGCGTTCTTCTCTCAAGCTCGTATTTATCTTCAAATCTTATGCCTATTTTCTTATTCATTTATTTCTCCGTCAGGTTAATTCAAAAAGTTCATGCAATTTATTTCAGCTAAGATACAATGTCAAGAAATTATTTATTACAATAATTAATGACTATTCTGCATTAATTTAATAAAATAATGCTTGCAATTAATCAATAACTGAAGTTAATTTTTTACAAAAAAAATGGCGAATATCATGAATGTTTATATGACCATAATAATTGCTTACTTTCTTATTGTGATTGCAGTTTCTTATGTAACAAAAAAAACGGCCGGAAAATCCGCAGCCGAATTTTTGATCGCAGGCAGAAATATGGGCATATATGTATGCGCAGCTGTCGTAGCGGCTGAATGGCTCGGCGGAATGAGTACGGTAGGAGTAAGCGAGCAGGCTTATAATACAGGAACTCTGAGACCGATATTATATAATATGTCAACAGCTCTCGGGATGATCATAATCGGCTATACCGTCGCGTCTCACTACAGAGAAAAAAATGTGCACACCGTAAGTGAAATGCTCAAATTCCTTTTTGGTTCCCGATCGGGAAATGTTTCGGCGGCGGCTTTTTTGATCGCGTATATTACTCTTGCTTATGTTCAGCTTCAGACATGTGCCGGCCTTTTCGGGCCGATCATGGGTATCGGCTGGACAGAGTCGGTACTGATATCGGCTGTAATAATTACTATCTACACTTATATCGGAGGAATGCATGCCCTTGTTCTGACGGGAATTATCCATCTCGCCGCGATGTTTATCGGAGTGGGAATTGCTTTTGCGGCCGGTTTAATCAATATAGGCGGTTTTTCGGGGCTGACGGAATCACTTATGGCCTTAAATCAGAATGTGCCGGAAAACTATTACAATCCTTTCAGCTCCGGATTGAACGAGGCTTTCAGTCTGCTTATAGGAGGAGTGCTCGGTGGAATGGCCGGTCAGGCAAGCATTCAGCCCATTTTCGGGGCAAAAGACGCCGTAACGGCTAAAAAAGCTGCCGTGCTGTCAGCATTTATTATTGCGCCTTTCGGAATAATGATCGCATATCTGGGACTGATGGCTAAAACCGGCAGATATTTTGACGCCGGTACACTAAGCAGTACAAAAATGATTCTTTCAACACTGCTCACATCGGAAACATTTATAAATCCGTATCTCGGCGGAATCGCGCTCGCAGGAGTTCTTGCCGCAATTTTATCTACAGTCGGGCCTGTTAATTTCGCTGTTGTAACGATTGCCGCGAAAGATATATATCACGGACAGATAAATAAAAACGCTGATGATAAAAGCATACTCAGAACAGCTAAAAATCTTGTAATTCTTGTAAATATCATTACTGTCCCCCTTGCGCTGTATGTAAGTAAATCGGTTCTTGACGCCGCATACATTTCCTATGCGATAAGAGCGATCGGAGCGATCGTGATCCTGCTCGGAATATATAAAAGAGGCTGGATAAATCCGCTCGGAGTCCAGATGGCATTCATCGGCGGAACTGCCGCAATTATTTTAAGCATTGTCGCTCAAAACTTCGGATGGTTTAATTTCGACAAAACTTACGGCGCTGTTATTGCGGCAGTATTTTTCATTATCCTCGGCAATGTTATTGCAAAGTACGGCAGCAGAAAGACTCTTAACTGATATTTGATCTTTAATTTTGTTAAAAAAATACTTGCAAAATGACAATAACTACAGTTAATTATGAAGTATTGTTTAATTAATTAACAACTATTCAAGATCATGGGGTCAAACGATGGAAGGAATAGGAAAAAGAGTTAAGTCTAAAAGAGAAATTCTGGGCTTGCAGGTAAAAGATCTGTCTTCTTTGATAGGCGTATCACCGAGCCTGATATCGCAAATTGAAAAATCTAAATCTTTTCCTTCGCTGGTCACTTTGAAAAAGATCGCCGATGCTCTTAACACCACAGTCGGAGAGCTGATCGGCGAAAATGAAGGCAGTACCCGTAATCCCGTCGTAAGAGAGAGTAAAAGAAAAATTGTTAAACATAACGAAAAAGGTACCTGCTCGTTTCTTTTGTCTAATTACGATCCCGGAAAACAAATGGAGCCTTATATAATAACTTTTAAGAAGGATTCCGATTCAACCGAGATCATGACAAGCAATTATCCGAGTCAGGAATTTTGCTTTGTGCTCGAAGGCACTTTTGAAGTGCAGGTAAATAAAAAGAAATATACCTTATTTATGGGAGACGGTTTCTATTTCAATTCAAATCAGCCTCATAAATTCATCAATGTATCCGGAGGAGATGCCCAGATGCTGTGGGTAGTAAAATTGAACTGAGTGTTAAAAGTAAATTCTGAATATAAATAATTTAAACGGAGTATTTATGGCAAAAATTGCTGAAGCGGGAAATGTCGGAAAAGATGTCCGTTCCGACTGCAAGGTCACGCTTGATATTAAGAAAAGCGGAGGTTTAAAGCTTGATGTGATAAGCAAAGTTAAACCACTTTTCGGCGACAAAATTACGGCGTTATGTACGGATGTGCTGAAACATTTCGGCATAAAGGATGCTGAATTCAAGATCGAGGACAGCGGAGCCCTTGATTATGTTATAGCAGCGAGGATTGAGGCTGCGGTTAAGAAACTGACAGACACTGATAAAGAGTATCTTCTGCCGGTCATACCGGAAAATAAGTTTGAAACGGAAAGAGACAGGAACAGAAGATCGAGACTTTACCTTCCCGGAGACACTCCTAAGCTTGCGCTGAATGCAGGGATCCATTATCCTGACGGTATAATTCTTGATCTTGAAGATTCCGTAGCTCCCGCTAAGAAATTTGAGGCGGGTATAATGGTCAGAAACGCTCTTCGTTCCGTTAATTTTTACGGAGCTGAAAGAATGGTTAGGATCAATCAGCTTCCTCTCGGTTTAAAAGATCTTGAACTGACGGTACCGCATAATGTAAACCTGATACTTTTACCCAAATGCGAAAGCGCCGATCAGGTTAAAGAGGTAAATACGAAAATTAAATCCCTGAATAAAGCTAAACGGAAGATATGGATCATGCCGATAATAGAAAGCGCGCTCGGTGTGATAAATTCTTACGAGATTGCAATTTCTGAAAATGTCGTTTCACTCGCTATCGGTCTTGAAGACTATACAGCTGATCTCGGAACTCAACGAACCAATGAAGGAAATGAGACTTTCTTTGCCCGTTCGCAAATAGTCAATTCAGCACGCGCGGCAAAAATACAGCCTATTGACTCCGTATTCTCTGATGTGTCCGACATGGAAGCTTTAAAACAGAATGTTCTCAGATCAAAAGCTCTCGGCTTTGACGGAATGGGATGCATTCACCCCCGGCAGATAGTCGTGATCCATGAGAATTATGCGCCGGATGATAAGGAAATTGATAAGGCTAAAAAAATCGTGAATGCCTTTTTTGAAGCATCGGAAAAAGGGCTCGGTGTAGTAGCTCTGGGTTCAAAAATGATAGATCCGCCGGTTGTTAAACGGGCTCAGAAAACGATCGAGCAGGCGATAGAAGCTGGAAAATTATGTTCTGACTGGAGGGAAAATTATGGCAAATAAATTTGTTAAAAACGCACTCGGCCGAATGATACCGGAAGAGATAAACGGTAAAAAAGTTATACCTTACAAAGGTGTCGGGAAATATAAGCCTACAGGGAGAAAATACGCTCCGAAAATTTACAGCTGTGCCGATTATCCTTTAGACGGAAATAAACTTGTATCAAGCCTGAAAGATGCGCTTATCAAAGCGGGATTAAAAGACGGCATGACAATTTCAACCCACCATCATTTTAGGGACGGCGATCTGATCGCAAATCAGATCTTTAAAATAGCGAACGAGATGGGAATAAAGAACCTTGTATGGTTCCCGTCAGCTTCCTTTACCTGCCATCAGCCTCTTATTGAATATTTGAAAGACGGCACGATACATCATATTGAAGGGAGCATGAACGGCCCTCTCGGCAGATTCACTTCACAGGGTAAAATGAAAGGCGTGGGTGTTCTCCGTTCACACGGGGGCAGATATCAGGCAGTTCAGGACGGCGATGTGGTCATTGATATAGCGGTCATAGCTGCTCCAACAGCCGATATGTTCGGAAACGCTAACGGAGTTAACGGCAGTTCAGCCTGCGGGCTTTTAGGATTCGCGCTCGCCGACTCACAGTATGCCGATAAAGTTATTGTAGTGACTGATAATTTTGTCCCGTTCCCGTGCATACCTTGGCAGATCCACGGAAATTATGTGGACTTCGTAGTAAAAGTCGATCAGGTGGGAATTCCAGAGAAAATTGTATCCGGAACAACTGAAGTCACAAAAAGCCCTGACAGACTTCTAATCGCCGAACTGACGGCAAAATTCTGCGAGGAAGCCGGATTGATTAAAGAAGGTTTTTCATTTCAGGCAGGAGCCGGAGGAACCGCATTGTCTATCGGAATATATTTTGCCGAAATAATGCGGAGAAAAGGAATAAAAGGTTCTTTTGCGAGAGGAGGAAGCAACAAATACCTTGTAGAAATGCTTGAAGAAGGTCTAATAGGATATATTCTCGACGGACAAACCTTCGACCTTGACGGAGTCCGTTCTATGAGGGATAATCCCCGTCATGTGAATACAAGCCCTTTCACCAGTTATAATTATCACGGGAAAGGCAATTTTGAAGGCATTCTTGATATTGTGATCCTCGGAGCGACCGAAGTGGATGTTAATTTCAATGCTAATGTCGTTTCTCATTCCGACGGTTATCTCCTTCACGGGATAGGCGGATGGCAGAACTGTCTGTTCGGAAAAAATGTGATTCTTCCGATACCGCTCTTTAGGGACAGGATACCGATCATCCGCGATGAAGTAACTACGATCTGCGGTCCCGGCGAGCTTATTGATATTATTGTAACAGAACGCGGTATCGCGATCAATCCATTAAGGAAAGATTTGATCGAGAAAATGAAAAATTCCAAGCTTCCGATCAAGACTATTAAGGAATTAAAAGACGAGGCTGAAAAAATCTGCGGAAAACCTAAAGCCGTAGAATTTGAAGAAAAAGTTGTCGCCGCCATAAAATGGGTGGACGGCACTGTAATTGATGTAATCAAACAAGTTAAAGAATAAAATAAAGGGAGACAGAAAATGACAAAAAGAACGATAGTAACCATGCCGGGCGACGGTATCGGAAAAGCCGTTTTAAAAGAAACATTAAGAGTGCTCAAAGCTGCTGGTTTTGAGGCAGATTATGTCCACGGTGACATAGGCTGGGACTGCTGGTGCAAAGAAGGCAATCCGCTGCCCGACAGAACAATCAAATTGCTTGAAGAACACAAAATAGGACTTTTCGGCGCAATTACTTCAAAACCGAAAGACAAAACTGTAGCCGAACTCGCACCTGAATTACAAGGAAAAGGCTATACATATTACAGCCCGATCGTGACCATGAGACAGCATTTCGACCTCGACATCTGTATGCGTCCGTGCCTGTCATACAAAGGCAATCCGCTTAATTTTATCAGACGAACTGCATCAGGCGGAGTTGAAGAGCCTCAAATTGATGTTATGATTTTCCGTCAGAACACCGAAGGACTTTACGGCGGCGTAGAGTGGACAAATCCGCCCGATAAAGTTTATGATGCTTTAATGACCCATAAAAAATTCGTCGAAAATTTTTCATGGTGCCCTCGACCGGAATTAGCCGTTTCAACCCGTATTTTTACTAAAAAATATGTAACGAGAATAGTTAAAGCAGCATTTGAATATGCTAATGCGCGCGGATTCAAGAAGATCACAGTTTGTGAAAAACCGAATGTGATCAGAGAAACTTCGGGAATGATGCTTAAAGTAGCTCAGGATATGAGCAAAGCCGAATACCCGAATATCTGGGTAGAAGATGTGAATATTGACGCTATGACAATGTGGCTGACAAAAAATCCTGAGAATTATAATGTAATAGTTGCAGGAAATATGTTCGGCGATATAGTTTCCGACGCTTTTGCAGGTCTGATCGGCGGTCTTGGTTTTGCCACTTCAGCGCAGTTCAATCCCGAATCAGGCGTCTGCGTATTCGAACCCACGCACGGTTCAGCTCCGAAATATGCAGGATTTGAAACAAGTATCGTCAATCCTATCGCGATGGTTTCCTCCGCGGTCATGATGCTTGAGCACATCGGTGAAAATGCAATAGCTGAAAAAATTAAAAAAGCAGTTGCTAAAGTAGTTGCAGAAGGTAAAGTAAGAACTTATGATATGATGAAAATGAAAGGCACTCCCGAGGTTGTAAATCAGGGAGCGGCAAGCACAACTCAAATGGCTGATGCGATCATTGCTAAAATGAAAGAAGATAAAGATTGCGGATGCTGCTGCGATTGTAAATAAATAACACCCCGAAAAGGAGAAAAGCATGAATATATATGAATTATGGCCTGAGCTCAACTGGATCGAAAATAAAGACCTGAGGGAAAAGACCGCGAAGACATGGGAGCTTGCTTTTGAAAAAAGCGTACTTACGGATAATGATCTTAAGACTATTCCTTTTACTCTTCTCTGCGGGCCTGACCTGAAAGTAACTTTCATGGATCATAAACGAAGCGTAGTGCATATCGCAAAAGCTGCTGCGGAAAAATGCAATGACTTCTATCACGGCGAACTGCCTATCAATATGGATGTTCTTATAGCCGGAGCGATTCTGGCCGATGTGGGAAAACTGCTCGAGTATGTACTGGACGCGAACGGAAAAGCCGTACAGGGAAATTACGGAAAATACATCCGCCATCCTTTTTCGGGGGTATCCCTTGCCGAGCAGTGCGGAGTTCCCGCGGAAGTATGCCACATCATAGCCGCGCATGCCGGAGAAGGCGATCAGATAAAAAGAACCGTGGAGGCGTATATAGTCCACCACGCTGATTTTATGACATTTGAGCCGTTTAAAGACAGGCTGAAAATTAAATAAAAGGAGTCAAAATGGCTTTAACTCTTATTGAAAAAATTATCGCGAATCATTCGGGTAAAAAGACCGTAAAACCTAATGATATTGTAGATATTGAGATAGATGTCCGTGCGGCAAGGGATTTCGGAGGCGCGAATGTTGTAAAAAATCTTCTCGACAATGGTCTTGAAATTAACGATCCTTCAAAAACATTTTTTACATTTGACTGCAATCCTACGGCATCAGATCAGAAGTACGCGGAAAATCAGCAGTTCTGCCGTAAATACGCCCGGGAAAAAAATATCAAAGTGTATGATGTGAACGCAGGGGTCGGAACACATCTGGTTATCGAAGAAGGGCTCGCTACTCCGGGCTGTACTCTCGTTTCAACCGATTCGCACGCAAATATTCTGGGCGCGATCGGGGCTTTCGGACAGGGAATGGGAGATCAGGATATCGCGGCGGCATGGGCAGCGGGAAAAAGCTGGTTCAAAGTGCCTGAATCGGTAAAATTAACTCTCAACGGCAAAAGACCTGCAAATATATCTGCGAAGGATATAGCTCTTAATTTACTGAACAAATTCGGTGCGAACACGCTTTTGGGATATTCGGTCGAGTTATACGGTGAAGAAGTTGATAAGCTTACTTTAGATGAACGGATCACAATTTCTTCGATGGGTACGGAAATGGGAGTAATAATTCTTCTGATCCCGCCTTCTGACGATGTAATTAAATTTTGTGAAGCCCGCGCAGGTAAAAAATTAGAGAAGATCATGGCCGATCCCGATGCTGTTTATGCCGATAAATTTGAAATGAATATCGGTGAATTCGTACCTATGGTTTCGCGTCCGGGACATCCCGAAGATTCGGTGAATATTGACGAAGTCCGTAAAACCAAGATAGATTCAGCCTTCATCGGAAGCTGTACGAACGGCCGTTTTGAAGATATGAAAGTAACTGCCGAAATTCTGAAAAACAGACATGTCGCCCCGGGAGTAGTTCTAAAAATTGTTCCTTCGACTGATGAAATATGGAATCAGTGTCTTGAAGCGGGTTACATAAAGATCTTCAAAGATGCCGGCGCTCTGGTCAGCAATGCGGGATGCGCCGGATGCGCAGCCGGACAGGTGGGACAGAACGGACCGGGAGAAATTACAATAAGTACTGGAAACAGGAATTTTGCCGGAAAACAGGGTAAAGGAAAAGTATATCTCGCTTCTCCGGCCGAGGCGGCTGCATCGGCGGTAGCCGGGTATATAACGACACCCGATCAGATACCCGAAACACCCGCGGTTTTTAAATCGGGCGGAAGCGTCGCGGCCGCAGCGGTCAAGAAGGCAGTTTTGACCGACAGACCGACCGTTCTTGAAGGAAAGATATGGATCATAAAGGAAGATAACATCGATACCGATATGATCTTCCACAACCGTTATCTTACGATCACGAATATAGCCGAAATGGGTCAATATACTTTCGATAACATGGCCGGCTGGGAAGATTTTGCGAAAAAAGCCGAAAAAGGCGATATCGTAATAACCGGAAAAAATTTCGGCGCCGGAAGTTCCCGTCAGCAGGCGGTTGACTGCTTTATATCACTGGGAATTCAAATTATTTTAGCCGAATCTTTCGGAGCCATTTATGAAAGGAACGCTATAAACGCGGCATTCCCTATACTGACATACAAAGATATCTCTGAACTCAATTTAAAACAGAGGGACCGTGTCAGGATCGATCTTGAAACCAGTATTCTGACAAATCTAGAAACCGGCAAATCAATGCGGATCAATGAATTTTCATCAGTTCAGGTGGAAATTTATAAAAAAGGCGGATTGCTGAATTAAAAGGAGAAAACCAATGGCAGGCAGAACATTTGTAGAAAAAATGCTGAATGCAGAGAAAGGCGCAATAGTTTTTCGTAGTCCCGACATAGTTCTGACGCACGATAACACTGCAAGCATAAAAAGCACATTTAATAAAATGGGCGGTAAAAAAGTGGCGGATCCCGATCAGCTGCTTGTTGTTTTGGATCATAACGCGCCGCCGACAGATTCAAAACTCGCGAATCAGTATCAGCAGATACGCGATTTCGTGAATGATCAGAAGATAAATAAATTTCACGATGTTGGCGAGGGCATCTGTCATCAGGTTATGAGCTATCATGCCAGACCCGGAATGATAATCGTCGGCAGCGACAGCCACACATGTACGGCAGGAGCATTCAATGCGCTCGCAGCCGGAATAGACAGAACAGAATCCGCGGGTTTATGGAAGCGCGGAAACACATGGTTCAGAGTGCCCGAATCTATGAAAATTACTCTGAAAGGCAAGCTGCCGGAAGGTGTTTACGCCAAAGATATTTCACTTTGGATCATAGGCATGATCGGGGCTGACGGCGCGAACTATATGAGCATCGAATTTCACGGCGAAGGCGTAAAAAACCTTTCAGTCTCGGACAGAATGACTCTGGCAAATCTTGTGTCTGAAATGGGCGCAAAAAATGCGGTATTTCCTGCCGACAGCGTGCTTGAGGAATTCCTTGGCGGAAAGATCACGAACGGAGTATGGGCGGATAAAGACGCATTCTACGATAAAGAGATCGAAATAAATCTTAACGAGGTATTCCCGCTTGTAGCAGCTCCTCATCAGGTAGAAAATGTCAAAGCCGTTTCGGAAGTTCAGGGAATTAAAGTTCATCAGGGACTTATCGGCACCTGCACGAACGGAAGGCTTGAAGATATCCGCATAGCCGCTAAAATACTTGACGGTAAAAAAGTAGCTAAGGATTTCCAGCTTCTAGTCATCCCCGCTTCAAAAGAAATATATCTTCAAATGATAGAAGAAGGTTTGACAACCAAGCTGATGAAAGCCGGCGCGAATGTGCTTGCATCATCCTGCGGACCGTGTCTCGGAACAGGGCAGGGAATTCCGGCAGACGGCTATACTATAATTTCTACCGCGAACAGGAATTTTAAGGGAAGAATGGGTAACCCCAAATCTGATATTTACCTTGCATCACCTTCCTGCGTGGCTTATTCTGCTCTCTCAGGCGTGATAACTGACCCGCGCGGCAAAGTTTCGAATGATAAATTTCCGTTCCAGATCCCACCCGCTTCGACCGTAGATATTAAAGCGGATGATAACAGGCGAGTAGAAAATGTCTGGAATTACGCCGATATTGACAACCTGAACACCGATCAGATGTTTGCAGGCAACCTGACTTATACAGTTCTAAGTTCGGAAGGAAAAGACATAGTTCCTCACCTTTTTAA
>Ga0066600_10000078_pt1 | contig 37195 bp, 28 predicted proteins | sample Lowcelwee11metaG_FD_59486 | JGI IMG/M metagenome (GOLD analysis project Ga0066600, IMG submission 59486) | Freshwater pond sediment microbial communities from the University of Edinburgh, under environmental carbon perturbations - Low... | ecosystem: Environmental > Aquatic > Freshwater > Pond... | reverse complement strand
TATCGTTTGCCGACCGAAGCAGAATGGGAATACGCCGCGAGGTATAATGATAACCGCATTTATCCATGGGGAAACGATTTACCTTCCGCAGAATTGACTAATTTTGGAAGTAATATGGGATTAACAACACCAGTAGGCAGTTATCCTTCGGGTAATAGTAAACTGGGCATTTGTGATATGGCAGGAAATGTATGGGAATATTGCTGGGACGCTGCCAATATTTATTCTTCCGTTAGTATTACAGACCCGACAGGACCATCTGAGACCATGCCATCAAATTATTCATGGGTATATGACTGGCGAATTTTACGCGGAGGCAGCTGGTTTCATTCACATGATAGTACAACTTTGAGAACCTGTTCAAGAAATGTTGTTATGTCCAGTGTTCAGTTCGGTGGTTTCAGAGTTGTAAAAAAACCTTAAATAAACTGTACGTTAAAGGAGATAGTCATGAAAAACACATTTTTAACTTTATTCACATTTGGCATTATACTACAAATATATGCTCAGACAGCAATTCCGCCTTCAGCAGGTGACGGAACAGAAAGTAATCCTTATCAGATCGATAATCTTGAAAACCTGTACTGGATTGCTTCAAATGAAATGTACTCGAACAAAAACTATATCCAGACGATGGACATTAACGCAGCAGAGACTAAATACTGGTTTGGCGGATCAGGTTGGTTTCCAATTACTGACTTCTTCGGAGTTTACGATGGAAATGGGCATTCAATAGACAGTTTGTATATCAACAGCCTTTATCCAAATCTTTTTCTTGATAACTTCGGACTTTTTGGAAATATTTTCTCAGCTGATCTTAAAAATATCAATTTAAATAATGTAAATATTATCAGTGGGGCAGCATTTGAATTTGGAGCTTTAGTTGGTGATTGTGACGATAGTCACATATATAACTGCTCAAGCTCAGGAATGATTTCAATATTCGATATATATGATTTGAGAATTGGAGGATTAATAGGCAACAGTTTTAATAGTTCAATTGAGAATTGCTATTCAACTTGTATATTAATATTAAAAAATACCGACAGTCCATTCACTCATATGACTGGCGGTCTGATCGGAGAGAATGTAGGTTCAGAAGTAACTAATTGTTATAGCGCTGGTAAAATATTAGCAGTATCTCCAGGAGGATTGATAGGATATGGCAGCGGAAGCGTAAATTCCTGTTTTTGGGATATGGAAACATCTGGGGTACCAACAAGTTCCGGCGGAGTTGGTAAAACTACTGCTGAAATGAGAGATATTAATACTTTCCTGAATGCTGGTTGGGATTTTGAGACTGTGTGGAATATTAACAGTATTAATAATTTCGGCTACCCTTTTCTAAAAGGACAGACATTTCCATCTGTACCCATTGTTACTACTTACGATGCCTACGGCACAAGCTTAAGCACTGCTGAAGTAAAGGGACAGATAACAAGTGTCGGGAATTCAGAAATTTATCAGCATGGTGTTTGCTGGAATATAATAGGTGATCCTACCGTTTCAGATAACAAAACTGAAGAAGGGTCATCGGAAGGAATAGGATTTTTTACTTCTGTAATGACTAACATATATAGTAATACTCTTTACTACGTAAGAAGCTACGCTTACAATTCAAACGGTCTCAGTTACGGAAATGAGCTTGTCTTTACTTCTGACTCTTATCCTTCCGCTGCACCGGTAGGAACAGGAACTGAATTGGACCCGTATGCAATTGATTCTCTCAGCAATTTAATATGGCTCAAAGATAATAATTTATCATGGGATAAATATTTCCTGCAGACAGATAATATCAATGCTTTTGATACAAAGAACTGGAACGGAGGAGCGGGATGGAAATCAATAGGTGATGATTTGAACCAGTTCACTGGTGTTTATGACGGACAAGGTTATGTTATCGAAAATTTGTATATCAATAATCCTGATGAAAGTTATCAGGGCTTGTTCGGTATCGTAAATGAGGCTGATTTAAAAAACATCTATATAACCCAAGCTGATATTATTGGCCTAGGTAATGTTGGAACTCTTGCAGGATTTTGTGCGAACAGCAATGTTTTTAATTGCTTTAGCACAGGTGATGTCGAAGGAAAATATTATGCAGGCGGGCTGATTGGTGAAAATTCTTCATATCTTGAAACATGCCGAAGCGGAGTTAATGTAAAAGGAAGTATTATCGGAGGATTAGTTGGCTACAATAGAGGTGTGGTCTCACAAAGCTACAGCAGAGGAGAAGTTACAGGTGACGATGTTGAAAACAATAAGACCGGCGGACTTGTAGGATGGAATATATTAGAAATAAAGAATTGCTTTTCGTTTTCGAATGTTGACGATGCCGGCGCAGGAGGTTTGGCAGGCTTAAACGGGGAAGGATCAATGATAAGAAATTCATTTTGTTACGGAAAAGTATCCGGAAGACAAAGCGGAGGTCTGGTGGGGTTCTTAGAATATAAAAACAGCTCTGAAAACTGTTTCTGGGACATAGAAACTACCGGATTGGATTCAAGCGCTGCCGGTATCGGTCTGACAACGGCACAAATGAAATATCTTTCAACCTTTACAGATGCAGGTTGGGATTTCATTGGTGAAACAACAAATGGAACTGAAGATATTTGGGATATGGACGGTACTACAAATAACGGTTATCCGTTCCTTTCATGGATGAGTACAACAGGGATTGAAGAAAATGATAACTTGCAGCCGGTTGCATTTTCACTCTACCAAAATTATCCTAACCCGTTCAACCCTGTGACAACTATAAAATTCTCAATCCCGTCCGATCAGAATGTTTCATTATCAATTTATAACTCAAATGGACAACTTGTAAATGAACTTATAAATAAAAAGATGGAAAGAGGAAATCACTCGGTTCAGTTCAACGCTGAAAAACTGAACAGCGGAATATATTTCTACAGTCTTGATTCTGAGGGCAAAAGCATCGTAAATAAAATGTTATTAATAAGATGAAGGAAAGAATTATTCCTGATTTGAAGCTTTGATATAATAGAATTTCCTAGTTGAGCTTGTAACTGAAGTTGACCAGTAAGTATTTGAAGTTTTGGTCAGATATGTAAATCCCTCATATGGCAGATCGGAATGAAAGACCAGATATGATCTTGCATTGGTAACAGGGTTCCATGAAACTGTCAGCGTAGTTCCAGAAACGCTGGTAGAAACATTCTGCGGATCGGCAAGATGAACATAGTTCACTGCGGCTAATGCGTCGATGAGACCCCAACCGTATCTTGTGCTGTCCGGATTTGATGCACGGTTTGCCGTCATCATCAGGGCTTCGCGCACATCCATATTCGTCCAATCAGGGTGAGCCGATAAAAGCATACATGCGACACCGGCTACCAGAGGAGTAGCGAACGAAGTTCCTGATCCTGTCGAATAAGTTGTATTTGTTGAAGAGACAGCGTAATAATCGCTTACTCCCCGGGCAACGACCTCGGGTTTTATCCTGCCGTCGTAAGATGGCCCGTATGAAGATGAAGATGCTATCACCCCGTTCAAATCAACGGAACCGCATGATAAAATGCTGTCCGCGTCCGCGGGAGCCGAAAGATAATGCCATGCGCTTGTTCCCGAATTACCCATTGAATTACAGACGACCATTCCGAGATAAGCGGCTCTTTTTGCCCCGAGAGTGCATATCGTCGTTATGCCGTTCATGTCAGAATATGTATAGTTATCTGCTGGATCGTCGAATTCAGAATATCCGAGTGATATTGACGCGACATCCGCCCCGAGTGCTTCTCCCCATTCAAGGGCTGAGACCATATAATCTTCCTCGTAAGTTCCCTCGCTTGCATAATTCTCGGTTTTTGCCAGCAGAAAATCTGATCTGAAGGCCGGTCCGACGAATGTTTCGGGCTTGTATCCCGCTGCTATTGACCATGTTCCAGTACCGTGTCCTTCCTGCCCGGTTGAGTCGTGAATGTCATCGGCAGTTTCATCATCGCCGTATATAAAATCATACTCGTCAACAATAGTAAGACTGTCGAATACCTGATGATCCTTGTTGAATCCGGTATCAACTATCATCAGCCTTGCTCCCTGCCCTTTATATCCGAGAGCGTGAACCGCGGGAATGTTGATCTGATTTACCTGATTATAAGTCAGGTTGTAAAAAGTATCTTTTGAAAGATCTGACGGCAGTTCGCTTTTTATGCTCAGATCCTTCTTAACTTTCGGCAGGATATCAATATATCTTACGAAATTGTTCTTAGATAATTCAACTGCCTTATCTGAAGATATTTCGGCGGAAACAAAATTGAACCATTTTGATTTAGCCCTGATTTTTTTAAGTTCGAGCTTGTTAATATATTCCTGATAAACCGGCAGGTCTGAAAATAAAACCAGATCATTTTCTCTTTTGAAGGTTTTTGCCCTTCTTTTTAGAGCTTTCGCATCAAGTTTAATTTCGTTTTTTGCTTTAAGGAATTCTGCCTGATCGAAAACATTTTTATCCGTAAAATAAATTATGTAAGCTCTGACCTCGTCAGATTTTGAATTGATAAATTTTTCCGCGCGTTTTGAAAATTTATTAATTTCCGGTAAGGTATAAAAATCAGAACTGAAGCTTACTCCGATTATAGAGATAAAGATCATTAAGCCGATTTTTTTCATATCCGCCTCACAGTTTTACCACAATAGTTTTTGGCCGATGGCAAAACTCAGTCCCTTGGAATCGTCTCCGTACAGGTATTTGTTATCAATCGCGAAATCCATCGTATAATGCGTAAAAACAAATGATATTCCCGCGGCTGAGGAGTAAAGCGATTCCCCTCCGAGCGTGATACCGCTTCTCAATCTGAACCAGTCAGCTGAGTTATGATACCACTCGAAGCCTGTTGAAAATTTCGGCATTGTCGTGGAATAAAGCTCGTTTTTAAATCCCTGAATATAAGACGATGTCCAGAAAAAGTTCTGGTTGCCCGGATACAGTTTCCACGCATAATCAAGCTTCAGCTCCGGCGGAAGATAAGTATAGAAATCATCTGATTCTACCGAAAACTGATCCTGGATCGTGAATAACGAATCGGTTCCGTTCAGATCGCTAATATAAATCCCGTCCATAAGATATCTGTACTTGTATGTCCTGTTGTCCTTGTACCAGTCAATCATGGAAAATAAATTACTGATGGTAAGCCCGACCCTCATGTTCTCGTTATGTGATAATATTCCTGTCATCCCAAGGTCGGTTCCGAATCCCATTCCAGCCTCAGAAACCTGAAGATCGAATGAACCTTTCACTTTTGTTCCGGTGCTGCCTGACCCATTTCCGCCTGAAACATCGTTAACGACCACATACGCGTCAACATTGTCAATTTTAATATAGGCTGGTCTTATCTTTCCGCCGATGTCATCGTCGAAATTGTCCATTTCCGTACCGGGCAGGGAGTGTATGAATCTTAATGTGCCGCCCACAGAAAATTCTTTGAAATATTTGTCGATCCAGCTTTGATTGATCAGTCTCGCATAGCTCAATCCGAGAGACGCGCTGTTGTAAGCTTCGCCATTGAGTTCTTCCGCATCATAGACTTTTCCGACCCTGATCCCTTTTAATAAAAGTTCGAGGATGTCTTCCGGAACAGCGATATTCTCGATTGAATTTGCTGTCAGAGACAGCCCTTTGTTGCCTTTTGTCATGCTGAAAATGTCGATATCCACATTATTCTGAACTCTCCATTTTCCGTCAAGCTGATCGAGGATCTTATCCACATCTGCCGGTGACCACAAATTGTCTCCGTCCTCGGATACATAATCATTGTAAATGCTCAGGGAGATCGAATTCTCCGACGAAATACTTATATTGGGCATCGGCATAAATAAAAAAGTCATTGATGAATTTACATTGTCGGACAGTCCGAGATTCGCCGGATTATTCCTTAAGGCATCTATACCTTTTAATAATGATCCGTTGCTCCATGAAGAACCCATAACAGTGGGGTTATTTTCGATCGCTGCCAGGGTAAAAACAATGATGAGTATGAAAATCAATTTATATTTTTTCATAATTATTCCTCTTCAGTGAGTTTGATCATCAAATGTCCTGTAAGCGTGACCTGAGCTTCCACATAATCTTCTCCGTCGAGAATTATCTGACCTCCGCCGTCTGGATAGATCGTCAGCGTACTCTTTATATATGTGTCACTGTGAAGCATAGTATTTATCACATCCTCACTTAGAGACAGGCCTTCGCTGTCCATTACCAGTCCGGGATTTTCCAGAATGACCGCCGGATCATTAAGCTTATAGCCCTGCGTTCCTGCAGGATTCTCGATAAGCCATAATTCTATCAGAGGCTTGATATCCCCTAAAAGTTCCCCGCTTACAGTATCCGCCTGATCTGATATTTTGACTTCGATATAAACTTTCGCATTTTCGATCTGATTATTAATGAAAGCGTTTATTTTCATGCTCTTTACCTGTACAGTTGTAGAATCATCGCCCATCAGAGCGTCAATCTGCTCAATATCCTCTGTCTTGTACCTGTCCCTTTCAAAAGTGATACTAAGTTTATAATCCTCAATATTAATATTCTTTCCGGGTTCGCTTGGAATAGAACAGGTGATTACGAAAAATAACATTGCAATAAGAAGCGTCAGTTTGATTTTCATCTAAATCCTCCTTTTTTAAGGTTATAACTGCCAATATGTAATATAGTAGTATAAGCTTGAATAAGTCAATACTTAAATTATTTTAAAATAAACGGGTTACTTTAAATAAAGAATTTTATTTGTAAATTCAGTTTTCCCGTCAATTATCAATTGACAATAATAAATTCCCGAATCCAGCCCGTCAGCATTAAAAACAAAAGAATGGTTTCCTTTGATTTTAATATCTTTTACAAGATTTTTAACGAACTGACCTTTTGAATTAAAGATATTCAATTCTGTGTAACCTGATTTTACCATTTTCCACTTTATAATGGTCTGATTATTGAACGGATTGGGATAACTGCTTAAAAGAACGGGATCTTTTTCCGTTGTAAAAATTTCCTCAACTCCGGTCGTTCCCGGATCAACCTGATTAACGAGTAATCTTATATGCCAGGCTCCTGAATAATCGGGCGAATAAGCCTCGGGATGTTCCCATCCGGTTGATTCTGAATAGATCCATGTATGATCGCTGTCGCCAGAAGGATCCATAGCCATAAAATTGGCAGTCGTTGTAAAAACGACGGATATCTTGCCAGTCATTTTTAGAGAAGAATCGGCAGGGATTTCTATATATCCGGCTTCATCACCTAAAAAGTTCTCGGTACAGAAAGCGCTGTCAAGATCCCAGAATACAGAATCGCCGGGAACATCGGTAAACCTTGTGATTTTCCACTCGGCGGTTCCGTCAAGACCGTATCCGAACTCTATCTCTTTTAATTCGTAAACTTCTGTTCCCAGATCAAAATCCACCGCCGCTTTCCATTCAATATCTCCGCTACCGAAACAATTCTCGGGATTAAAACTGTAATTTGTCCCCCATTCTTTCCATTCATAAGCGGGATTATATACGGTAACCGCGAATGTATCGTTCATTGTTAAAGTATCTGTCGCGATACTGTCTGTATGCAGGCTGTCAGTATATGCGTATTCATAAAAAAATGCCGTATAAGTAATTTTTGTGTGCCCTGATTGATTCTTCGAAATAATTTTCATTATCAGATTATAATTGTCGTCCTGAAAAATATTTGCGCTGAGTAATAAAGGATTCTCTATTGTCGGACTCCAATCAATATTACCGGGGAATTTATTGTATACCCAGGAAATATTTAAAGATACTGTATCTTGGAAAGTCAATTCCTGATCGGGGATAGGATTTTCCACCCAGACAGTTCCAGAATCCTGTTTTGCTTCAGAATGCCCGAACTCGCTTAATTTATAGAACTCTTTTGCGAAACTTTGTCCGAAAACCAAAAATATTATTAATAAAATCCTCAATCTATTAATTTTCCAAAGATTTTAAATGGAATCAAATATTAACCATTTTTTTAGAAAATTACAAGAAAATACATCATGATTTTTCCGTCTTGACAAATTCCTATAATATAATTATCTTCCATTTCCTAAAAAACTGCCTTGGTGGCGGAATTGGTAGACGCACTGGACTCAAAATCCAGCGGGGCTCACACCCTGTTCCGGTTCGACTCCGGTCCAAGGCACAAATAATGAGCTGTAAGGTTCATTATTTTTTATTTCTATTCGATTAATCATAACATTTCAGAAATTATCGAGTTATATTTCGGGTGTTTAGGAGGAGTTGTTGGAAACATTTTATGCAAAAAATAAAATCATCCTTTTAAACGAACTACTTGAAATAGAAGATCCCAATGAAGTAATTCATGCATTCGCGAGTCTCAGGATCAAACCGGACGAAACGGTAGATGTGATAAACGGAAAAGGTCTAAGATTCAGATCAAAAGTTATAGAATGCTCAAAAAAAAGACTGGCGGTTTTACCTTTTGAACAAGTTATAAATATTGCCGATTACACAGATGTAAAATTAACAGTAGGCGTATCAATGCTGAATAAAAGTTCGAAGATGAAACTTCTGATCGAAAAGTTGACCGAAATAGGGATTCACGAATTCATTCCGTTTATTTCCGAAAGAACTGCTTTTCCGAAAATGAGTACCGGCTCTCTAGAACTTTCGATGGTATCCGCGCTTAAACAGTGCGGCGGATGCACTGAAGTGAAAATATCAGAAACTGTGTCCTTCGAAGAAATAGCCGGCTCGAAAGGATACGGCCAAAAGTATTTTTCGGATATAACCGGCAGTTCTTATCCGGCGGAAAAGCTTCAGGGGAAAATAATTGCGCTGATAGGACCCGAAGGAGGATTTACGGAATTTGAGATCGGTACATTATTAAATAAAGGATTTAAAAGTCTCAGACTTAATAAAAGGATACTTAGAGCCGAAACAGCGGCTATAGTGACAGCTTCAAAGTTTTTATATTGAATACAGGAGGAGAGAGTGACCGAATTGATAACCCCGAACGATCAGATATCTAAAATTTTTGAGAAATACCCTTCTACCAGGAAGGTGTTTATAAACAAAGGCATGAGATGCGTGGTCTGCGAAATGAACAGATTCGCGACTGTAGGAGAATGCTGCGCCAATCACAAGGTAAAAGATCTTGACAAGTTTGTCCTGATGCTTAATGAATCGAAGGACGAAGACCTAATTTGATTGACGAAAAGTTTTATAGAACCGTTTTTGCCGAAAAACGCAATATTTGGTTAAAGGAAGTTTCCCGCACATTTTATCTTTCCATAAAAGTTCTGCCGGAAGATTTAAATAATTATGTGGGTCATTCTTATCTGTTATGCAGGCTTCTTGATACCATCGAAGACGCATACGATATTTCCGTTAAGGAAAAAATTGATATTCTTGATAAAGCAATAGTATTCATAAAAAATCCTTATAAGTTTGATCCTTCAAATGATGTATTTTCTGCGTTGGCCGATAAATCCGATATAAAGGAATTTGAGAAAATAATTCTAAAAAATTCATTTAATATATTTGAGTGTATTGAAACTTTTCCCGAAAATGTTAGAAAAACGATCCGGACATGGACCGTCGAAATGGCGGAAGGGATGAAAAAATATTCATTCGGCGCTGATAAAATTCAAGTTCAGCTTGATTCAGTTGAGGAACTTGAGGAATATACTTATTATGTCGCAGGAACAGTCGGAAAACTTTTGAGCGAATTATACACTGACCCGAAATTCAGGATACAAAAGGATAAAATAGAAATTATGGAGAAATATTCCATAGCATTCGGAAAAGCCCTCCAGTATGTCAATATAATAAAAGACTCAAGGGAAGATCTGACTGAAGCCAGATGTTTTATCCCGAAGGAACTTCTTGACAAATATTCCTGTTCTTTTGATGAATTCAAAGACAGCGCGAATATTGAAAAAATAAGAAAGATATATCTTGAACTGATATTAAAAGCTGAAGAGTATCTTGATAATTCAGTTGAATATACCTGTGCGATCCCGGTCAGACAATGGAGGATAAGATTATTCTGCATCTGGCCTGTCGTTCTCGCGTATAAAACTCTAGCCGGTTTAAAGAACAACCTGAACGAATTCATAAAAGGCGACACAACATATAAGATAAGCCGGAATGAAGTAAAATCCATCATCAGGAACGGCTATATCGCCGCTTTTTCCAACAGGTATTTCAGAAACATGCTGAAGTAATAAATAACCGCAAGTTTCTCTATATTTATATTAATTGACTTTCAACCGAAAAAGTTTATATTACAAGACTTAATAATTAGTCTATTAGGAACATGGATAAGTGGTTAAATTATTAGTAGATATAGGGGCCGGAATAAAATTAAAGAATCCGGTTTTAACTGCGTCAGGCACATTCGGCTACGGAGAGGAATTCGCGGAGTTATTTGATCTTTCCATGATAGGCGGAATAGTCACAAAAGCCATCACTCCAGAGGAAAGGATCGGCAATCCTATGCCCAGAATCGCGGAAACAGAATGCGGCATGCTTAATTCGATCGGGCTTGCAAATGTCGGTCTTGAAGAATTTATAAAGAATAAAATTCCCGTTATGCGGAAATTGAACACTGTAATTATCGTCAATGTCGCCGGAAAAGAATTGAAGGATTATCTTAAAGTCGCTGAAAAACTGAATGATATCGACTGCATAAACGGGATTGAAGTGAACATTTCCTGTCCGAATGTAAAAGAGGGCGGAGTCGCTTTCGGTACAGACCCGAAAGTAGCGGCTCAAGTTACAAAGGAAGTAAGAAAGATCTATAAAAAGCACATCATGGTCAAGTTGTCACCCAATGTAACCGATATCACCGCGATAGCTAAAACAGTTGAAGCGGAAGGGGCTGACTCTTTATCCCTGATAAACACGCTTTTCGGAATGGCTATAGACACAAAAACTTTCAGACCGAAGATAAAATCAATAGTAGCGGGCTACAGCGGTCCGGCTATAAAACCGGTTGCTCTGCAGGCGGTTTATAAATGTTCAAAAGCCGTCAGGATCCCGCTGATCGGGATGGGCGGAATATATACTGCAAATGATGTGATCGAATTCATGCTCGCCGGAGCCACAGCCGTTCAGATCGGCACCGCGAATTTCACAAGTCCGTTATCCAGCCTGAACATCGCTAAAGACCTTGAAAGCATTTTGAATAAAAGAAAAATTTCCGATATTAATACCCTGATCGGAGGAATGATAATTGACTAATTACGATAATAAATACCAAAAAAGAGGCGTCAGCGCTTCAAAATCCGAAGTGCATGATGCAATCAAAAAAAACGATAAGGGGATCTTTCCCGGGGCATTCTGCAAAATAGTTGAAGATTTTTTGGGAAACGATCCGGATTTCTGCAATATCATGCACGCTGACGGAGCGGGAACAAAATCATCTCTCGCTTACATCTACTATAAAGAAACGGGCGACAAAAGCGTTTTCAGAGGCATAGCTCAGGATTCGCTTATTATGAATGTTGATGATGTAATTGCGGTCGGAGCGACTTCAAACATGCTCTTTTCAAACACCATCGGCAGAAATAAACCTCTAATTCCGGGCGAAATAGTATCCGAGATCATTGACGGTTATGAGGAGATCCTATCTATGCTTAACGAAAACGGCATAGGCATCAAAAGCTGCGGAGGCGAAACCGCCGATGTAGGCGACCTTGTTAAGACTTTAATTGTTGATTCGACTCTTGCTGTCAGAATGAAAAGATCCGATGTGATCAACACTGATGATATTCAAAAAGGCGATGTAATAATCGGTCTCGCAAGCTACGGTCAGGCTGTTTATGAGAACTCTTATAATGCCGGTATGGGATCGAACGGTCTTACTTCGGCTAGACATGATGTTTTTACTAAGATTTATGCCGATAAATATCCCGAATCGTATGCAGAACACACCGACAAGGAATATGTATATTGCGGTAAATTTAACCTTACCGACGATTTCGGTCACGGCGGTCTGACGGTGGGAAAAGCGGTTCTGTCGCCGACACGCACATACGCTCCGGTGATAAAAAAAATTCTCGATGTGATCGTAAGAAAGAACATTCACGGTATAATTCATAACAGCGGCGGCGGTCAGGTGAAATGCAGAAGTTTCGGGAAAAAAGTGCATTATATAAAAGATTCCCTGATAGAGATCCCGCCTTTATTCAAGCTGATCAAAAACTCCACTCAGAACGAATATCCCGAAATGTATCAGGTTTTTAATATGGGAAGCCGAATGGAGATAATAGCTCCTGCTGCTTTCGCAGATGAAATTATAGCAATATCTGAAGGATACGGAATTAAAGCAAAGGTCGTCGGAAGGGTCGAAGACCTGCCTGATAAAGCCGTTCAGAATAAGGTAACGATAACAGACCCTGACGGAAATAAAATTGAATACTAGAGAAATTTTATGCATATAAACGAAAGAAATATCATTCTGGCATCAAGATCTCCGCGCAGAAAAGAGCTTCTCGAAAATATCGGGCTTAAATTTGCTGTAAAACCAGCTGAGATCGAAGAGATACACAGAGGGATGACAGCTTTTGGTGATATAGTGATGGACTTAGCTGAACAGAAAGGTGATGCCGTCAGAACTTCCGTTTCCGGCGATTCGGTCATAATCTCATCTGATACTATCGTCGTTATAGATAACACTATATTGAACAAGCCCAACGGCAGGGATCACGCCTTTAAGATGCTTAAACTCTTAAGCGGTCGTGTTCACAGCGTTTTTACATCGCTTCATGTTTACGACGGGTACAATAAAAAGACAATAAAAGAATACACAGAAACTAAAGTTGAATTTTATCACCTCACGGAAGAGCAGATAATCGGATACCTTGATACGCACGAACCGTTCGACAAGGCAGGCGCGTACGGAATACAGGGCTACGGTTCGAAATTCATCAAAAAGATCGACGGCTGTTTTTTCAGCGTGATGGGATTTCCTGTACCGCTCTTTTCACAGAAAATGTATGAACTGGGATATGTATTATGAAAAAATATTTGTTGTTTCTCATGTTAATTTTAATAGCAGTTTTTCTGAAAGCGGCTGATTCTATAATCCTTAAGGATAAGATCATTTCTCTTAAATGCACCGGGATCGCTTTCATAGGTTCCGGGATCACGGTTGACGACGCAAAGTCATTTGCCGTCAACGATGCGAAAAGAAACGCGCTGGAACAGGTGGGAACTTACCTCGAGTCCAGTATGGAAATGAAGGATTATATGGTCACCAAGGACGAGATCAAGACATATACCGCCGGCGTAATCAAAACTGAAATCCTGTCGAGTGAAAACAAAGTGATAGAGGGAACATTCGCCATTGAGGTTAAGATCAATGCCGTGATAGATACGGATTTTCTTAAAGAAAGATTAACCCAGATCCAGAACGATTCCCAGCTTAAGAAAATGTTCGAGGAACAGAAAAAACTGAATGATAAACTAACAAAAGAAATTAATGATCTGAAAAATAAAAAAACAGGATATGTTGAAAAAAGTAAGAATCTGGCAAAATCCCTTGAGGCGGGCGACTCGTTCGATATGGGATTCAGAGCTCAGGAAAGCGGCAATTACGAGGAAGCTCTTAAACTATACACCAAAGCGCTTCAGCTTGACCCGAGAATCGCTCAGATCTACAACAACAGAGGGCTGGTGCATTATTTCCTTAAGGATTTCGCCAAAGCTGAAAGCAATTTCGATAAAGCGATTGAACTGGATCCAAAACTCTGTATGGCTTACAACAATAAAGCGATAATATATTATGAGCGGAGACTTTTTGAGCAGGCGATAAAATATTTCAATATGGTCATTCAGCTCGATCCAAAACTCGAACAGCCTTACTACAATAGAGGTTTCGCGTATTATAAACTAAATCAGACCGAAAATTGCATAAATGATCTTAAAACATATTTAAAAATGGCCGGTAATAAATATGGGGATGAAAGCAGAATAACAAAATTCATCAAAGATAACGAAAAGAAAGTAGAGCCTGCTAAAACAACGCCGGAATCTGATCTGATCTCAGTTCCCAACCTGATTAATATTGATCCGGAAACCGCAAAAAAGAAGATCAAAAGTTCAGGTCTAGTTCTCGGTCTGACAAAATCAGTCACAGACGAAGATAAAGCATTTAACCGTGTTATAGGACAGTCCCTCAAAAAGGGAGAAAAGGTCAAAAAAGGCTCGGTAATTGATATAACTGTTAATGAGGAAGCCGCAGCCGGCTGGTAAAAAAGGATACCGCTATGATTTATAATTACAAAGGAATTAAACCTCAAATAGACGACAGCGTATTTATTGCGCCTTCCGCGGATGTGATCGGAAGGGTCAGGATCGGAAAAAATTCAAGCGTGTGGTTCAATGTTACGGTCAGAGCGGATGTCGATGAAGTCATAATCGGCGATAATGTAAGCATTCAGGACAACTCATGCATTCACCAGACGGAGGGATACCCTGTCGTCATCGGTAATAATGTAACAGTAGGTCACAGCGCTACTCTTCACGGATGCACGATCGGTGAAAATACTCTTATTGGAATGGGAGCGACGGTTCTTGACGACGCGAAGATAGGAAAATGCTCGATCGTGGCCGCGGGATCTGTGGTTCTTGAACATAAATCATTCCCGGATTACTCCCTGATCGCAGGAATTCCTGCGAAAGTTGTAAGGGAATTACCTAAAGATACAGAGGAGAAATTATACCATCACGCGCTGGCTTATGTAAGATACGCCGATGATTATAAAAAGGAATTAAATTAAATTTCAAAAATAGGAGAAACGATGTTTTTTAGTAAAAAAATGATGCTCGGAGGAAATGAACTTGTCCTAGAATCCGGAAAGATGGCGAGACAGGCTAACGGCGCGGCGGTAGTTAAATACGGCGATAATATGCTGCTCGTAACGATCTGCGCCCAGAAAACTCCCGCTGTCGGGTTTGATTTTTTCCCGATGACAGTGGAATATAAAGAAAAAATGTACGCGGCCGGAAAATTTCCCGGCGGTTTTATAAAAAGAGAAACCAGACCATCTAATTATGAAATTTTAAGCGCAAGAATTATAGACAGACCCATCAGACCATTGTTCCCTGAGGGTTTTAATAATGAAGTACAGATAATCTGCAATGTTCTGTCGTCCGACGGCGAAGTAGTCATGGATGTATTCGGCATAATCGGAACTTCTTTAGCTGTAAACTTATCCGACATTCCGTTCTCCCAGCCTGTTGCTGCCGTGAGAGTGGGAAGACTTAACGGGGAACTTGTATCGAATCCTACTTCAAAACAGATGAAGGAATGTGACATCGAGCTTGTCATAAGCGGCGGCAAGGGATTCATTTCAATGGTCGAAGGCGAATCTAAAGAAGTAAGCGAAGATGAACTGCTTCAGGCGGTACAGTTCGGACAGAAGATCATTGACGAGATCTGCGATTTTCAGGCTGAAATAATTAAAGAGTTCGGTAAACCGAAATTCGAATATACCGTTCCGGAAATTTCAAAAGAACTTATAGCTAAAGTTACTTCCCTTTCTGAGCATAAGACTCACGAATTCACAAAGATCAAGATCAAGGAAGACAGAAATGAGGCGAGACGGCTTCTTTATGCCGATGTTGTTGATGCGCTTGAGGATGAATATCCAGAAGATGAAAAACATTTCGTTACGGTAATGCATGATCTGGAAAAAGATATCGTGAGAAAAAATATAATTAAAAATCAGGTCAGGATTGACGGAAGAAAACCTGATCAGATAAGACAGATAACTTGTGAACTTGATATCCTTCCCAGAGTACACGGCTCCGCCTTATTCACAAGAGGCGAGACCCAGAGTTTGGGAGTGTGTACGCTTGGCGGAGAATCAGATACTCAGACAATTGAAAATATTTACGAAAATGAAGAGCAGAAATTCTACCTGCACTACAATTTCCCTCCATTCTCTGTAGGCGAAGTAAAAAAGATCAGCGGCGTTTCAAGAAGAGAGATCGGTCACGGCCACCTTGCCGAAAGATCGTTCAAACCCGTTATCCCGTCTGAAGCTGATTTTCCATACACAATAAGACTTGTTTCTGAGATCTTGGAATCCAACGGATCTTCATCAATGGCTTCAGTCTGCTCAAATTCGCTCGCGATGATGGCTGCCGGAGTTCCGGTCAAAAAGCAGGTTGCCGGAATAGCTATGGGATTAATAAAAGAAGGCGATGATGTCGTGATCCTTTCAGATATCCTCGGAGATGAAGACCACCTTGGCGATATGGATTTTAAAGTAACAGGAACCCAAGACGGTATCTGCGCGTATCAGATGGATATTAAAATTCAGGGTATATCTATCGAGATCATGAAAAAAGCTCTCGAACAGGCAAAAGAAGGCAGAAAGCATATTCTTGGAATTATGAACGCAACAATATCCAAACCCAGAGCCGAATTGTCTGAACACGCTCCGAGAATTTTAAACTACAAGATCGCCGCCGATGAGATAGGTATGTTCGTAGGACCGGGCGGCAAGAATATAAAAGGCATTATAGCCCAGTTCGGTGTAAAGATTGATGTTGACGACAACGGATATATCAAAATATTATCCGAAGGCGAAAACGGTGAGGCTGCTCTTAAGCATATTCAGAGTATGTTCGCCAAGCCTGAGATCGGCGCGATTTACGACGGCGTTGTAAGAGGAGTCAAACCTTTCGGCGTCTTCGTGGAGATCATGCCGAGAATAGAAGGTCTTGTTCATGTTTCGGAATTATCTCTGGAAAGGATCGCGAATGTTGAAGAGCATTTCAAGATCGGCGACAGACTTAAGGTAAAATTCATCGGAACGGATAAAGAGGGAAGGATAAAGCTTGTAAGAAAGGAACTTCTGCAGCCGGAAAAACCGGTAAGCAAAGAATAGAATAATCTTAAAGGCGAATGAATGAACGACGGGAACACAGTTAGAAAGCTTCGGGCCATAATGTTTTCGGACATTGTGGACTATACAAAAGTTATGCAGGCTGACGAAGCTGAAGCTTTGAAACTCCTTCAGAAACATAAGGATGTGATCACCGAAATATCCGCTAAATACGGCGCTAAGATAATAAAGCATATCGGAGACGAGATAATGCTTGAATCGGAAAGCGCTGTAATGCTTGTGCTGTGCGCCAAAGAAGTTCAGAAATACTTCGCAGATAGAAATGCCACTGTTCCGAAAACCAGAGAGCTCTGGGTAAGAATAGGGATACATATCGGAGATGTTATAGTTAAAGATAACGATATTTTCGGAGACGGTGTCAATATCGCTTCAAGGATCCGGCCGATAGCTAATCCGGGAGGCATAGTGATCACCCACTCCGTTCTTATTCTTCTCGGAAACCAGAGCGGAATTAAGTGTAATTTTATCGGGAATAAAAAACTTAAAAATGTCAGCGAGAAGGTTCCGGTTTATGAAGTGCTGACAGGATTAGAGGCGGCACCGAAGCTGGAATCCGAAACTTCATTCAAATTCGACAGAGATACGGTAATGAATTTTGTTCTTCCTGTATCTATCACCGTTTTCTTCGTCCTTCTTCTGTTTTTTTTAATGTCTTTTAACAATATGACGGGTTATGAGAAAAAGTTTTTGATGTCGGACATATCCGCCGCTCACGCAAAAACCGCAAGTATAAACAGCATCAAAAACATCAAAGCGAATTATTTTAACATATCTTCGGCCGATAAAAGCGAATCTGCAAAGCTGATCAAATTTTACCGGAATATGTATTCGCAGAATCCTGACGACCCTAAAGCGGTTTTTTATATGGCTCTATCATATCTTAATTTTCATTCGAACCGCGGCGAACTTGACAGCGCTTATACGCTTTTCAAAAAAGCGGAGAATCTCGGGATAAACAGCGTTTATTTTTATATATCAAAGCTCGAACTTTTAAAAAAGCTGAATGTCAAATCGCTTTCTGCCGATACGGCGGATAGATTATATAAGCTTTACCCCGAAAATCCTCTGGCGGTTTTGAAAACCGCTGAAATTTATAAAGATGTATGCAGAAATGATAAAAAAGCTGAATTTCTATACAGGGAAGCTCTGAATATTTATCCCGATTGCGCCGCAGCTTACAACGGACTTGCCGGCATTGAATTTGACCGTTACAACTATGAAAAAGCCCGGCTCTTATCCGATTCAGCTCTCGCTATCAATCCCGGATCGGTATCGTCTGTTGAGAAAGCCGTGAAAATTTATTTCAGTCTGTCTGATTTTGAGCAGGCCGGAAAAACAATAAATGTTCTGCCGGACAATTCAATTCAGAAATACATTTTAAATTCTAAATTGAGCTTACTGAAAAATGATCCTGCTCTTTCACTGCAGTATATTAGTGACGGATTAGCGGAATTTCCCGGAAAAGCCGAGCTGATCCAATATTATAACTCGATCCAGAAAATTATTCTTATTTCTGATTCGATCCAGAAAAAGGAAAGCTCTGTATCCGCGGGAAAAAACAGCTGGACGGATTCCTGGGATAATGCTGTAAAAGCGTCTTTAAAAGAAAAGAAACCTCTTATGATAATCGCATTGGACAATGAGAGCGTCGCTTCAAAATATATGGAACTGTCTATTTCGCAGAAAGAGATAATCCGCCTGATTAATGAAACTGTGCCTCTCAGACTATTCCTCCACAAAGATATGCAGCTGATAAACGAGCTCGGTATAAAATCCGTTCCTTCGATCATGTTTGTGGATGAGAATAAAAATGTTATCAAATCTTTTGAGAATTCCAAAGGATATATCACGGACAAGGATGTTGTGCAGTCATTTATCGCGGAATCAATTCTGCTCTCAAAAAGATTCGCCGCCATAAATAAAGATACCGAAGAAAATAAATTTAAAAATGCAAAATCATTTTCACAGGCTGAAGAGTTTGCCATAGAATTTGAACTTCCGATAATGGCCGTATTTTCCTCCAAAACTTCGGCTGCTTCAGACAAATTCTTACATCAGACAATTTATCATCCCGATTTTATGAAAAATTATAATAAAACCGTTCTTCTGGTTACAGACGATGCGGAAACATCCGCCATTGCAAAAAAATACAATGTAAACAAATACCCCACGGTTCTATTTTTTGACGAGGATATAAACCTTATCTCGGAAAAATACGGTACTATGCCTCAAAAAGTTCTATCGGGAGAAATAGACAAAATAAAACTTTACAGAAAAAGAAAAGACATTCCAAAAGAAGAAATAAACTGGATATACAACATCGAAGAAGCTCAGGAATTCGCAAAAAAAGACAATAAGCCGATATTTGTATATTTTTCATCCGGTAAAAAAAATATTTTCATTCCCGAAGAACCTGTTTTTTCTGAATATGATGTTGTAAAGAAAATAAACACATCCTTCATACCGCTTTATATCAATCCAGAATTGAACGACCAGTTTAAAGATTCCGGCATGAATGTTCTGCCGTTTGTGGCTGTAATAAATAAATCCGGAAAATTGATCTACCGCTCAGCTCTTCCCGAAGATGAATATTATTTAATTTCGTTCTTGGATCATAAAACGAATTTCGACCTGACCGTTAATCTTGGTACCGAAAAATTTCACATTTATCTTAAGCAGAGAGAACTAATAAACTCTCTGGTTAACAACGGGCTTCAAAGATCTGCCCGGAACGAATTGCTGTTGTCTGTTAGCGAGTATCCTACAGCCGCATATAATTTTATCGATCTGGCTTCTTTGTACTTTAGTTCCAACGATTTCCTTTCCGCTGAGTATTATCTGAAATTTCTTGAAGAAAAAAATTTTATGGTCTCAGACAGGTTTCTTGGAGTCTTAGTTTCAAGTTTTATGATGTATGATGATTATGAAAGATTAAGTAATTTTATCTATACGCTTCTCGAAAAATTTAAAAATGATGCTCCGGCGGTAAATTTATTATATTCAGCGCTCGCAGAAATAAATATGGCTCAGTCAAATACGATCGAAGCAATAAACTACGCAGAAAAATCAAATTCCAAAGATCCGAAAAGAGTTGAGAATATAACCCTTCTCGGCCAGCTTAATTTCAGAATAAATACAGATCTGTCCGAAAAATATTTTAAATCGGCATTAGTGCTGGATCCGGAAAATATCATCGCCAATTCATATTTATACAAACTCACAAGCGATCCTTATTATGCAGTAGCCGCCAAAAGAAGTTATTATTCCGGAAATGAAGATTTTATCGGTCTAAGGTTTTTTAAAACCTCAAAAAAGTTTACAGGTCCGGGACTTAACGACCTTAAAGACAGCGCCTACAGGATAAGGCTCGGATTATTTCCCCATAATCCTGATTTTATGCATGATCTGGCTTTATTTATTATTGAAAACAGCGGCGATATGTCTGAAGCTTTGGGGATTGTTAACACTCTTCTTGAAATAGAACCTGAAAATCCCGAATATCTTTCTACTGCTTCATGGGTTAATTATAGCCTGGGAGACTTTTCCGGAGCCGACAAGCTTATAACTAAAGCTCTCGCTAAGATCCCTCCCGAAGATTATTACAAACATCCTTCAGTTTTCTATAATATCGGCAAAATAAAATCCGCTATCGGAGACAACAGATCGGCGCAGTATTATTTTGAAAGGCTTTTAAATTTCAAAAACAGCGAAGAATTCGATTATATAAAACTGGATTATGCCAGAAGATTTATTGAGAGTATTCATTAAGAAAAAAGGACAGAAAAATGAAACCGTTTGCAATTGCTTTACTCACCTCGTTTTTAGTATCTCTCCTCATGTGCATCCTTATCTTTACCGGGGTTATCAATCTAAAGAAAATTCTGCCGGAAGATTTTTTCCCGCAGGAAAAAGAAACAGTTCAGATATTAATGCCTAATTTCATTAATTTAAAAATCTCCGATGCGGAAAAAACAGCTGACCAGTTAGGTTTAAAAATCATATCCGAGGAAATAACTGCCGAAAACTCTCAGCCTGATATTGTGTTATCCCAGTTTCCTCTTCCCGGTTATAAGACCTGTAAAGGAGACGCAGTCAAGTTGACTGTATCTAAAGCCGTTGAAAGTACGATAGAAAGTATATCCGAGGACGATCTTGAGGAAGCGATTTTATCCGACAAAGTGATAATGCCGGATATAACGGGATTCGATTCCGAAACCGCAAATGACCTTCTTAACAAATGCGGAATTACAAATATTTCCGAAAAATTTGCAGATAACAGCCGTGTGGAAAAAGGAAAGATAATTAGTTTTAATCCTCCGGCGGGAAGCGAAATAGATCCCGGCGCGGCAGTGGACATAGTGATCAGCAAAGGCGGCGGCGGTAAATTTGTCATCGTGCCGAATTTATATAATAAAAGCCTCGACGAAGCAAAGAAAGAAATCGAAAAAAGTAAAATGAAGCTTGGCAAAGTGAACGAAGTTAACGACATTGACAAAGGCTTTAACAAGATCATCGGGCAATCAATCCAGTGGGGCGAAAAAGTAAAAGAGGGTACCGTCATTGATATCAATCTGAATGCTGAAGCTGAAGAGAGCATCGGCTGGTAACTGTTTCTACCCTTTTCTTAAATTATGCGTTTTAAAACCTACATACACTTTGTACTTTTATTGATTTCCGTTTGTATGTATCCCAAAATGATCGTAATTGATAGCGAATCTGTTAAAAATACTGCTTCAAGGGATATTTACGATCTTTTGTCGAAAATAACGGTTCTGCAGGGCTTCAGTTACGGAATTATCGGCCAGCCGGCAGAATTTATACGCGCCGGTAAAGTTTCAAGCGGTATTACTTTGTATATAGATGATATTTATTTCGGCCGAGATGTGAATGACCTTTCATTTTTATCGGTTGATCAGATAGATAACATTATTATTGATGAGCGGTCTGTACAAAATCCGGGAATCTCTCTTTATATTTTTACAAAAAATTATAATACGGAAATCCCCGTTACGGAAATAAAATACAGGGATGCTTTTTTTAATTACAGAAATCTTTCCGCCGATATTTTTCAGAATGTCTCCAAAGACTTTTCATTTCATCTTTCAGGCGAGATCATGGACTGGAAAGATAAAAGAGAATACACGGATAATTTCAAATTCCCTTACGAAAAACAAAATTTTAGATTGAAATTAAACTTGCCGGAAATGTTTTCCTTAAAACCACATTTCGAAACTAATTATTTGATAGAAGATAAATACAGATTAGATTCAGATTCAGCTAAAATCAAAACCGAAACGGTAAGATCCGCTGTTTATTTTGACCATAAATTATATAGAACTTATGACAACAGGATCGCATTCGTTCATATATACAATGAATCATATTCAGGTTCAAATATCTTCAACTTTTACGATAAATTCTCGTATTCAGACTCTATAAAACATTTTGACGCGATGCTGGGTATGACCAACGAAAAGGATGCCGGCAATCTTACATACATCAATTCCTCTTTCTACAGAAAATTCTTTATAAATGCCGGTATAAACGGATATTACGCGATAAATGAAGATTACGATCCTGTATTTTCTGCTCATCTTGATCTGGATAAAGACCTCGGCGCCGGTTTTTCGGTAAATTCATCACACGGTTATTTTATGGATGAAACAAACAGACTGTCACATACAGACGGGCTGATAGAAAATTACTTTTCTGTAAATAAGATCTTCAAGTTAAATAATTCAACATATAATCTAAGTACCGGATACGATATTTTCGATTATAAAAATGAACATGAAATAAACTATTTCAGGATTGAACTCGGCGCGCAGTGGATCAATAAGATAAAATTCAGCGCTGAAACCGTAAAATCCGCATCGGGAAAAATTTACGATGCTATATATCAGAACAATATTTCGCAGATCAGCTTTTCCGACAAATATTTCAACGAAAAACTTTTTATAAATCTGGCCTTAAATCACAGATATTCCGAATACTATATCGCCGACAGAATGGAATACGCGAACAATCTCAGCTTTAACTTAAGAGCACGGATCGTAAATTTTGAATTTTTCTTCGGTTCCGATAATTTCCTCAAAGACAAGTATGAATTCAATAATCAATTCTACGAAGTAAATAAACACTATAATTATCAGACCGTTGACGGATTCGACATGCGCACAAAAGACGAGATCTGGGGCGTAAGATGGACTTTTTATCAGTAAAGAAATAAACGAAACAATATGTAAATCATCTTAAAATAGGCTAAACTTCAGATATTTTACGAAACGACTCGTAATGCCTATGTTGTGGGCAATAGTAGTTTTTGTATCTAGTTAAAAAAAAGGTTTGTTTTATGACATTGGCACATTTATTATACTAAGGATTTTGGTTAAATTAAAAATAGCGTGAAGAACTTGAATTTCATTAAAAACAAAATTAAAAGGATTTATTCCATTAACGATGAAAGTATTGACTCTAAGAGAAAGAGAAGGATTATTGTTTTAATTCAAACTCTTCTTATAATGTTTATCCTCTATGATTATGTTAATTTTTTCATCCGCAAGTCTCCTTCTGATTCACATTTTAAATTTGATTATTATTTAGTTATTGATTTTGTTTCTTTCGCAGCTTATGGTATGATTTTACTTTATTGTAGTTTTTTTATTCTTTCAGCTTATTCGTTTTATATTAATAATTTAAGATATATCGGGAAGAATTTGCTGAAATTGATGTTGATAGTTTTCTTTCCTCTTCCTTACATGTTTGGATTATGGGGTATTACTTATCAATTAGTTAATGATAATTTCCCGATTTACAAAATAGATCTTATATTAATGAAGTTTTTCTTTTTAATCATTTTTTTCATAATCTTTTATTTTGTAAGTTATTTCTCATCTTTTTCATTAATAAAATTTCCTCCTAGTAAAAGTGACGAGCAATTCAAATTAAGAATAATCAAATTACTTAAAAGCCCGTATTTCATTTTAAATTCTTTACTTGTATGTTATATAATCAGTTTAATAATAATCCCCATATCTTCACGAGCAGTCAGCATTTTAATAGAATTGGACTCCAGTAAAAAAGTAGAACAATTTGATACACCTTTGAAAAGGCAATTATGGTGGCACTCTCTTGATAGAAATTGGAAGAGAATATATCGGGCTGAATATCTTGATTATACAAGACATGGATTGGATGAATTAAAATGCTATTTTGGTTTTCCCAAATATCCTGATGATGATTTCATCTCATACATTTTAAATTTAAAATCAATTTCTCCCAGTAATAAAGAATGTTATCCATATAATTTTCATGTTGGATATTCTCTTTCTGTTAAAGATACTGTCGTACAGGAAATTGTTAATCAATATGATTTGACAGATTTGAATGGATTAGCAAATTTAACTAATTTAGAAAATTTGGATCTAAACAGAAGTTTTATTACAGATTATTCTTTGCTTCAAAATCTAAATAAATTATCGAATTTCAAGATTTACGGTAGTAAACTACCAAATATAGATTTCGTAAATTATTTAAATAAAGATTTAAGTCATTTGGAAATAGAATACAGTCTCTTGAACAGCATTGAAGGTGTTGAGAAATTACAGAATTTAAAATTTCTAAATTGCAGTAATAATCACATTCAAGATTACCGTCCGATTTTGAAGCTACAAAAACTTGATACATTAATTGTTTATAACAACTCAATTCAAGATTGGTCTCAATTAGATAGAATAAAAGCAAGTGTCATCATCAAAACAGAAGAAGAATATTCGGAATTCATAAAAGAATAAGATGTGCCAATGTAAAATGTATGAAATCAAAACAAACCAAATAGATGAGGAGTCACGATGCTACCCAAAAAACTACTACAGCCCACAACATTGGCTACATGACACTGACTGGTTTATATGACTTGTGGGTGCTTTTAGCCATGACCGTTCTGGGAAATTATAATTAGGACGAGTAAAGGTTTATAGAGTCTTAAAAGTAAACAAAAAAGTGAGTTTCAAGACAAAATCATAAAATATTGTTCCGATTGAATATTATGAGTTACCGAGCAAAATCGTTTGATTTAGATTAAAAAGTGTTGTATATTGCCTCAATAGGAGGATCGTACTAGAGTAGGTGATTACAGAGTGTTATTTGAAATTGAAGAAACCAAAATAATCATTTATCGTATAAAGAATCGCAAAGAAGCGTATTTATAAAGGAGAAAACTATGAAACTACATACACAAGTTATAGAAAAAGAAGGCAAAAAAGAATTCGTAGTTATTCCTATAAAAGAATTTGAAAAATTAGAAGAACTTATTCAAGACTACGAAGATCTCAAAGATTTAAGGGAAGCAAAAGAGAGTTCAAAAGGCATGAAGGCTGTTCCTTTAGCAAAGGTAATTAAAGAATTAAAATTATAATTATCCCGTTTTTGGGACATACTCCTTATAAAACAGTATAATACTTATCTCGCGTAAAATCTTTTCAGATAAAGCGGCATGGAACACTAATCAAAGTAAATGCCTGCTAAGTTCATTCGATATTATTGAAGCCCTGAATTCTAAAATGAAGTTCTGAAAAGCACTTTTTACGCGCGTCTTTTTCTTTGTTACTTTCTTTTGGACGCTCAAAAGAAAGTATGAAAATCCTACTTCCTTACAACGGCGATCTTGCCTGTAATATTTTTTGTTCTTTCATTTTTATTATAAGCGATCACCTGATAAATTCCTGTTGAAACCATCTTGCCGTCGTTATCTTTTCCGTCCCATCCGTTCTGAATGTTCAATTCCTTACTTCCGTCTCCACCCCTGATCAGAAATCCTTTCAGATCGAAGATCTTTGCAGTATCGTAAGTGTTACCGTCTTCGGGGAAAAAAAATCCCATTATTGCGCTGCCGTCATTGATAAAAGGGGACGGTTTGGTCTGTATCTCCCCGCTTTTGACTTTATCGCTTTTAAATACTTTCCCGTACTCGAGGAAGGTCAGCCCGTTATTTGATGACAAAACCGCAATTCCGTTCTTTTCATCGAATTCAATATCATTGATGACATCGTCGAACAGATTCGTTTTAATTATCTCGCCTGATACTGGCGCTGATTCGGAATAATATTTAGGAACATAATGGCGCCATGATTTATTGTCAGATGAAAGAACGCTCACGCCTTTATCGGTAGCGAACCATTTTTCGTTTATACCGTTCACTTCAGTATCATAAATAAAATTGCTTATCGGGCCGGACAGAAGTGAATTTACGCTGGAAAGTGACAGGTTAGCGGGAGACGGGGAACCGATATTCAGATCAATATTCTTTATTCCGTTATTTGTGGCTATCCAGATGATATTATCTTTATCTCTTACAATATCAATGATGCCGTCGGTGACAGCAATAGTCTTTATATCCAGTTCCTGTCCGTCCAGAACGCCTACCCCGATGCCGTCGATCTTTCCGAACTGCTCCGTTGAACTTCCCAGCCACACCCACTGCTGATTATTAAAATAATCAACAAAAATGTCATAACCGAAAAAAAAATCCGAAGCCACGAAGCTGCTTATCTGACCCAAGGGACTGATTCTGACAATTGTTGAATCTCTGTCCAAATCATCCCAGTTTGTGATCCATATATTCCCCTGATTGTCTTCTGCTACTCCCGGATGTACAGGATATCTAATCTTATTATGTTCCCACACATATTTCGATCCGCCGAAAGAATATTTTTTATTAAATACATACTCAGCGCCTTCGCGCTTAAAGAGATTTACTCCCGACCCCCAGGTGCAGATATACAGGTCATCGTTCTTCGCATGAATATTTTTTGTGCCGCCTCTTGCGCTGAACATTTTTTCGTGAAACGAAGCATCCTTCATGTGCATATATGAGAAATTATTGTTCGTAAGATAAACAAGATTTCCCGATTTACTTTCAATAACAGCTTTTTTTATGCCTTTTTCTTTAGGCACATTAAAATTCATTGAATATTCCGTATCGTTCGATGCGTCATAATAAGAATAACCGCTTGAAGAAGTAAAATATACAATATCGTTAAAAACTCTGAATTTTTTGGAATCGGGCTCTTCGGTACCGAAAATTATTTCCGGTGCGCCCGCAAGATTTTTTGCAACGGCTTTTATTACTGTGGCTCCGACCTGATCTTCAGATACATAAAAATTCTCGGAATCGAACATCCCGCAGTAGAGATATTCGTTATTAAAAACAAGCTGTTTAACTGCGCTTAAACCGCTTATAAGATACAGGCCGTTGTTTGTAAGCGCATAAAGTTTATCTCCGTCTGACGCAAAACCAGTGACTGTTGTTCCGGTAGAAAACCCCGTCACTTTACTCCAGTTATTCAAATAATTGATATTCTGCGCGGTCTCCAGTATAGAATAAAGATCTGTTCCCGATGCGGCGTAAATATATCCGCCGGATACTGAAACATCTTTAACATTTCCCATCATTGTATTTATCTCCGCGATCTCGTACTTGTTAAAAGTCCCGTTATATTTATATCTGGCCAATAATCCGCTTGCAGCAATATAAATATATTTTGCCGACGAATAGATGTTATTTAAAGAATATGATCCTGACTGTTCGATATCATTTAAATAAACAGTCTTTTTTTTATTTAAGTCGAAAACTGAAACCGCACAATCTTTATGACCCAGCCAGAACATTCCCCGGAAGTCTTTATCAATATGCGTTATGTCTGTTTTATACAATCCGTCGTCAGGATCATAAATTACATTGCTGCCTCCCGTATTTACGACCAGTCCGCCGTCCGTCCCGAAAAACAGGATGCCCGAGAATTCTTTTACATCAAAACCTTTTGTGATTGAACAATATGTGCCGCAGTTTATTTCAGCTGCGTATATCCAGGCTGTCATTAAAGCGGTTATTATAAGTATCTTTTTTAACATTTTCCGTCTCCGTTTTTAAGGTAGCTGTATAATAATGGTTTCTATAAAATTTTTCTTTGCCCTGATTATTTTAAATTTTAACCCTTCTATGTCAAAACTTTCTCCCTGGTCGGGTATTCTTTTCAGGTAGTTGATGATAAATCCGTTAATGGTCTCGTTTTTTCTTTCTCCGAATATTTTTTTCTTATACCCGGTAATACTTCCGATCTTGCTGTCAAGTTCCCCTAAATCCGCGCTTCCGGCCAAAATCAGAGTTTTTTTCTCAGGCCGGTAGATTATCCCTCTGTCGGAAAGATCGCCGTCGTGGGGGTCGTCAACTTTACCGACGAGAAGTTCAAGAACATCGTGCATTGTTACCAGCCCGACGCAGCCCCCGAATTCGTCAATGGCTATCGCGATAGAAGATTTTTCTTTTTTAAAAGTTTTAAGCATGGTTAAAAGACTTGTATTTTCCGGTACATATAAGACCGATCTGACTATATCTTTTATCTCTGCAGGTTCTTTTAAAAGGTCGTTTACAAAAGCGGCGCCTTTAATGTTATCGAGATCGTTCTCATACACTATGATCTTTGAAAACGAAGTAAGCATCACCATTTTTTTTAATCTGTAAACGGGGCTGTTGATATCAACCGCTATAATATTTTTTCTGTGAAGCATAATTTCTTTTACTTTTCTATTCTCAAGGTCAAGGACGCTCTTTATAATTTCGGCATCCTGTCTTTTTACGGTATCCGTTTTGGAAGCCCGTTCAAGAATAACATCTATATCATCTCTCGATATAAGCACCCAGTTGTATTTATCTGTAGGAATTTTAAAAGCTTTGAGTATCATACGGCTTAAATTTCCCACAAGAAAAGTAATAGGATAAAGTATCGCTTTGATTATTATAAAAGGATATATTAATTTTGATACTATATAATTGCTGTATTTTTTTCCTACAATTTTAGGGATCATTTCTGAGAAAATAACCAGAATGATCGTGATTATGAAAGTGCTCCAGTACTGGGAAATATTCCATTTCGTATCGGCTACCAGATACGCGAAAAATGTGGCGTAGGCTACATTGGCAATATTATTTCCGACAAGTACTGGAACAAGAAAGTTGTCCGGATTCTTAATAAGTTTTTTTATTTGTAAAGCGGATTTTAATCCCGCTTTGCTCCAGATCCTGATCTTAATCCTGTCGGCGACAGTGAACACTATTTCGGACATAGAAAAGAAAAACGAAAAAATTAAAGCCGTAATAATGAGAAATATCAGCATAGTTCCGCCTGTATCGATCCGCTGCTCCTTTCAAATATCTCATCAATAAAGTAAGGAGTAAAACCTGCGTTTATCGAAACTACAGCTTCGGGTTTATCGGTGTATGATTCCGAAATAACCGATGCTTCATATTTGTTTATTAAATTCATTACTGTGCTTGTCTGATCGTAAATATATGAAAATCTGATGTTCTTTCTGATCTCGACTGTAACTTTTTCCGCGGCTTCAATAACTTTTTTTGCCGCTTCCGTATAAGCCTTAATCAGACCGCCCGTGCCTAGATTAGTGCCGCCGTAATATCTCGTGACTACAAGAAGAACATTTGACAATCCGCTTCCTTCCAATACATTTAGGATAGGCCTTCCGGCTGTGCCTGAAGGCTCTCCGTCGTCACTTGAACGGGTGACTGTCTGATCTTTTATTCCTACTGTGTATGCGAAACAGTTATGTGTCGCATCGTAATACATCTTTCTTATCTTTTCAAGATCGCTTTCCGCTTCTTCTTTATCTTTTACTCCGTAAAGCCGTCCGATAAATTTAGATCCTTTTATCTTTTCAATTTCCTTTTCTGTATTTTTTTTGACGGTTATATACTTCTCTTTTTCCATAGGTGTAAATATAATTAACTTGCCGTCTAATGTAAAGATAAGAGATGATCTGTTTTTCAGATCAGATCTATAAATCCCTGCAGAAGCGCCGCGAAAATATCCTGAGACCTTTTTGAAGATTCAAGCACATCTCTATGGGATAGGGGTTTGCCTGTCATACCTGCCGCGGGATTTGACACCCTTGATACCGCCGCGACTTCTATTCCGCATTTTACGGCGTGAACGGTTTCGGGGACAGTTGACATGCCGACAACATCGCCGCCCAGTAACCTCAGATAATTGATCTCGGCTTTTGTTTCAAAGCTCGGTCCTGTCATATATGCGTAACAGCCCGAATAAACATTCAGGCCTATTCTGACTGCGGCATTATAGATCAGGCTGTTCAATCCGGCTGAATAAGGATTTTTTATAGGATCTTTGAACAGCGGCGCGAAAGGGGCTATATAATTTTCAAGCACGACTATCGAGCCTGTCTCAAATTCCGCATTTATTCCGCCGGCCGCGTTGGTCATAAGCAGTTTTTTTACCCCGAGACCTTTCAGTATTTCTACCGGAAAAACGACTTCATCGTAACTGTAGCCTTCATAAAAATGCACTCTTCCGGCGAGTATCATAATTTTTTTTTCTCTGAATAAACCTGTACTTATCGTACCTTTATGCCCGGCAACGGTTGAAACCGGAAATCCGGGAATTTCGGAAGTCTTTACTTTCTTTAAATTCTCCATACCGTCTTCTATAAATGTCAGTCCGCTTCCCAATACAATCGCCAGATCTATGCGGGCCGTATCAAGATTTTTCTCGGCATATTTTACTGCAGGTTCTATATTCATGCTTAAAACCCTAGTTTATTTTAAAGATGCAAAATAAACAAATTTATCCTACATGCAAAATTAATTCTTTATATTACAATCTAAGTTAAAACGGAATTACGATGAATGAAAATATAATTGATCTTAAAAAAAATCTTAGAAAAGAAATTAAGAACCGGAAAAAGCAGATATCAGATGAGATCCGGCGGATAAAATCGCTTGAGCTCATGAACAAACTAGCGGAGAATCCTTTTTTTAAAAAAGCCGAAACAATATTTATTTTCTGGTCAATGAACGATGAGATCGATACAAGAGATTTTATAATTAAATGGTCGGGGAAAAAGAGATTTGTTCTCCCCGCAATAAACGGAGATGAGCTTCATTTAAAAGAATTTACAGGCGTTCACAAGCTGATAAACGGCGATCTGTACTCAATACCTGAACCGGACGGGATCCCTTTCTCCGATTTTAACGCAATTGATCTTGCGGTCGTACCCGGGATCGCTTTCGATAAGAACAATAACAGGCTCGGCAGGGGAAAGGCGTATTACGATAAGATCCTTTCAAAATTGAAAGGAAAAGCTCATCTGATAGGCATCTGCTATGATTTTCAAATTGTTGAAAAAGTGCCTGCCGAACCTCACGACATAAAAATGGACGGAGTGATATATGCCTGAATATGAGTTAATGAACAATTTCAGGTCAGTTACTCCCGGCGAATTCCATGATATAGGTCTCAGGCTTTTTGCCAACGAGTGCGCGTCTAAAAAAGAATATCTCGTCTGGTGGAGCCCGAAAGAGGATTTCGCGAACTTCGGGATAGGCCATTTCATCTGGTTCCCTGCAGGCGTAAGATTGCCGTTCGTGGAGCAATTCCCCGAACTTGTGCAGTTCTATATTACTAAACGCGAATATGTGCCTGAATTGATTTTGCGTTTTAAAGATTCGGGCTGTCCGTGGAAGATCAGGGAACAGCTTGATACGGACCCTCAGAAACCTGAAATCATCGAATGGGTGCATTCAACCATGAATGTTCAGGCCGCGTTCATAATATTCAAGGCTATGGACTCCATTATTGAGATACTCGGATTCTACCCCGGAGTATTACCGGCTCTTGAAGCTCTTTCGCAAACTCCGCAGGGCAGATTCGCCGTTATAGACTACCTGAACTTTAAAGGAACAGGACTCAACCCGATAGAGCAGTTAAAGGGCGAAGGCTGGGGACTTCTTCAGGTACTTCAGGGAATGAAAACACCTGACCTCGAAAGTTTTATCGTTTCCGCTTCTGAGGTTCTGACCCGGAGAGTAAATAATTACACCCACGAAAGGAATGATCTTACTTTCCTTAACGGATGGCTCAAGAGGGTTGAAGGGTACAGGTAATTCGGTTACAAACTTCTTGTATAATTCCCGACAAATCTATATATTATCGATAGACTGAATAATCCGGGAGTAATTTATGATAAACATAGCGCTTTGCGGCGGTTACGGCAAAATGGGAAAGGCGATAACCGAAATGTGCGAAAGATCCGACCGTTTTAACATTTCGTATATTATCGAAACACCCGAAAAATGCCTGCTTACAAATCTCGGTATGGGAGTAAGACTTGCCGATGTAATTGACCATGAAGACATTGATGTCGTAGTGGATTTTACTTCCAAGAAATCATGCATGGAACATCTCAAATTAAGCCTTGATAACAATAAACCTTTCCTAACAGGTATTACAGGCTTTTCCGAAGATGAAACGGCCGAAATTAATACTCTTGCAAAAAAAGGCAGAGTTTTTTATTCTCCGAACTTTTCTTTGGGCATTCATATTCTCGGCAAGCTGTTAAAAACAATTTCCGACCTTGCGAAAGACGACTATGATATAGAGATTGTGGAAATGCATCATAATCAGAAAGCAGATGCTCCGAGCGGCACCGCTTTAAAATTGAGGGATATTTTACTGAAGAACAATCCAGAATACAGCACTATTTACGGAAGGAAAGGAACTTATGAACCGCGAAAAAGGTCGGAGATCGCTATTCATACTTTAAGGGGTGGCGATGTAGTCGGCGACCATAAAGTCATCTTTGCAGGCAACGGAGAGAGGCTTGAACTGACCCATAAGGCCATTTCAAGAAAAACTTTCGCTTCGGGCGTATTCAAGGCTATTGAATTTCTCATTAACCAGAAAGAGAATAAACTTTACGGAATGGAAGATCTTTTTTAGGTATAAATCATGCGCATTTTAGTTTTTTTAATATTAATTGTTCTGATAAACTCCTGCACGGTAAAGATCCCGGATATTAAGATCACGGGCGAAAAAACCGCACTGGAAAATCAGGTGATGGGCGAGTACGCCAAGATAAAGGAAGACGCATGGATGATAGCGTCCGAAAGAGGGTCCGGACAGATAAATATTACTGCCGACAGGCGTGATGTAGTCGAAGCTGTAAGGGACAGGGAGTTTTTTAAAGATGATATCGCCGAACTTAAACTTAAAGGCATATTCGGCGAGAATCAGAAAGGTCTTTTGGAGATCGTTGATATAAAAGAACTTGATAAACTGGATAAAATATTTAAGGATAACGCTCTTGCCGTTTTTGATAAGGAGAACAAGGCTAGAGCGCTAATTATGAACAGGATAATTGAAACTGATATTAAATATAATTCGGCGCCTGACGAAGTGTACGAATCTTTTTTTATAATGAATTTATCCGAATCTCCTGACAAGACTTATTACCGGAACAAAAAGGGCGAATGGGACAGAAAATAGCATCCTATAATCTGTCGAAATACTCCATTATCTTTTTTCCGCGCCTGAAAAAATATGTGGATTCCGACAATATTTTCTGATCTTCATCCATATTGTCGAAAAGATAACTTTTTATCTCCTGATAAAAATCAATGAATTTACTCAGTCTGTCTTTCGGAATTTTTACCATAAGGGCATATTCCATAAAAGGTATGATCGTATAAATATTGATCATAACATAACCGGAAATATGAAGTTTTCTTGAAATTTCAAAGATCGTATCAATTAATTTAACATCTCCGGTCATCATGAATTCGGTAACCAGAAAAGACAGATGATCGCCCGCGTATTCCGGTTTATAAAATCTGTGATCGATCGTTCCCATCACTATATTAACTTCGGGCAGTTTTCTGTTGCGCTTTAAATAATGAAGAAGCATCATGGGCGTTTCCAGACACAGACTGCCTGCTAAGATCTCGTCAATTCTATCCGGGGACCACCTGTAATAAATACCGTATTTATAAAATTTTTCGAGCATTCCTTTCATTTTGTTGTGAGCTTCCTGCGAGACAGATTTATCCGACAGAAGATCATTCAGATCCGATTCAGCTTCATCTTTTGTTAATATTTCCGGGAAATAACTTCCCACTCTGTCATATTCCCAGAGCTGAAGGATTTCAGGGAATGACCCGAAAAACAAAAAGGATTTTTTCAGCGCTTTTTTTGCGTTTTTAAAATCGCCTTTTCTGTGTAAAAGAACAAATTCGTTCGCGAGAAAAAATCCGTAATCGTGAAGATTGTTCTTTTCTCTGGCCTGTCTGGTCGCCTCATGAGCTAATTCTATTACTTCGCCAAGAGGATAGTAAAGGGTCGCCCTTAGTGTGGCTATATCCGAAATGTCGTCCGTAGAAAGCTCTTTCCTCACCTGCTGTTTTACTTCAACTTTTTTCTCAAGCCAGAATAATGCCTTCTCCATATCCTTTTTAAAGAAATAATATCTTATCAGCGCTGAATACATAGTAAAAACATAGTCAAAATCCTTTAACCTGTATGCGGTCTCGAGTCCGAAATTGAGCCTTTCCTCATAAAATCCTTTTAAAAAGTGTTTCTCTACCAGCAAACTTGTAGCCTGTAAAAGATAAAAATAACTTGAATTGAAAAGCTTTGCTTTTACATGTTCGGATATATAATTAGCGAGAAGTTTTTCGTATTCTTCTTTCCATTCGATAACTCCGTAAACCAGCTTTACCGTATTTAAAAGATTGGGATATTCGAACGATATATTTTTATCCCCGGCGAATTTACGCTCGAGAAGATCTATAATCTTTACACCGCTTTTAAAATTCTCACCCGATTGAAGCAGGCTTTTTACAAATTCAATCATCAGATCATAGATCTCTTCCGGCCTCATTCCTTTTTCCATTACCGGGACAGCTTTCACCGCGAATAAAAAAGCATCGTAATTCAGCTTGCAATATTCGGGCATTTTAAGCTTAAGCCTGATAAAGCTGATCCTGTTCGGGATGTCTATTTCTTTTTTAAAATATTCCGCATCCAGTTTTTTAATAAGTTTTACGGCCTGATCTGTATTCTTTCCGAACAGAAAACGGGCGAAGTTCACTTTTATACGGAATTTGAGCCCGCTGTCTGAGATCAATCTGATGCTGTTTAAAAAAAGATAATACAGATTATCGTTCGAATCGCTTTTTTCAAGCTGACTGATAATTTTATCAACCGGTTCGGGAGAAGGAGTTTTATTTGGGGATAAAATAATCCTGATAAATTCATAAGCGTTCCGGCTGAACCGGTCGGAATGATCCATATCTGTTATTCTGATATAAAGATCCGTTAATTCTTTTTTAACGGTTTTTGCGAGAACATAATTTTTCACTTCGCTTCTTACAGCTTTGTAAAGATTATCATAACCGCCGATCATATCCTGATTTATAAGTTTATTTATTCCTCTATTTATATCATATTCGGAAAATCCGGTTGATTTCCGAATTTCTTCAAAAGTAAGCTTATTGAAGGTAAGGCTTAATAACTTCAGTATTCGCAATTCGATTTTATCAAGCCCTTCGATCAGATAAAATACTGATCTTCCTTTTACGGATTTTAATATGCCTTTGAATTTTTCCTGATCCCTAAATATAAGGATCCCGGAAATGTAGCTCAGCACTCCCTTTTTAAAGAATTCATCGAAATATATCATCAGTTTTCTAAAATTCCCTCCGGTGTGATCATATATCTGTTTTACGAAATCTGACGGAAGGTTGCTTATATTGCCGAGAAATATATCGATAGCTTCTTTCGTTTCTTTATATGTCAGAAGCGGTAAATCTATCTTAGGTATATCAGTGTCCGCACCGATCAATTCAAATCTCAGAGCTTCAGCCTCGTTCATAATACTATCAGAAACTGATATTATTACGCACAGGTTTCCTTTCTTTTTATTTATATTAAATAATCTGGTCACGAACCTTGCTGATTCCCTGTCATATCTTTCGTAATTATCAAAAAGCAGCGTCAGTATGTTATTACCGGTTTCAGAGCATAAAAAAATAAATTTTATCAGATCGTCGAATACATAAGATATATCCTGCGCATTTTCTGTTATTGAATCCAGATCGGCACTGATCTTTTCATATTCCTTTGCTATTCCCGGTTCGTCTTTGTAAAAATTATATGTTTTAAAGAGAAGAAGTTTACCTATAAAAAAATCTTCGCTTGTATTGTCATCAAGGTACATTTTTATCACATTTTCGACTTTAAGCGCAACTTCAAGCTCGATCTGATTAAGCAGTTTAGATTTGCCCGTCCCGGAATGTCCGGTGATAAGAATAGATCTTCCCGTTCCTTTTTTGACAGCTTCTTCCCTTAAGCGCATTACTCTGTTATAAATATTCTCTCTCAAAACAAATTTAGGATTATTCAGAAAAGATGAAATATGATTGACCGCCGGAGTTTTAAAATCGAGATTGAAAATTTTATTTAGCGAGATGATCGCTTCAACGGCGGATGAGATTCTGATTCCGGGATTTTTTTCTGTAAGCTGCGATATGAACGATCTTATTTTATTGTCCTCAATTGATGATAAAAGCTGAATATTCTTATCATATTCCCCGTTTATAGCCTTGATAAGACTGTCTTTTCCGATCCTGACGCCTGTGCTTTTACTCTTTAGATTTTTGATCGCTCGGATCAGAGTTATTCCCAAAGAATACAGGTCTGTCTTCGGCGAGATTTTTGTGGGATCAATTATAAATTCCGGAGCGATATATGTAATCGTGCCTTTAACATCCGCGTTCTGTTTATTCTGTTTTTTTATCTCCGATAATCCGAAATCAAGTATCTTTACTTCCGGTTCGCTTTCTATATTTGTTATAAATATATTATCAGGTTTGATATCAAAGTGAATTATGTTGTTGGAATGAAGATAATTCAGGCCTTCGAGGATCTGATATACAATAAAAGGGAATTTAGAGATTGTGCTGTTTACGGCAAAATAATCTCTCAGGTTTAATCCCTCCAGCAGATCCATAGTATAATAATATCTGTCCAGCTGTTTATCGTATCCGAAATTATTTACTCCGATAATATTTTTATGATGAAGCGATTTGATTATTTTAAATTCCGATCTGATCATCTCAAGAATATCGCTGAACCGGCTTTTATCATCATTGGAAAAATTAATCATTTTTAACGCCATATCGGATCCGGTGTCTGTCGTTTTTACATGAAATACCGTTCCCTGGGAACCTTTGCCTAAAGTTCTTTCAATTCTGTATATCGAATCTATAATTATACCTTTGCTTAGCAAATGCTCATTCCTTCCGGTGATATTTTAACTGCAATATAAAGATTAAGGTAATAACGCGTTGTGTTTTAAGTCACATTTATAGTTTTTACTGTTTTAAAATACGGCAGCAGCTTATTCTTCTATTTTATTATAGT
>Ga0066600_10000077_pt1 | contig 37563 bp, 24 predicted proteins | sample Lowcelwee11metaG_FD_59486 | JGI IMG/M metagenome (GOLD analysis project Ga0066600, IMG submission 59486) | Freshwater pond sediment microbial communities from the University of Edinburgh, under environmental carbon perturbations - Low... | ecosystem: Environmental > Aquatic > Freshwater > Pond... | reverse complement strand
CGTCATTATCGTAATCTCCCCAAGCTACTGATGAATATTGAACACCCTCCAAACTAATAAAAGTAGTAAATAAACCTTTGTCATTTCTGTAAATTCTGGAAATTACTCCAGATTCCGAATAACCTGTTAACAGAACATCTAGATCACCGTCGTTATCGTAATCTCCCCAAGCTACTGATGAATTATAAACACCCTCCAAACTAATGAAAGTTGTAAATGATCCGATATTGTTAGTGTAAATTCTGGAAATTCTTTCAGTTCCGGCATAACCAGTTAGCAATACATCAAGGTCACCGTCGTTATCGTAATCTCCCCAAGCTACTGATGAAAAAGAAACACCAGTAATACCGGAATAAATGTCTGAAAACCGAGCCAGATCGGTTTGGTAGATTTTAGAAATATATCCAGATCCTGAGTCGCCTGTTAAAAGAACATCAAGATCACAGTCATTGTCGTAATCTCCCCAAGATACAGAAGAAAAATAAACACCTGTAAAACCGGAATAAATGTCGGAAAACTGATCCAAATCAGTCCGGTAGATTTTAGAAATATATCCAGATCCTGAGTCGCCTGTTAAAAGAACATCAAGATCGCCGTCGCTGTCATAATCTCCCCATCTCGCTGAACTGTCTTTAACCGCAGTCAGGCCTGTAGTTAATTGCGAAAAATTGCTGTCGGCATACCGATAGATTTTGGAAACTCTAGCTGCTCCATCCCAGCCGGATATAAGTATATCCAGATAGCCATTATTATCGTAATCGCCCCATTCGACACTTCCGTCAGCAATTCCCGTTAAAGCTGCACTGAAGTAAGTAAATGCTCCGCTGCCGTTATTGCTGTATATCTTTGTTGTCCAGTTAGTATCATTATATCCCGCGATCAAAATGTCTATATCTCCATCCCTGTCAAAGTCACCCCAGTCGGCTGAACTGTAATACACAGCATCCAATCCCGCGTTTATATTTACAAAAGTTCCGCTGCCATTATTGCGATAAACGGCTGATATTTTCCCGACTGAATCATTAAATCCGGTCAGTAAAACATCCATATAGCCGTCTTTGTCGAAATCTTCCCATACTGCACAACCTGACGATACTCCGGGAAGGCCTGTTCCATATTCAGCGAAACTTCCGTTTGTGTTACGGTAGATTTTTGTAATTCTGGAAGTGCCTGTCCCGCCTGTTAGTAAAATATCCGGATCCCCGTCTTTCTCGAGGTCTGCCCAGTCAACCGAGCTCCAGGCCACTCCTGGAATTCCCTTATTCAGCATAGTGAAGGTTTGATCGCCGTTGTTCATGCAGATCTTTGAAATATAACCTGAGCCGGTATCACCTGTCATTATAAAATCGAGATCGCCGTCCTTATCATAATCCGCCCATGCGACTGATCCTGAGGATACGCCCGTTAATCCTGTCTTAATATCGGTGAATACTCCGTTATCATTCCTGTAAACTCTCGAAATTCTTCCAGTACCGGTGTGTCCGGTCAGAACGAAATCTTGATCGCCGTCATTATCGTAATCCGCCCAAGCAACAGAGCTTGTAGTTACTCCCGCCAGAACTTCGCCGATGTCTGTAAATGTGTTCTGCGCTGATAAAAACGCGGTAATTGCAAATAAAAATGTTATGATCTTCTTCACAATTTCCTCCTCAAATTAAAGGGTTTAATTCTTCACAATGTAATATACATAACTTTTCATATATTCAGTCAAGCAAATTAAATTTATTTTATTGTTCTTTTTTAAAAAATTATGGTTATATTATATGTAACGGACGAAACGGAGGAAATTTTATGAATCAAATTAAAAATAACATTTTCGCTCTGCTTGTGCTTCTATGCTTCGCTGTTTTATTCGCTCAGGAATCAAAAATCGTGAACGGTTACCGGATAGTAAAAGGTGAAAGACCGGAAACAGATCTTTCAAAAATTGATAAAAATACCTACGAACCGGGAAAAATTTCCTTAAAACTTTCTCCAGAAATGGAAAATTTCATCGGGGACAACCTTATAATTCAAAGTCCTAAAGACGGTTTTGTAAAAACAGGCGTATCGTCAATTGACGACCTGAACATAAAATTCAAAGCGGTTATGTATAAACCTCTGCTCTATGGTTTATATGACGCGTCTCCGGCTTCACAGAAACATAGGGATAGGCACAAAGCATGGGGATTCCATCTCTGGATGGAAATAACGATAGATCAAAACAGCAATGTTATACAGGCGGTAAAAGAGTATATGGCTCTTCCTGAAATCGAATTTGCGGAACCTGTTTATAAAAAACAGCTCAATGGTAGAAACGATTCCAAATGGACTCCGGATGACACATACTTCACTGCTCAGTGGCATTATAATAATACAGGTCAGCAATCCGGAACAGCTGACTGCGATATTGACCTTCCTGAGGCGTGGGATATAGAAAAAGGCAATCCTGATGTTATTGTAGCTGTGGTTGACGGAGGAATTCAGTTCAACCATCCTGATATACAAGCCAATATGTGGTCGGGGACTGGATACAATTTTGTTGACGGCAATTCCACAATTACAGCCGACGATCACGGCACTCATGTAGCCGGAACAATATCCGCCGTCAGTAACAACAGCACTGGAGTCTCAGGAGTTGCAGGTGGGTCAGGATCGGGAAACGGAGTAAGATTAATGTCCTGCCAGGTCTTTACAAGCACCAGTTCGGGAGGATTTGACCAAGCGCCGATTTACGCGGCTGATAATGGAGCGGCAATTTCACAGAACAGCTGGGGATACGGATCACCAGGCCTTTATGCGCAATCTGCACTTGACGCAATAGATTATTTCAACACGAACGGCGGCGGTACGGTAATGAACGGAGGGTTAACTTTTTTCTCTGCCGGAAACAATAACTCAGACGCAATGTGGTACCCTGGATGTTATTCCGGTTCTTTTGGAGTTGCTGCGACCAACAATCAGGATAAGAAGTCATATTATTCCAATTATTCGGCATGGGTGGATGTATCGGCACCCGGCGGTGAAACCAATGTCGTCGGAGAAAGAGGAGTGGCAAGCACTATTTCGGGTGACAACTATGCCTATTATGAAGGAACTTCCATGGCATGTCCTCATGTTTCCGGGGTCGCAGCACTGATCATCTCGCATGCTCCCGGTTTTTTTAACTCTCAGGAAGTAGCAGATATAATAAAGAACACAACAGACAATATTTATACTTTAAATCCGACTTATACCGGCAAACTCGGCACTGGACGGATCAATGCCAATAACGCACTTCTTGAAGTGCAAGATCTAATGTCAGGTATTTATAACCCGAAATCTTTCTCAAGTTCATCCGCTGGTACAAGCCAAATCAATCTTACATGGACAAAAAACGATTCCCTTAATAATGTGATGACCGTATACAGCACAGATGGTGTTTTCGGCGAGCCTTCCGGTTCTTATTATGACAGGCAGTATATAAATGGCGGCGGAATAGTATTGTATAGAGGTTCGGAAACTTCTTTTAACCATACCGGACTAAGCTCCAACACAACATATTTTTATAAGGCGTGGTCTTACACTGATGAAAATATTTATTCTTCCGGGATCTGCACACAAGCGACAACCGCTGTTGAACTGCCGTTACATTTACCTTTTACAGAATATTTCAACAACTCCTCTTTCCCTAATAGCTGGACTCAGCAGAATTCAAGCGGAGTTACCAACCGGTGGACCGTTTCAAGTTCAAATAAAGCCGGCGGATTGGCATACGAGATGAAAGCAACCTTCCAGAATATAAATCCAGGCACTTCAAGGCTAGTCACGCCTCCGCTGAACACTGCCGGACAGCCGTATTTGAACCTCAAATTCAGACACATGCTCGATGATTATGCCGCCGGAGCGACTTTGAAGATACAGAGCAGTACCGACGGAGTGAACTGGACAGACGAGGCATGGTCTTTAGCAACAGCATCTAATAGTAATGTCGGACCGGTGCTTGTAAATACCACAATTGTCAACAATGTGGGAAGTATAACCTATGTTGCTTTCGTGTTTACAGGGAACCTGTACAACATAGATTACTGGTATGTTGACAATGTGGAAATTAAAGGACAGACTTTTGTTCCGGGCGTTCCGATTAATATTATAACAAGCATTTCGGGAAACGATCTTGTGGTTGACTGGGATGCTACCCCTGATGCGACAAACTATGATGTTTATTCATCAAATGAACCTTACGGGACATTCGTACCCGAGGCCAATGTGATGACAAATAAATATACTGTTCCATATACAGAATCAAAAAAATTTTACTATATTATTGCGAGAAACGAAACTAAAAATAAATGAAAGTAAAAATAATTATTTCTCGCTGCTTCAGTCAGTTATTTTGAAGATTTTCTTAATTAAAAAGTGCTTGGTATTATCAGCCGTCACATAGTAGAAATATTTATCACTGCCGGAAACATCATAGTCCTTCCAGTTGTTTGTTGGCGATGTGTCTATTAAAGCGAATCCTCCGTATGGATCTGCTGAGCGATAAATTTTATAAATTGACGCTCCCTGAACAGAATTCCATGATAGATTTACTTCAGCCGCTGTTGCAGACAAAACCGTTAAATCTAAAGGCGCACTGAGTATATCGGAAACAGCAAATGTTACCGGAACAGTTATCTTCGGATTATCGTAATCGTTCGATGTAATTATGATATCGGCTGTATATACGCCTATAGCCAACCCCTCTGCGCTGAAATATGCTCTAACAGTATCTGTATCCGGGTAAGTTACGCTTCCGGTAGCAGTGTCTAAACTGAGCCATGTTGGAGCAACATATATCCGGACTGCCAGATTGTTCTTAAGATATGCCGTGTTATAAGCGATCTGGGAACCGTCTGTACCGTTAGAATTCTCAATCCCTACTGTGCACCCGGTCAATGTGCCGTTCATTTCTTTATATTGGAAAACGATACTTCCGTTTTCGTACAGCAGCACCTGGAATGTGTTTGTTGTCGTCGTAAGGTAGTTTACTATTGCGTTGTATTCTACTATAAATCTTGCGTTGGAGCTGTCGCAATAATAATAAACATCCCCGCTTGATACTGAACCGCAGTCCAGATCTTCCCAGAACGGCGCAATGATACCGCCGTTGGGGGAAAGGCTAGAAGGTATTGCTGCGTTTGTATATGGAATGCTTACCGCTGTAAATGTTATAGCGCCGTTATCAGCGATATATACGGATGTATAATCAGTTCCGTAAAAGTTGAATGTCATGCCCATGCTGATAGCTCCCGATTCAGCTTCGTCAACAAGCGGAACAACAGTTCCGACACCGGAAATTTCCACCCAGTCATAATCAGGTCCGTCCGGTTCGTCGCTGTCCTTCCAGCTGTACCCGAAAATGTCAGGCTCTCCTGAACCTTTAATTTTTTTTAAATCCTGATAGTTCACATTTATATTATAGTCAAGAGTGCCGCTGCCGACATTTTCGATAAACAGTGAATCGTTGTCATTTCCTTCAGGCAACGCAGAAGCGGTTATTGCAGCCGTAGATAAATAGATATCAGGCACATGAACCGTGAAAGTTCTTACTCCTGAATAATCGCTTGTTCCGAACGAATTGGTTGCGGATACTTTCCAGTAGTACACTCCTCCGGCAAGCGGAATTTCAGCTGCGTAAGCGCTTGCTGAAGGTGACTGATTTATTTCGGGAGAACTGAAATCAGAATTATTGTCAACTAAGATGTTATAGGAATCAGCTCCGCTTGATTCGTTCCAGTCAAAAAGCGGAAGCGGATAGGAAATACCGGAATTGTCTGACGGGGATATGAGCTCAGGAGCATTGGGCTTCGCGATCACTGTTCCCGAAGTGATCGAAATATTGTCAATATCCCAGTAATAACAGTAGCTTCCTACATAATTCCATTTGAATTTCACATTTGACTGACCGGAAACTGCAGGGATCATCTGGCTGAATGATGACGGATTTGCCGTTGTTTCGGTCCACTGCTGTATCTGAGTCCACGTCTCTCCCCCGTCAATACTGTACGACAGTGTGGCTAAAGATCCTGCGGCATGTCTGTAGTAATAAGAAAATGAAAGTGTTACATCGCCTACGGATGACACATTAATAGGCGGCGTTACAAGATCGGCATCCTGAAAGATACCTCTGTCGTACGCATAGCTGTTCAAATATGCGTAATTACCCGTACCTCCGCCCAGTCCGCTTGTATGAGTTCCGAACTTCCAGACGCGGTCGTTGCAGCGCCGGTCAATTATTTTCCATGCGTCCGGCAGCGAAAAAGACGAATTAAAATTTTCGTTCAGCGGAGTAACAAAAGCAGAATGATCTGTCCGTATATTCACCGCTCTTCCTGCAGAATATTTTTCGGTGGCATCTACTGAGTAACACCTGTAATAATATAATTTGTCGGGATCAAGATCGGTATGTACAAAAGAAAGAGATGACCCTTTGTAAATAACTTTCCCCCCTCCTGTTATTGTACTGCCTGTAGTATACGGGGTACCGTCAGTAGGTACGCCGAATTCATCCGTTTCGGAATATAGTATCATCACATCATCGCTGTTTTCATTTTTTGTCCAGAATAGATTGATCTGGCCCGAAGAAAAACAGTCAGCGCTAAAATAATGCGGAGGGAATACGTACGGAGAAACTAATGACCCCACATCGGCTATGCCGTAACCGCTGTACCTGTCCCAGCCGACCGACGATTCAGAGTTCACAACATCGGATGCTGTTTTTCTTATAAAATTCCTTACCTGATCAGGCGTAAAATCAGGGAAACGCGATTTTATTAACGCGGCGAATCCGGAAACATAAGGGGCTGAGCATGAAGTACCGTTGAAGAACACCATATAATTTCCGTAATTCAGCGGATCTCCATAGGGTTCTGTATCATCGTTGGATTCAACATAGCCGGCATTGCCTGTCATATCCGTTGAGGGGAGTATTGTCGGAGCGATCAGATCAACGGCCTGTCTCGCGTCTTTCGTGTCAGAACCGTAGTGTGAACCCCACCATCTTTCCCCGTCAATTGTATAACCGTTCGGGTCAGTTTGTGCAGAATATAAATGTCCCGAATAACTGCTGCTTCTCTTTCTTCCATCATCGGGCGAGGCCGCTCCTACTGAGATGACATTAGTGTGAATTGCCGGATACATAATTGATGATTTATTATCATTGCCCGCAGAAGCTATAATTATAGCTCCGTTATTATATGCGTAAGCATTGGCATCATCCATAGAAGGATAAGCCCCCATATCGCAATCAAATCCGAAACTGCAGTTTGCGACATCAACATTGTTATTTCCGCAGTGAATGAGAGCGTTTGTTATTGCGGTCGTCAGATATGATCCCGAACTTGAAGTTACTTTTAAAGGCATGATTTTACAGTTGCCCGCCACGCCGGCTACCCCGATAGAATTATCTGTTCTCGCGGCGGCGATCCCCGCGCAGCATGTACCGTGACCGATGTTATCGAACGGGCTGCTGTCGTTTTCTCCGTAATCATAACCCTGTACGCAGTTAACATACAGATCTTCATGGTTATAATCAACTCCGGAATCTATTATAGCTATTATAACATCGCTGCTGCCGAATCCCTGCAGTCCGTCCCATCCTTCCTGAATATTCGTATCGAAACCTGCCGTTCCCACTTGAGGTAGGTCATGGTAGTTCGCTGCCCAATTATAAGAATAAAGCTGTGAAGTGTTGTTGTGACCCCATGATTCATCGTATAAAAAATCATTAGGAACAAAAGCTGGATACGCAAGACCTTCTGGTGAAGCGGATTCTATATTAGGATCTTTTTTATAATCCTCCAAAACACTTCGGATGTCCTTCTCTTCCGGAATATCGAGTATGAACCATCTTTCAAAACCGAATTCTCCCGCTGTTTTGCCTGCAGCTTTTATAAAAGGCTGCTTCATTCCCGAAGCATTGTGTTTTGTATTCAGTTTGTCAATTGACGCGATTCCAGTTGCCGAATATGATTTGGATGAGTTGTCAATTCTCAATAAGTGTGAATTAAATGCCTGAGCTGTCAGTTTAATCAGAATCTTTCCCTGGAAAAACTCCGGTCTTTCTGTAAATCCCTCTTTCGGAGCGTAAGAAAAAGCTGCGCTAAGAATTATCAAGAGAATAACAATAATTCTATTCATACTTCCTCCCCTTCTATTTACTGCAGCTTCCGACGGTTATTTTATAGAATTTTTTCACTGCCGAATGCGGTTCAGACCATGAAGGCGTGCTCAGCTGCGCTGCTGATACCGTCCATCCTGCCGGAAAAACTGCATTTGGATTGGGTGAACTGTAAACAGAATAAACAATTCCTTTGGAATTGATAGGGACTACATCCCAAGTCAGATTTACATTCACGCCGTCATCATTGATCTTAAGGTTCTGCGGCGGCATAACAACGATAAAATTCTGGGCGGTTGACCAGACTGACTGCAGCGCATCGGTGTCAACAGTTTTTACTCTGTAATAATACCTGTAGCCTTCAGGCAAAGCTGATGCCACCTGAATTGATGATATGCTTGCCGCTGTAGTATCAGCATATTGAACCGCAGTAAAAGTATTTATAGTGTCAATCTGACAGATATAGTATAGATCCTCAGCGTGACCGTCCGGATCAGTCGCCACATTCCAGCTTATAATCGGAGTGCTGTCTGTTATCTCGTCGGCTGAGGGATTAAAACCTGAGATCGGAGCATTTGGCGGGTAAAGTACGCTTGCCTGATATACAAAGCTCAACGGTGTTTCAGAGAAAATTGAAAAGCGGTTGATTCCCTCATAAACAGGTTTCATGCGCCAGTAATATGTTTCATTATTAACCAGACTGTCGAATTCCGTCAGGTCTTTAAGCTGAAGATCAACATAGATCAGCTTTTGATCATTGTCAGTTCCCTGAGTAAGCTTTTTTGTTGCGTACATTGTTTCTTCGATCGGACTGGTAAATCCCGGATTATCGTCTATCTGAACAACATAATAGTCAAGATATTCCGTATAGACATATTCCCATCTTAGATAGTCCGTATCGGTCATCACAGATTTAGATGATAGAATTAGATCCCTCGGAGAAGGAAAAGTCAGCTGAAATGAAGAAGCAAATTCAGAACCTGCAAAACAATTATCAACTGCCTGAACTTTCCATGCTACCCTTTTTTCGCCCTGCGGTAGAAAAGTATAGAAATTATTTATCTGATAAGATTCATTACTGCCCGCATTTCCGAATTTAACAATTTTTCTGAATCCGTTAGATACATCTGACATACCGGGAGTAACAATTTCTCCGTTTATCAGCATATTAATATTGTAAGATAATCCATTTTGAGGAGTCTGACTGTCTGTAGAAGGGTTAAATGAAAGTTTCAGAGTATCATTCTCAACTTTCGTTACCAGTTTGCTTGGAGAATTAGGTTTTGTATTTTTTGTCTCCGAATTGTTTCGGAATATTTTTGATATAGGGCCGCTATCCGAATTTCCTGTGAGGAAAATGTCAAGATCACCGTCATTATCATAATCTCCCCACGCTACAGAACCTCTATAAACTCCCTCTAATCCTGAGTTCATTACCTCTGTAAAACTAGCGTTATCATTACGGTATATCTTTGAAATAGGCGATGATCCAGATGATCCAGTGTATCCGATGAGAAGTATATCAAGATCTCCGTCGTTATCGTAATCTCCCCATACAGCAGAGCTGTAATAAACTGGTGTCAATCCTGCTGAGATATCTGTAAAAGTGCCGTCGTTGTTGTTTCTGTAAACAACTGATTTTACTTGTGATCCTAATCCAGTTAAAAGAATATCAAGACCACCATCGTTGTCGTAATCTCCCCACGCTACAGAACCAGATTCAACACCTGTTAACGATGCATTAGTGTTTTCAAGAAAAATTCCGTTATCATTCCGGAAAATTTTCGCAATACGAGTAGAGCCGGTATTACCAGTTAAAAGAATATCAAGATCATCATCGTTGTCGTAATCACCCCAGGATACTGATCCGGTATGAATACCAGGCAATCCTGCGTTAATATCAGTAAAGACACCATTATCGTTTCGGTAAATTATTGTCATCGGATTGCTGTGTAATCCCGTAAGCAGAACATCAAGATCACCGTCATTGTCATAATCACCCCATGCGAGAGAACTGTTATATACTCCCTGTAAACCTGCTAAAATGTCATTAAAGTTTCCACCTCCGTCATTACGGTAAATTTGAGTTCCAGGTGATCCCCAGCCTGTTAATAAAACGTCAATATCGCTATCATTATCATAATCTCCCCAATCAACAGAACTTGCATAGACACCCGCCAATTCTTTGATATTATTAAATCTACCGTCAGTGTTTTTATAAATTCGGGAAAAATGAACATCCCATGCATACATTCCTGTCAGAAGAAAATCGAGATCATCATCATTGTCGTAATCACCCCAGGCGACTGAGCCTTCTGCTAAACCAATAATATATCCCGCATCAGCATTGCTGAACTGGAACAGTGTTTGTGCGGTGATTATATTACTGTTTAAACCTGTTCCGGTTGAGTTGTAAGCCCTGATGCGATAGTAGTAATCGGTTCCTGATACTAATCCGGTGATATTCATTGAAAGAACATTTCCCACATTTAGATTGTCATAACCGGTTAACGGACTTGAAAAATCATGATCATTGTCCACATCTATCCTGTAACCGGTTGCAGTTCCCGCAGCCTGCCAGTTAGCCTTAATATGGGTCATAGACATTTCTGTAGCGTTATTCGCGACAGGAGCAGCCGGTGGAGTATAAAATGAGCGCTCTGTGTAAAAAGCGGAACCTGCGTATGCATTGTCAATTGTCTGTACGCTCCAGTAATATAATCCGTTAGGCAGGTTTTTAACAGTCCATGAAGTTTTCTGATTTGTATTCCCGATCGCAACGATCTTTCTATAACCGTTCGAAATATTGCTCATCGGGCTTTTCTTATTACCTGATCCGCTTACCGTACTTAAATAAATATTATATGACAATCCGTTCTGAGGAGTCTGATTGTCTGTAGCCTTATTCCAAGAAAACATATATGTATCAATACCATTGAAAAAAAATGCTAAATTCGAAGGTAAATTCGGATTTGTATTTGGAGTTGCGCAGTTATTTCTATAGAGTTTTGTAGCTCTTGTTGAACCTGTGTAACCGGTCAGTAGTACATCCAGATCACTGTCGTTATCATAATCTCCCCAAACTGCCGAGCCATACTGAACTCCGGTAAATCCGGCGGTAATATCCGTAAAAACATTACTGCCGTCGTTTCGGAAAACTTTCGATGTGCTTGTTGAACCGTTACTTCCTGTCAGTACAATATCGAGGTCACCGTCATTATCATAATTACCCCAAGCGGCAGAACTGTTGTAAACACCTGTAAGAGTTGCGGCATCTACAAATACGCCGCTACCGTCATTCCTATAAACTTTTGACAAAGGTGATGTAGAATATCCGGTCATCAAAATATCAAGATCGCCGTCATTATCATAATCTCCCCATGCAACAGAGCTGTAATTAACCCCTGTTAAAGAAGCTGATATATCGGTAAAAACATCACCGCCGTCATTCCTGAATACTTTTGAATGAAGACTTGTTCCGTCCGTACCTGTCAGTAATATATCAAGATCTCCGTCATTATCATAATCTCCCCATGCGACGGAACCGCTGCGTACCGCTGTCAATACAGCATTTATATCGGTAAAAACATTATCGCCGTCATTTCTATAAACTTTTGATATACTGGCAGAACCGTTATTTCCCGTTAAGAGAATATCAAGGTCGCCGTCATTATCATAGTCGCCCCATGCAACCGAACTTTGGTAAACTCCCGTTAATCCCGCATTCATATCCGTAAAATTACCGCTACTGTTCTGATAAACAATTGAAATATATTCTGATCCGGTATTACCCGTTAGAAGAATATCCAGGTCACCGTCATTATCATAATCTCCCCATGCGGAAGAACCCTGATATACTGCCGTTATTCCTGCTCCTGTATCGGCAAAGGAACCGCCGCCGTTGTTCCTGAACACTTTTGAAATAACAGCGGATCCGGTATGACCTGTCATCAGGACATCAAGGTCGCCGTCGTTATCGAAATCGCCCCATGAGAGCGAGCTGTACCAGGTTACCGGTAATCCCGAGCTCACTTCCGTGAATGCCTGACAAAACAGAATACTAATTACTGATAATAACAATAGTGCGACTGCTTTCTTCATGATATCCTCCTTGAAGTCAAAGAAATATTTACAAATGTTTTTAATTTAAAAGCTTTGTAATTAAGCTCTATTTCTATAAATATGTTCAAATTTATTCCCTCCCCCTTTTTTCTCCCAAAATTTTAGTTCATAACTTTGAGAGAACATGATTTCTCTCATGTCAAAGTTGTAAAATAAACATATTTTGGGAGATTTGAAATATTTTAATATTTCCATTTATGCTGTCCTATTTTTTCATTTTTTTTCATGAAACTTTTGCGACTACCTTTTGAAATGTTGTTATTCAGTAACCGCAATTACAAAATAAAATTTCTTCTCACTTGGTGCCGCAGTCTGTATCCAGCTCGTACCGCCGAAAGTGCCCTGCAGGCTGATATCGTTATATGTGCCGTAAGGCGTATCACAGGCATAGATCCTGTAAGAAGAAGCGCCGTTAACTTCAGTCCAGGAAATTTCAACAGAATGACCGTCATTAATTATTTCAACGCTTCCCGGAGGATACATGCTCCCTTTGTAGAATTTCTTCTCCGGTGCGAATTCTGATCCTGCGAACGCATTATCTACAGCTTGTACGCTCCAGTAATAAGTGCCATCAGGCAGATTTTTTATTTCCCATGAACGGTTCTGGCAGATGTTCCCCATGTGAACGATCTTTCTGTATCCGGTTGATATATCGCTCATAGGCGGACTGATATTTGCCTTTCCGGGTCTTTTCCCTAGATAAAAGTTATATGAAAGCCCATTCTGAGGGGTTTGACCGTCTGTTGATCTGCTCCATGAAAATGAAACATCATTCCCTGCTATCAGAACGGAAAGGCTGTCGGGCGCACCGGGCTCAGTATTAACGGTAAAGCAGTTATTGCGGTATAATTTAGTAATTTTTTCCGTACCTGTCCATCCTGTAAGCAGAATATCCAGATCGCCGTCATTATCATAATCACACCAGGCTGAAGATCCCGAATTTACTCCTGTAAGCCCCGCGCTGATATCGGTAAAAATTCCGCCGTCATTCCTATAGACTGATGAAATTCTTTGATTTCCTGCATTTAAACCTGTAAGCAGAATATCAAGGTCGCCGTCATTATCGCAATCTCCCCAAGCAACAGAGCTGTAATCTACAGAAGCCAGCGCGTCGCTGACGCATGTAAAAGTTCCTCCGTTGTTTCTATATATTTTTGATGTTTTTACAGTGACGGAATCTCCGGCAAGCAAAATATCAGGATCCCCGTCGTTATCATAATCACCCCATGCCGCTGAGCTGTTCCATATTCCGGTAAGTCCCGCATTGATGTTTATAAAAATATTATTACCGTCATTTCTGTATATCTTTGATACCGAAACAGGATTGGATGACGCAGAGTAGCCTGTAAGCAGAATATCAAGATCAGCATCGTTGTCATAATCACACCACGATGATGAACCGTAAGCTAATCCGGTCAATCCGGCATTGATATCGGTATAGACCAGGGAATCGTTCCTGTATATTTTTGAAACATAGTGATATGATCCGTCGTTATAGAATCCTGTAAGAAGAATGTCATTGTCTCCGTCGTTGTCGTAATCCCCGCAGTCAACCGAACTGAAAGCCAGTCCCGTCAGGCCGGCATTTTGTTTATCAAATATACCGCTGCCGCTATTCATATATATTTCTGTGAACCAGCAATTTCCGTTATTATAATAATAACCGGTAATAATAATGTCCAAATAACTGTCATTGTTTAAATCCGTCCATTTCACAGAGCAATTGTTAAGTGCTTGAATTTCCGCTTCTATGTCAGTAAAAACATTATTCCCGTCGTTACGGAATATTTTTGTAATTCTGCCGTTTTTGCCGTAACCGGATATAATTATATCCAAATCACCGTCATTATCGTAATCCCCCCATGCGATCGAGCTGCTGTCAACTGCCGGCAAACCAGAACTGATCTCAACGAAAGGTTGAGAAAACATGATATTCATAGCTGTCAACAGCAATAGTAAGATGTATCTTTTCATGATAATCTCCCTGATATATAATATACAAAATCTCTCAAACAGTAGGTCAAGCAAATTAAAATTAATTTTTCTTTGATATTTTACTGATTAAGAATTACATTATCAGAATAATATTTACCGGAATGAAGATGACTGAAAAGGAAGCGAAAGCACGCATAAAGATCAACAAACTGCTTGAAGAAGCAGGCTGGAGATTTTTTAACAGTCCCGAAGGGAAAGCGAACATTCTGCTTGAGAATAATATCATAATTACTAAAAATAATTTCGATGACTTCGGCGAAGATTTTGAAAAATCAAAAAAGGGATTTATTGATTTTCTTTTGCTTGATGAAAACGGAAAACCTTTCGTGGTTCTCGAAGCCAAAAGCGGGAAAAAGAATCCGCTTGACGGTAAAGAGCAGGCACGGAGATATGCAAACAGCATAGCTGTGAGGCTGATAATTCTGTCTAACGGCGATCTTCATTATTTCTGGGACATTGAATACGGAAATCCCGAGCCTGTGACTAAGCTTCCAAGCTATGCTTCACTTGTTGATAAATATCAGAAAACGAATCCTTTTAAACCTGACGCAGATAAACTTGTAAATGAGCCTGTCGGAAAAGATTTTATCGCAGTCGGGCAGAAATTTGATTATAAGGAAGATCCGCGCTGGCATGATGAAAACCTGCAGGCGGAATATATTACAGAAGCAAAGCTTAAATTTCTGAGGCAGTATCAGATCAATGCGGTGAAAAGCCTTCAGAAAGCCGTTTCAGAAGGCAGAACGAGATTTCTGTTCGAAATGGCAACAGGAACAGGAAAGACTCTTGTTTCAGCAGCTGTCATCAGGCTGTTTTTAAAGACCGGAAACGCGAAAAGAGTTCTTTTCCTCGTTGACAGGATCGAACTCGAAGATCAGGCGAAAAAGAGTTTTGATAATTCTTTGAAACCTGATCACAAATGCGTGATCTTCAAAGAAAATAAAGACGACTGGCACAGAGCCGATATCGTGGTCACGACCATTCAGTCAATTATGCATAACGATAAATACAAGGATATTTTCTCGCCGTCCGATTTCGATCTCGTTATTTCTGATGAGGCGCACAGATCGATCGGCGGAAATTCTAGAGCCGTTTTTGAATATTTCCTCGGCTATAAACTTGGTCTTACCGCAACTCCGAAGAATTATCTTAAAAATGTCGATCAGGACAAGCTCGCGGTTTTCGACCCGAAAAAACTTGAGATGAGACAGCTCTTGGATACTTACATTACTTTCGGCTGCGATGATTACGAGCCGACCTTCAGATATTCCCTGCTTGACGGTGTTAAAGAAGGATTTCTGGTAAATCCTATCGTCGTTGACGCGAGAACGGACATCACGACCGAGTTTCTTTCTGAGAAAGGCTACGCCATAGTCACGAAAAACACCGAAGGCGAAGACGACGAGCTCGTTTTCTTCGACAGGGATTATGAGAAAAAATTATTTTCTGATAAGACCAACCATATCTTCTGCCAAACCTTCATTGAACGAGCTTTGAAAGATCCGATAAGCGGAGAGATCGGAAAAACGATTTGTTTTTGTGTTAGCCAGAATCATGCGAGTAAAATTACAGCCATATTGAATAAAATGGCATTTGATCGCTGTCCAGATAAGTACAATTCAGATTTTGCCGTTCAGGTGACTTCAAGCGTGTCAGACGCACAGCAGTTCACGAAGAATTTCTCGAATAACAATCTGAGAGGTCATACTAATTTTTTAAACGAATACGAATCAAGCAAAACAAGGGTCTGCGTGACCGTCGGAATGATGACGACAGGCTACGACTGCGAAGATATTCTTAACCTGTGCATGATGCGTCCAATCTTCTCCCCCACCGATTTCGTTCAGATAAAAGGCAGAGGAACCAGAAAGCACGATTTCAGGGAAGATCTAAAGGACAGAAAGACAAAACAGCAATGTTCGCCTCAGCCGAAGGATAAATTCAAGCTGTTCGACTTTTTCGCGAACTGCGAGTATTTTGAGGTGGAATTCGATTACGATGAAATTCTCAATCTACCCGCTAAGAAAGGCGAAGGAAAAGGTGGAACGCCTCCTCCTCCACACGACGAATACGAAAACCGACTCCCAGATCCTTTAAAAACCGTCAAAGAAACACCAGTCGGCTATGACGGAATGAAAATAGACCGCAAACTCTACGAGACGCTCTCAGACAAAGCCGTATTCGATAAAAGAATTGAAAACATCTATTTCAGCGGAAACATCAAAGAAGCCGAGCGCGAATTTGAATCCGAATATTTTAATAAGCCTGAAGATTATCTCGATATCGAAAAAATCCGTACCGCTCTGAATATTGACAGAAAGATAACAACCGGAGAGCTGCTCGACCTTATCTACGGTAAAAAGAAGATCAAATCAAAAGATGAGCTTCTCGAAAGTGAATCTGATAAATTTATTTCGATCTTTCATCCCGAATACGATAAAATTCACATCATAAAGAAATTTCTGATGTCGTATATTTCAGATAAAAGTCTCAGAAATATCATTGATAGCAAGAATTTTACAGAATTATCAGTGAATTCTATGATCACTATGGATGACATCAGAAACCTCAAAGATTGGAAAGATAAGATTGTCGAATATGTAAAAACTTATGTAAATTTAGATAAATTCGCTTCGTAGGTAAATAAAATGAAAGAAATGGAATTATTAAAAAAGCTGTCTGATATCGAATGGGAAGATTTCGAGATCAAGGAAGCTAAATCGGAAATACCAAAAAGCAGCTGGGAAACTGTCAGCTCATTCTCAAATACTGCGGGCGGATGGCTGGTCTTCGGTGTCAAAAAATCCGGAAATGACTTTGAAGTAACCGGTGTCAGTAATGCCGAAAAGATCGAGCAGGATTTTCTTAATACTCTGCGCGGAGGGCAAAAATTCAGCACTAAGATCGAAGTCAAGGCTAATAAATATACTATCGAGAATAAAACCATACTCGCTTTCTATATTCCGCTATCTCCAAAGAAACCCGTTTACTATGACAATCCTAAAAACACTTTCCTCCGTTCGGGAAGCGGGGATCAGAGAGCTACGACGGAAGAAGTCAACGCACTTTTCAGAGATTCCGTATTTGGTTTAAAAGATCAGGAAACGACAGATTTCAAGCTGAAAGACCTTGATAAGGAATCAATTTCCAGATTTAGAGCAACACTGAAAAATATGAACGGCGAAAGCAGTCTGAACACTTATTCTGATGCAGTTCTTTTTGAAAAAATCAGGGTCACTATAAAAAACAAGGTCACTATAGGCGGATTACTGCTTTTGGGCGATGAAGACAGAATTTTGGAGCATTTCCCGGACTTTATGGTTGATTACCTTGAAATAAGAGGAACTTCATACTCGGATGCGCCTGAACGATATGTTTACAGGATGCCTCCGCAAAAGAACCTGCTATTCTACTATTTTGAAATTTTAGAAAAACTGATGTCAAAAATTGATGTGCCGTTTAAGCTTAATGGGACTTTCAGAGATGAGAATTTTCCGCATAAATCAGCTTTGAGGGAAGGGCTTGTGAATCTGCTTGTTCACTCCGACTATTACAGCCCGATGAAGCCGAGAATCCGCGTGTTTTCCGACAGGATAGAATTTATGAACCCGGGCAGCCTTCCGGCTCCATTTGATGTTTTAAGAAAGCAGGGGCTTACTTTACCGAGAAACCCCATAATCATTAAGGCTTTCAGAGCTTTAAAATTTGCCGAAAACGCAGGATACGGATTTGACAAAATGTTCGATGGCTGGACTACCTATTACAAGGATTATCCGGTCGTTGATAATCAGATATTGTATTATGTCATCACTTTCCCGCTTGAAAAGATCCAAGAAGGTCACGATAAAGGTCACGATAAAGGTCACGATAAAGGTCACGATAAAGGTCACGATAAATTAAATCCCACACAGTTGAAAATTCTTGAAAACATAAAAGCCAAAGAGACTATAACGGCTGAAGAACTTGCAACTATCATAGGCATTAGCGCAAGACATATAAAGAAAAACATGAAAAAGCTATTAGATGCCAATCTCATTGAGCGCGTAGGTTCCAGAAAAGCAGGCTATTGGAAGATTAAGGAATGAGCTTTTTAAAAGGTCACGATAAAGGTCCTAATAAAGGTCCTAATAAAGTTCCTAATAAACTACCTAATAAACTACAGGATAAACTACAGGATAAACTACACTTTAAACAACAGGATAACACAAATGCTTGATTCGGTCACAAAGAAAAGAATTGACGACTTGCGGGATATTCTGGTCGGAAAACTTCCCGATCCCAAATCGCAGGTGGAACAGATAACGATCGCGCTTATTTATAAATTCATGGACGATATGGACAGACAGTCGGTCGAACTCGGCGGAAATGCTCAGTTCTTCTCGAATAAATTCGAACAGTACTCGTGGCGCAGAATATTTACCCCGTCTTTAAGCGGAAACGAGGTCGTCAGGCTGTACGGCGAGGCTATTACCGAAATGAACAACAATCCCGGAATTCCTCAGCTGTTCAGGAACATCTTCAAGAACGCATACCTGCCCTACCGCGATCCCGAAACGCTAAAAAGTTTCTTAAAGCTCATAGACGACTTCAATTACTCTCACTCCGAAAAACTCGGCGACGCATTTGAATATCTCCTTTCGATAATGGGCAGTCAGGGTGACGCAGGCCAGTTCAGAACTCCGAGGCATATAATTGACTTCATAGTCGAAGTGGTCGCTCCCGAATTCGATGAAACCAAGCTTGATCCGTCTGTGGGTACCGCGGGATTTCTCATCTCGGCATACAAGCACATACTCAATAAAACTACCGTCAACGGAGTAAGCAAACTCTCACCTTCGCAGAGAGCAGCGCTCGTCAACAGCTTCACCGGCTACGACATTTCACCAGACATGGTCAGGCTCTCATTAGTCAATCTCTACCTGCATAATTTCCCCAATCCCAGAATATATGAGTACGACACCCTCACATCGGAAGAAAGATGGAATGAAAGATTCGATGTAATATTCGCAAATCCGCCGTTCATGACGCCTAAGGGAGGTATCAAGCCGCATTCAAAATTCTCGGTACAGGCTAACCGGTCTGAAGTCCTGTTCGTTGATTACATAGCCGAACATCTCAATTCGAACGGAAGAGCGGGCGTGATCGTGCCGGAAGGAATAATATTCCAGAGCGGAAAAGCATACAAACAGCTTAGAAAAATGCTCGTTGAAAATTACCTATACGCGGTAGTATCGCTCCCCGCCGGAGTCTTCAATCCCTATTCGGGCGTAAAAACATCAATACTCTTCATGGATAAACAGCTTTCAAAAAAGACAGATTCGATACTCTTCGTCAAAGCGGAAAACGACGGTTACGGACTCGGAGCGCAAAGGCGAGAGATCGAGCTTAACGACCTTCCCAAAGCCGCACTTATCATCAAAGCTTTCACAGACTCCATTAGAAAAGGCGCAAAACACACGATAGATGAATCAAAAACCGCAGCTCTGCTCGTACCCAAATCCAAGCTCGCCGAAACGGGCGATTACAACCTCACAGGCGACAGGCACAAAATAACCGAAAAACGCCTCCATCAAAAATGGCCTATGGTCAAGATAAGTGACATCTGCGATATTGAAAGAGGCGCATCTCCGAGACCGATTGACGATTACATGACAGACAGCATAGATGGAATAAACTGGATTAAAATTGGCGATGCAAATCAGAATTCAATGTATATTACTAAAACGAAAGATAAAGTAACCGAAGCCGGAGCAAAGAAATCTCGGTCTGTCAAAAAAGGAGATTTTATTCTATCAAACTCTATGAGTTTTGGAAGACCTTACATTCTCGATATTGACGGTTGTATTCATGACGGTTGGCTTGCACTTAGGTATATTGACGAAAGAATTGTTAAAGAATTTTTATATCATATTTTGTCTTCAAGCGAAATTTATTCGCAGTTCACAAATTTAGCCACAGGCGGAGTTGTAAACAATCTAAATTCAGCACTAGTCAGGCAAGTTCAAATCCCACTCCCGCCGATTGAAATTCAGCGCGAGATCGTAGCTGAAATAGACGGCTACCAAAAAGTTATTGACGGCGCCCGTCAGGTCGTCGAAAACTGGAAACCGCAGATCGAGATCGATCCCGATTGGCCTATGGTCAAGCTTGGGGATGTGTTAAAATTATCAAGCGGAAAAGGATTAACTCAAAGTAAATTGATTGAAGGACCTTTCAAGGTTTATGGTGGTAATGGAGTCAACGGAAACCATAGCGAATTTTTTTTAGAAGAATCAACAATAGTAATTGGTAGAGTCGGTGCTTACTGCGGAGCAGTCCATATAACAGATCCAAAATCATGGGTAACGGATAATGGATTATATGTAGTTGAATATAAAATTAAAGTTAATCAAAATTTTATAGCTCAACATTTAATACACCTAAATTTAAACCAATATGCAAAAGTAGGCGGACAGCCGTCAATCTCGCAAAATACAGTTTACGAACTTAAAATCCCTCTACCCTCTCTCGAAGCCCAGAAAGAGATCGTCGAAAAGATCGAAGCTGAACGCAGAACCGTTGACGCCTGCAAAGAACTGATCAAAACTTATGAAGCCAAGATTAAAAAAGTAATAGACAAGGTTTGGGAAGAATAGAGGATTTTAAAAAGCATATTGAAATACCGTTATATATTTTGTATCTTGTAAACAACATTAGGAAAACTGGAGCTGAATTATGACAACGCTTGAATTAAAGAAATTATTAATACACCGTATAGCTGAAATTGATGATCTGACATTTTTAAAAGCTTTAAAAACCATTCTTGATTCCAAGACTGATACTGAATATATCGCTCTAACCGATGAGCAGAGAAATGAAATAATGGAATCAAAAAAGCAGATTGAACGGGGATTATTTACTGAGCACGGCAAATTTGAAAAGGAAGTCTCCGGATGGCTAAAAGAAAGATAATCTGGTCTGATAAAGCTAAAGTAAAATTATACGAGATACTTGAATTTTATATAGAAAGAAATAAGAGTAAGGCTTATTCTGTAAAGCTGTACAAGAAAATATTCAAAGATATAAAACTGATCGTGAAAATGCCCAATATCGGTATAAAAACTGATTTAGAATCTGTAAGAGGTTTGATAGTCGAAAATTTTATAATATTTTACGAATTTGACACAGAGACTATAACTATTCACACAATCTGGGACTCCAGACAGAATCCTGATAATCTTATTATAAAGTAATAGACAAGGTTTTGTGGGGCAATAAAACATTAATTGAGTGCTTCGGGTTTTTCGATTTTCTGTAATTCTTTTTTTAACAACTTTGATTTATCTTTGAAATACGCAATTATCTCTATAGTTGTTTTACCCTGTATTTCTGAATAATTCTTATCCCTAATTTCTCTGACTAATTTTACAGCATCAATATTCTTAGGCATATTTGTATCATTGAGAGGCATATATTTTTTTCGCTGTTTTTAATATTTCTGCTCTTCGGTACGGATTTTTCAATCCGTCTATCTCCACAAGGTCGATTTTTCTTTTAAATAACTTTTCGAACTTGCTTTTTATCTCGATCAGTTCAAAAATGGAATATCCGGAATCCTTTGAAAGCTTAATTAAAATGTCAATGTCGCTTTTATCAGTAAAATCCTGCCTTAGAGCTGATCCGAAAATATAAAGCTCAAGAATTTTATACGCTGAAGCGATCTCAGATACTTTTTTATCATTTATATTTATTTTCGGCAGTTTCATCACATTTCTCCCTATTCAATCGAAAATATACGAAACAATTCATGATAATTCTATATATTTTTTATACATATGTATTCTTTTTCATACAATGTTTTGAAAATCTTTGGCAAGGTTTGGGAAGAATAGAAAGGAAATGGGCTAGACTTCAGAGTGGACTTAATTCTTAAAACTATTGCATAAATGAGAAACAAAATATACCTTTAAATAAAATTTTACAGGAATGAAATGATTAATTTAAACATACTTAAGTACCATGAAAACAGATTTACTGACTTGTTTTTAGAATTAAAATCCGATTTGAAATTATATTTTAAAGGCTTTGAACACGATTCTGAAGAATTTTTTATTATTATTTCAGAAAGCATTAAAAAAGAAACAGCTACAAAGAGATGTTTTGAAATTTCACTGAACGATAAAATTATTGGTTTTCTAGTAATTGTTCTAATTAACAATACTGCTTGTTTAAAACATATTTATATTTCCGGTTCTGTAAAAAAGGAAAAAGTATTTAGAAATAGCTTTGAAATAATTATTAAAAAATTAAATAATGAAAATAATATTACTTCTTTTGATAATATGGCTTTTCCTTTCCCTGATGACTATATATCTCAGCCGTTGAAAGATTTGGGATATGATTTATTGCAAAGAATCAATATGATTTTAGAACCTATACCCGAATTTACTCCAATCGCTAAAGCCGGTTATGTAGTGAGTGGAATAAACTCTAAGGATTTGCATTCATTGGCAATAATAGGAAAAGATTCATATAAAAGCTCAATTGATTATAAAATTGAAATTGAAAAACGGGATGTTGAATCATACTTCGAGTTATTGAAGGAATCTTATGAATCTTACTTAAATAAAGATTTTAGTTCAGTAATTTATGATCTCAGCGGCAACATTCTTGGTTTTTGTATTGTAGAAGACGCTGAAGAAGGAGAAGTTATTATCCAAGACTTTGTAGTAAAGACTGACAACCAGAACCAGGGAATTGGAAAATTTATATTATACGAAACAATAGAAAAAATAAGAATAAAATCGCTAAACAGAATTATTTTGACGGTTACTGAAAAAAATTTAAATGCAAAATATCTATACGAAAAGATCGGCTTCAGGTTCTTTTCCAAATATCCGGTCTTAACATCATAAATGAATAATATTTAAAAGACTAATTGACAAAGTTTGGGAAGAGTAAAGGGGAGATTACGCAGTGATCTCATCGCTGACAGGTTCAGAATCCAAATAAAGCGTATCAGGGCAGATATCCTGCTCGTTCGGCCATGCGACAGAGCCGAATTCTACTTGAACTTTGCAGAAATAATTCCAGTCATTCAATTCATTGAATACACCGAAATTAAGCAGCGGTCTGCAGTCATAAATCTTCTTCTCATTATTAGTGAATTCTAAAAGAAGTTTATAATTCTGTAATGGTTTTACTGATAAGACTCTGGGATTCATAATTTACTTCAGCGGATCAATTTGATAAGGTAAGTTATGCTTTTTATTATCCATAAAGTACATATATACTAAGAGTCCATAGAACATTGATATTGCAGGCATAAATTCTCCTTCTGATTTTTTAAGTCCTTCTTTAATTTAATAAAATTATTGAATTATTACAACGATTAAAAAAAGAAAAGAAGTTCAAAAGAATAATAGATAAGGTTTGGGAAGAGTAAGGAGATCAGCTGTTTTCTTTTCTTAAATTCTGCTGCTCTCTAAGTTTTTTTAAATCTTCGCCATATAGTTTTTGTATGCATTCGGGGCAGAGACTGTGAGTAAATGTTGCGTGGCTTTTATCTGTAATATAGGTTTCTATCTGTTCCCATTTGTTGGAACCATCCCTTATTTTTTTACAGTTGGAGCATATAGGCAATAGTCCGCTCAGCATATCAACTTCTTTTGATAATTTCTTATTCTGTTCAACAACTTTATCTATGAGGACAACAATGACAGTAAAGACGGTTATTCTGATAACGCAGTTTACGCTTGCCTCTACCCATGTCCACGGAATAGTCCAGAGAACTATATTGAAGAATAATCTGGTAACAGGCATAATTACAGCTAATATCATACCCCATTTCCGACCGTTGTACCATGAAGCGAGCCCTATCGGTATTAAGTATGTAACTGGAAACTGTATATATGGACCGGCAAAATAATCAGCAACGAGAATTATAAGAGTTATACCGAACCAGTAAAACAGCTGAATGTTTATTACTCCTTTTTGATTGATTGTATTCATAAAATGTCCTTAATTGAGAATTCACATTTGAATAATATAACATAATGTTCACAAATTAAAAAGAACAATATCGAGTTGACAAATAATTACTGTATCTGTAAATATTTATTTTTTTCTAGTTTCTAGATTTATTTTTTGTATATTGTTTGTAACAGAAAAATATAAAATTAAGGAGGTGCACTTATGAAGATGAATGAATATTTGTATCATGCTGTGTTTTTTATCTCTATTGTCGGGTCAATATTGTTGATCTCCGGTTGTACATCCGATAATGACGAAAGTCCCGATGCGGATCTTTACGGAGAATGGGAAGAATGTCTCGGACAAGATCCTGCTGTACCGGCTTTGCCGGATTATTATTCCAATTACTTCGCATATTCTTTCCGCAGAGATACTTTAGAGAACGAAAATGTGGGACTGCGTATCAAAGGCGAATTTCCTTATGCACGATATCTAAGTTATAATATTTACAATACTGAAAATGCAACATCATACGGTGCTGTTACAGACTTTGAAATGAAACCAGATCTGGGAAATGTTAACCCGTTTTTACCGGACAACTCATGGAACGCAGGAAACAGAGAATATTCGGTTATTATAGCACCTGACAGTTATACAGCTGATCCGGATCAGAATTCATTTGTTTTTAATAGCGATTCAGTAAAGTATCTTACCGTTATTCTGCGTTATTATGTACCGGAAGTAAACGGACTCGGCAATGTTAAAATTCCTTTAATCGAAGCGTTCGATATTATTTCAGGTAATACGGTTGCACTACCGGAGCTTTATTCAATAACAACTATTCCTTTGGAAATTTACAAAGAAAGGATAAGTCCGCTCTTTAAGACTGTCATTGACGATTCTCTCCGTTTTTACCGTAATGCAGGCGGTGGTCAGTTTAACTGCGCTGATAATATGTATCTTATAAACGCTTTCAGAATGTCCGAGGATTCAGTATTGACAGTTCGTCTGTTTCCGCCGGAATACCCTTCCATTAACACAGAATTCTGTTCAAAAGATGTGCGTTACTGGTCATTAAACCAGGGAAACGATGATACCACCACACCCTGTGGGATAAAGGATAATGACTTCATAATCAGCAATGACGGATATGTATATGTCGCGATCGGAAATATATGCGTCAAAGAAAGTGCGGTCTCGCTCGGATATAATTTTATGGAATGGAAAACAACACCAAAAGGCACATTGCTTTACCGGAATATGCTTACGGATTCGTTGTTTGAAGGAAGTATCAGTAATGTGCCAATGCTCAATCTGATCATTAATCCGGCAAATGTTTACAGGCAGAATGCAAGAAATTTCATCGGAAATTATGCGCCTGTAGGCATTAAAGTCAGTAAAACGGATTTTATGAACGGTACAGGCGGAATTAAACCTTAATAAATTCTGAACCGAATAACCGGGAGCTGGTTTTATTCCGGCTTAAAGATCGCTCTGCATTTTGCGATGAATTTTTCATTAGCTAAAAATTCATACACGATATCTTTATTGCGCAGATATTTATCTTTTACAGTTGTTTTTGCATTAAGATTGTCATAAATTTTCTGAGCCTCGTTTTCGTCAGCCGCTTGCATTACATTTATCTGGAACTGATACCATGCAGAGTCTCTGGAAGTGCCTATGTAATTATTTTCGATCATTTTAAGCTTTCCGCCGAATAAGCCGCTGTAATACTCCATTTTATCTTCGGCAAATATCATTGTGTTTTTAATTTTCCAGTTTTCAGGCATATAACTTTCGATCGAAGACGGAATCTTCTTATCGGCATTTTGATCTGTGACCTTTTTGTCAATTTCAATATTTTCCTTTTTTAATTCCTGCGAAACGGTGTTTTTAGATTCCTTTGAATTTGAGCACCCTGCAGTGATCACCGCCGAAAGTATTAAAAATAGCGCTAACAAAATATTTTTCATAACAAACTCCTTGTTTTTTGCCGTAATTTATAAAATTTCAATCCTGTTGTCAAGATACTGTACGATATTAAAATTTTTATATTAATTCTTAGGATTTTAAATAAAAATATATTATAATACTGAAAGCTTTATAGAAAATGAACTGATTAATTTAAAATAAGGACGGACTAATGAAGTTATCATTGTTAATGTCATTTCTGATTCTGACTCTTTCCATCTCCGCTGCCCCCAAGGACAAGCTTCCCGACATACTTAAAGAAGAGCTGAAGAGAAATTATGATGTGATGTGTAAAGAAAAATCAGCGCCGTATTACATTTCCTACAGAGTGAACGATATCAGAACTTATTCGATCGAAACATCTTTCGGTCAGATCATGAATTCAGGCTGGAATCAGGAAAGAAAATTATGCGCGACTGTCAGAGTGGGTTCAAACAAACTTGATAACACCCATCCGATCAAAGGTGAGAATTACGGATGGTTCGACTGGGATGAAGGCGTTGTTCTTCCGGTAGAAAACATAGCTGAAGGAATTAAACAGGTACTGTGGAAAGAAACTGAAAAGCAGTACCGTAAATCTGCGGATATGTACGCTAAAGTATTGGCAAATATTGCAATAAAAGTCGAGGATGAAGATAAATCGGATGATTTCAGCGTTGAAAAACCGGTTGTTTATAATGAAGATCCTATAAAGGAAAAAAGCCTTGCGTTAGACATTAAATCATGGGAAGAAAAATTAAAAAAATATTCGGCGCTATTCCTGCTTAATAAGGATGTGATCAAAGGTACGGCATATTTTGCGTTCTCGATAGAAAGAAAGTACTTTGTTGCAAGTGATGGAAGCAATATCACGGAAAACAGGGTTTCATGCAGATTAATGGTTAACGGAGAAACGCAGGCAGATGACGGTATGGACCTGCCTCTGTACAACAGCTATTTCGGATTCTATCCTTCAAATCTGCCGGAAGATGAAATTATTTTAAAAGACACTCAGAAATTATCAGAAACTCTTTCCAGATTAAGAACAGCGCCGGTCGTGGATTCATTCTCGGGACCTGCTCTTTTGTCGGGAGCTTCCGCGGGAGTTTTCTTTCACGAGATCTTCGGCCACAGAATTGAGGGTCAAAGCATGAAAGATGAAAGCGACGCCCAGACATTCAAGAAAAAAGTAGGCCAGAAAGTCCTGAACGAAAATTTATCCATTATATTTGATCCGACAATCAACAAATTTGATAAATTCTATATGAACGGCTCTTATAAATATGACGAACAGGGACAGCCGGGCAAAAAATTAACGATCGTTGAGAATGGAATATTAAAGGATTTCCTTATGTCTAGAACTCCCATCAGCGGATTCTCAAACTCAAACGGTCACGGAAGAGCTCAGGCTGGAATTCAGGCGGTAAGCAGGCAGTCCAATATGTTCGTAAATTCCAATAAACCTTTATCGAATGACGAATTGAGACAAGCTTTGATCTCTGAGGCAAAAAAACAGGGAAAGGAATTCGGGTACCTTTTCGTAAGCACAGTCGGCGGTTTTACTTTTACGGGAAGATATGTTCCCAACGCATTCAATGTTACTCCGACCGAAGTTTATAAAATATATGTTGACGGAAGGCCTGATGAACTTGTCAGAGGCGTTGATCTTATCGGAACTCCGCTTTCTATTTTCTCGAATATTGAAGCCGCTGGTAATGATTACGATATTTTTACGGGCATGTGCGGAGCCGCTTCAGGATCCGTTCCTGTAACGACAGTTTGCCCTACCCTGTTCGTAAAGCAGATCGAGACTCAGAGAAAAGACAAGAATCAGACAAAACTTCCGATTCTGCCCAGACCTTAATTTCTTACATAAAGGAGAAATCTTATGAAAAAATCAGTGCCTTTAATTATAGCTGTTTTACTTTGTAACTGCCTTATGTCCCAAATAGATCAGATCTCCGAAGCGATGAAACGCGAGATCAAAAGAGGCATAGACAGCTTAAGGATAGAAAAAATGCTTCCGCCGGCTTTTATAAGCTACAGCATATCCGATACGAGAACGATCGAGATAAAATCGTCTCTGGGAGCAATTATAAAATCTGAAGAACAGCCTTTCAGATTGTTTGAGAACCGCGTTCTCGTCGGCGAGAACGGAAAAACGAACGAAAATTATCTTGATGAAAACACTCTTTGGTACTGGAACAGAAACAGTAATGAAATCCCACTGACTGGAGGTGCCGATGATATACGCAGGGCATTATGGCTGGCGACCGATAACAATTATAAAAATGCGGTTACAAATTACGAAGCGAAAATTTCTGCCTTGAGCCAGCAGAGTTTTCTGGAGGAGGATAAAAATATCCTCGATTTCAGCTCCGTACCGAAGAGCGAATCTATTGTGCCGTATCAGAGTTTTGAGATCAATAAACTCAAACTTGAAAAATTAGCGCGCACGCTTTCAGTCGTATTCAAAAATCATCCGGTGATCCAGAAATCCGAAGTGAACATTTTCGCTTATGACGGCCAGGTTTATTTTGCCGACAGCGACGGAAGCTATGCTCAATACCCGCTTCAGATAGTATCTCTAAAAGTTACGGCTGAAACTCAGGCCCCCGGCGGTGAAATTCTCAATGATCATGTGATCTGGTTTTCAAAGAACATAATCTCCCTTCCCGATGAAAAAACGATGCTGGCCGAGATTGAAAAAACCGCAAAGAATCTTTCGGAACTTACGCAAAAAAAGCCTGTCGCCGAACCTTACAGCGGACCCGTGCTTTTTGAAGGCCAGGCGGCGGCCGAAGCATTCGTACAGATGTTTTTCTCACAGACTGACGGTCTTGTATCTGTAAGAAAACCGGTTCTAGGCAATGAGCATATAATAAACATGGCCCCGGACAGAGTTAAAGAAAATTCAGTCGAATCAATGATAAATAAAAAAATAATATCGAGAGATCTGACAATCGAAGCTCTCCCCTTGCTGACTGAATTCGACAAGATCCCGCTTATAGGAAATTTCAGCATAGATGCGGAAGGGGTAAAACCTCCCGAAAATTTAGTTCTGGTAGAGAAAGGAGTGCTTAAGAATTTACTTGCCGACAGAACACCAAGCCAGAAAATGTCATCCACTAACGGACATTCCCGGCCCGCACTTTCTAACGGAGGGATCAAAGCAGCCGCAGGTCCCGGCGTGATCAAAATGACGAACACGAATCCTGAAACATCACTTAACGCAAAACAGCTCAAACAGAAACTTTTCGAAATCGCAATTGAAGAAGATCTTGAATACGCATACATAGTAAGAAAAGTGATTTCTGAAGCAGCGGATATTCAGAACCTCAGTTCATCCGGAGGAGAAAGGAATGCCGCGAAAGATATTTCTAAAACTATCCAGGTTTACCGCGTAAACATTTCCGATGAAAGTGAAGAACTTGTAAGTCTGGCTGAAGTCCAGGGACTCAGCGTCAGATCATTCAAAAGACTGATCGCCACATCTTCCGAATTGCAGGTTTACAATACAATGCTGCAACCGGTAGGCGAAAGAATTTACAGCTGGCTTTATAAACTTTCGGGAATACAGGCAAGTTTTATTCTGCCTCAGGCTCTGCTTTTTGAAGAACTTGATGTAGTCAGAGAAAAACAGGGAATGGTAAAAAATATACCTCTAGTTCCAAATCCGCTTGTATCAAAGAAAAAAAAATAAGATCGAGAAAAAAAAGAAACCCGAATTGATTTCGGGCTTCTTGCATTAATATTATGGATCCGGGTTATTTTTTTATCATCGTTTTATAGATATAGCCGGCCAGGATCGCCCCGGCTATAGGAGCAACCCAGAAGAGCCATAATTGTCCTACCGCTTCTCCGCCTACGAAAATAGCCTGTGAGGTAGAACGGGCGGGATTTACCGATGTGTTTGTTATAGGAATGCTGATTAGATGAATAAGCGTGAGTGCGAGACCGATTGCAAGACCGGCGAATTTTCCGTTTGCATTTTTATCTGTTGAACCGAGGATCACAAAAAGAAAGAACATGGTCAGAACAAGCTCTGCGACGAATGCTGAAGTAACGCCGTAATTAATTCCGTATGTTGCTTGCCCATAAAAGTTAGTTGCAAATGCACCCGGGCCGGAAAAATTTACAAATGTATCCGCTCCGCTCAAGATTATGTAAAGAACTCCCGCAGCCGCGACCGCACCGGCAAGCTGAGTTATAATATAAGGAACCAGTTCTTTTGCGGGAAATCTACCCCCTGCCCATAGACCTAATGAAACTGCCGGATTAAAATGACCGCCGGAAATGTGCCCAACGGCATAAGCCATCGTTAAAACAGTCAGTCCGAAAGCCAGTGATACCCCCACAAGACCGATGCCCACATTTGGAACTCCGGCCGCGAAAATAGCGCTTCCGCATCCGCCGAACACAAGCCAGAATGTGCCTATGAATTCAGCCGTCAGTTTTTGAGACATTTTCATAATCCGCCCTCCGAATTATTAATTATATATAATTTATTTGTTTTTCAAAATATCTCTGATCTCGCCCAAAAGAACTTCCTCTTTTGTTGGTGCCGGAGGCGCTGCCGGCGCAGGTGCCGCTTCCTCTTTCTTTTTAAGGCTGTTCATGAATTTTATCATCATGAAGATAGCAAAAGCTACGATAATAAAATCAAATGTGACCTGAATGAAGTTTCCGTACTTTAATGTCACGGCAGGTATTGCAGCTCCGGTGGCATCAACCGATGCCGCTTTGATTATAAAAGCAAGTTCCTTAAAATCCACTCCCCCGATCATTGCTCCTATCGGCGGCATAATAATGTCATTCACTACTGAGCTTACGATCTTACCGAACGCACCGCCGATAATGATACCGACTGCCATGTCAACCACATTTCCCTTCATTGCGAAGTCTTTGAACTCTTTCATCATACTCATAGCGTTCTCCTTTTTTTTGTTTTCGGTTTAATAGTTATTATGTACTTTAATTTTTTTTCTCTGCAAAAATAATATAATGAAAAATAGTTTAAAAAAAAATATTATTTTGAGAACATTTTAATACATTTTTCAGCAAATTCGTAGCTGTTGACATCATAAGGTACCAAAACTAATACTTTTTCTCCTTCGCTTTCTATCGTGATGTCGTACTCCATTTCCGCCGCGAGTCTGGAAATATTTTCCTGAACTCTGATAGCCGTTTCGGTATTTTCAATATCTTCCAGAAGCATCTTATCGAAAGTGAATTTTAATCCTTCCTGCCTTCCCGATTCAACTGAAGCTATGTTTTTTATAAATAATTTTCCTGCAATTATTGAAAGATAAAGATTATTGAACAGGTTTACAGCTTCTGGAGGCAACACTCCGAATCTGTCTTTTATCTCGTCTCTCAAGGCAAACACTTCGTCGGTTTCGGAAAAATTCATCATTCTTCTGTATATCTCGACCCTTTCGGAATCCTCCTCGATATAGAATTCAGGCAGATACATTCTGGTTTTTAAATTTACTGAAGCTTTTATGTATTTTGAAGGCGTCTTTAAATGTTTTAATACATCCTTAAATTCCTCTTCCTTGAGTTCGATGACCGCTTCCTCAAGAATCTTTGAATACATTTCAAATCCGACATTTTCAATGTAGCCGCTCTGTTCGCTGCCCAGAAGATTTCCCGCGCCTCTGATCTCAAGGTCTTTCATCGCAATCTGAAATCCTGAGCCGAGGTCAGTGAACTCGCTTATTGTTTCAAGCCTTTTCTTAGCTATAGTTGACAGCGAATTCGGATCATTCGTTAATAAATAAGCATAAGCCTGTCTTGATGATCTTCCTATCCTTCCCCTGAGCTGATACAGCTGTGAAAGACCGAATGTTTCGGAATTATTGACTATCATAGTGTTCACATTCGGAATATCCACGCCGTTCTCTATGATAGTAGTGGCTATAAGAACGGAATATTTTTTATACATAAATTCATGCATTACTTTTTCAAGCTCGGACGGCTTCATCTGGCCGTGAGCGACGACCATGCTGACTTTAGGGACAATTCTTTCCAGTATAGACTGCATTGAATATATAGTCTCTACCCTGTTATGAATAAAAAACACCTGCCCGCCCCTGTCGATCTCTTTCATGATCGCTTCATAAACGATCTCTTCCCTGAAATTGTGGATCTCGGTAATTATCGGCAGTCTGTTTACGGGAGGTGTGTTGATAATGCTAAGATCCCTTACGCCTATAAGAGACATGTGTAAAGTTCTCGGGATCGGCGTTGCGGTAAGCGTCATAACATCCACATTCACTTTCAGTTCTTTGATGCGCTCTTTGTGAGAAACTCCGAACCTCTGTTCCTCGTCAACGATAAGAAGTCCCAGATCTTTGAAATGAACATCGTCCGACAAAATTCTGTGCGTTCCGATCACGACATCAACTTTACCTTCCTTAAGCTCTTTTATAGTTTTATTCTGATCGCCCGGTTTTTTAAATCTTGAAAGGTAATCTACTTTGACAGGATATTTTTCAAGCCTGCTTTTAAAATTCTCGTAATGCTGATCGACGAGAATGGTCGTCGGAGCGAGAACAGCGACCTGTTTACCAGAGACCGCCGCTTTAAAAGCTGCCCTCATCGCTATTTCCGTTTTACCGAATCCCACATCGCCGCAGATAAGCCTGTCCATAGGGATAGACGATTCCATATCCCTTTTAAAATCTTCTGTTGACTTGATCTGATCGGGCGTATCTTCATACTCGAATGAAGCTTCAAGCTCGGTCTGCCATACGGTATCGGTAGGGAAAGCAAAACCCTTAGCAGTTTTCCTCTGCGCGTAAAGTTTAACCAGTTCCCTTGCGGCGGTTTTTACCGATTCCTTCGTCTTTTCCTTTAATTTCTGGAACTGCTTTCCTCCCAGCTTTGATAAGGCGGGAACGGCAGCATCACCGGCTTTGTACTTCTGGATAAGATGAATATGGTCAAGCTTCAGGAAAAGGATGTCGCCGTCTTTGTATAAAAGTTTAACAACATCGCGGACCGATCCTGCCACGCTTATTTTTTCCAGACAAAGGAACTGACCTATCCCGTGATCTATGTGAACGATAAAATCGCCGTATTTCATCCTCTGCAGGTCTTTAAAGGGAATTATTTTTTTGAACCTTCTTATCATCCTCGGTCTTCTGACGCGGCCGAAGATCTGATGATCTGTATAAACGGTTATCGCGGAATCGGGAAGAAAGAAACCTTCATGGAGACCGCCGTCGGAGATCGTAAATTTTTTTAGTTCGGGGATCTCTTCAAAAATTATTTCGTTAAATCTTTCGGTCTGTCCCGGATTATCGCACAGAATGTATGAGTAAATACTTTTCTGATCGTTGTTCTTAAGTGAAGTCAGGAACGGCTTAAAATCGTAGCGGTATGATACCTGGTCTTTTACGGCTATCTTTATGTCTTTATTCTCATCGGTAAAACCGTTTATGAATCCTTTTTTTGTCTGCAGGATATCAAAGATGAAATCCGAATGAAAATATTTTTTATCGTAGTGTAATCCCTTTTCATCCACCCTTTTAAAACCCTCGACTATCTGGTTTTTAAAATAATCTTCAAGTTTCCACTTGATGTCATCGCATTCTTCCATGAAAAATATCGCGTTTTCAGCTTTGATTATTTCAAACAGATTCTGCCCGTTCTCTGAATCCGTTTTCATATCCGAAAGGTATATTTCTACACTGTCAGATTCAGCTATCTTCTTCTGGCTTACGGGATCAAAATATCTTATGGACTCGATTTCATCGCCGAACAATTCAATTCTCACGGGATATTCCGCCGCATAAGGGTAGATATCAATAATATTTCCTTTCCGTGAAAATTCTCCGATATTTTCAACAGAATTGACTTTCTCGAAACCTTTTCCGACCAGTTTCTCTGTAAGAGATTCAAGTTTGAGCGCAGATTTGACTTTGAGCTTTGTTTTAATATCTTTTATATCATCTGCAGCCGGGATCTTTTCAAACAGATTCCTGAAAGTAGTGGAAATTATGCTGAATTTACCGCTTATTATTTTCTCGAGCGCAAGAAGTCTGGTGCCTTTTCTTTCATCGTCAATATCCCCGGTGCAGTAGGGATAATTTTCGCCCGGCAGAAGAAGATCGCACACATTATCATTTTCGAGAATAAGACTTATATCGTCTCTCATCTTTTCAGCATTTTCTACGGAATCCGCCAGAAAAACAACTTTGTATTTAAGCTTTTCGTGTAAATATGTAAGCAGAAATGATTTGAAAGAATACGCGAGGCCTTTTGTATAAAAATGATTTTTTTTATTTATCTGACCGATTATCTTTTGAATATCATCTGAAGTATATACAGCTTTTTTAAGCTTTTGAATTGACATTTATTTTTAAAACTACCGGATTATGATTTTTTCGCTTTACCGCTGTTTTTTATTAATGAAACGATCCCGTCCGAGATCAGAATGTAAACGAGCATGCTCAAAGCTGTTCTGGTAAGATATTTTATAAGTACAGCTCTGTTAATGAAAAAAGAATCAAAACAGGTTATTACTATCATTACAAAGAAAAAAAAGTAGATCACTGCCCATAGCACATTATTGAATTTCATATTTTTATCTTTAAGTGATCCAAGCTCAAAATCGGGTGCCTTTTTAATTACATCGGGAACAATAAGCCCGAAACTCGCTATCATTATCACATTAGCCAGAAACTTGTTTTTTATATCCTTCATTGTCCGCCCCTTTTTATTAAGCGCTGAATTATAATCAATTACCTTGATTTCTTCAAGTGTTTATTCGCTGAATTCTACTTATTATTCCGCTATTTGTTCTTTTTGTCTCTGTCCCGGAGGCTTTTAAAAAATTCCTGCATGAGTTCAAATATCTCATCCCGCATAAGTCCGCTTTCAATTGTGACGGTTTTATTTACATTAAGTTCTTTTAATCCGTCGAATTTCGACTCGATAAACCCCATTCTCGGGTCTTCGAGACCGAAAACGACTCTTCCTATTCTTGACAGAGAGATCGCGCCGGAACACATCATACAGGGCTCTAAAGTCACATAAAGAGCGCAGTCGTTTAAACGCCAGTTGTCTTTATTGTTCTCTGCAGCCGTTATGGCTATCATTTCCGCGTGGGCGGTGGCGTCTCTTAAAAGTTCGGTCTGATTATAGCCTTCCCCAATAATTTTCCCGTCCCTTACTATCACTGCTCCAACAGGAACTTCGCCCTCCTCATAAGCCCGGCGGGCCAGAATGAACGCTTTTTTCATGAATTTCATATCGTTATCGTCGAACATACTGCTCCTTTTACAGCAAAGCTTTTTCCCAGATGGTTTTTAATGCATCGGCATTTCCGACACTGAATAGATTTAAATATTCGGGATCATCGTACAGATTCTTTTTCGGAATGTCCTCGTATTTCATTCCGTAATATTTAAACAGCCCTGTAATTATATCTTCCTCGATCTTTTTCATAAAATGAATGTGAAAATAAAGACCCATAGGCTGGCTTGTTTCCAACCATCTTTTCATAAATTCCGCAAACCATTTCCTCAGGCTTATAATGTAGTTTTCTGACATTTTTTTTACTTCAGCGTGAGTAATATTCCGCCTAATAGCTAGATGCAGCTCGATTTTCATCCGGAAAAGAATAGTCTGATCAATAAAAAGTTTTAAGTCTTTTTCAAATTCCGTTTTAAAAATCACTCCTTCCGCAGATAATTCAGCGCCGGTAATTCTTCTGATCAATTCAGCGAGCTGTTCATCGTTCTGATCAGAGAAACCTTTACCGGAAAAAGGATTCTCATGGAACATCTGTTTTGTAATATATTCCGGTTTGTTTTTGACGCAGCCGCTGTTAAGATAATCGGCATAATGTACTTTATCCAATTTGATTATTATTTCATTTATTTCGTCAGTTGCATAATATTTTTCAACTTGTATGTTGTTGAACACTTTAAATGCTGAATTAAATAAGTTTTCCGTAAAAGAAACAGGATGAATATGTCCCGCGTCTCCCCAATCGGTTATCATAAAGCCGAATGCGTTTAATTTCTCAGCTCTTTCCTTCATTAATTTAAAATTTCCGAGCGCATAATCAAATCTCGGGAATAAACTTTTCCATGTATTTGTTCCGGGACAGACAAGTATCTTCGCGTCTATTTTTGTGTATGATTCCTGCATTTCTTTAAAATCGTAATTCCAGTAGCATACAACAACATCTGAACCCAGCTTTTTTAAAACTTCAGGATTTTTATCTATCATGTCTCCCCATAAAACGATTTTCCTGCCGTATTTTTCTGCTATCCTCTGAAGATTCAGTATGTGATTAAGGAATAACCCGTCTTTGGATACATGCTTAAGAAGATGAGCGCTCCTGCCTGTTGCCATATCGTAAACCTCATCCCCGCCGATATGAATATATTCCGAATTAAAAACTTCGGAAGCTCTGCGGTAAAAATCGTCTATCAACCTGTAGGTCTGGTCAGAAAGAGAAACGGACCATTTCATATCCGATTCAGCTAAATGAGCATACTCCTCCCATTTGAGGATATGGAACATGTGTCCGAAAGACTGTATAAGAGGCACAAGCGACAGTTTTAAATCTGAAGCGTAATCATTTAATTCTTTAAATTCATTCATATCATAACCGTCAGCCTCGGATCCTAAAATGGGATGTTCCGGGATCTTAAAAACATGTTCGATATTAAAAAAAACGGTATCGTATCCTGTTTCCGCAATGTTTTTAAGCATAAGCTTCATTCTTTCCAAAACAGGAACGCGAAAACGCGAAATATCTATCATGCACGCTTTCATTTTATATTCAACCATAAACACCCTCGATTATTTAATGCAAAAAGTTAAATTTATTTTACAGGAATATCAATAATAATCGGCGGAGTAAAAAAAACAGATTTCCTGTTTGATTTGGAATTTTCATTTCATATATTTACAACCGGAATTAAACAAGAGGAAAAAAATATGGCAAAGACATTGATAAGCTCAAATTTAAAAGGCTTAAAACTGATAAATAAAGGAAAAGTGCGAGAAATATATGAATTCAATAAAGACAAACTGCTGATCGTAACATCCGACAGAATAAGCGCGTTTGATGTGGTTATGGATCAGCCCATACCTGAAAAAGGGAAAATACTCTCGACAATATCAAATTTCTGGTTTAATAAATTTGAAAAAATAGTCAGAAACCACATTATTTCTACTCAGCCGGAAAAAGATTTTCCCGAACTGACTAAATGGGCTGATCAGCTTGAAGGAAGATCCGTGGTAGTTCATAAATGTCAGCCTCTGCCTGTTGAAGCTATCGTAAGAGGATACCTTGCCGGATCGGGTTTAAAGGAATATGAAAAGTCCGGAACAGTGTGCGGAATAAAACTAGAATCGGGACTTAAGAACTCATCTAAATTGAAAGAACCTTTATTTAC
>Ga0066600_10000068_pt1 | contig 39422 bp, 20 predicted proteins | sample Lowcelwee11metaG_FD_59486 | JGI IMG/M metagenome (GOLD analysis project Ga0066600, IMG submission 59486) | Freshwater pond sediment microbial communities from the University of Edinburgh, under environmental carbon perturbations - Low... | ecosystem: Environmental > Aquatic > Freshwater > Pond... | reverse complement strand
AAAGTGAGTAATATTTTATTCGGTCTTGCGCCAAGATTAAATGCAGTCGGCAGAATGGGAGACGCGAACAGGGCAGTAAAACTTCTATTGAGCAATGACCCGCTGGAAGCTGCTGAGATCGTCGAAGAACTTGAAACCGAAAATAAAAGACGGAGAGAGTTTGATACCGATACGCTGGCGGAAGCTATACAGATCATTGAGCAGGAAGATCATTTTGATCCCGTCAAAGACAAATCAATAGTTGTCGCGAACGAAAACTGGCATGTCGGAGTCATAGGTATTGTCGCTTCCAGACTTGTGGAGAAATATTATCGTCCGAGCGTAGTGATCTCAATAAATAACGGAATCGGAAAAGGTTCATGCAGAAGCATTCCGGGAGTGAACATATATGATGTGCTAACAGATTGTTATAAATTAAATCTGCTTGAGCAGGAGAATTTCGGAGGCCACGATTACGCGGCGGGTTTTGAAATAGACAGTAAAAATATTCCTGCCTTCAAGGCAAAATTCAATGAAATAATTAAAGCTAATATCCCCACAAAAGATTTTGATCAGCTGTTAAAGATCGACTTGAAAATAGATTTTAAGGATATCAATTCTGAACTGATAGAAAATCTGAATATGTTTGAACCTTTCGGACCGTCAAACGAACAGCCGATATTCGCCTCCGAAAATATTGATGTAATCGGAGAGATCAGGATAGTAGGTAATAAATCCGACTCTTATAACAGAAAGCTGAAGATTAAAGAGAACCATCTGAAAATGAAATTGAAACAGGATAATTTTGTTTTTGATGCGATAGGATTTAATCTTGCTGATAAATATGATATCATAAACGAGTTGAGAAGCAGTCTGAAGATAGCTTATTATATCGAGGAAAATACATGGAACGGCAGTTCATATATACAACTTAAACTTCAGGATATTATGGCGTAATTTATGGATATTTTCATAATAAAAGACGGTGATTTTACCGTAAATTATAATAGGGGGCAGAATGAGCCTCCTATTCTTTTTAATACTCCAATAAAAATTAAGCTTTCAGTGTGCTGTTATCTTTTAAAAACTGAGAATGAAAATATTCTTATAGATTCAGGTATAGGCGACAATTACTTTTACAATAAGGATAAATATTCAGTAGTCAAGCCCAGGAAACTTATAAGCTCATTATTAAAAAATGATGTTGATCCTGAAAACATTACCAATGTAATTTTTACGCACTTGCATTTCGATCACTGCAACGGAATTTTAGATCACAATGGTGAGTGTATTTTTAAAAATGCAAGGTTTAAAATACAGCAGCCGGAATGGGATAGATATTTGGAAACTGAAAGAACTGAGGCTAAGAATAGTTTTATTAAGCTCAACGATCAGAAAAGGATAGAATTATTAAACAGCAATACGAAAATATCAGAAAAAATAATGCTGATATCAGGCTCAGGTCATACTAAAGGATTTCAATATGTAATAGTTAAAGACGGCAATGATAGTGAACATATATTTGCGGGAGATATAATCCCCACAGTCTGGCATATGAACAATGAAAACAAAGAAGACATTGATTACGATATAAATGAGCTTGAAAAATCGAAAACGGAAATTCTTGAAAGATGTATAAAAAATAATTCGATACTCTATTTTCAGCATTCTTCATCAATTTTAGCAGGTAAAATCACAAAAGACAAGAATAAATACAGAATTAAGAAAATTTAATTAAAAGCCAATAAATTTTCACTTGTAATTACTTGAAGTAAATCATAGATTTATATTAATGATATACAGAGGCGATTCATGAGTTCTGAATTACCGGTTGCGTTTAGAATTTCTATAAGCTCGTATTACGGCAGATCCTTTTCTTTAGTAGTAAGGGATGATAAATTGATATATAATTCCACCAGACCTGAATGCAAAACAGTGAGAGATCCTTCTGCGGACGACTGGCAAAGATTCTGGAAAAAAACGGTAAATCTAAAAATATGGCTTTGGGATAAACAATATATAGACAGGAGCAGATCGGACGGATCACACTGGAGCGTTAACTTGGAAGTAGGAAAATTAAAACTGATGACTTACGGATCAAACTCATATCCTGAAAATTTTAATGAATTTATTCAGGCTGTAAGAGAGCTGATTCCCGGACTTGAGCTTTCATCGAATTAAATTGACAATGCGTATGTAACAGGAGATACTAATGCGGAATCTGATACCGGAAAGAATAATTCAGAATATGCGGGATAAGAAATTTAAAGATAATTTCAAATGTTTTTCGATGTTTGTAGATGTATCAGGCTTTACAAAAACCACTGAAGCTTTAATGAAGCACGGACAGGAAGGCGCGGAAGTTCTATCGGATATTTTAAATTATTTATTTGAAACAACGGTTGCCGCGGTTTATGATCACGGCGGTTATGTTACAAAGTATGCCGGTGATGCATTTACGGCATTATTTGAAATAGATAAAGAACCCGAGAAAGTCGCTCTGAATGTATTAAACTCCGCTCAGGTTACAAATAAATTCTTTAATGATAACAAAACTTATAAATCAAAATTCGGAGAATTTGAATTCGGAGTAAAAGTCGGTCTCGCTTACGGAGACTGCAGATGCGGAGTTGTAGGCAGCAGCGATGAAAAAACATATTATTTCAGCGGAAGCGCAGTGGATCTTTGCGCTATGGCTGAACATAATTCCTCAAAAGGCGAAATCTGGATATCCGAAACGATATATCCGTTCTTAAAGGATATTTTGCTGAAAACCGAAAAAGCCCGTTTGTATGATATGGATTTTTACAAAGTTGAAAAAACTAAAGTAATAAATCCTGAATCAAAAAAGTATAAAACAGAGAATTTTGACAAGAAAGTTATCTGGCAGTTAGCCGGAAAACTTGAATCTGAATTTCCGGTAGGAGAATTTAGAGATGTGATATCAGTGTTTATTTCTTTTTCGGGAAAAGTAAATCTGGAAAAATTAATGTCCGCGCTTTATGAATTGAAAGAAACTTACGGAGCTTCTCATCCCGTAATTGATTTCGGAGATAAAGGCGGAAATATTTTATTGTTTTTCGGAGCTCCGATCTCTTATGAAAACAATTCATACCGGGCTTTAATGTTCATGCTGAAACTTCGTGAATACACCGAAAAGAAATTTGATATCAGAGCAGGCCTTGCAAAAGGGGTAGTTTACTGCGGGTTTAACGGTTCAGATCTTAGAAATGAGTTTACCTGCCTCGGAAATACGGTGAATCAAAGCGCAAGATTTATGATGCAGGCGGAGTGGGGACAGATACTTACTGATAAAGATCTGTCATCGAATGAAAACTTTTTGTTCAGACATTTAGCCGATATCCAGTATAAGGGAAGGGAAGGCCTGATACCCACATATATTCTTCAGTCCAAAGCCGAAATAAAAGATATATTTTTCAAAGAATCATTCATAGGCAGGGAAAAAGAAAGAAACAAGTTAAAAAAATACATTCTGTCTTTAAGCAAGGGTAAAAACTGCGGGGTTATTTATATTGACGGCGAAGCCGGTATGGGTAAATCCAGACTTACTAATCAGATAAGACAGGACTTATCAAAAGAATATAAGGTTAATGATAAACCGATAAACTGGTTTTATTTCTCATGTGATGAAATTATCAAAGGACCGTACAATCCATTTATGTATTTTTTTAACAGATTCTTCAACTTCGCTGAAAATTTTGAAGTAACAAATACTGAAAAATTTGAAGCAAAAATGCAAAAAATAATGAGCTTTATTAAAGGCAGAGAACTTAAAAACGATCTCGCAAAATACAAGGATTATTTATCATTCTTTTTGGGTTTGAAAGTTTCAAACTCTGATATTCTTGCCGAAGAGCCTAACGAGCGACAGAATTCTGTTATTCTGGGATTAATTAATTTTTTTAATACATTCTGCGAGTATTCACCGCTGGTGTTCGAAGTTGATAACGCTAGTTTTATTGATCAGGAATCTTTAAAATTATTTTCAAGAATATCAGTCTCGCTGCGTAAATCTCCAGTTGTAATAATTTTCAACACGAGACTTAAAGATAACGGCGAGCTTTATGATTTCAGATTCGTTAAACAAAGAAGAATATTTTTGAAAAGTCTGAATAAAACAGAATTCAAAGATCTGGTCAAAGACAGATTAAAGATAAAAACTGTACCAAAAGACACATTGACAATTCTGGATGAAAAAAGCCGCAGGAATCCGCTTTATCTTGAACAGATCGTTATTTACTTAAAAGACAATGAGGTTTTAGACTCAAAAAGCAGGATAAAAGATTTATCCAACATTCCAAACGGTATAAATCAGATCATTCTTGCAAGGGTAGATAAACTCCAGAACCATCTCAAAGATATTCTGAAGACCGCTTCCTGTATAGGTAACGAAATACCTTTTGATATTATAAGCCGTCTTTATCGCGATAAATATCCCAATATCAATAAATTTCTTATTGAGCTTGAGAATGAAGATATTTTAATTTTATTTACAGAAATCAGCTATCTTTTTAAATATGCTGTCATCCGCGATGTAATTTATGAAATGCAATTGAAAAAGACGGTAAGAGAAATTCACGGATTGATCGGGGAAGCGGTCGAAGTTCTGCACAATGAGATTTTAGATAAATATTACTCCGTACTTGCATATCATTACGAAAATGCGGAGAACCTGCACAAGGCTCTTGAATATCATAAAAAAGCAGGTTTCCAATCTAAAAATAATTATCAGAATGCGCAGGCACTCTATCATTTCGATCATGCCAGCAATCTTCTTTGCAGGAAAAATAACATCGAAGAAAGCAAGTGGGCTGAAGTTGATGTTCCGTTACATAAAGAGGACATATCTGAATTTATCGAAATTAACCTTGAAAGATTTCATTTTAATTATGCAATATTACAGGATATTCAGAAGAGTTCGAACATAATCGAAGTTATATCTGAACTGGCTGAATGTACCGGAAATAAACTGCTTATTTCAAAGACTTTAATGGAAAAAAGTCTGATACTTGCAAATAAAGGGAATTACGAAGAATCAAATCAGAATTTTAAAATGGCGATTGAATTATTTGAAGCTCTTAAATTACCTCTTAATATATCTCTTGCATATATCAATCTCGGGAAAAATCACATGATGGTCGGGCAGATGGATAAAGCTACCGAGTATTACAATAGAGGTTTTGAGACCGCAAAACTTATAGAGGATGAAAGCAAGAAAGATAAAATGATCGCAAAACTTTATGGAGATCTTGGTATTGTTAATGATTACAGCGGTAACTTTGACAAAGCTCTGGAATTTTACAATATGCAGCTGGCAATTACCGAAAAACTTAACCTTAAAATAGAAAAAGCGACCGCTCTCGGAAATATCGGTGTAGTTTATCATCTAACAGGAAACCTGAATAAAGCGAAAGAATATTATGAGCAGAAATTAAAATTAAGCGAAGAGCTTGGCAGAAGAATAGAGATTGCTCAGATATTAAACAACATCGGATTTCTCTATAAAGATCTGAACAATCCAAAGAAAGCTATCACTTATCACAAGAAGAGTTATTCAATAAGCTCCGAACTTTCGGATTATAACACAATGGCCAGCGCTTCTATAAATTTAGGTCATGTATATAAAATGCTGAAGAATTATCCGAAATCTGAAGCTGAATTTAAAAAAGGGATTGAAATATCAAGAAAATACGCTTTCAAGTATACTATAGCTGAAGGAATGATCGAGTTAAGCGATTTATATTATCTGACGGGAGATAAAAATTCTGCTTCGGATTTTTTACATGAGGGGTTGGCAGTTGCCGAAGAGATTGGTTTTGCTGAATACATTGAAAAAGGTAAACAGTACAAGGAGAAAATTTTCTCAGAACAATAATTTATTTAGTGGTCTAAATCACAGTTTTCTTTTATTATTAGTATATATTTACTTGAGTTGTTAACGGGAGGAGTTATGGAGAGATCAAAAAAAATATTTATCTGTATAGCAGTTATTTTATTTTCTTCAAGCAGTTTTGCGGAAACTCTTTTTGAAATAAAAGATTCATTAGACAATAAAGTTCTCGATGTATCTACAGACGGTCTTAGGGTAATGAATCTGGGTGATACGCTTATGGTAATCAGCGCAAGTGAAATAAAAGCGAATCTTGACAACAGCAAAGGTTTATCACGGTCGTTCAGCGTAACTACAACTTCGTCTGTAAAAGGATTGAATTCAGACATTATGAGGCTTACTGCCGACAGCACAAGATTCTGGGTAAATGATGCAGGAAAAGGATTCAAAGTCGCTTCAAAAACAGCTACTGTAAATAAAGCTTTAGCTGATACCAGTTATATGAACCTCGATAAATACAACTCATTTGTTGGTTTAGGGGCTGGATACAAGATCAATCCCAATACTTCTTATATAAACGGGAATAAATATAATACTATGTTCGGTTATCAGGCAGGATTTAATACATTCGGAACTTCACAAAGCACAGAAGCCTCATATAATGTCTTTATAGGTTATAAAAGCGGTTGGACAAATTCATCGGGGAGCGGGAATATTTATATCGGAAATCAATCAGGCTATTCAGGTATAAATAACAGTAATAATACTTTTCTAGGAACATATTCCGGTCAGCAGACAGGGGGTAGTTACAATACATTCATGGGATATTCTGCGGGACAATATAATACTTCAGGAGCCAGAAACACTTTTGTAGGACATGCCGCAGGCTCTAATAATACTTCCGGATCATATAATGCGTCTTTTGGCGGTGGAGCAGGCAGTACATTTAATGGCAATAACAATGTGTTTATGGGTTACTCATCGGGAGTTTGGTATAATGGAGGAGCTACGGGTAATAACAATGTTATGATCGGTTATTATGCGGGCAGCAATTCCACTGCTGTCGGTCAATTTGCAGGAAGCAACAATGTTCTGATAGGATATCAGGCAGGACTTAAAACGGTAACCGGGACATTTTCGGGCACAGGAAATATACTTATAGGAAATCAGGCGGGGTCTGGAAGTCAGAAGTATTCAGATAAACTATTTATTGAAAATTCAAATGCAGACTCACTCAACGCACTAATTTGGGGAGATTTCGCAAATAATAAACTGAAGTTCAACGGTACTGTTCAGCTTAAGAACGGAACAGAGATCGGAAAGGTTCAGGCCGGAACCAAGACTATCGGTACCGGATATGCGGGAGTAAATACCGTTACACTGACATTTCCTTCAGCTTTTTCTGTAGCTCCAAAAGTTAATGTTACTCCGCACTGCGCTGATGGTATTACTACCGATGTTTTTGTAGCTAATGTTAGAAATATTACAACGACAAGCTGCATTATTATGATATACCGGTTAGACTCCCCCGGAAGCAGTTGGGGTCAGAATCTGAAAGTGGACTGGTTCGCATGGGAATAAATATTAATTTTAGGAGAAATAAAGGATGAAAAGGATACTTATTTTAATGTCGGTAATGACGGCTGTAATCTTAAATGCTGAAACTCTTTTTGAAGTAAAGGATTCTTCAAATAGAAAAGTTCTCGATGTTTCAACGGACGGATTACGCGTTATGAATGACGGTGATACGCTTATGGTAATAAGCTCAAATGAGATCAGGGCGAATATCGGCGAAAATAAAGGACTCTCAAGATCGTTCAGCGTCACAACCACATCTTCGGTAAAAGGAAAAGGGCTGACAAGATCTCTTGATGTAGGTACAGAATCTGCAAGTATGAGTTCTGCACAAGGAAAATATACTGACTTCAGTCCGCTTAATATGTTCTTGGGGCTCAATGCGGGAACTTCAATCGACGGAGGAAAATACAATGTGTTCATTGGCAATTATTCAGGTAATACAACTACCGGTCCGGAAGAACCTGATATGTTTGAGTACGGATATTATAATACTTTTATCGGGTATGAATCAGGGCGATACGCAACAAGCAGTTTTTATAATACTTATATAGGCGCAAATAGCGGAAGAATTAATAGCAATGGTTCGGATAATACATTTCTTGGAAGTGAATCAGGAGCAAAGAATACAGGAAGCAATAATACATTTTTAGGAGCTTTTACAGGAGGTGCTTATAACAGCTCGGGTACATCGAATACATTTGTTGGATGTGCTGCGGGAAATTACACAACAAGCGGACATGATAATACTTATTTGGGACACGGTGCAGGAGAAAATAATCAGACAGGAAACGACAATGTTTATCTCGGCAGGTATGCTGGCGGAAGCAATGTTTACGGTTATGGAAATATCTGTATAGGCAGGTCAGCCGGTTCACAGGAATCAGGATCAAATAAACTTTATATTGACAACTCTAATACAACAACACCGCTGATATACGGGGATTTCAGCACAGATATAATAAAGATAAACGGAAAACTTCAATCTGAAGATATAACTACCGCAAATGATAATCCAGCAGTTTTTGGGAAACACGCAGTGACAAATAATTACGGCGTTGGAGTAAGAGGAGAATCAAAATGGAAAGGAGTGGAAGGTTATACAAACAATGCTTCAGGTAATGGTTTTGCTTTGTACGGAAATGCTGAAGGCGCAGGAACAGGCACAAGATACGGAGTATACGGAACAGCAAGCGGTGGAGCTGCCGCATGGGCGGGATACTTTGAAGGAGATGTTAATATTACAGGAACAGTAACAAAGTCAAAAGATGAAGTAAAGATTGACCATCCTCTCGATCCGGTAAATAAATATCTGGTTCACTCGGGTGTAAACAGCGATGAAATGATCAATGTTTATAACGGAAACATTATTCTGGGTAAAGACGGGACAGCGGTTGTAAGTCTTCCCGACTGGTTTGAATCATACAATACTGATTTCAGATATCAGCTGACGCCAATCGGTGCGCCTGCAAACCTGTATATTGCGGAAAAAATTAAAAACAACAGCTTCAAGATAGCCGGTGGAAGTCCTGATATGGAAGTTTCGTGGCAAGTAACAGGAACAAGAAATGATAATTACGCAAAATCAAATCCTATCAATGCAGAAACTGATAAAGAATCAGATGACAAAGGTTTCTATCTTCATCCGGAATCTTTCGGACTACCTATAGAGAAAGGGATAGAATATAAACATCAGAAACAAATGAATGAAGGTAAGAAAGATTAATAGCACGAAAGGAGATATATTATGAAGCGAATAATATTAATGTCTCTTATATTAACGGCAGGATTTATCTTTGCTGAAACTCTTTTTGAAGTAAAAGATTCTTCGAATAAAAAAGTTCTTGATGTTTCAACGGACGGACTTAGAGTAATGAACGATGGCGACACTCTAATGGTTATAAGTTCAAGCGAAATAAAAGCTAATATTCGCGAAAGTGATAAAAAAGGATTATCTCGTTCGTTCAGTGTAACAACGACTTCTTCAGTAAAAGAAAAAGGATTGATAAATGCCCTTGAAGTAGGAACCGAATATACTAAAATGGGTTCTACAGAGGGAAAATATACTGATTTCAGCCCAAAAAATATGTTTTTAGGATTGAATTCTGGTAAAACAGTTTCAGGAGGGTTGAGCAATGTAATTATAGGTAATGAATCCGCATCTTCAGGCGGACAAATCAATTTCAGTACTTTTATTGGAGCTCAGTCAGGTAAATTCACAACAGGTGAAGCTAATGTTTTTATAGGTTCTAATTCAGGGCAGTTTAACGGCAGCGGCAGTTTCAATACTTACTTGGGAATGTGGTCGGGACTTAATAATAATGGAAGCAGGAATACATATCTTGGAATGTGGAGCGGAATGGGTGGAGCAGGAGATACTAACAATGATAACATTCTCATCGGGTATATGGCTGGCCGTTCTCTTCATGGCTCTGGAAATATTTTAATCGGGAATGAAATTGATGGATCCACCTTTAATAATAAACTTAATATCGGTAATCTTATTACCGGTGACATGTCTGCAGGTAATCTTTCAGCTAACGGTAGCTTTTCTGTAACGGGGACAACTACATCAACAGGCCTGATTACAGCACAAAATAATATAATTTTAAATGGTACCTATTTTAATATAACAACAAATCCCGGTTCTGGTGCAACACCAACAAATTATGTATATCAGGGATTAACAGCAAGTACGACAAAATCAAATGCATTTGCGGTTAATGATGCTTTCTGGGTAACCAAAAACGCGTTTATTGACGGTTCTCTTGCTGTAGGTACCACTTTACAGATAAAAGGTGGAACAGCTATCGGTAAAACTCAGGCAGGAACGATAGTAATTGGAACTAACCCTTCTGCAAATTATAAAACGGTGACCCTGAATTTCCCGTCAGCCTTTACAACAACACCAAAGATCAGTGTAACCCCCAGATCTATAACTGCCGACAATGATGTTTTTGCGGTGACTGTCAGAAGCGTAGGAGTTTCATCCTGCGTTATTATAATTTGCAGAGTAGATTCAACAGTAAAAACATGGGGCCAGGATCTTCAGGCTGACTGGGTTGCGTGGGAATGATTAATATATTCGATAAAGGAGAAAGAGAATGAAGAAAATATTGGTAATAATGATATCAGCAATGTTAATGAGTTTAAGTTCCGAAACACTGTTTGAAGTGAAAGATGCGTCAGATAACAAAGTATTTGATATCTCGAATGACGGAATGAGAGTATTCAGTCTCGGAGATACTCTTATGATTATAAGCGCGACTGAGATAAGAGCTAATCTCGGAGATGGCAAAGAAAAAGGATTATCCAGATCTTTCAGCGTAGCAACAACATCATCGGTAAAAGGATCAGGAGATGTTTTCAAAGTTTCATCCGCCGCCGCACCTGATTTAGTTGATAAAAACACTATGCTGTGGTATCCACAGAAAAATGCATTTAGAGTCGGAAAGGTATTAATACAGCATCCTGATTCTGTAGGGACAAACTCATTTGCTTCAGGGTACAATTCACAGGCTATGGGCAATAATTCCTTTGCTATGGGCTATTACTCCAGAGCAATTCAATCAAATTCGATGGCTTTCGGTCAAAACGCAAGAGCATTAGGCTACGAATGTATAGCTTTGGGAGTAAATGCAAAGGCTACAGGCGATAATTCTTTTGCGGTGCAATCATCAACCGCTTCGGGAAATATGGCTTCTGTAGCGTTCGGGTATCAGACAACCGCTTCGGGAAATGCTTCTACATCCATGGGTTCTGCAACAAAAGCTATCGGCGCAAAATCAACTGCAATGGGTGCCAATACAGAAGCAATTGGAACATCTTCATTAGCTACCGGAGAAAGTTCTATCGCTAAAGGAAGTAACTCTTTTTCATCCGGATCAAATACTAAGGCTTACGGTAGTGAATCCGCAACTTTTGGTTACCAGACAACTTCTTTAGGTAGTTTTTCTATTTCTTCGGGGTTAAGAACTATTGCACAATCATATGGTTCGTTTGTAATAGGGCAAAATAATATTGCTACCGGTGATTCCTCTTCATGGATATCAACAGATCCATTGTTTGTGATAGGAAACGGCAGCAGCACTTCGTCAAGAGCAAACGCGGTTACCGTTCTGAAGAACGGTAATACAACGATCAACGGCAGTTTAACATTGGCTTCCGGAGGAGCAGTGACCAGATTCTCAACCGATGGCACTATGGCAGGCAACAGCGACAGTTATGTGCCGACTGAGAAAGCGGTCAGAACTTATGTAACTGCCAGTAAAGATGATTTGGGTGATCATACTGCCACGCAAAATATTCGTTTAAACGGTTACTATCTTTCAAACGATGGAGGAAATGAAGGTATATATGTTGATGCAGACGGAGATGTCGGCATCGGTACTAATTCTCCGGGTTCAAATAGACTGAAAGTTATCAGCAGCACAGCTGTTTCTAATGTTAGCGGAGCGACCGGATATTTCGAGAACTCATACAGCGCGGGAATGGGGCTGGCAGCTCTTGCTACTTCAACTGATGTAGCGCTATACGCGGAACAGAAAAATACATCGAGCACGACCGCAAATATCGTCAAATTCGCATCAATGTACGGTGGTTCATGGAGCGAAAAATTCTCTATAAGGAGCACGGGCAGAATTTATGCTTCTAGCCTGTCAACAGGAACTGGTACAGAGTTATATTTGACATCCGGTAATGAAATAGTTAAACTATCATCGAGTAAGAAATATAAAAAAGATATAGAACCTTTGGCGGTCAACCATGAAAAATTCATGAAATTACAGCCCGTCAGCTTCAAATGGAATGAAAAAACAGCTTCCGAGAATGTTTCTGATTGCGGACTGATCGCGGAAGATGTGCAAAAGATCGACCCGGAGCTTGCAATTTACAATTCTGAAGGCAGCATCGAAGGAGTAAACTATCAGAAACTAAATATAATGATACTGAAAGTAGTGCAGGAACAGCAAAATGAGATAGAAGAATTAAAAAAACAGATTTCGGAATTGAAAGATATGATAAAATAATAAAATTTACATAAACCGGGAGGTTGAAATGAAGAAATATTTTCTATTCATTTTAGGCATGATGTCATTTATGAATGCCGAAACATTATTCGAAGTTAAGGATTCCGCTAACAATAAAGTGTTAGACATTTCGACAGACGGCTTAAGGGTGATGAACCTTGGCGATACCCTTATGGTAATCAGCGCAAGCGACATCAGAGCAAATCTCACTAATTCAAAAGGTTTGTCGCGCTCATTCAGCGTTTCTACTACTTCGTCGACAAAAGGCTCAGCGAACGATATAATGAGGCTGACAGGAGACAGTACGAGATTCTGGATCAGCGATGCCGGATCAGGTTTCGGTGTGGCAACAAGAAATGCAGGATTAAAAGGTACTGAGACTAATGTATTAGAAGTATCTACTTCAGATACTAAAATGCGCGAAGGCGATGCCGGAGAGCGATATACTGAATTCAGTCCGGAGAATATTTTCATCGGATTAAATTCCGGTCATCCAACCACTCCCGGAGTCGGAAATGTTTTTGTCGGTAACGATGCGGGTAAAAGTGCCGCCGCTTCTATGTTCAGCACATTTATAGGATCCTTTGCCGGATCTAAAACAGTAGGAGGAATCAGAAATACATTTGTCGGCAATTGTAGCGGGTTGAATAATTATGACGGTTACAGCAATACTTTCTACGGAGATAATTCAGGTTACCATAATACGTCAGGTTTCTATAATAATTATTTCGGACATGAAGCGGGTTATAATAATACTACCGGATACTCGAATTCCGTATTCGGATTTGGAGCCGGGTACGGAACTATTGATGCTGTATATTATTACAATTGCATTTTCGGGTCTGCTGCTGGAAGATTACTCACTACGGGAAGCAGCAATATTATGGTTGGGTATTACAGCGGTTACAGATTAACTTCCGGATCAAATAATGTTTATTTAGGAGAAAAAACAGGTTATAACAACCAAATCGGTGCCGGAAATGTTTTCTTAGGATATAATGCCGGATACAATGAAACAGGCAGCAGTAAACTTTATATTGATAATTCGAACACTACTACTCCACTTATCTACGGCGATTTTGCTGCAGATTCGATAAAAATTAATGGGGAATTCGCTGTTACAGGAAAGTCTTATATCAATACACTTGATGTCAGCGGTTCGTCAGTTCTCGACGGTACACTCTCTGTCGGAAGCACGCTTTCGGTAAACAGTACAGTTAATGTTAATTCAGATGAAGCTATTTATAGCGACGGTACCAATTTCCGCTGGGGTAACGGGGGTTCAGCAAATTATTTTCCGGATAAAGTCGGGATCGGTGTGACTGCACCGGAACGCAAACTGCATGTAGTTGAAACCGCAAATGCGTCTGTAGTTTATTTTCAAAACACTAACCCATCTTACGATGCTTATATTAGTTTACAGTCGGGTGATTCTTTAAATGTTAACCGGTGGGATATAATTTCAGAAGACACAGGATGTTTCGCTTTACTGGATAAAAATGTTAATTCTTACCGATACCGCATCTATCCTGACGGATCAATTGCTATGCCTCAAATCTATAGTAAAACAATCGGTGCGACAAACCGTGATCTGTTTATAGACAGCAACGGATATATCGGTTATGTATCTTCTTCCTTACGATACAAAAAAAATATAAAAGATATGGAAAATGTTTCGTGGCTTTTCAAACTCAGACCTGTGAATTACAACTACAAAACAGATGAAGTAAACAAAAAAGAATACGGATTGATTGCTGAAGAAGTCGAAAAAGTAAATCCATCATTTGTCAGTTATAACAAAGACGGATCTGTCGAAACTGTAAATTACAGCAGTCTAATAACTCCCATGCTTAAAGCTATTCAGGATCAGCAGGCTATGATTGATGAATTGAGAAAAGAAATTGAAGCATTAAAAAAGAAATGATTGTTAAGAGCTGAAGGAGGTTGTTTATGAAACAAATATTTATACCTATAATAATGACGGCTTTCATTCTGTTTTCAGAAACCCTGTTTGAAGTCAAGGATTCCGATAACAACAAAGTGTTGGATATTTCAACAGATGGCTTAAGAGTGATGAACCAAGGCGATACGCTGATGGTTATCAGCTCAACAGACATCAGAGCAAATCTTAGTAACTCCAAAGGGCTGTCGCGCTCATTCAGCGTCACAACTACTTCGTCAGTGAAAGGTTCGAGCAATCTGATGAAACTGACAAGCGACAGTACAAGATTTTGGATCAGTGATGCCGGATCAGGTTTCGGGGTAACAAATCTACCTACGGCTGGAAAAGGTATTGGGACGAATTTACTGGAAGTATCGACAACAAATACTAAAATGCGCGAAGGTGATGCCGGAGAGCGATATACTGAATTTAGTCCGGATAATATTTTCATTGGACTAAATTCCGGTCATCCGACCACTCCCGGAGTCGGAAATGTTTTTGTCGGTAACGACGCGGGTAAAAAAGCTGCCGCTTCGATGTTCAGTACTTTTATAGGAAATTTTGCCGGAACTAACACAGTGGGTGGTATTAGAAATACATTTGTCGGTAATGGAAGCGGATATGATAATATTGACGGGTACAGCAATACTTTTTACGGAGATAATTCGGGATTCAATAATACATCGGGATATTTTAATAATTATTTTGGTCACGAAGCAGGATATAATAATACCAACGGTCACTCGAATACCGCATTCGGGTTTGGAGCAGGATATGGAGCTGCTGATGCCGAATATTTCTTTAACTGTATTTTTGGTACACACGCTGGAAGGTTACTTACTACCGGAAGCAGTAATATTATGGTCGGGTATTACAGCGGTTATAAGCTAACAACCGGTTCGAATAATGTCTATTTAGGAGAAAAAACAGGTTACAATAACGAAACCGGATCAGGAAATGTTTTCTTGGGGAATAAAGCAGGATATTTCGAAACGACAGGCAACAGATTGTATATTGATAATTCAGATACAACATATCCACTCATTTTCGGTACATTTGATACTCCAAGAATGGTTGTTATTGACGGGAATGCGTCAGATAATGCTTTAAACAGAAAACTCTTTGTTTATGGTCAGGCAGGCGGAACCACGGCTTGGTATAATGACAGCGATAAAAGACTTAAGAAAAATATTTCAACAATCGAATCACCGCTTGATAAAGTAATGAAACTAAGAGGAGTTACTTACGAATGGATTTCAACAGAAAAGTATGAAACCGGCAGAAAAATGGGTTTTATTGCTCAGGAGGCAATAAATGTGTTGCCGGAAGTAGTAGATTACAACAAGGACAACGACCATTACGGAATGCAGTACGCTCCGATTACGGCTTTGTTAGTCGAAGCAATTAAAGAGCAGAATAATGAAATTAAGAGATTGAAAGAAGATAATTTAAAAATGAAAAATGATTTGGCTGAGATAAAGAAATTATTAGGTACAAAAGAATAGGAGAAGGCTATGAGAAAAATATTTATACTGTTAGCTATCTTAATAACTTTTACCATTAATGCAGAAACCCTGTTTGAGGTCAAAGATGCTTCAAATAATAAAGTTCTCGATGTTTCAACGGACGGATTGAGGGTTATGAATCAAGGTGATACTCTTATGGTGATAAGTTCAAGCGAGATTAAAGCTGTGCTTGAAAGCAGTAAGGGTTTATCCCGATCGTTCAGCGTAACGACGACATCTTCAACAAAAGGTTCCGCAAACGATGTTATGAGGATAACAGGCGACAGCACAAGATTCTGGATCAGCGATACCGGATCAGGTTTCGGAGTGTCAAAACGGAATCTGGGTAAAAAAGGAATCGAGACTAATGTTCTTGAAGTTAATACAGGATCGACTACCATGAGAGAAGGTGATCTGGGAGATCAATACACAAATTTCAGTCCTGAAAATATTTTTGTCGGCTTGAAATCAGGTATTGAAACTACACCGGGAATCCCTTATGAATTCTCAGGCGTAAACAATGTGTTTCTGGGTAACGAAACAGGTATGGCTAACATCAATGGTACTGCAAATGTTTTTATAGGCGTTCAGGCAGGAAAGTCAAATATTTCAGGTAGTAATAATACATTAATAGGAGCCGGATCAGGAAGCTTAAACACCGTTGATGGTAATGTTTTTATCGGTAACAGCGCAGGCTTTTATAGTAGAACCGGAGAAGACAATATCTTTATTGGTGTCAGGGCTGGAGGAAGCAACGATTTAGGAAGTTCAAATGTATTTATTGGAGCCGCTGCAGGATACGGCGGTAATCAGTACAGCTCTGTTGGAACCGGTAACGATAATATATTTATCGGAGATTCATGCGCATATAAATCTCTTCATGGAAACAGAAATGTATTTTTAGGGGCAAAAAGCGGATTAAATAATATTTCGGGAACAGGAAATATTTTTTTAGGATACAAGGCCGGTTTAAACCACACCGGTTCCAACAGGCTGTTTATTGATAATTCAGATACCGCGTCTCCGTTGATATACGGAGAGTTTGATAATAATTTAATCATGATAAACGGTAAACTTGGAGTAGGTGCAAGTCCATTATATAAAATTCATTCTGTAGATGCAACAACAGGAGTAGATGATGCCGCTGTTTATGGTAAACATGCTGTAACGGATTGTTACGGTATAGGAGTTCAGGGAGAAGGAGGTTACAGAGGGGTGTTCGGGTTTGCAAGCGCGTCAGCATATAACTGTCATGGAATACATGGCGAAGCGACAGGAACAGGCGGAGTAAAAGTCGGTGTTTACGGTATAGCATCCGGCGGCGGTATAAACTGGGCGGGTTATTTTGACGGAGATGTTAATGTCATAGGTACTGTCGTAAAATCTAAAGATGAAATTAAAATTGATCATCCTCAAGATCCTACTAATAAAGTACTTACTCACGCCGGAGTGAACAGCGATGAACTGACAAATATATATAACGGGAATGTAATTCTTAATAGTTACGGCGAGGGCGTCGTTATATTGCCTAACTGGTTCGAATCGTTGAATTCAGATTTCAGATATCAGCTTACTCCGGTTGGAAAACCTGCTCCGGATTTATACATTTCTGAAGAGATCAAAAACAATTCTTTCAGAATATCAGGAGGTTCTCCAAATATGAAAGTTTCATGGCAGGTTACCTGCGTAAGAAATGATAATTACGCAAAATCCAATCCTGTAAAGGTTGAAACTGAGAAGGAAGGAAATCAGAAAGGATTATATATTAATCCTGAAGTTTATGGTTACAGCAGAGATAAAAGTATAGAGAAAGCAATGGATAAAGACAGGAATTCTGATAAATAAAAAAAAGGCGAAAATTATGAAAAAGATGATTTTATTTACAGTTTTATTAGCATTCAACATGATTTGTGCCGAGACCCTGTTTGAAGTAAAAGATTCCGCTAACAATAAAGTGCTCGATATTTCTACTGACGGTCTGAGGGTTTTAAACGGAGCGGATACTCTAATGGTTATCAGCACAGACGGGATAAGGGCTTATATTCAGAAGGATGCAAAAGGATTATCCCGTTCATTCAGCGTAACAACTACTTCGTCAGTTAAAGACGGGGATACAAAAGCTCAAAACAAAGTTTTCGAAGTCGCTACGGATGCCGGTTCCACATTTTATAATCCGGGCAACAGCGCCGATAAGATCTTCAGCATAAATAAAAACAGTATTATCGCAAATGTCAATCCTGCGCTGAACAGGGATTTTGAAGTAAATGATCAGGCTGCATCAGGCAAAGCAGGAGGCGGAAATCTGTTGAAAGTATCGAATGACGAAGTATTCGAAACGATCAACGACTCAACAATGCTATGGTATAAACAGAAAAACGCATTTAGAATAGGATATGTCTCAATATCTGATCCGGATTCTGTCGGACAGGCATCCTTTTCTTCAGGATATAAAAGCATAGCAATGGGTCGTTTATCATTTTCTTCAGGATACAAAAACATAGCGACTGGAATATGCGCTACAGCTATGGGGACGGCAACAAAAGCCCAAGCTTTGAGTTCAACAGCTATGGGTTCGCAGACTACAGCTTCTGGATGTAATTCAACATCAGCAGGATGGCTTACAACTGCTCAATCTTTGAATGAATTCGCTGTAGGCAACCTTAATAATGATTGGGGATCCCCTGATACATGGGTCGAAACCGATCCTTTATTCGTTGTTGGTAACGGGCTGATAGTCGGACAGGGAGTATATGACAAGAAAAATGCTTTCACAGTATTAAAGAACGGAAATGTCTCGATCGGGAATATCGTGCCTAACAGCAAACTTGATATTGCCGGAGATGTAAGAATAAACGATAATGCTATTTATTTTAGAGGACCGAACGATGTAAATCATGGACTTAGATATCAAGAGTACTGGGGGTCTAATTATATTAATGGACCAGCGCTATTCGGGTATGAGGGAGGTGCCTTAGGGACTTATAACGGTTCACTGTCTTTAAAGTGGGATGATTACGGAACGGTAACTGTACCGCAGGGAAATTTTGTAGTCACATCAGGTGGGCTAAGAATTTCAGCAGGAACAGTCTATGTGCCAAGCCTTTTTAGTACAACAAGCATATATACCAAGAAATCTCTTTATGTCGATTCCCAAGGTAAACTATGCGTAAACTCGGTTAAAGAGGATTTCAGTGATACAAATGAAAAAATATTAGAATTAATTTCTGAAAACAAATATTTACGAGCAGAGCTTGATTCTCAAAAGGAGAGGATTACAAAACTTGAAGAGGCGATTGAAAAATTATCAAAATAAATTGATAATTGTGAAACCGGTCACAGAAAAAGGTTTTGAAAAGAATTAGTTTCTGTGTATATTATGAAAAGGGAAAAATGAATAATTTTCGGGATATATGGAGGACGATATGAAAAGAGCAATGATCGCAATATTGATGATTATAAGTATTCTGCAGGCGGGGATTACTTTCGGAACAGGAAGTAAAGTGAATTTCGGCAACGCGAATGTAGGTATTTACGGTAACCTTAAAAATCAGGGTACGATTACAACACTGACAACTTCAAGAATCAGTTTTCTCGGATCTGCTCAGGATTCAATATTTAATGTTTCTACATTTCCAAATCTTACATTAAATAAGTTATCCGGCGATCTTAGAATAATGCAGGATTTAACTGTTGCCGGAAACATTAATTTCGTTTCGGGAGATGTTCAAACAGGAAATTATTCAGTAATCCTCGGTTCCGCAGCGACTGTAACGAATGAATCAGCAACAAGTTACATAGCAGGTCATGCAAGAACAACCAGAAATATCGGAACCAGTACTTCAGTCGGCACGGGACATTTCGGAGGTCTGGGATTTCAGATAAATAACACCGGCAGCAATCTTGGTAATGTGACCGTATATAGATATTCTGGGAATGGCTCTCAGGAAACAATTTACGGCTCACAGGGAATAATGAGGAGCTGGGACATTGACACTCAATATGCATGGAGCGGTACAAGGAGCGTTACGGCCAAGTGGTTATCCAACGAAGATAACGGGAATGATCTGGAAAATCTTAAAGTATGGAAATACAGCGAAACCAAGACTTTAGAAAAAATTGAAAACAATGAAAGCGATAGAAATTTTACTAAGAACAGTAAAGAATTGAATATTGATCAAGATTTAGACAGGGATTCGGAAGCTGACAGAGCAATCAATGAAAGTAAACTGCAGGGATGGACAGAAGTTGCGGGAGCTACATTCAATACTGCCACTTCTCCAAGAACAACTACATATACGATGGATGCTGCAACTAAATACACTGTAAATGATATTACAACAGTTTTCGGCGGCGGAATGGGCACAGAAGCAAGTCCGTGGCTTGTACAGACTCCAGTTCATCTTGATAATGTTAGGAATTTTTTAGGTACGGAAAATACCGATAAATACTGGTTACAAACTGCTGATCTTGATTTAAGCGGTTATTCAGCCGGAGAAGGTTGGAATCCGATAGGAAACAATTCAACCAGTAATTTCAGAGGACATTACGACGGTCAGGGATATACAATCAACGCTCTTTATATCAACCGGCCCGCAACAGATTATATTGGATTATTCGGATATGTTTCAGGCGCAGTTATTTCGAATGTCGAACTTTCTGGCATGAATGTAACAGGTCATTCCTACATAGCCGGTTTAGTAGGTTACGCTTACACGACTGGGGTTACAATTACAAACTGCTCCGTAAGCGGTTCTGTTTCGGGATATAATTATGTCGGAGGACTCGGGGGATATCTAAGAAACGGCTCAGTTGTTCAGAACTCAATGAGCAGGGGCAGTGTAACGGCGAACGATTACTGCGGAGGTCTTACCGGAATCATGTATTCTTCCGGAATTATCCGGAATTCTTATTCATTAACAAATGTATTCAGGGTATCAGGCGGTACAGGCACATATTTTGCCGCGTTCTCCGCTTATAATTATTTGAGTACAATTACAAATAATTATTCTACCGGCAGTGTCACCTATATAAACAGTACCAGCCCTACGGATAAAGGCTTTGCATATTATGTTAATTCATGCACAATGACAGGAAATTTCTGGAACACAGAAACATCCGGTCAGACAAGTACAGGCGGTACAGCAACAGGCATAACCATCAGTCAAATGAGAACATTAAGCACATTTACAAATGCAGGATGGGATTTTTACGGAGAGTCTGCAAACGGAACGAATGATTACTGGAATATCCATATCAGCCTGAATGACGGTTATCCGTATCTAAACTGGGAGAACAGAATACCGGTTTCCGCACCGGCCAATATTGTGCTGACATTACCTACAGTGAGTTCGCTTAAACTGGATTGGGACGCTGTAAGCGGTGCTACAGGATATGCAGTATATTCATCAACAAATCCGTACGGAACTTTTGCTTTGGATGAGACCGGAACTTTCAACGGAACAGAATGGACGGTTACTCCTCTCCCGGGAACAAAAATGTTCTATTATGTTACAGCTACAAATACAACAAAGGATAATCCGAGAAAAATAATTACAGTTCAGAATACTTCAAATGAAAAGTAACTTTAAGAGGGCGAAAAGATCGCCCTCTTTTTCTAATACAAGAGGAGGCAGATTATGTTTTGGAAAATGAGGATAACAACAGGAATTGTAATGCTGATTATGGCTTTAACAGTCATGGCGGAAACTCTTTTCCAGATCAAAGATGAATTAGGAAGCCCGGTACTGGTTGTTTCATCTGACGGATTAGCGATTCTTAATTCGGGCGATACATTAATGGTGATCAGCACTGAAGGTATTAAGGCTTTTATCGAGGAAGATCCCGCAAAGGGTTTATCCCGTTCATTCAGCGTGACTACAACCTCTTCAGTTAAGGGTGCAAATGACAAAGTAATGAATGTTACGGCTGACGGTTTAAGGATTTACGATCAAACTGACGAGTCAAAATTACTCGGCGATACATTGATGACGATCAGTTCAAAATCAATAAAAGCTCATATCGGCGGTATCGGCAAAGCTCTATCAAGATCGTTCAGCGTAAGCACGACATCGTCAACAAAAGATGGGCAAACTAAAGTTATGGAAGTGGGAACAGAATCAACAAGAATGAAAGAGGCTTCCGGAGACGAGTATTCGGATTTCAGTCCCGATAATATTTTTATTGGTTTGAATGCAGGCAACTCAATAACTGAGGGGCTTTATAATGTGTTTATAGGAAATAGTGCAGGATTTAATACTCTGGGAGGGTTACATCTTCAGAATCCTGATACGGGTTACAGGAATATTTTCATAGGACACGAAAGCGGCTTCTCGAATGAATGGGGTAAAAATAATATTTTTCTAGGCTATAAAAGCGGTTATTCCAACCTGGCAGGATCATGGAATGTTTTTATAGGCGACCAGAGCGGAATGATGACGACAGGCGTTCAGAACACATTCGTTGGTAATGAGGCTGGTAAACAGACGACTTCAGCTTTCGGAAATTCATTTTTCGGTTGTAGAGCCGGAATGAATAACAGTACCGGCGAGTGTAATACATTCATCGGAAAAAGTTCAGGATATAGTAATAACGGCAACTTTAATACTTTCTTAGGAAGCGACGCTGGAGGAAATAGACCTAGTGGTAATTGCAACACAATTATTGGAGCAAATGCCGGTTCGTCCGTGCTTGTCGATGCTAGCAACAACACATATCTGGGATATGGAACAGGATTTTCGAATATGGGCAGCGGAAATGTATTTATCGGTTACTCTGCTGGAAGTTATTACACAAATGACACACGATCGAACAGGCTTTACATAGCCAATTCTGATACTGAAACACCTTTGGTGTATGGATATTTTCCCAACAACTATCTTGCTTTGAATGCCGATTCGGTAAAAGTAAGGGCTCTTGTTTCAGGGAGCGGGAATCCTGTTTACCGGAATCCCGTGTCAGGTATTTTAGTTGCTTCATCATCGGATAAACGACTCAAAGAAAATATTATGCCTTTAGAGAACGGTCTTGATAAGATACTTAGGCTTCAGGGTGTTTCATACACATGGAAAGCAGATGAAAACCATGAAAAAAAGATCGGCCTGATTGCTCAGGATGTAGAAAAAATTCTTCCGGAGCTCGTTTTTACAAATGAAGCTGACGGTTATAAGGGCATAAATTACGCGGAGATAACAGCTGTACTTATTGAGGCGGTTAAAGAACTTAAAAAAACAAATATTTCAGAAGCAGAGGAAAATAATAAGAAAATCGACAAGCAGAACGAAAAAATAAGCATCCTTACAAATGAAAACAAAGAACTTAAAAACGAAATATTGGAACTAAAAAACCTAAAAGCTGAAATTGAAGTGTTAAAAAAACATATAAAGGGATATGCGAACAAATAAAAAAGAAATTTAAATTTTAATGAAACAGGAGGATTATTTTATGTTCAGGAAAATGAAGATAACAACAGGCGTTCTGATGCTGATTATGGCTTTAACAGCCACAGCGGAGACTCTATTTCAGATCAAAGACGAATTAGGCAGCCCGGTATTGGTTGTTTCGTCTGACGGATTAGCGATTCTTAATTCAGGCGATACATTAATGGTTATCAGTACCGAAGGAATTAAAGCTTTTATAGAGGAAGATCCCGCAAAGGGATTATCCCGTTCTTTCAGCGTAGCTACAACCTCTTCAGTTAAAGGTGCAAATGACAAAGTAATGAATGTTACGGCTGACGGTTTGAGGATATACGATCAAACTGATGAATCGAAATTACTCGGTGACACGCTGATGACGATCAGCTCAAAATCAATAAAAGCCCATATCGGCGGTATCGGTAAAGCGCTATCAAGATCGTTCAGCGTAAGCACGACATCGTCAACAAAAGCAGGTGAGCAAACGAAAGTTATGGAAGTCGGAACAGAATCAACAAGAATGAAAGAATCTTCAGGAGACGAATATTCTGATTTTACACCTGAAAACATTTTTCTCGGTCTTAACGCCGGAGCAGGAAGAACTACAGGCACAGGTAACGCGATAGTAGGTAATGATGCAGGATTATGTCTGAAAGGTGGTCACAACAATGTAATAATGGGTGCGGACGCAGCTAAATACTTCAAAGGTACATTCGGAAATGTTTTTATTGGTGAAGAGACAGCTATGAACATTACTGATGGTTACAGGAATGTGATGATCGGGTATTATTCAGGTGCTGATGCCGACAGTGCTCAGGAATTAACCGGAAATGTATTTGTAGGGGCTACTGCCGGTAGAGGAGTATGCGGAGACTTTAATGTTATGGTAGGTGAAGCGGCGGGTGAAAACTATCAGGCAGGAGGAAGTACCGGATATGGGAATATATTCATTGGTAAAGAGTGCGGACAACATTCTACCGGACACGAAAATATTTATATAGGTTACGGAACCGGTAGGGGAGAAACTTCCAATGTTCACACAGGAAGCGGTAATATATATTTGGGAAAAGATGCCGGATGGGCCGATGTTACCGAATCTGATGTACTTCGGGTCCGCAGTTTACTGTGGGGAAATATGGGTACATCGAAAATGCTGATAGTTGACGGCGAACCGGCAGACAATACTCAGAACAGGAAGTTTTTTGTTAGAGGATCTGCAGGAGGCACTACCGACTGGTATAATGACAGTGATGAAAGATTAAAGAAAAATATCAGAACTATTGACGGAGCTCTTGATAAAGTTATGAAACTCAGAGGCGTTAATTTCGAATGGAAGGATCCGGAAACACACGAAAAAGGCATAAAAATGGGATTTATTGCTCAGGAATCTAAAGATATAATTCCCGAAGCAGTAGATTACAACGCTGAAAACGACAGATATGCAATGCAGTATGCGTCAATAACTGCTGTTTTAGTCGAGGCTATAAAAGAACTTAAAAAAGAAGTAAACTTAAGTGTCGCAGCTTTGGAAACCAAAGAAACAGAAAATAAAAAAGTGATTGACGGTCAAAATGAAAAGATCGGTATGCTCATCAATGAAAATAAAGAACTGAAAAACAAAGTTCAGGAACTAGAAAGCTTAAGAGCCGAAATAGACCTGATAAAAAGACAAATCGCAGGTTACACAAGCAAATAAAGGGAGGGTATTTTGAAAAAAATAATTCTGGGCTGTTTGCTTATTATTGCTTTTGTTCTGCATTCAAAAATGTGGATAAATCCAAGTTCCGAGATAGTATTCGGTCCAAACGATTTTTCAATTTCCGGCGGAATAAAGGTGGATTTGTCAAAACAGAATAATCCGGCGAAAAATAAAGCCGCAGGGATTTATTTCGATCCTACATCAAGACTGTGGTTTGAAGGCTCAAGAGAAGACACTCTTACAAATATTTACATATTAAATAATGTCTCAGTAGATAAAAAGGGCGGCAATGTCTGGCTTGAACAGAACCTGAATATTCTCGGTAATCTGGATTTTACGGCAGGCGATATAATGACCGGTTCCGACACATTAAATCTGGCTTTGTCAACATCTACGATAACGGGTGAAACCGAAGCGGGTTTGGTTGCGGGAAACCTGAAATCGAAAAGATATATAGGTATTAACAATTCAGCTTCAACTAATCATTTCGGAGGTATCGGGTTCAAAATAAATAACACCGGAAACGATATCGGGTATGTTACCGTTCACAGAAAGACAGGGGAAGGAAGTCAAGTAGTCATATTGGAATCCGAAGGTATTAAGAGGCAGTGGAAGATGGAAACATCCGTGTCTTTCACAGGAACAAGAAATATAAGCGCGGACTGGCTGGGTATTGAAGATAACGGAAACAGAAGGGATCATCTGAGAGTATGGAAATATACCGGAACTTGGGATTCGTTAGCGACTGCCGATTTTATTACGAATACAGATCCGAGAACTGCTACATTCAATATAGATTTGGCTACATCTTACACTGTAAACAATACTGACACTTATTTCGCAGGCGGAAAGGGAACATGGGAAGATCCTTATCTGATCAGGACTCCGCAGCACCTTGACAGCCTCAGATATTATCTCGGTGATGAATGGAACGGCTGCAGCTTTAAACAGATCGCTAACATTGATCTTGGCGCATCACCGTGGAATACGGGTAGCGGATGGAGACCGATAGGCGTTGATACTCTGGCTTTCATGGGTGATTACAACGGTAACGGGTTCAGCATAAATAATCTGACAATAAACAGAACTTCGGAGGAGTATGTAGGTCTCTTCGGCAATGTCAGCGATTCATATATGCAGAAAATTGTGCTTAATAATGCTAATGTACAGGGCAGTAATTACACAGGAATTCTGGCGGGATCACTATATCAGTATAACTATCTCGACAGCTGCAGAGTTGCCGGCTCCGTAACCGGGCTTGTTTCAACAGGAGGCATGGTCGGAAGAAGCATGGGAAGTTCGGCAATGTCGAAATGCAGTTCGAACGGTACTGTTCAGGGAGAGCTTTATACAGGCGGGCTTGTTGGCTACAGCGATAATTCATATTTCAACTACTGTTATTCAAAAAGCAACATTACCGGCGAATCCGATGCCGGAGGCCTGATTGGTTACGGTTATACTTCGTATGTTTATGACAGCTATGCATGGGGAAGCGTAACCGGAACAAACAATGCGGGTGGTCTGATCGGGAACGCATACGAGTCGAATATGTTTAATGATTATTCAACAGGTTTGGTCACATGCGCTGGTATCGCAGGCGGGCTGATTGGTTTAAGTACAAATATAACTGTAAATAACTGTTATTGGGACACACAGACAAGCGGGCAGATGTTCTCAGCAGGCGGAGCAGGCAGAACTACCGACGAAATGACTTTTGAGCAGGCTGCAAATACATATTTGGGATGGGACTTTACAGCTCCGATCCCGACATGGGAAATAAATTACGGTATCAATGGAGGGTATCCGTACCTGAAATGGCAGAATATTCCGAACACTAATTTCGCAGGTGGGAGAGGAACTGAAGCGGATCCTTATCTTATTGCGAACGCGACACAATTAAATAATGTCAGATATTACAGGACTAAAGCATTCAGGCAGACAGCGGATATTGATCTGGGTGTAGCTCCATGGAATGAAGGAATAGGATGGGATCCGATTCGTACCGATTGGATGAATCCGTTCAGCGGCAGTTACGATGGCGATTATCATTTGATAAGCAACCTGACAATCGAGAGAGATTCGATGATATATAATTACGTGGGATTATTCGGTATTGCAAGAAGCGCACAAATCAAAGAAATAAAAATTTCAAATGCAGATGTAGCGGGATACTTTTCAGCAGGAATTTTAATAGGATCATGCGATTCCACAACAGTCCAAAATTGTTCAGTTTCAGGCGAAATATCAGGCTATGGGAGTACTGGAGGACTGGGCGGAAATGTTTCAACATCCTCTGTAATACAGTCCTTTTCAGAAGCAGATGTTGCTGTAAACTGGGGTAATGCCGGAGGACTGATAGGATATAATTCAGCTACTTCAATATACAACTGCTTTGCATCGGGCAGCGTTACAGGCGACAGTAATATCGGCGGGCTTGTGGGTTATGATAACTCGTCGCAGATTCTTTACTGCTATTCAATCGGTCTCGTAAGCGGAACAGGCAGCAATATCGGTGGGCTTATAGGATATAGTGACGGATATGTTTATTCATGTTACTGGAATACTCAAACAAGCGGTCAGTCAATGTCAGCCGGCGGCGAGGGAAGAACAACGGACGAAATGACATTTGAAAATGCTACGAACACTTATGTAGGCTGGGATTTCTTGTTTACACCAGTTTGGGATATTAATTACGGTGTGTATGGAGGTTACGCGTATCTACACTGGCAGAACCTCCCGAACAATAATTTCGCCGGCGGAAGCGGTACGGTATCAGACCCTTATCTTATCTCGAACGCAACTCAGCTTAACATGGTCAGATATTACAGAACAAAAGCATTCAGGCAGACGGCGGATATTGATCTGGGAGTATCGCCATGGAATGAAGGCGACGGCTGGGTTCCGATCGGTGACGACTGGATGAACCCATTCCGAGGCACTTACGAAGGCGACTATCACCTGATCAGTAATTTGGCTGTCAGCAGAGACTCACTAATGTTTTCAGGTTTATTCGGCATCACGAATAGTGCTCAACTCAAAGAAATAAAGATTGCTGATGCTATTGTAGCTGGATATTATTCAGCCGGAATTCTTGCCGGATCATGCGACTCTACTTCGATACAGAATTGTTCGGTTAACGGCGAAATATCAGGATTGGGAAGTGTTGGAGGATTGGCAGGATACATAAATGTATCGTCAGCAGCGCAGTGTTTCTCAAATGCAGCCGTTACCTGTACAGATGGATACAATAGCGGCGGACTCGTCGGTTATAGCAATTCATATTCAAATGTGGAAAACTGCTATTCAACCGGAGCAGTCATCGGTGAAGGCAATATCGGCGGTTTGATCGGAAATAATTACTTGTCAAATGTATTTAACTCGTACTCAACCGGAGCAGTAACCGGATTAAGTACGGGAATCGGAGGCCTGATAGGAATCAATTATTCTGGTACCACAACTATGAGCTACTGGAATACTCAGACAAGCGGACAGACTATTTCTGCAGGCGGTACAGGAAAAACGACAGACGATATGACTTATCCTTTTGAGGCAAATACATATATGAATTGGGATTTCAGCTATACTCCGATCTGGAGTTACCATATCAGTCTGAACAACGGATATCCGTATCTGGCTTGGGAAGCCAGAGTTCCGGTAAATATGCCTGGCAATTTGGCCATTTCAGTAGTTTCAAATGAAGTTACTTTGACTTGGGATGCTGTAGCCGGTGCTACAAGCTATAAAGTTTATTCTTCTATTGATCCTTATGGAATTTTTGTGGAGACTACAGGCACATTCTTAAGTCCGACACAATGGAAAATTGCTTTGTCGGGAACGAAATATTTTTACTATGTTACATCGGTTAATGAAACAAAGATAATAACAGCAAGGGCACTGTCAGGAAACCGTTAGAATCATACAAAATATGGAGACTGAAGATGAAAAGAATAAATCAATTTCTTATGTTGCTGATTTTCATTATAACTCCGCTGACTTCCGAAACGCTTTTCGAAGTAAAAGACGCTTCTAACAATAAAGTACTCGACATATCAACAGACGGGTTAAGAGTTATGAACCTTGGTGACACGCTAATGGTGATCAGTGCAAGTGAAATAAAGGCAAATCTTGACAACAGTAAAGGCTTATCACGGTCATTCAGCGTATCAACTACTTCATCAGTCAAAGGATCTGAAACAGATTTGATGAGACTGACAGGCGACAGTACAAGATTCTGGATCAGCGATACCGGGTCCGGTTTTGGAGTCGCTTCCAACTCTAATCTCAAGAGTGTAAGTACAAACGTTTTCGAAGTATCAACAACCGATGCCAGACTGAGAGAAGGAAATTTCGGAGAGAAATATACAGATTTCAGCCCGGAAAATATATTTTTAGGACTAAATGCAGGTGTTAATACTACACCCACTGATTCTATAACAGGAGCGAACAATGTTTTTCTTGGAAACAGAAGCGGATATTCCAATTTAGGGGGTGGAAGTAATGTTTACATTGGAACAAAAAGCGGGTATTTGACTCAGAATACATTTCAGAATACTTTTGTAGGTTATCGAAGCGGATATTCTTTACTCAGTGCCTGTAACAGCGTTTTCGGTTCTTTGGCAGGAGAAAATGCCGGCGGGTGGAGTAATTCTTTTTTTGGATTTTCAGCCGGAAAGAGCGCTACCGGAGGGGAGAATTCATTTTTCGGAGAAAATGCAGGATACTTATATCCACAAGTTAACAGCGGAACAAAAAATACATACATGGGATTAAAAGCGGGATCTTATACTACATCAGGGAGTAATAATGTTTGTATGGGTTACGAAGCAGGATTGAGAAACCAAGCTGGATCAAACAATACTTTAATCGGGTATTGGGCTGGTAAAGGAACTGCTGATCATGCAGCTTCTAATAATGTATTTATTGGTGCAGAGGCTGGGAGAAACAGCAATTCCAGTATAGGAAATGTTTTTATTGGATATCAGGCTGGATATAATGAAACTCTATCAAATAAACTTTATATCGATAATTCGTCAACAACACTACCGCTTTTATACGGAGATTTCGGTACGAATATGCTGACTATAAACGGGAAAATGGGAATACAGGCTGTTCCCAGTTCATTGTATGGCCTTTATGTTTATGACGGAAATACGGCAATATTATCAGCTGCTACTACAACCTCAAGTGCGACTGTCACAGCCGTTTATGCATATTCAGCCGGCAGTACAACTCAGAATTTAGGCATTAATACTTGTGCATTGAACGGAGGCAGTTCTGAAAATATCGGAATATACAGCTATGCTGCCGGCGGGTCGTCCAACTGGGCGGGATATTTTGAAGGCAGTATTAATGTAACTGGGTCAGTAGTTAAATCAGCTGATAAATTGAGAATTGATCATCCTCTTGATCCGGAGAATAAGTATCTGAATCATTCTTCTGTATCAAGCGATGAAATGAAGAATATATATGACGGTATAGCTATTCTTGACGGCAGTGGTAAAGCTGTTGTAGTATTACCGGACTGGTTCGAAGCCTTAAATTCTGAATTCAGGTATCAAATGACAGCCATCGGTGCTCCAGGACCCAACCTCTTTATATCAAAAGAGGTCAGCAATAATAGTTTTGAAATTGCCGGAGGAGCTCCAGGGATGAAAGTTTCATGGATGATTACAGGTACCAGAAATGATAATTATGCAAAAACTAATCAAATGCAGATCGAAGAAGATAAAAGCACAAAAGAGAAGGGATATTATATAAATCCGGAATCTTTCGGGCTGCCTGCTGAAAAGGGTATTAAATCTCTGTACCAAAAGGATATGAAAACGGTTACAAACGATATCGGGAGGCAATAAAATGAAAAAAAATATCATACTTATAATCCTTCTTTTCTTGATTGTAATAAACGCCGAGACATTATTTGAGGTCAAGGATGCTTCAAATAATAAAGTATTAGATATTTCAACAGACGGATTAAGGGTCATGAATCTTGGTGACACGCTTATGGTTATAAGCGCAGGCGAAATAAAAGCAAATCTTGATAACAGCAAAGGTCTGTCCCGGTCATTCAGCGTAACAACCACTTCATCAGTAAAAGGATCTGAAACCGATCTGATGAGGCTGACAGGCGACAGTACAAGATTCTGGATCAGCGATACCGGATCAGGTTTTGGAGTCGCTTCCAACTCAAATCTTAAAACAGTGAACACTAATGTGTTAGAAGTAACGACTTCCGATGCAAGACTAAGGGAAGGAACAGGCGGTGATGAATATATGGATTTCAGTCCCTTGAATATATTTCTCGGTCTGAATGCAGGCAGCTCGGTTGGAGTTGGAAAATATAATGTTCTTATCGGGAACAATGCAGGTAATGCTATGGTGGGTGTTGATGATCCTTCCTATAGAGGTTGGTCAAATACTTTTATGGGTGACGGAGCGGGAAGATACGCGACCAACAGTTCTCATAACACATATATAGGAAAAGACTCAGGCGCATACAGCAGCGATGGCGGTGAAAATACTTTTATAGGCACTTATTCAGGCCAGCAGAATAACGGCAGCTGCAATACATTTGTTGGCAACTTTTCAGCGGGGAACAGCTTAGGAACAGGTTCATACAATACATGTATGGGATATCTGTCCGGAGGTTATACTACCACCGGATCATACAACCTTATGCTGGGTGACAGGTCAGGATATAATATAAGAGCCGGCAGTAATAATGTCAGTTTAGGTTACCGTGCAGGATATCAGAATCAATCCGGGAACGGGAATGTAATGATCGGTTATGAGGCGGGATTCAGCGAAACAGGATCAAGTAAACTTTATATAGACAATTCTAATACAACAACGCCGCTGATATACGGGAATTTTTCAACGAACGCTCTGACTGTCAACGGAACATTGACAGCGACTGGTAATACTACAGTTGGAGGGTTATTAAACATCAGCAGTTCAACACTGGATGAGGCTATTGATGTTGACGGCGCAGAAGCTCTATGGTATGGCGATAATCCTTCAAGCCAGAAATATTTCAGCTGGGGTTACGGAGCTTTATACAATTATTTTGCTGACAGAATCACTATAGGCAGTACTAATTACAACAGTACTTATATGCTCTATGTTAACGGTTCAGCTTATTGTACGGGATCTTGGAGCGGATCAGACAAGAGGTTTAAAAAAGATATAACCGGAATTGACGGTGCGCTGGATAAGGTAATCGGAATAAAAGGGGTATCGTACAAATGGCGACAGGATGAATTCCCCGATAAGAATTTTTCTGACGGGCGTCATTACGGAGTTATCGCCCAGGATCTGGAGAAAGTGATGCCTGAAGCTGTTACGACAGATTCAGAAGGATATAAAGCCGTTGCATACAACGAACTGATACCGGTACTGGTGGAAGCCGTGAAGGAACTTAAAGCTGAAAATGAGTCTCTTAAAAAAAGGCTTGAGGCGGTTGAGGCTGTGACTAAGAAATAAAAAAAGGGTTGATTATGAAAAAATATTTGTTTCTAATTCTCATTTCGGTCATAATTCTCGGCGCAGAAACGCTGTTTGAAGTCAGAGACGAGGCAGAGAGTCCCGTTATTAAAGTGTCCACAGACGGTTTACGAATATTAAATTTGAGTGATACTTTGATGGTGATTACTCAAAATGAAATTAAAGCGATCACAGAATCAGGAAAAGGTCTTTCACGGGCATTTGTGATCTCATCATCTTATAAAGGAGCAGACCGTTTCAGGATCGATTCTCTAACAATGACGTTGAACGGACCGCTCAAAGGAACTTACTTAAATCTGAATTCAAACAACATTTTTATGGGAATTAATTCCGGAACTTCAACTTCATCAGGACTGGGAAATGCGTTTATAGGCAATTACGCAGGTATGAACAATCAGACCGGTAATAACAATGTTTTTATCGGGGAATCGGCAGGAAGAAATTACAACGGGTCATTCGGCAATGTGCTGATTGGTGAAGGAGCCGCAGAAAATTTAGCTACGGGAATGAGAAATTTGATAATGGGGTACAACGCCGGAGCAGGAAATGCTGGAACATATTCATGTGATGCGAATGTATTTCTCGGAGCAGTGGCAGGAAGATATATTTCGGGCAGTAATAATGTCATTATTGGAGAAAGTGCCGGCGAGAATTATCAGCCGGGAGGAAGCTCAGGATACAATAATGTGTTTGTGGGAAGCGATTCCGGCAGGTTTTCAACCGGGCACGATAATATTTATTTAGGATATGGAGCAGGTGGAGGAGACTACTCAAACCCGCATATAGGATACAGCAATATTTATATAGGTAACAATGCCGGAAGTTCGAATATCACAGAATCGAATAAACTGCGGATCGGTAATCTTTTGTGGGGTGATCTGTCTTTTCCTAGACAGCTCGTTGTGAACGGAGAATCCTCCGATAATATAAACACGAGAACTTTCTTTGTCAACGGAAGCGCCGGGGGAGATTACGCATGGTGGAACGACAGCGACGAAAGATTAAAGAAAAATATTTCGACGATAGAAAATTCGCTTGAGAAAGTAATGAATCTAAGAGGTGTAACCTACGAATGGAAAGATGAGAACTCTCTTGAAAAAGGAAGAAAAATGGGCTTTATCGCGCAGGAGGCAATACAAATAATTCCCGAGGCTGTTGATTACAATGTGAATAAAGACAGATTTTCAATGCAGTATTCAACGATAACGGCTGTGCTTGTTGAGGCTGTAAAAGAACAAAACAGCGAGATAAAAGATTTGAAAGCAGAAAATCTTAAAATGAAACAGGAACTTGAGAAAATTAAACAATTGCTGAAAATTACTGATTAAAAGGATAACACATGAAAATTATACTAATTTCAATACTCGTTTCGGTCATAATTCTTGACGCAGAAACACTGTTTGAAGTGAAGGATTCATTAGACCAAAAAGTTTTTGATATTTCAGATGACGGATTGAGAGTATATAATCTGGGTGATACTCTTATGGTAATCAGCGCGACTGGGATCAAAGCTATAATCGGTGAAAACAAAAATAAAGGCTTATCCAGATCATTCAGTGTTACTACGACTTCTTCAGTAAAAGGTTCAGACAATGATTTAATGAGGCTGACAGCTGACAGTACAAGATTCTGGATCAGTGATACAGGATCGGGTTTCGGTGTGTCAACTTTGAATTCAGCAAGGAAAGGGATTCAGACAAATGTTTTCGAAGTTGATACACGCTCTACTTCGATGCGGGAAGATTCCCTTGGAAGCCAGTATACAAGCTTCAGCCCGGAAAACATATTTTTAGGGTTAAATGCAGGAGTGAGCAGCGTAAATAGTTTTGGAAATATTTTTATCGGCAATAATTCAGGTGCTTCAAATGAGTCAGGCGGTTCAAATGTATTTTTGGGTGACCAAGCCGGATTTAAAAATATTTCTGGTTACAATAATGTGTTTATAGGCCTTGAGGCAGGATACAGCAGCATAGATAATAACGCGAATACTTATGTAGGATATCGGGCTGGCACAAGCACAACGGGTTTTGGGAATACTTATGTAGGCCACACAAGCGGATACTTCAGCACAACAGGCAGTCAGAATTCATATTACGGGATATACTCTGGAACCTATAGTAATGGAGGTAATAACAATTGTTATTTTGGATATAATGCAGCTTCTAATAATAAAGACGGGAGTTCGAATTGCGCGTTTGGCCATTATGCGGGCTTTGGGATAGAACCGACTTCAACAAATTACAGTGATAATTGTTTATATGGAGATAATACAGGTCAGCAGCTTAAAACCGGCAGCAGGAATGTGATGATAGGAAAAGACTCCGGGTTCAAAACTTCGTTTGGAAACAACAATGTATTAATGGGCTATATGTCCGGCTATAATATGACTACAGGGTCAAATAATTTGTTTCTTGGTGCGTTCTCCGGTTATTCCAATGCTACAGGTACAAACAATATTTTTTTAGGAGACAGTTCAGGTTATAGCGAAACAGCTTCAAACAAACTTTATATAGCCAATTCAAATACGACTACACCTCTTATCAAAGGAACTTTCCCTAATACTGATATTACGCTTACAGCTAACCAGGTTTCTGTAGTTCATCCATCCGGATATACATCCAACGGACTGATAATTCAGTCTACTTACAGCGGGAACACCGATAAATGGAGGCTTTATCAGAACGATGCCGATCACCTACAGTTATACTATAACTCGACTTTAAGAGGAGCGTTCAGCTATATTACCGGTGTATATACTCCTTACTCGAAGGATGGCAAAAATGCTGAAGATCTCGGTCAAGTTGTCGATAAAGTAATGAAACTGCAGCCAAAAAGATACGAACTTTCAGGCGCAGAAGGCAAAGGTAATAAATTCATAGGTCTTAACGCCAAAGAAGTTATAGATGTATTTCCGGAGTTCGTTTATTATATCGAGGATGAAGATGCTTATACTGTAGATTATGCGGGATTGAGCGTAATTGCACTTCAGGCGATAAAAGAATTAAAGAATGAGAACACTGAGCTGAAAAATAAAATTATTGAGCTTGAAAGTTTAAAAGCTGAGATCGAAAAGATTAAAGAACAGATTTCATTAAAGTAATCAGATATAAAGATGAGGAGACAAGATCATGCAGGGATCTGTATTCGACAACACCGAAATTAAAAATCTTGGTGACTGCAACTTTAAATCGCCTATACCATTGTCTTTTAAAGACAGCAATGTCTTCGCGAATTTCGTAAAAGACAGCGATAGAATAATCTATGATGCGAAGATAGATTTTTTACAAAAATATCAGAACGACCTAAGTAATATTCCGTCGTTCGAGCTGGCGGGGCCTCGAAAACTGCTTCACTTTGAGCCGGGGACAATTTCATGCGGAATCGTTACCTGCGGAGGATTATGTCCCGGAATAAATAACATAATCAGAGGAGTCGTGAATTCGATGCATTACTGGTATAAATGCGAAAAAATTTACGGATTTATGTACGGATACAGGGGAATGATAGAGAAAAACGACCCTAAGCCAATAATTCTTGATCCGAAAACAGTCGAGGACATTCATCTAAAAGGAGGAACCGTTCTCGGATCATCAAGGGGCAATCAGGATTCGGAAAAAATTGTGGACTATCTGGAAAAACTGAAAATCTCGGTTCTTTTCGTTATCGGAGGCGACGGCACAATGAGAGGCGCGCATGAGATCTTCGAGATCACAGAATCCCGAAAACTCGATATTTCAGTTGTCGGAATCCCGAAAACTATTGATAACGACCTTGTTTTCGTGGAGCACACATTCGGATTCCAGACTGCATTCTCGGCCGCTGTGGAAGCGATAAGTTCGGCGCATGTTGAAGCAAAAGGCGCTCTGAACGGTATAGGCATTGTGAAACTGATGGGCAGGGATTCAGGCTATATTGCCGCATCAGCTTCTGTGGCATCACAGGATGTTAATTTTGTTCTTGTGCCTGAAAGTCCTTTTGAATTAGACGGCAGGGACGGATTTCTAAACCTGTTAAAGAAAAGGCTCAAATCTAAAAGGCACGCGGTTATCGTAGTCGCCGAAGGAGCAGGGCAGGAATTTTTTGACGGATCGGAACATAAAAAAGATCAGTCGGGCAATGTTCTTCACAGCGATATTGGACTATATCTGAAAGACAGAATATCCCAATTCTTGAAAAAAGATAAGTTCGAGCATACGATCAAATATATTGATCCGAGCTATATGATAAGATCGCTTCCGCCTGTACCGATAGATTCTGCTTTCTGTTCTTCTCTGGCGCAGAATGCCGCGCACGCAGCGATGGCGGGTAAAACAGATGTTATGGTAGGCTACTGGAACGGAAGGTTCACTCATGTTCCGATCAGCTCGGTGACAGGCAAAAGAAAAAAGATCGATCCCGAAGGTGAATTCTGGCTAGGAGTACTTTTATCTACAGGCCAGCCCAGATACATGGGAGACGATTTTACTCTCAAAGCCAGAATGAGAAAATAATAAAAAAGGGCGGTTCAGATTTGACCGCCCTTTTCATTTGAACTATAAGTTTATTCTACAACCCGTTTGACATCTTTATTCGGCTGCGAGATGAATACAGCAGCGTCTTTCAGATATTTATCTGATACAGCCTTGATCATTTCAGGCGTAACTTTTTTAAGATCCTTTAATGATTCTTTAAGGAAATTATAACCGAGTCCTCTGGATTCGTAAGAAGTCATCATGCCCGCAAGATTTTCATCTGTAAAGTAGCTTTCAAGCATCATAGCATAAGATTCAACAGAAACATTAATTTCTTCCTGAGTAATATCGCCGTCAATAAGTCTTTTAACTTCGTTTTTCAATACTTCAACCAGTCTGTCTTTTTTTGCAAGAGAAGTTTGAGCTATTATTCTGTAGAACGCGTAATCTTTTGTTCCCGAATAATAAGAGTATGCGGAATATACAAGGTCATTATCCACCCTTGTAGCTTTCATCAGCCTGCCTGAAAACCCGTTCGACATAACCTGATTAAGAGCTGTCATAGTGTAATAATCGGGATCATCCTGTAACGGTGCCAGAAAATTTATCTCGACATTCACCTGCTCGAATTCGCATTCGTTCACAAAGGTTTCATTCAGTTTCGGAACCACTATGGGGGTTTTTATTCCGCTGATCTTTCCCGAAGGGACTTTGCTTCTAAATTCTTTGGCATATACTAAAGCTTCTTCTTTTGACAGATCACCAAATAAAGTCACTATCATACTTTCAGCTTTAAAATATTTTTTATAAATATTTTTCAGGTTATCCTGAGTTAATTTCTGAATAATACCGTTCCTGTCTTTTGAGCTTATGCCGGCTTTCTGCCCTTTATACAGAATTGATGCTCTGAATTCAGAATAACCTTCGTCGGGGTCACTCAAACTTCTTTTGTAATTCGCGTCAGAACGCTCTTTGGCAAGCTGAAGCTCTTTTGCGTCAAATACAGGTTCATTAATAAAGCTGTATATTCTCTTCATCAGTTCTTTATAATCTTCTTTTATACATTTGAAGCTTAAAGTGAGTCCGGTCGGTCCGACTTCGGCATTCATTCTTACGGCATGATCTTCCAGCCACGATGTCAAATCCATCGAAGAAAACTTCTTTGAACCGCCCGAAACAAGCATCTCAGCCACAAACTGGAAAGTACCCGCATTCTCAAGAGTTTCATAATCCGAAGAAACAGGAACGAATATCTCTCCCTGAATTACAGGAGCAGTAGTATTCTGTTTATAAAGAAGAGTTAAATTTTTGTCTATACTGATCTTTTCAACTTCAGTTTTTACAATATTTTTTTCAGAACTCTGGATTTTCGCCTTTTCACCCTGAGGAACTCCGTAGAATATAACTCTGTTGTCAGGTATAAAGTACTCGCTTATCGCTTCATTTACCAATTCAGGCGTAAGTTTCTCAAACTGCTGCATCTGGATATCAAAAATATCAGGCACTCCGTAAACTATCATGTTCCAGCCGATATTCTGAGCTTCTCTGTCCGCATCCGGAGTCCTTAATATTTTCTGGGCTTTTTCTCTTGCTATCACTTCATTAATCTGCTGCTCTGTTATACCCTTTTTTGCCACTTCAGCTATAATAGCATCAATTCTATTTACGATATTATCAAGTTTCTGTGCATCTTTGGTCTCAAATCCGATCTGAATCATAGATTCGGGAAAATGACCTCCTTCATTAAAATAACCGTAAATCCAGTTAACCGCTTTTTCTTCTTCAACGAGCTTATATTGAACAGGCGAGTTTCTTTTTTCGAAAAGTATCTGAGCAGCCATGGTTATTGCCGCGAAATCATCCTGTTCAGCTTTAGGAACCAGCTTTGTAATAAATGCTCTTGACTGCTGTACTTCGTGCTCTTCGATATATTTTATATTTCCCGGTCTGATAGACTCTTCAGGCAGATAAACGGGATTTAATACACCGCGCTTATAATCTTTAAAAGTGTTTTCGATTTTTTTCATCATCTCAGACGGTTCAATATCGCCGACAACAACAAATATCATGTTATTAGGCATATATCTTTTATTATAATAATTTATCATTTCTTCGCGCGTGTTCTGTTTGAATATTTCGATCTCACCTATAACTTCATTCTTAACATTAGATTTTAAGAAGGTTGATGCCCACATTCCATTATAAAGTCTTGCCATAGGGGATGATACCCTGTAAACGAATTCCTTGACTATGACATCTTTTTCCCTTTCGACTTCTTTAGGGTCGAATGAACAGTTCATAATATTATCTGAAAGAAGATACAGGCATGAATCAGCGAACTGTTTGTCTGCCTGCATATTATAAACCGTCGCGCTGAAAGTAGTATATGCGTTCGTTATTGCTCCGATTTCCTTTCTTTTGTCAGAGTGCCACTTTTCCGAATGATTCTTTGTGGAACCTCCGGAAACAATGTGTTCGAGG
>Ga0066600_10000051_pt1 | contig 43458 bp, 72 predicted proteins | sample Lowcelwee11metaG_FD_59486 | JGI IMG/M metagenome (GOLD analysis project Ga0066600, IMG submission 59486) | Freshwater pond sediment microbial communities from the University of Edinburgh, under environmental carbon perturbations - Low... | ecosystem: Environmental > Aquatic > Freshwater > Pond... | reverse complement strand
TATCAACGGCGAGTCCGTTGCATCGGCTGAAGTCTCGCAAGTTTGCGGAAGCGCGAACGTCTCGACCGTTACCCTCACATGGGCAGATGTCGCGACCGCTCGACTCTACAAGATTTATTGCTCGACTTCGACCGGCGTTGAAAAACTCGTATCTATCCTTCCCGCGAACCAGTACGATAGCGCCGGTACTCCGATTGCTCGCACTACCACGGTAACGTTCTCGACCACGCCGACTTCGGTTAACCCGACCGTATCGGCCCCGGCTGGACTCGTTGCCACTCTTCCCGCGAGCTACGCGCCCGTGACTACGAAGATGGGTAGCGACCTTCCGATCGTTGCAACTGGTGGCGTCGTTCCTGAGCGCGTCATTCTCTGGGACTTGGACAAGATTCAGGGTCTCGGCAAGTTCGCGTATACGAACAGCGCCGGTAGCCGTTTCGGTGGACTCGTCACCATGGAACCCCTCGCGAAGACGGATGATAACAATCCGTTCCTCATCAAGACCTATGGAACCCTGATCGATTCGTTCGAGCAGACTTCCTACGTCGCGATGAATATCCGCAGGGCGTAACGTGGCCGTTGTTTCCCGCGCTGAGTTCGAGGCGAAGGCAAGTGAAAAGCCTTTTGCCTCGGCTCAGGTTGTAGCGATACCAGAACTTCCTGACGTGTCAGTCAATGATGCGCCGGAAAGTTTCAAGGTTGAACCGGTCAAGCGAAAGCCTAACGGTAAAGACCCGTGGTTTTACTTACAGCATCCCGATTGTACTGATAGCTTCAAGCCAGATTGTACAATGACGGTTGTGGGGGAAACAGTGGAAATTAAGGGCGGGCGCGTGGATACGCAAGTTGAAGCCGTCCGTGATGAATTGATACGCCAATCTTGGCGATGGATGAACGAGGAGTTCTAACCATGAATAAACTTTCAACGGGCGAAGCGGCTGGTATATCCGGCCTTATGCCCGGAAACCAGAACGCAAACGTCGGCGAACGCATGAAAGAGAATGATGAGTTTGGAAACTTCCAGATTGTCACCTCTATTGCGGCGGGCGCAGTCGGCCTTGTTACCCCGGCGGCGCTTTCGTCCGATCCGTCTCTTGTATTCGACTTCGAGATTCTCGACGTTACCGTGCGAACGGATACCGCTGTTACTTCATCGACCGTACAGGTAAAGAACAACACTACCGCCGTAACCGATGCCATTATATCGGCGGCGGCAAAGGCTGTTACCCGCGCAGGAACGATTGACGTTGCACAAAGCAAGTTCTACCCGAAATCGTTGCCCACGGTTTACGCAAGCGCGAAGTGTAACATTGTCGATGCGGGCGGCGCGACTGCCCCGGCGCGTACCGTCATTCTCTGGTGCCGCAAGATTTGATCGCTTTGCCGTTCTCGCGCATGGGGTAGTCCATCACTCCTTCTACTGTATGCGCGGGAGCGGTTTTTCTTTAATGAGGTGAAAAATGAAACAGAGTAGATTCGGGTATGAAGTCGGGCTAGAGTTTGTTCGACAGCTCATAGATGAAGGCAAGGTCTATACCTTTTCGTTTCGCAACGCCTCAGGTTCAACCGCTCTTGTGTATCGCATTAAAACAGGCGCTAACAAAGCGAGTTTAACGCTTTATGTAAGCTCAAGCGCAAAAACAACTATCGACCTTATCGAAGCGCCGACCGTAACAACCGCCGGAACCGCTTCTAAACTATACAATCTCAATCGCAATTTTGGCGATGATGATATCGCTACGAAACTTTTTACCGGCGCGGTCATAACCGGCGGAACGGGAACTACCTTCAAAGTCAATCAGTCGGGATATGGAACATCCCCCGGACTTGCATCGTCGAGTGATGCGGCACCCGGATCGGGATATCAACTTAAACCGAATACGGATTATGTGTTTGTATTCACACCATCTACCGCCGAGGTTACCGTAATCGGCGAGCTTTTCGAGATAGGTAAATAATGAACTTAGCCGGAATACCAGAACCGATTGACATACGCGCTTTACTCGAAGGCTATGGGCTTGATACACAAACCACGCTTACGCTTTCGGGTACATGGGTATCTCCGAGCGCGATAATTACCGGTATCGATACCACGCAGTTAAACAAGGGTATGAATATATTCGGCACTGGTATTCCCGCTGCCGCTCAGATTGCCGCCGTCGATATCGTCGATGCGGTCAATGGGCAGATAACCATATCCGCGCCGACGACCGCAAGTGGAACCGCCTCCGCGCTCACGGTATCGTACTATTGCACGGTATCGGATAACTGGATTCAAGACCTCATTGACGATGAGATAAAGCCGTGGATCGAAGCGAAGACCCGGCAAAGTTTCGACGGCCTAAAAACCACAACTGAATATTACGACGGTACGGGAAGCCCGATAATGATTTTACGCCGCCGTCCGATTGTCCAGCTTATTTCAATCAGCTATACCAACGTTGACTCAAACCTGTATTACCTCACCCCGTCCGCGATGCAAGTCATCGCAGAGGAAGGCATACTCAAGGCCAAGGCCAATTTCAATGAGTCAAGTTATATCCCGATATTCTTTAGAGGTGATCGCAATATCCGCATAACCTATCAGTACGGATGGGCAGAATGTCCGAACGATATAGCCCGCGCTATGACGCTTTTTGCCGCGAGTGAAACCTTACAGCACGTAGGAAGCAAAACGGGCGGCGGCAATCAAGGCTTGCCCGGTATCTCGCGTGACTATGGTCCCGCCGGAAAGTGGACGCATTTGCGGAAAGATATGTCCCTTCGCGCTTTCGCACTCTTGCGGAAGTACATTACAGGTGGCGGCTCGTGATAACGTCAACCGGTGTCGCGGGCGATTGCGGCGTTAGACTTGAATCCGCTGGCTTTCGTCAAGACGCGCTTGATATGTCGATGCAATACGGGACGCCTATCACGTTTAACCGCAATGCAGAGGCCGACGTAACACGCGACGATTTGGGCGCTATCTCCATGCGCGAGATTGACAACGGTTTCGATTTGTTCGCGATGCCCGTCGAACGGCAACCCGATACCCGAAAGCTCGAAAAAGCCGGTATCAGGGAATTGTGCGACGTGCTTATCTATACCCCGATATTGGCATGGATGCAAAAGGGGTATATCAAGGATGCAACACTTGGCAAAGACTTCGCGTCAATCGATATCACGCGGGGTACTGTATTGCTCGATGGTGAGGAATGGAAGATAGCCGATAAAGGGCTTTCAACCCGTATCGGCCCATACCCGGTATATATCACGTTTGGCTTGAGGAAGAATTAGTATGGCAAGCGGTATTACCTTTTCGACTAACTGGAATGCAGTAAAACAGCGGATAAAAAAGATCCCGCAAATGAAAGTCGCTGAAGGTATCGCCGATATGCAACGCAAGCGAGATGCCAATGAGCTTGTCAATATTTGGCGCGACGGCTTGCAAAAAAACTCCCTAGGGCTTCAATCACTCAAGTTCAAGACCATAGCCCGAAAGCGTTCGCTTGCCTATCGATACCCGTCTAGTCCGTTGTACGGTTTAGGCATGGAAGGTACGAAAACGTATATTAAGGGCATGAGAGCATGGAAGACCGCAAAAGGGTACACAGTGCATATGATAGACGGAAAGCATCACGGTTCTAAGATAAGCCTTGCGTCCCTTTTCATCGTGCATGAGTACGGTACAACGATAAACAGTAACGGGAAAATTATAGTCATTCCGGCCCGTCCGGCGATGCAAAAAGCGTATGCCCGGTTACTGCGAAGACTGAAAGATCGTGACCCCTCACTTGAGTTTTCCCGCGCAATCAATCAATATATCCGCGAGGGTAAAAGCGATTTGATTGACAAGATAAAAGAAAGAGCCGCCGAAGCGGAAGCGAGAAACGCCCGTGTCTGAGTTACTCATAAACGCGCTTGAAAATACAACCGGCTGGACAGCGGATACCGGCTTGACGCTTGAAACGCAAGGCCATGCCGATTATATCGCGAACTATCACGCGGCCTCTCTTGCTATTCGTATCCCGTCTGGAAGCGCAAGCAAAACGGCAACGCTTACCCTAGCGACTCCGATTGACGTATCGGCGTATGAAGAATTGGTTTTGAACGTCGCGAGTCTTCGCAAGCCGGTTATGCAAGTACAGCGTGACACCGATGCGGCCTATTCGATATCCGTCGCGACAAGTCAGGATTTTTCCATCGCTTCACCCGGTCAGCTTACGGATGTTTCAATCCCGATAGACGGGTACACGCAGATAACGAAACTGAAAATAATCGTCAATCATTCTGATTCTGATTACCTCATTCTGTCAGACTTCAGGGCAGTTAAAGAGTCGCTACCGTCCGATGTACTCAATGCAGTAAAGCGAGGGATAGAGCGGGAACGCGACCGGCTCGCGCTTGACGCAGAGATTGGGACATGTACCGCCGCCGCTGGAAGTGAAACGGTGACAATCGCGACCAACTGGGCGTTCCTTGAGCGCAACGTGGTTATCAAGATTGGAACCGAAACACACCAGATAGCGACGAAAGAAAACAACCGCATAACCTTTATGACGACATTTGACGGAAAGCAGTTGCTAAATGCGCAAACGTCTGCTAAAGTATCTGTAACGTACCCGGTAGAAGTCGGCTATTATGATCGTGAGGCGAGATTACCCGGTATTGCGATATGGTATGATTCGCCGACACCGACAACGCGCAACAGTCGCGCAGAGATCAAACCGGAATGCGTGGGTCCGCTTGGCAGTTATTTGAAACGTGACGGCCTTTTGTTTTCATGGCGCGTACAGCTTGAGATCGTCGCGAGATCGCCTGAATTGCAGTCTATCGCGGCAAGAGCGGCGCGGGCGTTTATCGGGACAAGCACTGTTTGGATACATGGACGCCGCGCATGGTTCGATTGGAAAGACCCGGCTATAGACACTGAGCCGGTAGAAGGATATGACATAATACCAAGAGCATCGTATATGTTCGATGTCGAGGTTAGGGAGGATACATGGCAACTGATAAGATTGAATCGGGGAAGCCCGGTGCTAACGGTTACGCCGGAATTGCCGTAAACAAGGCCAATCAGCCGCGCGAGTTTCGTATTCGCGGGGAATGGAAACGCTGGGAACCGAAAGGGATGCAAGGCGACCGTGTGAAGTTGACCGCCGCTGAAATGGAGTCCGATGACTTCAAGAGCGTGACAAAATATTTTTCTGTAATCAAAGCGTAACGCGATTTACTCGCGCATAATTTTTTATACTTAACGTCGAGAGACGTAAAGGACTGGTACAAGATGAGACGGCTCGGAGTATACGGGGAAAACCTCCCCACTAAATCAGAGCGAAGCGTTGACCCCGCCGACTTCGGTATCGCCGGACTCGTGGGCAAGTTCGATCGCAAGTATTTCAAAGCGTTCAAGTTTCGCAACACGCAAGAGGCTGAACAGGTTCTGGGCGTCCAGACAAACCCCGCCGCATATGGATGGGATGCGGTCAATGGTTTCTTCGCAAACCTTCGCGGTAATGACGGATCGCTCTATGTTCTGTCATATCCCGGTTCAACCGCCGCGCAAGCCGCCGCGAGTATCAACGATCAGCAAACAGTACCGGAAGCTACCCTATCGCTCAAAGCTTCCTATCAGGCAAACGATGAATACGGAACCAGCGGTAACCGTACCGGGTACACGCTCACGCGCGGCGCGGCATTCTCGACGGCGGTAACTACCTTGCCGACGGGAACCGGCGACCCCGCCCGCGTTATCACGCTTGAGTCTGTTGTAGGATTCAAAGTCGGCGATGTCATCAAGCTCTCGAAAACCGGCTACGCAGAATACCACTATGTAACCGCCGTGAGTGAATCCGCGAAGACCGTTACATGGGCAGATGCGGATTATGCGGGGACCGGTGTTGCCGCCGATTATACCGCCGAGGTACTTGCCATTCAGGTAAAGACTTTCCGCAAGGATACAAAAGGCGTTGTATCGGAGGTCGAAAAGAATATCGGCTCAGAATGGTGTACTTTTAACTCGGCAGATGCTAACAAGTACATAGAGAATGTTTTCTCCGCGAATAGTTGGATCTTTGCCGACAAGCTCGCGACGACCGCAACGCCGACCGCCGACAAGCTCTACCCCGCCGATGTTACCACGGCAACGTACCTCGCGGGCGGGCTTGACGGTACGGAACCGGCAAGCGATGCGGCATGGGATGCGCTCTATCATTATTTTGATAACCTCCCCGTGCGTATGCTCGCGAATGTCGAAACCAGCGTAACTTCGTATCAGCTCGCGTTTGAAACCTATTCGCAGAACAGAACCACGAAGGACAATCCCGTGGTATTCTTCGTCGGTGAGTTCGACCTTTCGACGAAATCCGAGGCGATTGCATCCGGTCAGCTTTTCCAGAGATCGGACGAGGCTGACGGTATCTACGTCCATAACTGGTACGGGGTATCAGATCCTTTCGCAGACTCGCCAACCGCGCCGCGCCGCGCCGTCCCGAATGCGGGGCATCTCATGGGCTGGTACATCGCTGGTATCGCAACATATGGTATTCACGCAATCCCCGCGCGCAAGGGCTTTCCGGTCAAGGGCGTTTTCGAAGTATACGGATATACCGCCGATGATGACCAAAACCGCACTGACCTTGCAGGCGCAAGCGTGAACGTCACGCAGAATCTTTCCGGGTACGGTATCATCGTTCGCAACTTGTTTACCGCGTCATCTGATAAGGTTTTCAAATATGCGAACGCGATACTCATGCGCAACTTTATCAAGGTATCCGGCGTTGACTCATTGCAGGAAAGCGAGAACACCCCGAATGATATCGGCCATGTTCGCGAAGACCGCACGGCAATGCTCAATTTCATGCACCGTCTCTGGGTACGCGGATCGAATGGCAACGTCAAACTTGGCGAGACCTTCGGACAGTTTGAAAACTCGGACGGGACAACCTCGACCGAGGCCGACGCATACGAGGTTATCGCAGACGCTTCTAACAACAGCGTAGGAACCTTGCAATCAGGCGAGAGAAACATTGACACGTACTTCAGCTTTCCGGCACCGTGTGGCTCGTTGAGAATCGGAGTCGGTTTACTCTACCGCGTGAACTAAGGCGAAGGAATAAAGGGAGATAAGAGATGCAGACCAATAGCATGGCAATGAAAATCAAGTTCCTCGTCGATGGCGATGAACTTCCGGGCCTTGTCAAGTTCGGTGAAGTACCGCTTGAGCGGGGCATGATCGATATACCCTCTTTCGAGCGTATCGTGAAGATTGAAAACGGTGTGACTACCATGCCGTCAGTCGCGTGTACGTTCGAGACGCGGCGAAGCACGAAAACCCGCGCTTTCCTGAAATCATGGTATGATAACCACGAGATGCACGATGTCACGATCATCAAATGTGACGCGGGCGGCGTGGAGTTCGACCGTGACCTTTGGCAGGACGTGGGATGCTCGCGTCGGTCAGACCCCGAAGTCGACCTTGCAAATATTTCGTATGCACGAATGGACGTCACGTTCCTTCCCTACGATATCACCTCAGTAGCGTAACAGAATCTAAGGAGTGAGTGAAAAATGAGATTACCGATACCGGTTGAAGTTGACGGAGAGATTTACATGGACGCGAAAATCGGACGCGCTGAATCTCTCGCGGTTGCGAAGACAACGGACGAAGCGAAGCGCGGAGATATCTATTCCGCTATTCTCGAATGGTGCGCGGGCGTACTTGAGGAACTTTCAGGGGATGCCGGTATCATAACGGGAGCTGACTTGCGCCGCGCGTTACGGGCGATGCCGTTTGAATCGGCGTATGCTATCGCGATGCATGGAATGGCGGTAACGAAAAAGGATGATTCAATATCCGGCTCGTACCCTTGTCCGAAATGTCAGACGCAAGTAACCGCCGAAACGAAAGAGATTGACGGCGAGATTATCGACGACGCCGATCATCTTTATACGCTCGATATCGGTACGCTCGACACTCCGAAAGATGGACTTGCCATTGAATTGAAATATCCGGTAATACTCAAGAAACGTGAATCGGATGAAGTAATCGAGGAAGTGACAAGCCTTGTCATGGAATGGCCGACGTTAGGCCAATGTATCCGCGCGTATCAACGATGCCCGGATTCTGACATGAGAATGCAATTTTTGCTGTATGCCGATGCCTTGAGGTCTGTAAATGGAACTGAGAGGAACCGCGCATGGAAGGAAGCGGCGGGCGTTCGCATATTCGAGAAAATGGACGCGAAAGACACGGCGCAAATTACCGCCATGATGAAACAATATTCAATCAACGTCACGAAAGAGCGCGTTTGCATAAAGTGTCATCATCGATGGGAAGCCCCGCTGGACTTTGGCAATTTTTTCGCCTCAGGTCTAGGCAATTAGGCCCATCAGCTAGACCGGGTTTACCGTGGGCAATACAGGCGCTAGACTTCCCGCGTGAGGTGTTGACCATCGAATGCGTGAGGTTCGCGACCGGGGCGCATTTATCGTGCGAATGGCTTGAAGGGTTGCCGTGGATTGAATACGAACGGGCAACGGCTGAAGCGCAAAGGATAAACGAAAAATCAGGGGGCTTGAATGTCGCAACATGACAATGTGTTCAACTTCGATGTCAAGCCTTTCCTCGACGGGATAAAAAGAATCGGCGATGGAATGGGAAGCGTTGAAAAGAACGCTAAGAAGTTCGGCGAGACTATAACGCATTCCATCGGCAAGGCCGTCAATGGCACCATTCTGAAAGTCGGCGCATTATTTGCCGCGTTCAAGTCAGTCGGCGCGGTACTCAAGGAAATGCCGGAAGTCGGCCAAGCGTTCGGCATTGCTAAAGACATATTCATGAAAAACCTCTTATGGCCGTTGCGTCAACAGGTTATGCCCATGCTTCAGCGTATGCTGGACTGGGTACGCGACCATCGGGCGCAGTTTGTCAAATGGGGCGTTGCGATAACGAACATTTTCCGCTCAGTTGTTACGGTTGCGAAGACATTGTGGGAGATAATGAAATCTCTCGCCGATGTCGTCGGCAACGCTTTTCAGCGAGCATTTAATACCAACTTCAAAACCTTCGATGAGTTCGTCAATGTGCTTTCATTCAAGATATCCGCAATCATTATCTATATCGGTATGCTTGCAAAACAGCTTGTCATCGATTTGAAACCGGCTTTTGAGTGGATCATGGAAATGGGCGCGAGCGTCATTGATTTTTTCCTTCGCTTGGGTAAGGCGTGGGGAACCGCGAACGCAAACGGGAAATCGTTCTTTACCGTTATAGACAGTCTGAAAACCTCGATAAGTACATTGGCAAATGCATTGCAAGCTATATGGGAAGGATACAAAAAAGGAATCTTAGGCTCATCGATTACGCAAGCGATGACCCCGTTAACAAACCTGATTGACACGTTTAACCGGCTCTTGCAAGTTTTGGGCCTTACGGATACCGAAGGGTTACGCGGTGCATTTACCGCTATAGGGTACATCGTCGGCACCGTATTGCAGGGCGCTCTTGCCACGGTTGCGACGATATTTGACGGGCTTGTCACTACCCTTGACACGCTGGTATCTATGTTTCAAATACTCCAGAAAATCGCTAACGGTGATTGGAGCGGCGCGGGTAAGCAATTCGCGGCGGTAGGCGAAGCGTGGAAAGGTTTTGGCGGTCGAACGGTTGAGAATGTTAGTTCTGTCATTCCCAAAAAGCACAATGACGTTATTATCACAAAGGGCGGCGAGGTACACGAAACCGCGCCCGATGACAATATCCTTGCGGCTAAAAACCTTTCAGCGTATGGCGGTAAGAATGGCGGCGGTGAATTACCCACTATGAACTTCGGCCCGTTCTATGTTAGCGTCACTGAAGGAGATGCGGATAGGGCAGGGCGCGAGTTTGGGCAAGGTCTTGCTTACTCATTCCGCGACAATGTTTCTCATGCGCGGCTTGCGGAGGGCTGGTAATGCAGTTTAGTTCTAACCTACCGTGGTATATATACGACCTCTACAATAAGCAGATTATTTCCAGCGCGGCGATACCTGAGGGTGAAATCAAAGACGTGAAGTCAATCATAATCACGGAAACGCCGATACCAGGCCGTAACTTTCAGCCGATAAGCACGGGCGGTAACGGCAATCGCAAGGTATCATTCCGCTTGCCTATCCCGCGCAGAAACAAGGTTGACGGTAATACCATGCTTTTGAAACAGTTTGAATTACTGCGAAATCAGGCGCAAGGCATTCTAGGACTTGCGGCGCTCAAAGGTCAATTCTCGCCTAACCCAAAAGTGTTGTACTCATGGGGTATTGGCTCAGTCCCGATGGTGTATTACGTGACTAAATGCGACTTCACGCACACAGCGGGCATGGTCAACGCACTTGGCTTGCCGCAATTATCATACGTCGATATGGAGCTGGTGCTTGACGAATCGAACATACTCTATAAGGCAGAGGAAGCATTCCGCAATGCATCGGCGATAATCGGCGGGATAGAATCGCTCTTTGCCGTTGAAAAAAGCGCGGCTAAAAGGAATCCCTTCTAATGCGATACCTTAATTCTGAAACCCATAGTTTTACCGACGCGAACGGCATAACCGTTTCGGTGTATGAACAGCTTCCCGTCCCGGCGCTTGCCGCGTCATTCCTGCTTGTCGAGTGCGATGGGAAATCATCTCTTGAGGAAATCGCAAGCCGTGACGATATGTATGGAACCGGCGCTGAAGGTTCAAGCTATAAGATATTCGATGAGAATGTCCGCGAGCTTGCCGAGGTAGGCTATGACCTTGCGAAACTGCGCACACTCAGGATACCGGTATGAGTTTCGAGCTTATCAACCACGATGGCGCATGGTTCAAAATAGACTCACCCGATGCGCCGGTCGAAACCATTGTAACCGAAGATGTGATATCCCTATCGATAACCGAAGAGATGGGGAAAATGGATAGCGGTAATTTACAGTTACTTGACCGCAATCAGATTTATTCCCGTATCTTGCGTCCCGGTGGAAAGCTAAAAATATCATGGGGTATCCGTAAGGGGCAAATGAACGCTTTAACCCGTGACCCTATCGAGTTTATGATAAACTCACCATCGGGCGGCGGGGATGCGGGCGGGCGCGTGACATATAACTGTACCTTTATGGCGCTTGGTTTTCGCGGCGATCAAGGAACACGATGGTATGAAACCGGCTCGAAAATGGACGTTGTAGCCGATGCCATGACGCGCATTGGAATACCGGCGGCTAATCGAGAGATTGACTTCCAACGGGGAAGCGAACAAATAACTGCGGGTACTAAGGTAGTCCAGTATGAGAGTGACTTTCGGTTTCTTGTAAGGATTGCCGATGAATGGCGGTGCGCGTTTCGTATCGGCTATGATAGAAAAGGCAAGTTGATTGCTTGCTTTATCGATTATGCAAAGCTCAAAACGTCTGCTTTCGCGCAACGGGTAGCCGGTGCAAGTTCTGTTAACCTCGAATATGGCGTCAATAGTAAGATGACGAAATTGACCGGCAACGCGAACGTGCTTTCGTATTCATGGCAGGATCATTCCATGGACGCCGCACAAGGGCAATCCGCTCGAATCGTTATTGTCGATGGTGTACCGCAAATATTCCGTACCGTTGTCGAGAATGAGACGGTTAAAACATACCGGCTTGTACCAGAATTGATACAACAGGAATTGCAGACGCGCAATCTCGCGTCTAGAACCGACTTGCTCATGGAATATCTTTCCGCGAAAGACTTCGACGAAATCAAGCGGTTTTTCATTGAGGACACGATGACAACCGCGCCGCAAGGATCGGGCGTGACGATTGACGCAAAGCTCATGGGAGATCCATCCGTTACCGCCGCGCTTGTCGCGACTTTCGGGAATGGCTTTCCAGACCGTATCGGCTCGAAAGATCGGACATGGTGGATACGAACAGCTACCCATGCTTTTTCAACCGCCGGGTATTTTTCCGATGTATCAATAGCCGATGCGTACTCATTTAGCCCAACGGGGGAAAGACTGTAATGCCCAATAGACGCGGCGACGAATACGGGGAAATCCTCGACATATTGGCACGGGAAACGCGCTTTCTCAAAACGTATACCGGAAAGGTTTTATCAGTCGATGATGAACTGACACGCGGGCGCGTAAAGCTATCAATACCGGAATTAGGCTGGCTTACTGAAGATCAAAGCCCGTGGACTGAGCCGGAATACCCATTGCGCGGTTGTATTGTTCCCGATGTCGGCGACTGGGTAACGGTGTTTTTCCTTGCAGGGAACCCGGCGCGTCCGGTGTATCGTTCCCGTACCGGCGAGATAAAAGAGTCATGGCCCGCAAGCTATACCGGGCCGGAAACGCGCATACTGTACGATGACGGTACAACCGTTATCATGTACAATGTGAAAGAGAAAACGCTATCCGTAACCGGCCCGGAAACGGTCTCTATTGACGGTAACGCTATCAATATGAGCGGAAAAACGCTATCCATTGACGAATCCGATAAGATTACCGCCGATGGTAGCGCAATCGAATTAAACGGCAACAGTAAGGTATTTGTGACCCATGCAGAGCTTAACACGGCGCTTCAATTATTCATGACGGCGCTCAATTTGCACACGCATACCAGTGCGGCTTCTGGTAGTCCCACTTCGCCGCCGGTCACACCGATGACGCTTGACATAACAAGCTCGAAGACCACAACGATAAAGACAGGGGGATAAAATGAACATTGACGGCGATTACTTTTTCTACTATGGCCTTGTCGATCAACGCAAAGAGATAGAAGCTGACCTTGTACAGATTATCATGCAAGACAAGCGAGGACTTTTTTATGACCGCTCCTATGGCGCGGGCGTGGGGGAATATGAGAATACCCCCGGCGGATTGTCCCTTGAGGTCAACATGAAATACGACATAGCAACCGCAATCGCAAAGCGTAATCAAGAGGTCACGGATGGAACGAATGGGACACGCGACCGGCGAGCGATATCGAGTCAATCGGCTATCAGGATCGATCAAGCGCCCGGTGAGGTTGACGTGCAAGTCTTGTATATTCCGTACTTTGATTACCAGAATCCCGGTATTGTGCGCGTCCCCTTGACGGCGTAAACTTTCGCGGGTACTATGTTTATAAATCAACGTCGTGATGACGTGGAGGAAATACTAATTGACGCAGAGTCCAATAAAATACACTTCACGTACCTTTTTATCCATCGTTAACGATATAAACGCCGTCGCTGAGTTAGTCGATAAGCCTAACTGGTTCAAGTACATAAACGCGGGCGTCGGTGACATGATATCCATGATAAACAACGCGCAAGCGAACGACTCCTATCTTGGCACGGCATATACCCGGCAAGCGGTCAAGGAATTGTGCGCACTTATCGGCTATATCGTGCCAGAACAAACCACGTCAACCGGTACACAGTTGTTTTATTTCCCGTCAACCGTTACTTTCCCCTTTACCGTCGATGCGTCAAACCTTGTCGCGACGACTAAGGGAAGCGTTGCCGTAAGCTCGAAGCGTTTCGAGTCCCGCGTAGCCATTGCCTTTGCCTCAGTAACCGATGTAATAAATATCACGGCTAACCCTCCAGCGGCCAATCACCTTCTAACGGCTCGCGATTACCTTACGGGTGAAAAGGTACGCCTTGCTACGTCAGGGGCATTCCCTACCGGTCTTTCAGGTAGCGCGGATTATTACATAATCAGAATAGACGCAACGCATATCGGTTTTGCATCATCGGTAGCGAACGCTTTCGCCGGTACTGAATTGACCGTATCCGATGGATCGGGAAACCTCACGATTACCTTGTACTCAGGCCGCGCAACGTGTTACCAGCAGGAAGCGAAAGCTGGTATAAACATAGGCTTATCCGATGGCGTGACCGGCTGGCAAGAGTTCGACCTCCCTGATTATCTCATTCTTGACGATACGCTTGTCATCACGGTTAACGGTACGCAATGGATCAAAGAAGATACCCTCGCGCTTTCTAAATCGTATGAAGCGCATTACGTGCTGGTTTATCGCACGGATGGAAGCGCGTATATCCGTTTTGGCAATGGCACGTATGGAGCGATACCGGGCAACTTCGACGTAGTTGCCAGTTACTCAATCGGCGGTGGAACGGATGCGAATGTTACCGCACTCAATTCAATTTCCGTTTACGCGGGAAGCGATGCGAATATATCAGGCACCGCGAACGCTTCTATCTTCACGGGCGGCTCAAATCAACAGGCAATCGAGACAGCAAAAAACGTCGCGCCCGGTACATTGAAAAGCCGTGACCGGTTCGTGACAGAGCCAGACGGCGAAGCCCTCGCCGTCCAGTATGGCGGTATCGCGCTTGCTAACGTGGTATCGAATGCCTACGGGGTGCTTTCCGCAAAGGTTGTTTGCATCGCGATTGGCGGCGGGAATCCGAGTACGATTGTCAAAACTGATTTACAGGCATATCTCATAGCGCGGACGCTTTTCGCTGGTGTCGATATCCGCGTTGCCGATGCGACTATAACCCCGGTTAATGTCACGGCGGCGGCGAAGATCCTTATCGGGTATACATGGGCAACCGTTCAACCGTTTTTCCGGCTTTCGTGGAAACTGCTTTTCGCAGAATCCGGACAAGAGATAGTTGACCTCTACAAATCAGACGGCATAGAAGCGGCGGTTACCCGGATAAACACGCTGTTTAGCGAGAGTTTCACGGCGGGCGATTACGGGAAGATACAAAACCAGCTTGACGCGCTCTATAAGTTTGGCGCGGCCTATTTTGGCTCGACCGTTCGCGACGATGACATAAAGGCTTTTATCAGGGCGTACGTTGACGGTATCGATTACTTCACCTATTCCGCGCCGACTGTACCGATAACCTTTGCCGCTGATGAAATATCAACGTATGGAACGATTACGCTTACGGAGATAACCTAATTGGAAAAGCTCCTACCCGTACCGTCGATAGACTTTGTACCCTCGGCCTTGCGTGGATCGGATGATATCGTCGCTCTCACGAACTTTCTCGATGCTGAGTTTATGCGCTGGTTTAATGCCGCGAAGAATCTCGACACGTTGAAAGACCCCGCGAGAGCGCCCGAAATCTGCTTGAATGCTTTTGGGGATTGGCTTTCGGCTGATATAAAAGACCGTGACAGTGATCGCACGAAACGCGCAAAGATTTACAACGCGCTCGAAAATACAAAGTTGCGGTCAACATGGGACTTTTCCGCGAAGCCCATTATTGATTCATACGTCGGCGGTAATTGCCGTGTTGTCTCAGGCGTCGGCGGCGATGATATGGTACTTTGTGGCTCACTCGATGACCCCGATTATAAATGGTGCGTATTAGGCGGGCTTGACGTTGATGCGGATTATGGGATGCGTCTTGTCGGCGGCGGCGGTACGATTACCTACCTTGCGAACGTGATATCGATGCAACAAGATCAAATGCTGTTATGTGGTATCGATTGTTTAAGTGATGTATTTTCTTTCGGTCTTGGCGGTCTTGAAGTCGGCGCAGATTATGGCGCTCGAATGCTTGGCGATGGTTCGGAATTTACAACCGTTACCGCCGATTATGTCGAGCCGATGATAAAGGGAACAATACTTGTCGATGTCGATAGCTCGACCTTGACCGCGACCGATGTTGAAGAATTAAAAGAAAACTTGAAAGATATTGCACCGTGTTATTTCAAAATATATCTCGGGTATATGAATGGTACGGGCGGAACGTTTGTACCGTATTCCAATGGTCTTGTCGGAAGTTGAGGAGGATAACAATAAATGAGCCACAATCGGCGATTTAATCATCAGTATGAAACGATAGGCGCGTCTCGCGTCCCTAAGGGCGTCGGAGATCGATACTATGCGCAAGACCTCGCGCGAGATCATCGCTATTTGCAGGGACTTGCGGGGCGTCTCTTTCTCAATTCCCTTGGCGTAACTTCCGCGCTTATTTCGGGCGGTCTTGTCACGCAAGGATCGAGCGTCACGAAAGTAAACGTCACGGCGGCAAAGGGCGTTGCAGACTTTGACGTTGAAGTCACGAAAGAGTCGGACGGATGGGCTGTTCCCGCGTCAACTGAAACCAATCAGATACCGATGATGATTGAAATGGTTGCACAAACCGATTTTGACATATCGGGCGCAACGCTCGACGGTTCAACGCCGAACTACCTGAAACTCAGATACGCAGAAGCGAACGTGCAAACGCGCGTGAAGCAATTCTCAAGCGGTAGTTACAACTATTCCATCGGTGATAGTTATGTACTGGTAGCCGATGCCGTCGCGCCGACTACGAAAGACGTTATACTTGCCACGTTCATCGGTAATGGAACCTCGACTCTCATCATCACGCAACTGTACCCCGTTGGCCCTGCCGGTCAACAGATGGCTGAATGCGCGGATAACGGATTCACCTATGATGGAAGCGATGCGTACTTAGGGCAAAAGCTAAAAATAGCGTCTCGCGATGTTCCCGGCGCTACGGTGTTTTCATCGTTCAAAATCACGCCTACCGCTTTCGGTTCTGCGAAGTCATCGGCTCATCCCTCGTATCCCGATTACGCGCCGTATATCGACCGTTCAACAGATCAAGATGTATCAACGGCTAATTTTCCGAAACTCGCCGCGCTTCGCAATGTTAAAGCATCGATAAAGGGAACAACGGACTTTACCGTAACCGTAACCGGCTCAAATGTCGTTTTCGCGAACGATGCTCCCGGTATCGCGGCTGTACAAAAAATAGTAGACGACGCAATCGTTTCAGGATGGTTGAATACCAATCAAACAATAGACGCTCCGGCGGATTACACAACCGCCGCGAGTCAGGTATACCTTAACATCAATGGGATCGATTACCCAATAACAAGCGGTACGATAGCAACGAGGACGGTTGTTGTTTCTGGTACTCCAGCGTCAGGGGCACAAACCGCTATCATGTATCCCTTCCGTGCATCAGGAGCTACCACGGTACGCTTTCGTAAACTAACCGGTTTTGTACCGATTGTCGATGGCGATGCGGACGGTGAAAACGTCAACGGTTTTCGTAAGATGGATAGGTTTTTGAGGCACAGGCATGGGCTATCAGGCGCTACATCATCACTACTTGGCGTTAATGGGCCGACGGCGGCAAATATACGAGCTGACAGTTCGGCTTACAATCAGGGAGTCACTATTTCTGATCCTACCGCTTCAACTCTTGGGGCAGTTCGCGATGGTAAAACTAACGACCCTCGTGGATTTGGCCAATACGTCTATACCTTTACCGGTAGTTATATTTAAGGAGGTTTAGTATGGCATATTGTGCAATTTACAAACTCAAGACTAAAGAAGTAGAGTTTATAGAACAATGGGATGATACCCACATCGAAGGAATCCAAACTGACTGGGCAGGAACCGTCAACGAGTTCTTTGCAGAACGGTGTCGACGTCTTTATATGGACTGTATGTCACGCGGATGGTCGGAATGGCAACTTTACAAGAGCGAGGATACGCCTTTTTCGTGGGATGAAGTTATAGAGAAAGCAGAAAAACAAACAGAAAAAGCTTGATATTTATTATAGCCTGTAGTATACTTATCTTGACCGGTAGACACCGGTTAAGGAGTGGAACTATGAAAAATATAGGTTTTTTGGTGTTTATTGCAATTATTTTAACCGCATGTTCTCAGTCTTATGGTAGGGATTGTGAAAGAATGGATAGTTCCTACTATCCGGCTGGCTGGGAGTTTGAAAAACCGGAAACAATTCTGGTGCTTGGGAACTCGATTTGCCAGATACCCGGCGAATGGGGAATGTCCGCATCATCTGCCGAAAAGGATTATGTTCATCTTTTGGCCGGGAAAATAGGATGTTCCTTTACCGCACGTAATTCTTGGGACATTGAGCAGGCTTATGAAACTTACGACTTTTCGGCACTTCCTGATGCTGATATGGTTATCATTCAACTTGGCGACAATATGGCAACCCATTACACCGGCTATTCGGAATATCTTGAAAAACTGATAGTACGGTATAATGGGAAAACGGTTGTCCTTATTTCGACAATACTTGACAATAATAAACTTGCGCCAGTTGATTCGGAAATACAGAAGGCCGCAAGAGTTTGCGGCGTCCCGTATATCGATATACGCGATATCATGCAGGACGAAACTAACATAGGGATACTTTATCATCCGAATGACAAAGGAATGGCGATTATTGCGGAAAACATTTATTCAGCATTAATACAGCACGAACGGAATTAACGATTTTAGCAGGTATCTATATATTTACGTAATGGATAGCTATAAATTGCGCGTTGACTTTTTAGAGTTACGCGCCTTTTTTGTACTTGTCAAGTACGTTTTTTAGGTGTACGATATCAAGGAAAGCGATAATAAAATCAGTACAGACAGGGGAAGACATGAACGACTATTCCGGGCCTAACAGACGGGGAACGTCATCTGATACAATTATGCTTTTGGGCGAAATACAGAAAATAGCCGTCATCGCCGCGCAAACGCAAACCAGCGTAGAATTATTGCGTGTTGACTTTTCAGAAGTTAAAAAAAATACCGCGTCATGCGAAGACCTCGACCGCGTTGAAAAGAACTTTACCGCTCATATCGACGAGCACAAAGAAACCAAAAACCAAGCAAGTGATACAAAGAAGTGGGCAATAGGCACGATTATAGCCGCTGGGATTGGCGCGTTATCGTTTCTCGGCTCGCTTGTACAAAACCCGTCATCTTTACCAAAGTGAGGATATAATGAAGCATCAAACCGATTCGCAACTAACGCACTATATCAATAAATACGGCTGTTTTTTCATGTGTATCTGCTATTGGATAAAATGGCAAATATCGAAGGTCGAGCCGTCTTATGACTTCCTGAATAAAACATGGGAAGACGCAATCGCGAAAGGGATTATATCCGGCGACATGAACAAAGATGGGGATTTAGACGATGGCAATGAAGCGCTTATCATCGATAAAAACAAACTGCTTGAGCTGGCAGGGATACCGCTTACCTGTCTTGGCTCATTTGGGCCTTACGATCCGATCCCTAGCAATATGCACGTAATTGGTGAGTTCTATAATGATAAAACAAAGTTTACGCATTTCGTAGCGCTCGACAATGAAAAGAAAGCGGCATACGATCCCATATTAAACTCGCGTACCTATCGTGAAGGGATCTTGCGTACCGTTCGTTTATTCGCATAAGCTCGACCGGCTAAAGGGCAAAGGATACAAACATGAATGCTATTGTTGAGAAAATAAAAGCGTTTCTCAAGTTTTTCCTCTCGCTTGTCACTGACAAGGAATGGGACGGCGACCCGGCTAAGTTTTTCGGCCTTGCGCTTATCGTCGCGGGCGTTGTAGGTTTCTTCTATGCCGTCCCTGACTTCCAATGGATTATCGGTTTCGGTTCTGCCATGATTGCTACCGGCAAATGGGCAGAGGAAAAAAAGCAGTAAACCGTGGATATCATCGCCGCGATATTAAAACGACCGATGATTGAAATTGCCGAAATAGTGGGGCTTGTCATTTTGATAATCTCCGCTATCGGCTTTTTCGTGTTCCTCATTATCAAGACGCTTCATATCAAGAAAATAGGCGTGACCGGTATCGAGTGCGAAACCGTGCCTAAAAAACCGATATTCAAGCGGAAAAGGAGTAAGTAATTGTGCGCGTCAAAACGGGTATTACTATTTTCATTGTCGCTATCTTTGCTATTCTCATTATCGGCCTTTTCGCAGGATGGAACTTTACTGCCATTGGAACCGCGCTCGCCGGAATTGGCGGGGCAATCTGGGCAGTCCTTAGAGGCAGATCAGTTTCCGATGCTTCCAGCGCAACCGACGCCGCAGATAACGCCGGGGATGACGCTCGAACAGAGGCAAGCGGAAACGCTGAAAGCATGGATACTTTGGTACAATCAGGTCAAGCTCTCGTGGACGCAAGCGAAGACCTCATACGAGAAGCTGGACGCGTCGAGGGTTTTGCAAATAAATAGCCGCGACGTTGAAATCGAGGCGATGAGAGGGCAACTGACTATATCCCGCGTTAAAGAATACGTGTATGGCGCTGTAGGTTTTGCGGCGGGATATGGCGCGGGTAGGTTTACGAAATAGATTTATCTTTGAACGGGCAATCATGCGCAATTTCCGTTATGTCGTATGATTGGCCCTGTAATTTGCACGACGTGCAGTCATACGGTTGTTTATATTCATCATCGGAAAATTGCCATTCTATGGAATGCTCGCAGTTTTGTTTTGAGCACCAATCATTATAAAGCATGATTACCCTATCTCGGCTTTCACGTCATCAATGGCGCGGCAAGCCTTTTCATAAAATAGCTCATCGTCAAGGTCAAGCATAATCTTGAAGACCGGCTCTTCCGTATCGATTGCGTCAACCTTATGCGGGTACAGTTTCACGATCAAAACAGAGCCAAGGCAAACCAGTTTCGATATGTCAAGGCTTTTCCCTTTCGCGTCTGCACGGGCAATCAAAACGCCTAACTGCGATAGTATCGCGGATACCTCAGATTCTTTCACCTTGTCACTCCTTAGGTAATTCTTTTGACGGTGCTTTCGATGATCGTCCGATTAGGCACGATGACTTCTTGCAGTTTTTCGGATAGTACCAGAGCGAACATTTCGGTGTACATTCCTTAGGGATATCCGATGTTGAAATATAATGCTGGACGATTGGCGGGTTGCCTAACTTCGATGCCATTGTGTTACCTCTTGCCTGTTATTCTAGCATGATTGTACCAAAAGTGGAACATAGCGATATGCAAATCGCCGGTGCCAGTGTCAAACCATGCGCCGTCTACCGTGTAAAGCCAAGTGCCGTTTTCGCGCTTCATCGGACAACCTCCAGATGCGGCGCGGCCTTTCGTGCGTCATAGGCACCATAGGCGACCTCGACGAAACGAACGGCATAGGGTTTCCCGGCTTCAATACGTTTGGCTTGCGCGAGGATACTTGCTTCTATTGCGTTGTAAGCGGTGATAGAAAGCTCGCTGTAATCATCGAAAACTACCTTGTACGTGTTCCTTGTCATGGCGTTACTCCTTTGCCCGGATGCGCTCCGGGCTTGCGGTTGTCAATCGAAATAAGCCCAATGAGCACAAGTAATAGCATCGGGGGTTGAATTGCTAATCTCTTTATAATTACTCATCGCCTTGCATTCAACACCAGACCATAGACAAGTCGAACAGCATTGAGGGCGCGGGAAGGTTTCATAATCCCTGTTTACGACAAAACCGCCGACAGGTATCTGCCATTCGTTTGCAGTAAATGCCTTTACCATATCTTCCAAGGTGTTATAAATCCCGATCTCATAATCTTTGTTCAAAGACCTTACCATTCTGTCCATCCTTTAGGGCTTTTCTCGCGCCCTGATATAGTAACTATACTACGCGGTAGTATTCCCGTCAACCCCTAAAAGCGAAAATAATGCAGAAAAAGTTACTTTTTTTAGTTGACACGCAGTATAAGCCGTGCTACCTTAGAGCCATGGAACGAAACAAAACAACCGTCAAGATAGACGGAAAACGAACGATAACGATGAAACTACCTATTGATTTTGTCGATAGAATGATAGCCGAGGGCGTAACAGATCTTGACGTGAATATCGACGATGAAAAAGGTATACTTGTTATCAGACCGAAAGAGTAGGGGAAACCCTGTAGGAGTGATGGTATGGGAAAGTTTAATGTAGGAGATACGGTAATGGTTAAACATGACCTGAGCGTAGGAGTTAAATCTGACGGCGTATCTATTATAGAAAGCATGAGACGATATTTTGGCAAGACAGCTAAAATAACCAGTGCTCCGCCAAATGACCATTACAACCTTGATATTTCAGGTAGTTATATCTCATGGGTAGAAGCATGGCTTGAACCGGTATCATGCGGATTGTACGATCCTTTCAAGCACGGTCAAAAACTGGTTGTAACGAATACGTCTGGTAATCTCTATTGTATAGGCGATATTGTCGAATACGGTTTATTTGACGGCGTATATAATTGCAAGAGGCTTTCCGATGGAACGCCGCAACGCCTTCGACCGGAACAGCTCAGGGCGTTTGAAGATGATCGCGCACAGAGCCCTAGGCATCTATGCCCTACCATGTTTACTTTTTCTGTTACACTACCGTCTTGCGATTCATTACCCCGTCCCGGTATCCGCAAAGAGATACGCGACCGGTTATTGCATCTGTAAAACTCGCTTCGTATGAAGCGTGAGTATATTTCAAGGAGTGTTTTTATGAAGGTTATTGAAAAGCTGTACAAGGCTACTCTTGAGGCAAAACGTGCGGTTGAACTTCCGTTCATCATGAAGCAGACCGAGCGCCTTCTCGATGACAAGGTACGCGCATTTGACGCCGCAACCGAAGATGCCGAGCTTGAGCTGACCCAGCTTCGTACCGCGTTCGTCGAAGCTGACAAGGCAGACAAGGGCGAGATTTTCAACAAGATCGTCTCGAAGAAAATCGAGATCGAGGAAGCCGGGAAGATCGCTGAAATCGCGAAGGCTGAAAAGGCCGCACTTTGGGCCGAGACTGACGAGTAATTTCCCTTGATGGCACCGGGTCGAATAAACGCGGCCCGGATTTTTCGGGCGCGTGGCAGACGATATGCAACGCACGGCAAATGCTTTTAGCGGGTTCGATTCCCGCCGCGTCCATAGTCTCGTATGAGACGAAAGCAAACAGGGAGCCGTTATCCCGGTGAAAAGAAAGCAAACGGTATAACTATTATTTATTAACTTTAGTAGTGGCACTCTGGCACCGTTGGTGAATGAGTGTAAGCCAGCCGTCAAGGGGCTAACTTCGACCACAAGCGAAGCGAAATAGCGAGACGGTAAACGCCTTCTTAGCTCAGTAGGCCAGAGCACGTGATTTGTAATCTCGGGGTCATAGGTTCGATTCCTATAGAGGGCTAGCGAAACGGACTACAGGCAAGACCGCAAATCTTGTGACCGTTTTGACCGACAAGACGTAAGTGCTTTACCGATTAGGGTTGCTCCGAACAGTGTAAAGCATGAGCGGGGCGGTTCGGTTTCTCTGTCAACGCGTTGCCCGGCGATACGGTTTTATTTACGGGATTTGCCAAGTGGTAATGCGGCAGTCCGCAAAACTGCTATGCATCGGTTCAATTCCGATATCCCGGTTGAAATCCGCTTGACGTGATCCTCCATCGATTACGTCAGGGGTTTAGTCGCTGGCAGTCCAGAGACGGGTAACATAGCCCGTCATTCGGGAGCATCACCCGACGATTGTATACTTTCGCGGTTCGACTAGTGGTAGGTCAACGGCCTTTGGTGCCGTTCGGGGAAGTTCGAGTCTTTCACCGCGAGATAAAGGGAGTAAGCAAGATGATGCTATTTTCTGATATCGTGTTCTGGTTCGCTTGCGTGTTCATCGGTTCTATCACGATTGTTTATATCGTACTGTTTATCTTCAATGTTTTCACACCATGGTATAACAGGCGGTTTAGAAAGTGATTACATTTTTTGCTCATGGTGAACCGAAAGCACAACCGCGCCCTCGCGCATTTTCGCGTAACGGTAAAGCTCATGTTTACGACGCTAAAACCGCTGAAGGATGGAAGGGACAAATAGCGATAGCCGCTATGAATTGCAGACCGGCGAAACCACTTGAAGGTCCTATATCTCTTGATATTCTGTTTTACTTCCCGCGCCCGAAACGACTTGAAACGAAAAAGGGCTTGTCAGTTGTTTACCATACTGATAAACCTGATGCCGATAATTGTGCGAAGGCGGTTATGGATTGTCTCACGCAGTTGGGGTTTTGGAAAGATGACGCGCAAGTAGTAACCCTTCGTGTAGAAAAATGCTATGCGCCGAAAGATACGGCGGCGGGCGCAAAAATAACAATCGAGGATTTTGATTATGTCACAATATAAAAAAGGTAACACACTCAAGCGGTTTTATAATTCTCTGCATAATGATTTATTTATCGGGACATTATCGCTTATCATTTTGTCATCGGTTGACCTTATCGGCTTGAACGCTTTCTTTTTGTCCATCGCCGTTGATTGGCTAACCCGTGCGCAGTTTTTCGCGCTTTCCATCGTAGCCGTGTTTTTCAAAGTTATAGCCAGAACGAAACGCCAAAACATAGCGTGGTTTTTCTGGATGATTATAACTTTTTTCGGCGGTTTCATGTTTATCATCAATACCGTTGTCATTCAAGGTGATGACACGAAACCGGAATACGTGCTCATGGCAGAAAGCGATTATGCAACGGCGCAAAGCAACCTTACCGGGTTGATCGTCCAACAGTCAGATTATCGAACGAAAAACCAGCGCACACTTGCCGCGTCGATGGATGCCAGTATAGCCGATGCCCGCGCCGCCGTGACCGATGCGCGAAATGCCGCCACGGTTGCCGAAACACAATGGAAAGCAGAACCGAAACACGCGATAAAGGCGCTTGATATATTCGCACGTATACCTTATATCGTATCGCGCCCGTCATGGGCATTGACCATTGCCGCGCTGTTTTTCGTAATCCTCTATGCGTCAATCGAGGCTTCTATATTCTCGATAGCGGGCGAGATCGGCAAGCCGAAAGAGATAAAACCGGTAACGGTAAAACGTGATATCGTCAATCTTGAGAACTTGATGGCATATACAGCGGCAGGAACAGAAAACTCCGTACCAGTGAAACGCGCCGCGCCGATTGTCAATCCGTTTACCCGCGAGGACATGGCCGTGATATCTGATATGATGGAGGCCGATAAGCCTGATCCTTTCGATACCTTCGATGACGTTACCGATGATGACTACCGCCGCGCCGCTGAATACTCCGATGGATCGGTACGCTTACCGGAAGAAGTTGCCGCGCTTTTGAGGATATCACGGAATGAAGCTGAACAGTACCACGCGAAACTCTACGCGGGGTATATATACCGCGATGAAAAATATGTCAAGATAAAGGGGTGAGCAAATGGGAAAAACGCTTGCATTTATAGCAATACTGATAATAGGGTTGTTCGCAGGATTTATTTTAGGCGCTTTTGTTTCGGTAGGAAGCGCTGACAAGATAATAAAAATATATGCCGCTCATAGCCGTTTGTATTATTGTGACGATCACGTCTATGAGATAAAGGAATTAACAAAATGACCTATTATGTCTGCGATAAGTCCGAAACGTGCAAGCATCGAAAAACGTGCGAACATACCAAAAAACATATCCACGAAAAGCTAGTCCGCAACTCGCTTATACTTTGCTCCGATGCACACGTCTGCTTAAAGGGTAAAGTTATCTGCAAATGCAAAAGGATAGAACGATGAACACTTTCGACCGTGAAAAGTATTACACCTATCTGCGAAACATGACCGATGCAGAACTTGACAAGGAAACCGAAACCGCTGTCAGGCAATCGAGCGCGAACGCCGATGAACGATACCACGACGCTTGCGCTATGGTTGCCATGATACACGTCGAATGGCGTAATCGAGGGCAAGAAAAGCGATTCCTTGACGGGTATAACAAAAGCCTCGAAGATTACAACCTAGAGCACGAAATGCGTTGACACGTATAATACTACGTGTTAGACTACATACGGCTATTAGAGATGCGCTACGCAAGAGTGATGGATTGCGCGGCTCATTTTACGGAATGCGCTGTCTAGCCTTCCTGGTGTTCACCATCACGAGCATCCGGGAGGCTTTTTATTTAAGGAGTGGTAAATATGGAAGTGAAACAATTAGCGTATGATGATTTTCTAAAATCTAAAATCGCTATCGCGCCAGATTCTGGATTTGAGGTAACGGATGATATGTTGACGCCGGGACTAAAACCGCACGTCCGCGATTCTGTAAAGTGGATGGTCAAGGGCGGTAATCGCGCCTTGTTTTCTTCTTTCGGATTGCACAAAACAGTAACCCAGCTTGAGGCTTGCCGGTTGATCGTAAAAGAGAAAGGCGGCAAGGCGCTTATCGTTTGCCCGTTAAACGTAGTCGATGAGTTCAAGGGGGATGCCGCGAAGTATTTCGTTAACCTCGAAATTGCATATGTCCGCAACATGGTCGATATCAATGCGGCAAGTTGCTCTATTCTCATTACCAATTATGAGCGTGTCCGCGATGGAGACATTGACCCGAACATCTTTATGGTAACAACGCTTGATGAAGCAAGTTGCTTGCGATCATACGGCTCTAAAACATATCAAGAGTTTTTACCGCGTTTTGGGAAAGTCCCGTATAAGTTTGTCGCGACTGCAACGCCTTCGCCGAATAAGTTCAAAGAGCTTATTCACTATGCGGGATATCTTGGCATTATGGATACCGGTCAGGCACTTACCCGGTTTTTCCATCGCGATTCCACGCAAGCAAACAACTTGACCCTTTACCCGCATAAGGAAAAAGAGTTCTGGTTTTGGCTTTCGACATGGGCGCTTTTCATTACAAAGCCGTCCGATATCAGCATGGATTATTCCGATGACGGATACATTTTGCCCGACCTTGATATCAGGTTCCACAAGGTCGAAGTCGATCATGCAACGGCTGGCGCTGAAGATGACGGACAAGTAAAAATGTTTCGCGATTCCGCGCTTGGCTTGAAAGATGCGTCAAAAGAAAAACGCGATTCTATACCTACACGCATAAAGAAAATGCGCGATATTATCGACGACGCGCCGGATGACCATTTCATACTTTGGCATGACCTCGAAGCAGAACGCCATGCAATCAAAAAAGCTGTACCTGAAACGGGCGAGGTGTACGGCTCTCAAGACATCGAAGAAAACACGCGCTTGACACGCCTTTTCAAAACTGGTGAATTGAAGTACCTCGCGACAAAACCTGATATCTCAGGGCAGGGCGGCAACCTTCAAAAGTTCTGTCATCGTGCAGTCTTCGTAGGGATCGGCTATAAGTTCAATGACTTCATACAGGCGATCATGCGTATCCAGCGATATGGTCAAGAGTTCCCGGTTATCATCGATATTATTTATGCAGAATCAGAACAGGCGGTTCTCGACACGCTCTTGAAAAAATGGGATCAGCATAAATACCTCGTCAAGCAGATGACGGAGATAATCAAAAAGTATGGTCTTAACTCGACAAATATCGCGGACAAGCTCGCGAGAACTATGGGCGTGGATCGTATCGAAATCAAGGGAAAACTTTTTAAGGCTGTATTGAATGATAATGTTCTGGAAATAAAGAATGTTGAAAGTAATTCAATCGGCCTTATTCATACCAGTATTCCATTCTCGAACCATTACGAATACACGCCAACGTATAACGACTTTGGGCATAACCCCAATAATGCCGCATTCTTCGAGCAAATGGGATACCTCACGCCTGAACTTTTGCGCGTGTTGAAACCGGGCCGCGTGTGCGCTGTTCACGTTAAAGACAGGATACTTTTTGGCAATGCAACCGGTACGGGGATGCCGACGCTTGACCCGTTCCATTGCGAAACTATCGCGCATTATCTCAAGCATGGTTTTCAACTCATGGGGATCATAACGATATTGACCGATGTTGTACGCGAGAATAATCAAACGTATCGGCTTGGATGGACTGAGCAATGTAAGGACGGCTCAAAAATGGGCGTAGGATGCCCGGAATATATTCTGTTATTCCGTAAGCTACCGTCTGACACTTCGCGGGCCTATGCGGATGAGCCGGTTGAAAAAACGAAAGAGACGTACACGCGGGCGAGATGGCAGATAGATGCCGCTCCCATGTGGCGCTCAAGCGGCGATAGGCTTGTCGCGTTGAATGAAATCAGGGATACGCAAGTCGCTACATTACAGGCGGCATACCGCGATTTTTCGCGGGATAGCGTTTATGATTATCACGAACACGTCGCGCTATCTGAAGACCTCGACGAAGATGATAAGTTACCGGCGAGTTTCGCGGTAGTTGCGCCCGGATCATGGCGCAATGATATCTGGGACGATGTAAACCGCATGTATACGCTCAATTCAGAACAAGCACGAAAAGAGTTGACGATGCATATATGCCCGCTCCAGATTGATATCGTCGAAAGGATAATCAACCGGTTTTCCAATCCCGGCGATATCGTACTTGACCCGTTCGCAGGGCTTTTTACCGTCCCTAATATCGCGGTTAAAATGGGCCGCTATGGTTTAGGTTTTGAGCTTAATCATGAGTCTTTCAAAGATGGCGTTGCGTATCTCAAGGGCGTAGAGTCGCAAGTAGGCGCGCCGACTTTGTTTGAAGTTGAAGAGCTGGAGGGTTTAGTAAAATGAACCATGGCGTCAAGCAGTCACTATACCGTTTTCTCGATGAGCAACCAGAGCGCGTCATCACGGCATGGGAGCTGTTTGGCGTCATGTATTCGCGGACTAAGCGCAAGACGATGCCGGGTACTTTGCTCGCGTATAGCAGAGAATATGCCGACGCTTCCGGGGCTGAGTTTACCTGTATAGACCCGGTAGAGTCGCGGTATCGGTATGTACCCGGCTTCAAGATTGCATCGGCTCTATCCGGTAAAGAATAGGCTTGACGTACTGCACAAATAGCAGTATGCTACTATAAAGGAGTAACACAGATGACGTGCAAAGAGATCAAGAAAATACGCGCAAAGTTGAAACTCTCGCAGAGCGGTTTTGCCAAGGCGCTCGGCTTGAGTGTTCGTACCGTCCAGTCATGGGAGACTGACAAGCTCGCACACAGGACGCCTAGCGAGGAAAGCGAAGTGAAGATTAAAGCACTCGCGGCGAAAGGTAGGCAGTAAATGGATAACGAGGTTTCGATCATTCAGGAAGAGCGGTCAATCAAGGACGTGGAAAAACAGGTTGTCAAGATTCAAGAGCTTATGAGATCGGTTATGCGCGACGGCGAGCATTTCGGGAAAGTCCCCGGATGCGGCGATAAACCAACGCTTTTGAAACCGGGCGCGGAAAAATTGTGCTTTACTTTCCGCGTTGTCCCTGAGTTCGACATAACGGAAAAAAACCTTGACAATCTGCACCGGGAATACCAGATCAAATGCCGACTGAAAACCCCTAACGGTCAGATAGTCGGCGAGGGTATCGGATCATGCTCGACGATGGAAACGAAATACCGCTATCGTAACGCGGCGAAAAAATGCCCGATGTGCGGTGCGGAAACAATCATCACCGGCAAAAAAGAATATGGCGGCGGTTTTCTTTGCTATGGTAAGAAAGGCGGATGCGGCGCGAAGTTCGGGGAAGATGACCCGGCTATCACAAAGCAACCCGTTGGCAAGGTCGAGAATCCCGATATCGCGGATACCTATAACACGGTATTGAAGATGGCCAAGAAACGCGCCCATGTTGACGCAACTATTACCACGTTCGCCGCCTCCGATATTTTCACGCAAGACGTTGAAGACTTCATACCGGATGACATACCGACCACGCCGACCTCAACGACGCCGCCCGCTGGTAACAAGATCGCGCCGAAACAAACCCCGCGCGCGCCGGTTGAACCTGAAAGCGACGGTTTTGTCGATGACATTCCCGGCGATAGTGAGCAAGCAGACCTTTCCGGCCTTGACGCCTCTTTCGGCCCGCCGCCTATCGCGGTACTCAATGAGCTTGCAAGAGACAAGACCCCGCGCGGTTTCGTTAAATACGCTCGCGTGAAACATGAGGCGGACTTATCCGAAAAAGGCAAGGCGTTACTTGACCGCTTGCTTTACGATAAGAATACCACTGATGCGCAATTTGACAAGGCGTATGACATAACGCAAACATACCTTGCAGATCGTGGTATTGCAATCTGACCTCCGCCGCCCGTGATATGCTCCGGGCGGTTTTATTTTGCTTGACAGTGTAGTATGTACATGGTAGTATGAACGAAAGGAGTGAACGGAATGAGTGAAACTAAGGAAATTGCGCTTATCGAGCGCGAGCCGGTAAACGGTAGGCTGGTAACGAACATTGACGAGCTTGAAGCGTTCGTTGCGGAAAGACTGGTTGAGTACACGCCCGAAAACTACAAGGGCGATGCGGACGCGGCAAAGAAAGACCGTGCCACGCTCAACACGTCAAAAAAACTCGTACAGGCAACCCGTATCGACATCGTGAAACGTGCGATGGAAAAGTACGGCATTACCGAACTTGAAACGAAGGGCAAGAAAGTCGAGAAGGATATCGACGTCGCCGCCCTCGCGCTTGACGCAATCGTAAAGGTTCGCGACGAAGCGGAAAGGGACGTAAAGCGCAAACAGATTGACGAGTTCTGGAAGTGCCAAAACTTCGACCTCGTGCCACTTGCCCGCGTGTTCGATGACAAATGGTTGAGCAAGGGGACGAAGAATAAAGACATCTTCGCCGAAATTGAAAAGAAGATCGAAACGATTTACAGCGATATCAAAACCCTCGACACGCTTGAAGACGCCGACGTTTTGAAGCAGTTGTATCTCGACACGCTCGACATGGGCATGGCTATTCGCAAGGGCGCGGAATTGAAAGCGTATCGCGAAAAGCTCGCCGCCGAAGCGAAGGAACGCGCTGACCGGGAAGCCCGCAAGGCAATTCAAGATCAACAGGCAGAGCTTGACCATGAGGAAATCGACGCGCAGAATAACGCGCCGCTTGCCGGTCTTGCCGCCGCCGCTATGGGCGAAGAGCCAGACATTGACCCTATCGAAGAGTATACCCTGCGCTTTAAGGATCGCCGGTCTGTACTTTTCGCATTGCGCCAATACATGAACACTCACGGGATTAAGTACACGAAACTATGAGCCAGCTTGAAAAGGTCGGCAAATACAAGGGACGCGGGGCGCATGGTAAGCCTACTGACTTTGAGATAGTCGAGGAACCGGCCCCCGCGTTATGCCGAGAGAATGCGCCTGACCTGTACGCCGATTGCGTGACACTGGAATACACGTCAACCGCTGTCACGCATGACGGTGTACGAACGGTAAACAAGTTTCGTGTTACCATGCCGCGCTTCCTTGCGGAATACGATATTAAGACGGGACATGGCAGGGAAGTTAAAGCATAGCGGAAAGGTATGCATATTAGGCGGAACAATCTAATAGATGTTGGATGGACGCTTTAGCCACATATCGCTCCGCTGGATATGTGGACACGCGCCAAATTGCCGTTGGAGGATTTTATGTCGCATGATTATGAAGATAATTGCAATGAAGAGAAGGTTGGCTATTATGAAAGTATTTGCCGCATGATTGGTTGTTCTGGTTTGAATGATAAATGCCCCGGCAACAAAGACTGTAGCATAATCATGAAAATCACTCACCGCACCAACGGCAATATCCAACAAGTAATTCAACCTGACAATGCCCAGTAGGTCATTGCAGGTTAATATAATGTTCGACGGATTGACGCGCCGCATAACTGCGTCATGCGGACGGTCAACTAAACCGCCCGAAAGGAGTAAGCGTGAAAAAAGATAAATATAAATTATGGTTCAGAATACGAAAATCGCTTGATAGGTTTATAGACAAGGGCTTAATAACTGATGATGAAGCAGAGTTTGCCAAATACGTGAGTGATATTTGTCATCAAAGGGATTATTCTGTTTATTTTATGGCGGGATATATTCGAGGGCTTCGGGCGGCGTCGAACAACAAGTTCGAGCCGACTCGCGAATAGCTCGCGGCTCAACTTAATGTTAGGACGACGGACAGCCGCATATCGGCTGCGCCAATACGCGGACAATCCGCGAAAGGAAGGAATATGAAAACACCGTGGACTAAAGGGCCGTGGAAGATTCGTGAAAGTTCGCACGGTCTAGCGCCGTTTGTTGAGGCAGATAAAGCGCCGGGAATGGCGTACTCGCTCGACGTATGCGGAGACGATTATACAGGATACGGCGACGACGAACAGCGCGAAATAAACATGCGCTTGATTGCTCTTGCGCCGGAAATGGCTCAGGTTATTATTGATCGCGAATACGGCGGAAAGGAAAATGGATTCCGTGAAGTCGCAGGAAAGATCAAAGCGTTGTGTGACAAATACAAGAGTTCCTAACAACTGCTTCAACTCGACTCGCGGTAGCTCGCGAGTTAAGCAAATGTTATACGGACGGCAAAAGGCATAAGCCAAATGCGCTTATGTCTACAAGCCGCAAAGGAGAAAAGAATTGGAAGCGATCATTCAAGAGAAACTCGAACGTGTTTTTGATATATTTGATGGTTCTTTTATTCACAACGACGAAGAACTTATACTCCATAAAAAATGGAATGTGTATTTTCGTTTGCCGGACATAAAGTCAGAATATGAGTTTGATTACAAACTATTGTCTTATCTGTCCTTTTACACGGCAAGCAATCATTTCAAAAAATCATCGGCTCAATACAAATGGGCAACGGATAGAATTTCCAGATGGTTCCGCAAAGATTTTTCACATGAAGCTTTTCAGCTCATATACCAAAAACTCGGGTGCGGAGCGAATAAGGAAACGGGCATAAACTTTATAAAAGCAGGACTCGACATGAGCCTGTTAAAAGAGAAAGACGTATAACAACTGCTTCAACTCGACTCGCGGGTACGCTCGCGAGTTAAGCAAATGTTAGGTCGATTCTCGCGGTAAAACAAGTTTTACCGACATCGAACGGGAGGAATGATGGTTACGATTATAAAATCGCCGTTTATCAATTCAGGCGGCGTAACGGTTAAAGAACTGAAAGAGATTCTTTCGCGCTTGCCGGATACCGACGAGAACGGAGAACTTTACGAGGTATGGATCGGGTCGGGCGAAGGAACGAGTAGCCCGGTAACATCTGTATGGGCTCTGAATAAAAAGCAAACAGGATGCGATGTTTTGCTTGAGCATACATAACAACTGCTTCAACCTGACATAAAGGAGTAAATCAATGTCACGATTAACAATACTCGCCGAGGTAGCGGTCGAGCGCCGGAAACAGCATAAGCGATGGGGTGTACAGGATTTACCCATCGAAGACGTGCTATCGCTGGAAGGTGACAAGCTCGCGGCTGATAGTTATAAGCGCATAAACGACTTGCGCCTTTCTATCGGTATTCCCTGTTTTCGTGATATACTCATGGAAGAAGTCTATGAAGCCGTGAGTGAAACAACACCGGACAGACAGCGCGAGGAGCTTGTACAAGTTGCCGCCGTTGCCGTCCAGATGATCGAGCGTATCGACAGGAACAACCGAAAGCCGGGACTTTTCAAAAGGAAAAAGTAAATGAAGAAGTTAGCCCTTTTTGTCGCGTTCGGTCTTGTAATGTGCTCAATTCACGCGACGCCGAAAGACCCCGTAACGGATTCTGAGCGGCAAGCAATTTACAAGATCGGCGACAAGATGGGCGTACCCCGCTCGATTGTCAGACAGCTTGGCAATGAAGAATCGCAATGGTATGCCGATGCCGTGAGCCGTATGACGCCCGAGGGATACCATAGCCGGGGTGTATTCCAGATATACGATAAGCCGGGTAATCTCGACTGGCTCCTTTGGAAGTTCTGGAAAGGCGACCCGGCGACGTTCGATATATACGACCCGATAGACAACGCGACATTAGCCCTTGCGTATCTCGCGTGGTTACATGATCGATACGGCAACTGGTTTCAAGCGTTATGCTACTACAATCATGGGGACGTGAAAGGTTACAGTGAAGACACGCGGGCGTATGCCTTGCGTATAATCAATGCTAGATAAGGAGTGAAGAAGTGCGTATCTGTTTTTATTATATAGGTGGCCCCGGTTTTATATCAGGGCTTAGAAGAGGAATTAGTTAAGGAAGCAAAAGGAGTAATTATCATGGCAGACGTAAATCACGTTATTTTAATCGGGCGTTGTACAAGAGACGCGGCATTGACCTACACGCCGAGCGGCATGGCCGTCTGTAAGTTTTCTATCGCGGTAAACAAACGCCGCAAACAGGGCGAGCAATGGGTAGACGAGGCTAATTTTTTCGACATCGTTGCATGGGGAAAAACCGGCGAGTCTATCAATGAGTATCTTGTCAAGGGAAAACAGGTAGCCGTCGAGGGTGAACTGCATCAAAACCGATGGGAGCAAGACGGGCAAAACCGCTCGAAAGTCGAGATTAACGCCAATAACGTCCAGCTTTTAGGCGGCGGCGAAAATCGCGCAGAATCAACCGGAAACGGCGCGGGCGCAACTCCGTACCAGAAAAGGTCACAGGACGCAAGCGCGACCCCTTCACGATCGGCTCAGGGCGGTTCTGCATTGCCCGATGATGTACCGGAAGACTGGACGTTCTAATGAGCAAGCCAAAAATAGAGTACACCTGTAATTTGTGCGAACATTGTACGGGTATGAATCACGCCGCCATGTTAAAGCATCTCGAAGAAGTGCATCACGTCCCATCTGGTACGCAAGTAACTGAGCAGATGATGATACACGGCGACGGTTCAAGGATGTTCTTTTCAACCTACCATGTAACCGGCGCGGGCGTTGACCTGAAAAAATCAGTAACGTGCAAGCGCGAGAAAACAGACCCGATGTATCATTAAGGAGTGAACCGCATGAAACCATTGAAAGCACCTGAAAAGAAACCCATGACCCCCGCCGAGGTAGGCGCGGAATTGCCGAAAGTTCTCGAAGATAATGCCGAGTTTCTCGAAACCCTGCGCAAGATCGGATCGAAGAACTACAACGAAGAAACGGAGGCGAAGATAACCGCCGATATCCAGAGTCAGCTTGCGACCATCGCCGCGTATTACGTCATGTTTCACTTCATCGTCGATACCGGCAAGCAGGAAGAATACGCGAAGTATCGGGCCGAGGTGTACAAGAGCGTACCCGGCGTATTGAGCGAGGAAGAGGCCGCGATGCGAAAGGAGATAGGGAAGTGAACCTTCCCCACGATATCCGTTTTATCAATCATCCGTTTTTCTCTCATGCCCGCAAGCGATGGGAGACGCGCGACCAATTCACCCGCGTGTCTCTCGCCGCGACCCGGATACAAGCGATAATCGGGCGCGTGATGCTGGGGGAACGTACAAAGGCCGTCGAGGTCGAGCTAGTCGATGCCGTTGCCGAAATGGAAATATACCTTTCAGCGGTTGTCAATATGCTCGACGCGCAAAGTGAAGCCCGTTCTGCAATACAAGCGAAACTCGAAGCGTTAACCGGCGAGGTTTTGGAGACGAAAAAGGAGGCGAAAAAATGAAGTGCGCGGCTTGCGGATATGATGATGAATGTCACAATTCGTCATATACTCCATTTATTGAGGTGTCATTTTCAGAACGTGCTCCATTCTTTGCCGGTATTCCAAAAGATTGGCCGTTAGGTTCTACCGATGCACCAGCGGTTAAAAGAGGTACACCGATACGGACTTACGCTTGCCCTGAATGCGGGACTGTTAAAGTTGCGCTATGACCCCGCTTGAAAATTGCCGCCGCAAACGCAGATTCAAAACGAAAGCAGACGCGAAAGCCGTTCTACACGGAGGCACTCGCAGATATTTCGAGATATATGTTTGTGAATGTTGCGGCGGTTTTCATATCGGTCATCGCAAGTATTCGCCGCGAAGTCTGCAAAAAAAGTGGGGTAAAACCGATGACAGCAAAAGAAGCGATTAAAGCCCGTTGCGTTGACTGTAAAGAGTCTCCCCGGTCGGTCTGTAAAATCGATTCTTGCCCGCTTAAAGGCCTCACTGTGGCACAAAAAGGGGCACGCAGAGCAAAAGCCATACGGGAATACTGTAAATGGTGCCTATGCGGTAATTCGTTCACTATTTGCGTTTCGGTAAACTGCCCGATTTACGTCTATCGCAAGAAACTTGACAAGCCGGGGAAGCCGTGAGATAATGACGTATCGAGATTGTTGACTAATGCCTCTCACCATTAGCCAGCAATTTGTCACCCTTTGGCCGGATTCGCGTGTGAGAGCGCTTGTCCGGTCTTTTTTGTTTTATAAAGGAAACTCATGTTCGAAGAAGGAAAAATGAACGTTTTTAGGAAGACTATATTTTTCTTAAAATTGGGTGCTACCCCGGAAAATGTGGTGCCATTTTGTGACGGTAAAAAAACTACAATAGCTCTTTATTTTTCCTTAGATAAAAAAAAGGAAGAGATAATATTTAATTGCGGTGAAGTTTCAATCGATACTTTTGAATGTGTAAATAAAAATATTCATGATATTTATAGAGTATGCATAGACCAAAAAGGAACAGCCGGAGAAATATATCCATGCATATGTAAAAAATGTAAGAACCAGTTTTTTTCAAAAGATTACAAGGAAACAAAACATTCCGCTATGTGCAAATCTTGTAAACAAGAAGTGATAGAAAAATATATTTCTCTAGAAGACAACGTAAGCAATCGGCAATTTGTGTATTTGATGCAATGTAAAGAAACCGGTAGTTTGAAAATAGGCTATAGTACAAACCCAAGAAAAAGACAGAAACAATTACAAACCGGAAATAATTCTGAAATAGTTATACTTGCACTACTTAAAGGCGGCCAAGGGCTTGAATTGAAGTTACATAAATTGTTTTCAGAATACAGGGTTGGCGGAGAATGGTTTAGAAACGTTCCTGAAATAATTGAGTATTTTGAAAAAAATAGGCTGTATAGGGAGTAATAATAATGCCGAAAGTAGATATCTGGATGCCTATTTATATAGGCGATTATCTAGGAGACACAATAGAATTATCCGCTGAAGAACACGGCGCGTACCTTCTTTTGCTCATGCACTACTGGCTGAAAAAAGGCGAGATAGGATGCGATATAGAACGTTTGGCGCGTGTGTGTAAGGTTGATAAAGAAACCTGTAGCTTTATTCTGGAACATTATTTTACACTAGATGGAAAAACCTATCGGAATAAGAGAGCTGACATAGAAATGGGAAATGCAGAAAATAGGCGCGAAATAGCTTCAGAAAACGGGAAAAAGGGAGGTCGGCCAAAGGGTTCAATAAAGCCGGATTCTAAGACGCGCACAAAGGAATTAGAATGGAATGAAATGTTAAACTATTTTGGGAACAAATGTTTATGTTGTGGCGCTGTTTTTGAAGAAGGGACACGCCCCACCAAAGACCATATAAAACCTCGTTCAAAAGGCGGTTGCGATGAAATATATAATTTTCAACCACTTTGCAGAGAATGTAATACCAGCAAGTTCAATAAACATGAAACTGATTACAGGCTTGCATATTACAGTAAAATACCTCAAGAATTAAGAATAAAGTGGTTTGAAAAAAAACCCGATGGTTATTCAGAACACCCAAATAAGGGTGTCATAAAAAACCCACAAAAAAGCTCTTCATCTTCATCTTCATCTTCATCTCTATCGTCATCGTTACCTGAAGAGGAAGAGCCTCTCTCGCCGGAAAAAGATAATTCAAACAATTTCAATGCAGAACCAATTAAAGAACCTATCGCGAGGCGTTTCACTTACAACCCTAATGAACCGTCAATAACTTCGCGTATTGAAAATCATCGCAAGGCGTGGAACACGGCTAAACTTCCAGAATGTAGATATACCGTCATAACCTTCAAAGATTTTGAAATGGCTGATTGTACAAGAGCCTTGCAATTCTACACTGATGACGAAATAAGCGAAGCGATAGGGAACTACTCGAAGATCATAGGAAATCCCGATTATGATATTTTCCCGTACAAGAGTTTTACAAACTTCATGGGCAAGGGTGTAGAAAGATACGTGACAAGCGCGAAACCGTTCGATGCTTTCAAGAGGAAAGCGCGTGACTCGCCGGTATCGAAACCTGAAAAGGACTTTACGAAATATAACGCGCTTATGCGCAAGGAGTGACCATGCAGATTAAGAATATTGCCGATTTTATGACATCGGTTCAAAAGTATTACGGCGGTTTCCCAAATGAGTTTGTGGAAGAGCTGTATGCAGAGGAATTGTCATACGTGAAACCGTCTGACTATACCGCACTTTTCCAGTACATTATCGCGCACAATCCCGCGTCATGGAAACCGGATATCAAGGCGGTTAAGGACGCTATAAATATCCTCAAGCTCGATACCCTTCTTGACCCGTACAATGAGCGTAAATGCCCGGTATGCGGAATGATAAACACGTCAAGCGGGGTTTGCCCTACGTGCAAATATGCCGGGAAAGATGACGGTACACCCGAAGAATACCGCGCATGGTGGGAAAGCTGGAAAGCAGGAAAAGAGCCGCGTATAGACATGGGCGCTATTATGCGAAACCTTCAGCAGAAAACGCGCATACAGGAACCCCACGATGAACGCGGCAAATAAATACACCCGCGCGGTAACCGGACTCGACGGGGTAAAGACCACGATCGATATATACCGCGTACTGGTAGCGTTTGCGGTAAACGCCCCGGAAATACAACATGCGGCCAAGAAGATCCTTTGCGCCGGGATACGCGGGAAAGGGAATGAAGCGCAGGATATAAGCGAGGCTATTTTGAGCCTACAGAAATATCAGGAACGGATGACGCAGGAAACTGCACAAAAGGAGTGAATTATGACTTTGAAAAAGGGTGACGTTTTGTACTGTGAGGCAAAATGGCCGAAAAGGATTGAAAGGCTTGTCCTAAACCGCGAGACCGCAAAGCGCGTATATTTCGACAATCTTGATTTTGATAAAGAGCAACTGGGCGAGCCAATATATTCTCGCGGATCGCACGGATGGGATAGGGCGGCATATTACCTAGAAACCCCGAAATGGAAAGACAGGCACCATAGGTTTATTCTTGAGTACAAGTTTGGAAAGATAGAAGTGGAGAAACTTACAACAGAGCAACTTGCGAAAATAAACGCGATTGTGCGAAAGGAGTCAACAAATGGTAACTGATAAAGACATAAGCAGATTGATAGACATACTTCAAGTCTTATGTACAGGAGTCGATTATACATTAATCGGCCCAAACGCATCGATAGACAAAGAAAAAGCAACAAAACACATAAAGGAGTTTGCAGAATACGCAGCAGAACAGGCGAGAAAAGAGGCGGCGGGAAAGGCTGTCGCGTTCGTTAAAATGTTGAGCTCCGAGTCGCGCGATTTATGGGGCGTATGGGAAGACGAACACCTTCAGCTCGCGATTATGGGAGGTTGCGACGTTTGCCCGACAAGGCCAAAGTGCTACGGAACAGAAAGCACCCCGTTGCAAGACACTAAAGATGATCCGTGCAACGGAGTGAAAATGCATTTGGGATATTTTGAGAATATTGAAGATGCGAAAAATGCATATAATGAAGCGTCTAAAAAGTATCATGGTGAATATGGGAGGACAAGCTAATGCGCAAAATAAAGGATAACGGGAGAACGCTAAAGCTACAGAAAAGAAAGAAACACGAACATGGCTGTTATAGTTGCGAAAAACACGACATACACGAAATGGGTTGTATTGCCAGTCCGAATGCAATGTTCCACGGAAAGCGTATTCATCCGGATGGATGCGGGTACAATGTAGGTCGATGGCGTGAAACACTCCCCTCGAAACTCTCAAGGCTCATTAAAAGGATGGTAAGGAAATGACCATAGCTCGACCGCAAAAAGCATGGTACAATAAACCGAAAGGAGATAACCGTATAAATGGCAACTAAGAAAGCGAAACCTAAAGAGAAAATCATACTGTACACGCAAGAGCAAACAGACTTTGTGCGCTTCTACATAGAGCAACGCCTGAGAAACGCAGGGGAAGCATATATGCGAGCATACCCTAATTGTACAAGCGAATCAGGCGCTTATTCATCAGCGAGCACCCTTCTTAGAACTCCAAAGATACAAACGCTTTTGAAAGGCAAGCTCGAAGAGGCAATGGGTGAGCTGAAAGAGAACCTTGACTACAAACTTATCCGTATGTGGGTTACTCGCGCCAATTACGACGTAGCGGAAATCCTCGACGATGACGGCGCACTTGTCAGGCCAATGTCAGAATTGAAACGGCTTGGCTTGTCTATCTGCATTGACGGTATCGACCTCAAGATCGGCAAGGAAGGCGATGAGCACCCGGTATATAAACTCGCAGACCGCGACAAGGCGCAAGACCAACTGCAAAAGTATATAGGCCTAATCAAGCCGCTACCCACGGTCAACCTTAACTTGAACAAGGATAGCGAAGCGGCGATGACCCCTGAGCAAGAGGCGTTTTACCGTGAACAGCTCGCGGCTATGGGGTTAGGGGGAACGAAATGACGGCATTGTTTATAGTTTTGGGATACTTAGTCGGCAGTTATATATTTTCTGCCATTGCTTATCGGCTTGCCAACACTTACAGAGAGGCATATCGAAACGCAATTAGAGCGGCTTTCGTGTGGCCAGTTCTACTGATAGCCTTACCCTTAAAATGGGTATGGATCAAAATAGCCGGAGAATAAGTAAACTCCGCTTGACGGTTTAGTGATATGGTAGTATGCTACCTGTAAGGAGTGAACAAATGAAGCCATACAAGATTGATTTATCCGGGTTTACCGGGAAAGTACGGGAAGTGGTTATTACGGGCATACTCGCTCATGCTGGGAAGATAGGGTATAACGACAAAGGCACATATACCGATGCACTGCTAAACACGGATTGTCTGGTCATTTGGGAAGATGGCGATATAACATGGGGTGAACCGGCGGATAAAAAAAGATTCACACCAATCACCGCCGCCGACTTCCTCGCCCTCGAAACCGCGAAAGAGCCGGAGTTCAAGCCGTTCGACAAGGTGCTGGTGAGGGATGATGAGTCAGACAGCTGGAGGCTCGATTTCTTTTCACACAAAGGATCAGGCGTTTCGTATGTTTGCGTAGGCAGCGTTTGGGCTTTGTGCATCCCCTACGAAGGAAACGAGCGTCTTATCGGCACAACCGATAGCCCGGTAAAATGACCATAGCCAAGCGAGACGGTCGTTTATAGCGACTTTCTCGCGTTTTACATGAAAGTATACAAGGAGTGTGATTATGGACTTTGTAAGGTTTCTTTTTTCGTCATTCTGGACGTGGTTAGGTTTCGCGGTGTTCCTCTACATTCCGCTTGATTTTATCAGACAGATCATTGTACGCCTTATCAGGGCATCAACCGTAAAAAAAGCAGGATGGCCGCCCGCTCACCTTGACGCAGACGGGGACTTCAAGAAAGAAAGCAATCGCGAGGAATACAAAGCATGAGGGAAAATTGGCGCGTGTACCTTTTGCCTAGATCGTGGTAAACTCAAGGAATGCTAACTGAACGCGACCTCGCATTGATGGCAGGGCTGAAACGTGATTACCCCGTTTTGTACTATGCCCTGTACCATCATCGTACACACAAAGGCAAACCCCTCGACTTCAAGAATAACCTGTGGATGAAACAGGTTTACGCCGATGATAGCCGGTTCATGGTCTTCATTAAGTCAACGCAGAACGGTATCACGGAATACTTGACCTGTCGCGACCTCGTGAGAGCCAGCCGCAAGCGCAACGTGTTCCACGTATTGCCTAACGATCAGATCCTCCAGCGATACAAGCATGAGCGCGTAGACCGTACCATCGAGAATACCCTTGAGTACAAAAAGTTTATCATCGCCGGTTCAAATAACGTACATTTGTTACAATGCGCGAACGCGGGAACGATTGCCTATGTCGCGTCTGGTAGCGCAAGCCAGTTCACCGAGTTTGCCGCCGATGATATCGTTATCGATGAATCAGACCGGTGCGAACAAGAAAACTTGGCTATGGCACCAGAGCGGCTTTCGTTCTCAGATGACCCCGCGCAACTATGGGTAAGTAATCCTACGATAGTTGGCTACGGTATCGATGAAATGTTTTCTAACACCGATCAAATGCACTGGCATATCAAGTGCGGATGCGGCGCGGTTATCACCCCTGACTTTTTCAAGCACGTTATCCGGCAAGTCGATGACGGGCAATTCATGGTAATAGACCCTGACTGGCAACGTCCCGGCGACCCGGCGCACATGGTATGTGATAAATGCGGGCGCAAGTGGAGTAAGAACGAAGCGGGAGTATGGATACCACTTAACCCCGGCGCAATGCGGCGCGGCTATCGGTTGTCTAAGCTCTTCACGGCGCGAACGTCCATAGGCGAGCTTGTCCAGAACTATATTGACGCTGAGAAAGACGATACGAAGATGACGCGATTCTATAACGCTGACTTAGGCCTTGCGTTTACCGCTCCCGGTGCCAAGCTCACCGATGAGATGCTCGACGATGCCGTGACCGACTGGAAGCCCGGATACCGTCCCGATAATGGCGTATGCGTTGCCGGTATCGACGTAGGCGGTCACAATCACATGGTAATCGGGCATATTACCCCCGGCGTCCCCGGTGTGCAGATAATCGATATGCAAGCCGTGAGAACCCCGGAAGAGGTCATCGACCTTTTGCACAAATACAAGGTGCGTTGTTTCGTCATCGACGCCATGCCAGAAACGCGCATGAGTATACAGATAGCAGACCGGGCGGGCGGTTTCCGTTGTTTCTTCTCGAAAGGCAAAAAGGATACCGTCAACGGGAATATCATCACGACGGACAGAACGGCGGCGCTCGATAACGTCAAGGCCGGGATACTCTCAGGCGGCTTGCGCTTACCGGTCAACGCCCGGTCAGTACCCGACTTTTACGCGCACATGACCGCAAGTACGCGGGTATTCGATGAGAACGGTAACGGTGGGGAAGGGTCATACGATTGGCGAGAGGGAAGCAAGCCGGATCATTACTTTTTGGCAACTGCTTATTTAAGCATGGCCGCTAGAATACTGGTAATGGCACGGTAAAAACAAAAGGAGTGTGAAATGCAGATATATCTGGACGATACCGTTTTACGGTTAAAAGCAGTCATGGTTACCGATCCCGTCGAAAAGGGTTTATTCAAGGCAATGATAGGGTTAATGCACACAAACAAAGGCATAGGTTTGGCCGCGCCGCAAATAGGCTTATCCTTGCGCCTGTTCGTAACCGACGTAAAGGGCGATAAGCCGCGTATGTTCATAAACCCGACGATAACGGACTATTCGGACGATACGTGCAAGAAAAGCGAAGGGTGCCTATCAGTACCGGGTGTGTTCAAGGACGTCGAACGCCCTGCCAGAGTAAAGGTAACCGCGACCGATTTGAAGGGCCGTGAGTTTACGTTAGAATGCGGCGGTATGCTTGCCCGATGTATCCAGCATGAATACGACCATCTTGACGGTATTTTGTTTATAGAAAAGGCAAGATAATGCTTGACAAGGTAGTATATATAGTAGTACCATAATAGCAGGTGCAAGGCACTAAAGGAGTGAAATGATGGATGAGAGGAAAATCGTAAGGACAAACAGCGCGGGCGTGTTTTTCGGCAAGATCGAGAAACGCGACGGAAACACGGTAACGCTGTCAAATGCGCGCAGAATATGGCAGTGGCAGGGAGCCGCGAGCCTTTCGGAACTCGCGCAACACGGCACCGCATCCCCTGAATCATGCCGCTTTCCGTGTGCGGTCGATGAGGTCGAGCTTTTCGACGTGATCGAGATACTCGGCGTTACCGAAAAAGCCGCGAAGTCGATTGACGGGGTAAAAGAATGGAAGAAGCGGTAAAGCGCTTTTTGCTTGGCTATGGCGATGGCGGTGGCGGTGGCGGTGGCGGTGGCGGTGGCGGTGGCGGTGGCG
>Ga0066600_10000047_pt1 | contig 44259 bp, 14 predicted proteins | sample Lowcelwee11metaG_FD_59486 | JGI IMG/M metagenome (GOLD analysis project Ga0066600, IMG submission 59486) | Freshwater pond sediment microbial communities from the University of Edinburgh, under environmental carbon perturbations - Low... | ecosystem: Environmental > Aquatic > Freshwater > Pond... | reverse complement strand
GGCCGCCGCCTGCGCTGCGCCTATGTCTACGCGGCCGATGCCGCGCGTCCGCAGCCGCAGCACGACGCCATCGTCGGCTACGCGCGCTCGCTGCTGACGGTGAATCACCGCTTCGAACTGTTCACCCTGCAGGGCGACCTGGCGACGCCGGGCGCATGGTCCGACGCCATCGCGCGCGAGTTGTCGGTGGACGGCGGCGGGCGCGAGATCGCCTGGCGCGACGGCGTGCGCCTGCAGCGCGTGCTGCGCGACACCCCGCTGGCCGCGCTGCAGAGCGCGCGCAGCGAAGATCATCTGCCGTTGCGGCAGGCCGGCGTGTATCTCATTACCGGCGGCGCGGGCAAACTCGGGCTGCTGGTGGCGCGCGATCTCGCCGAACGCTGCGCTGCGCGACTGGTGCTGACCGGCCGCTCCGCGCATCCGACGCCCGCACAGCGCGAACAGATCGATGCGATCGTCGCGCTTGGCGTGGACGTGCGCTACCGCGCGGCCGACATCGCCGATCCCGACAGCGTCGCGGCCCTGGTGGCCTACACGCAGGCCGAGTTCGGCGCGCTGCACGGCATCGTCCACTGCGCGGGCGTGGCCGGCGATCAGCCGTTGTCCACCATCGACGATGCGGATTTCGACGCGATGCTGTCGCCGAAGCTGGAAGGCACGGTGCTGCTGGATCGCGCCACTGCCGGGCTGCCGCTGGATTTCGTGGTCGCGTTCTCGTCGGTGTCGGCGCTGATCGGCGACCTCGGCGCGGGTGCGTACGCGGTCGGCAACCGCTTCATGGACAGCTATGCGTCCTGGCGCGAGGACGAGCGCCGCGCCGGCCGCCGGTACGGCCGCACGCTGTCGATCAACTGGCCGCTCTGGGCCAGCGGCGGCATGGAGATCGCCGGCGGCGACGCGTCGGTGTTCGGGTTCTCCGGCATGCAGGCGCTGAGCGTGGCCGAGGGCCTGCAGACGCTCGACGCGCTGCGCCTGAGCGACCGCGCGCAGGTGTTCGTGACCGTCGGCGATCCCGAGCGCATCGCCCGTGCGCTGCGCCTGCCGGGGATGCGGCGCGAAGCACCCGCCCCGGCGCCCGCGCCGGAGCAGGCGGCCGTCGTCCCGACGCCGGCCATCCCATCGGCACCGCTGCGCGCGGTGCCGATGACCGTGGCCGCGTCCGGCCGCCCTGCGGCCGTATCGCGCGCGCCGCTGCGCGTCGTGCCGACGTCTGTCGCGGCACCCATCGCCGCGCCGGCCCGGCCGGCCGCCGGTGGCGATGCGCGCCTGACGCATGCCCAGGATCTGATCGCCACGCATCTGGCGAAGATCCTCAAGACCGTCCCGTCCAGCATCGATCCGCAGCGCACGTTCGAGCAGTCCGGCATGGAGTCGGTCTTGCTGCTGGAACTGCACGACGCGCTGCGAAAGAGTTTCGAGACGCTGCCCAAGACCGCGTTGTTCGAATACGACACACCGTCCGCGCTTGCGCAGTACCTGCTGCGCCATCACGCCGACGCGCTGGGCGCGGTGTTGCCGGCCGTGTCCGCCCCGCAGGCCGATGCGGCCCTGTCGCAGGTCGTGCGGCTCGCGACATTGTCGCTGGCCGCCCCGACGGTGCACTCGCCGATCGCGGACGCGACAACTCCCGCGACGGGTGCGCGGACGTTGCCGCCGGCGCGTGCGGGCCGCGTCGCCGCGCCCGCCGCCATCGAAGCGCCGCCCGCCGCCGGAATCGCGGTCGCGGTGATCGGGGTGGCCGGCGAATTTCCGCAGGCGCCGACCCTCGATGCCTTCTGGCGCAACATCCAGGCCGGGCACGATTGCGTGGTCGACATCCCGGACGCGCGCGACATCGGCGATGCCAGCGGCGTGATTGCCGGCGCGCGCGGCGACATCCGCGGCCGCGGCGGGTTCCTGCAGGACATCGAGCAGTTCGATCCGTCGCTGTTCCGCATGAGCCGCCGCGACGCCGAGAAGGCCGACCCGCAGCTGCGCGTGTTGCTGCGTACCGCGTGGCGCGCGATGGAAGACGCGGCCTATACGGCCGATGCGCTCGCCAACGACGCCGTCGGCGTGTTCATCGGTTCGATGAACGAGGACTTCACCTGGGTCATCTCCGAGCTGCAGGCGCGCACCGGCAACTATCTCGCGCCGGGGTCGGTCGCCAGCGAGCTCGCGAACCACATCTCCTATGTGCTGAATTTCCGCGGCCCCAGCCTCACCCTCGCCACCGCGTGTTCGTCCTCGCTCACCGCCGTGCATCTCGCGCGCCAGGCGATCCTGGCCGGCGAGTGCGATGTCGCCCTGGCCGGCGGCGTCAACCTCAGCCTGCATCCGAGCAAATACCAGATGTTGCAGGACATGAAGGTGCTCTCGCCCGACGGCGACGAACGCACGTTCGACGCCACCGCCAATGGACTGGTGCCCAGCGAGGGCGTGGGCATCGTGATGCTCAAGCGCCTGGACCGCGCGCTGGCCGACGGCGACCGCATCCACGGCGTGCTGCGCGCGTCCACCATCTCGCATGCCGGCACCGGCGCGGGCCAGTACATGCCCAACATCCGGGTGATGGAGGACACCGTCGCGCGCTGCGTGGCCGCGTCCGGCCTGCAGGCCGAGGACATCGGCTGCATCGAGAGCCACGGCACCGGCACCGAGCTGGGCGACCCCATCGAACTGAAGGCGCTCGCCAACGCGCTGCGGCGCACGACCGACGCCGAGGCGTTCTGCGCCATCGGCACGAAGGCCAACATCGGCCACATGGAGGCCGCTTCGGGCGTGGGTTCGCTGATCAAGGTCCTGCTGGGCATGCGCCACGGCCGGGTGTCGCCGTGCGCCAAGCTGCGCGAGGTCAACCGCAACTTCGATACCGCGCAGTCGCCGTTCGTATTCCCGACCGCCGCAGCCGACTGGCCGAGCAACCGTCGGGGCACGCGCGCCGCCGGCATCAACGCCTTCGGCATGGGCGGCTCCAACGCGTTCGTGGTGGTCGAATCGCATGCGCAGGCGGTGGCCGACGCGCACGCCGACGGCCCCGCGTTGCTGGTGCTGTCCGCGCGCAGCGCCGATGGCCTGCGCCGTTATCTCGCCGACGTGGTCGCGATGCTGCGCGACGATCCGGCGGCCGCGCCGTTCGCCGACATCGCCTATTCCAGCCAGGTCGGGCGCGTCGCGTTCGATCACCGCGTGGCGATCGTCGCCGACTCGCGCGAAGCCTTCCTGGCGCGCGCCGAGCGCTACCTCGTCTCCGGCGGTGCCGGCGGCGGCGTGTACGCCGGTCTCGCAGGCGGGCCCGAGGCCTTGCCCGAACTGCTGGCGGGCGAGGAGGGCCGCGGCTTCATCGACGCGCTGCTGCGCGCGGGCCAGCTCGACAAGCTCGCCGGGCTGTGGGTGCGCGGCTGCGCCATCGACTGGCGCACGCTGCACGCCGCCGCGCCGCGACGTCGCGCGGCGCTGCCGGGCATGCCGTTCGAGCAGTTGGACTGCAGCCACCACAACCTGGTGGACGACGCCCGTGCACCACGTGCGCGGGTGCGCCCGGCGCAGACAGCGGACGCCTCGCCGCGGATGGAGATCGTGAACGGGGACGGTGCGTCGTTGGGCTGGTTCGCGCTGGACCACGAGACGATGGACGTGCGCGCGATGTTCGGCGAGGGCGGCCCGGCGGCCGGCGAAGATGCCGAACGTTCGCGCGAGGTGTTCTGGCGCGAGACGCTGTCCAGCGGCCCCGGCACCGCGTTCCGCCTGGCGCCGGCGCTGCTGGGACCGCCGGGCGACTCACCGGCCGACGCGCCGGACGACACCGTCGTTCCCGGCGAATCGCCGGTCGAATCGCTGCACGAGGTGTCCGAGCAACTGGACGCCACGCTGGTGGCTGCGCTGCAGACCAGCACGCATCGCGAACAGGTGGACCTGCAGACGATCGTCGCCGCGGCGTGGGCGATCCTGGTCAACCGCTATACCAAGGCGCCCAGCGCGCAGTTCGGCGTGCTCGGCGCGTTCCGCACGGTGCGCGACCGTCACGCGGTGGACGCCGGCGGTCGGCCGAGCCTGGTGCCGGTGCGCGTGCGCACGGTCGGCCGGCAGAAGATCGCCGAATGGCTGGCCGGCCTGCAGCACGACCTCATCCGCAAGCACGTCTACGTCAGTCCGTCGCTGGAGACCATCGGCCGTTGGGTGGGCGAGGAGGATCTGTTCGACAGCGTCGTGGTGTTCGAAAGCTTCGATGCATCGATCGCCTCGGCGAGCGATCGCACGGTGCGCGAGACGCGCCAGCATCTGGCATCCGAGCTGCTGTCGGGGCAGACGCGCGCGCGGCTGGAACTGGTGGTGTCCGTGTATGCTGACGGCGTCGAATTGAGCCTGATCTACCGCTCCGACGCGCCGCATTACGAACAGGCGGGGATCCTGTTGGAACAACTCGTCGCGCTGCTGGAAGGCTTGGCGGCGCATCCCGATCGCAATCCGGCGGCGCTGAGCATGCGCACCCGGCGCGACGCGCGCGAAGGCTTCTGGAAGGCGTTGGAGAACGCCGCGCCATGACCGACGCCATGACAGAGATCAGGACAGAAATCGGAAGGCCGACAGGATGCGTCGCGACGCTGCAACCGGCGTTGTGTCCCATTCGTTCGCAGGAAGCGCCGGCGCACGCCGGCACATGGATTCGGGCAACGGACGCAGGGTTCTAGGAGCAAGGGAATGCAGGTATTCATGACAGGCGCCAACGGGTTCGTTGGGCTCAACGTCGTCTCGGCGCTGGTCGAAGCCGGGCACACGGTGACCGCGATGGTTCGGCCCAACGCGACCACGACGTGGCTGGAACCCTTCGGCGTGCGCATCGTGCGCGGCGGACTGGACGATCCGGCCGGGCTGGCCGAGGCGATGCGCGGGGCGCAGGCGGTGATCCATACCGCCGGCAACACCAGCTGCAACAAGCGCGACCTGCCGGCGCTGGAGGAAGTCAACGTGCGCGGCACCCGGCACGTGGTGGAGGCGGCGCTCGCCAACGGCGTGGACAGTCTGGTGTACACCAGCACCACCTCCACGATCGGTGCGAACCACGGCGCCGCCGCGCCATCCCGCGAGGACACGCCGCTGGACGGCTACCGCGCGCGCAGTCCGTACGCGATGACCAAGCGCCGCGCCGAGGACATCGTGCTGTCCGCGCACGCGCGCGGTCTGCGCAGCGTGATCCTCAATCCGGCGGAGGTCATCGGCGCCTACGATCACACCATGCAGTGGGGCCGCATGGTGCTGGCCGCGAACTACGACCAGGTGCCGTTCGTGCCGCCGGGCGGGGGCAGCTTCTGCAGCGCCGCCGACGTCGGTCGCGCGCACGTGTCGGCGATCACCGCCGGGCGCTCGGGCGAGCGCTACATCCTGGCCGGGCACGACGCGACCTACGCGACGTTCCTCGCCACCCTGTCGGAAGTGCTGGAAAAGCCGGTGAATCTGCCCACCGCTTCCTACCGGCGGCTGTACCTGAAGTCCGTGCTGCAGGAGCGGCTCGCGCCGCTGCCGCTGGGCAAGCCGCCGGTGGAGGCGTACCGGATGAAGGTCTTCAGCCACGCTTATTACTTCGATTCGTCGAAAGCGGCGCGCGAACTCGGCTACGCGTCCGCGCCGCTGGACCGGATGTTGCGCGATTGCGCGCAGTGGTACCGGCAGAACGGTTTCATGGGCGCCTGACCGCGCCGCTGCGGAAGTCGCGTCACTCCAACACAACAACGAGGAAGTTGAATACATGGATTCCAGGGCACTGATCGAACTCGAAAGACAGCCGTTCAAACAGCGGCTGGCGCACCAGTACGCCGTCTATCTGAAGGAGCTGGAGCAGGGCTACATGGCCGGCCGCGAGGGCCACGGGCCGGTGGACCGGCGGATGAAATACAAGGAGCTCAACGGCGACAACTTCAATGAAGTGCTGGTGTTCGGTTCCAACAGTTACCTGGGCATGTCCAACGATCCCTATGTCAAGCGCAAGGTGATCGAGGCGGTCGAGCTGTACGGCATCGGCACCGGCGGCTCGCCGGCGTTTTCCGGCTACACCAAGCAGCACAAGGATCTGGAGCAGCGCCTCGCCGCGCTGGCGGGCCACGAGGACGCGGTGCTGCTGCCCGGTGGCTACATGGCGAACCTGTGCTGGGTCAACGGCCTGATGAACCGCAACGACATCATCGTGTACGACAAGAACAGCCACGCCAGCGTGATCAACGCCATCAAGATGACCGGCGTGCCGTTCTACACCTTCGATCCGGACAACCTCGACGCCTTCGAGGAACTGCTGGAGCGCATCAAATCGCGCGCCAAGCCCGGCGTGCAGGTGTTCTCCACCGTGGAGGGCGTGCGCTCGGTCGACGGCACGATCATCGATCTGCCGCGCTACCTGCAGGTCTGCAAGCGCCACGACGTCATCACGATCCTGGACGACGCGCACGCGCTGGGCACGGTCGGCAGGACCGGCCGCGGCACGCTGGAGCACTTCGACGTGATCGGCCAGGCCGACCTGCGCATGTCCACCTGCAGCAAGGCCATCGGCGCGCAGGGCGCGTTCGTGTCCGGCAGCAAGGAGCACATCTTCCTGCTGCGCAATTTCTCCTACCCGTACCTGTTCACGTCGGGCCTGGCGCAGCCGACGATCGCCGCGATCTCCGCCGCGCTGGACCTGATGGAACGCGAACCGGAGCGGGTGACGAAGCTGCACGAGAACGTGCGTTACATGCAGGACCAGCTGGAAGCGGTGGGGCTGAAGATCATCCGCGGCGAGTCGGGGATCATCCCGGTGTTCATCGGCGCCGACGGCATGGTCCGCAAGATCAACCGCGAACTCTACGCCCGCGGCCTGTTCGTCAACATCATGGAATACCCGATGGTGCCGCCGGGCCTGGAACGTCTGCGCCTGTCGGTGATGTCGACCCACACCCGGGAGGAGATCGACACCGCGGTGTCGATGATCGCGCAGGCCGCCCGCGAATTCGGCTGCCTGTAGGCCGCCGCACGCACGCCTTCACGCCTGTCGCCGCGCGCCGTGCGGCGACGGACACATTGACCCGATACATTGGAGAAGACGCCACATGGAAAGCAAGACGCATACGCTGAAGTCCGTACTCGACGCGATCAACGAGATCAAGAAAACCGGCTTCGATCCCGAATCGGTCGACCTGGATTTCTACCTCGGCGGCGACCTGGGCGTCGATTCGCGCGAGATGTTGGAGATCTGGTACGAGCTGGAGCAACGCCTGGACATGCGCGTGCAGGACGAGGAAAAGCGCGACCTCTACACCCTGGGCGACGTGGTCGCGCTGGTGGAAGCCAAGAAGGCCAAGCAGGCGGCCGTCGGCGCCTGAAGCCCTGCACCGGCGCGGCGCATGAAGGAATCACGACAGGACATGGAAGCGAGACGATGACGACGGTATGGGCCTTTCCCGGCCAGGGATCCCAGCGCAAGGGCATGGGCGCGGCGCTGTTCGAGCGGCATGCGCCGCTCGTGCGGCGCGCGGACGAGGTGCTGGGGTATTCCCTGCGCACGCTGTGCGTGGAGGATCCCGACGGCGTGCTGGGACAGACGCGTTACACCCAGCCGGCGCTGTTCGCGGTGTCCGCGCTGACCTTCCTGGACAAGCGCGACGCCGCGGGCGCACCGGACGTGTACGCCGGGCACAGCCTGGGCGAGTTCAACGCGCTGTTCGCCGCGGGCGCTTTCGACTTCGAGACCGGCATCGCGCTGGTGGACAAGCGCGGCAAGCTGATGTCCGAGGCCCCGCGCGGCGCGATGGCGGCGGTGATCGGGCTGAGCGAGGACACCGTGCGCGAGCTGTTGGCCGCGTCGCCGTTCGCCGACATCGATCTGGCCAATATCAATTCGCCCACCCAGATGGTGATCTCGGGCGATTACGACCAGATCGGCGCGTGCGAGCCGATGTTCACCGCGGCCGGCGGACGCTTCGTGCGGCTCGACGTCAGCGCTGCCTTCCACTCGCGCGCGATGCGCGGGGTGGAGTCCGAATTCGCCGCGTTCCTGTCCGGCTTCGAGCTGCGTCCGCTGGCCGCCGAGGTGATCGCCAACTGCACTGCGCGCCCGTATCCGGTCACCGGCTACGCGGACCTGATCACCCGTCAGATCACCCATCCGGTGCGCTGGTACGAGTCGATGTCGCGGCTGCTGGCGCGCGGCGTGGACACCTTCGCCGAGGTCGGCCCCGGCGACGTGCTGTCGGGGCTGTTCGTGAAGATCCGCAAGGCGCCGATGGCGCTGCCGGCGGAGGACGCGGGCAGCGACGATGCAGGCGCCGTCGTGGCGACGCCGGCCGCGCAGGCGCGGCCGAAACTGGTGTTCATGTATTCCGGGCAGGGGTCGCAGTACTACGCGATGGGCAAGGAGCTGTACCGGACCCACGCGGTATTCCGCGCGGCGATGGACGAATGCGACGCCATGTACGGCCGGCTCACCGGGCGCAGCATGGTGGCGGAGCTCTACGACGACGCCAATCGCCATCGCGACCTCACCGACATCCTGCTGTCGCATCCGGCGCTCTTCAGCATCGGCTACGCGCTGACCCAGGTGCTGCTGGACGCCGGCATCCGCCCGGACGCGGTGCTCGGCTACAGCCTGGGCGAATACGTCGCGTCCACCGTGTCCGGCGCGATGCGCTGCGAGGACGCGCTGCGGCTGGTGGTGCACCAGGCCACGCTGGTGCGCGCGAACGCCAGCGGCGGCGGGATGCTGTCGGTGCTGGCGCCGGTCGCGCACCTGCACGCCAACCCGGCGCTGTACGACGGCTGCATCCTGGCCAGCGTCAACTTCGACGGCAACTTCGTGGTCAGCGCCGACGCCGGCACGCTGCGCGCGCTCAAGCGCGCGCTGGACGCGCAGTCCGTGGTGTCCTCGATCCTGCCGGTCGAGCACAGCTTCCACTCGCCGGCGATGGATGCGATCGAGGACGAGTTCCGGCGCTTCGCCGCGGACCTGGAGATGGGGCCGGCGACGCTGCCGGCGTATTCCGCGATGAGCGCCGGCCCGGTCGAGCGGTTCGATGCCGATCACTTCTGGAACGTGATCAGGCGACCGGTCGAATTCCACAAACTGGTCGGCGCGCTGCACGAGCGCGAGCCCTGTCGCTTCATCGACCTCAGCCCTACCGGGACGCTGTCGAGTTTCATCAAGTACGGATACGGCGGCCGCGTGGTGCATGCGGCTTCGATGAATCAGTTCGGCCGCGATGCGGCGACGGTCTCCAGGTTGCTGGCCGAACTGACCGCATAGCGAAACGCGCACACCGGCGCGGCGGACGGCCGCTGCCGTTGCGTACACATGGAGTTCGATGTCGATGGATCTGCTGCTGGATACACAACCCGCTCCGCTGAGCCCGTATGCGCTGGACCTGCCGTGTCCGCTGCGCGACGCGACCGTGGGCACGCAGGCCGAGCCGGGCCGTCGCACCATCGCGTGCGGCGCTTTGCCGGCGCAGGCGGACGCAGTGCGGCTGGTCGCGGCGTGGCACGCGGTGCTGCACGGCCTGCGCTACGACGCGGAGCCGGTGGTGACCTGTCTGCGCGGCGCCCGCGCCGGACATGCGTGGCCGGTGGTGACCGAGGCGGACGAGGGCACGACGCTGCACGACCTGCTGGTCGCGGTGCGTGCGCAGTGGGCCGACGCGTCGTCGTGGATCGAGGTCGGCGACGCGGGATATCCGGGCCTGCAGGACCAGTTGCGCTGCCATGCCGTGCAGTTGGACGGCGATGCCGGTGCGGCCGAGCCGGCGGATTTCGCGCTGGTGCGCGAGGGCGACCGCTGGCGCATCGATTGCGCGAGCGAACGCTACAGCGAGGACTACCAGCGTCTGGCCGTGGCGCTGTGGCGCCGCGCCGCGGAGGCGCTGCGCGACGCGCCGCAGACCACCGTCGCTGCGCTGTCGGCCGCCGCCGGCGGCGACGCGCGCCTGCGCCCGTGCCGCGTCGACGGGCCGTCGCGCCCCGTCGAAGGCGATCTCAACCGGCGGTTCGCCGCGTGCGTGGCCGCGCATCCGGACCGTATCGCGGTGATCGATGGCGACCGCCGCCTGAGCTTCGCCGAACTGGACGCGCTGTCCAGCCGCTGGGCCGCCGCGCTGCGCGCTGCAGGCGTCGCGCCGGGGACGTGCGTGGGCGTGTCCTTCGAACGCAACCACGGGATGGTCGCCGCGCAGTTGGCGGTGCTGAAGGCCGGCGCGGCGTTCGTGCCGATGGACGCGACCCAGCCGGCGAGCCGTCTGGAGACGATGGCCGGCGACACCACGATGCGCTTCGCGCTGGCCGAGCCGGCCTGCGTCGCGCCGCTGCGCGCCGCGCTGCCGGACCTGCAGGTGCTGGACACCGTGCAAGCAGATGTCGTGCAGATCGATGCCGGGGCCGCCGCCGCGCCGCACGCGGCTTCCGCAGACACGGCTTCCACAGACACGGCTTTCACAGGCACGGATGCCGGCATCGTTGCCGCCATCGACACCGACGCGCTCGCCTACGTCATCTTCACCTCCGGCTCGACCGGTCGCCCCAAGGGCGTGCAGGTCAGCCACGGCAACCTGCTCAACTTCATCGACCAGCTCGGCGAATGGTTCGGCGAGGACTGCATCATCTCGCAGTTCGCGCCGTTCACCTTCGACGCCTCGGTCGCCGAAATCCATTCCAGCCTGCTCAACGGCGGCGCCACGGTGCTGCTGCCGGGCGCGCTGATCGACGATCCCGATGCGCTGCAGGCCTATATCACCGCGACAGGCGTGACGTTCGCGGCGTTCCCGCCGCAGTACGCCAAGCATCTGTCGCCGGAGAAGCTGCCGACGCTGCGCACGCTGATGACCGCCGGCTCCGCGCCGGACCACGAGCTGATCCGGCGCTGGCATCCGCACGTGAAATACGTCAACGCCTACGGACCGACCGAAACCACGATCCTGTCCACCGCCTGGCACGCCGCGCGCGTGCCCGATCCGCGCGAACCCATCGCCATCGGCGGCCCGATCTTCAACACCGCGGTGCGCGTGGTGAACCGCTTCGGCCACGCGATGCCGCGCGGCGTGGTCGGCGAACTGCTGATCGGCGGCGCCGGCGTGACCCTGGGTTATCTGGACCGCGACGAGCTCAACGCCGACCGCTACCGCGCGGCCGATGGCCTGCGCTGGTACCGCAGCGGCGACCTGTGCGGTTTCAACGCGGCCGACGCGCTGGTGTTCGCCGGACGCATCGACAGTCAGATCAAGCTGCGCGGCCACCGCCTGGAGCCGGGCGAGGTGGAGGCCGCGTTGACCGACATCGACGGCATCGCGCACGCCGCGACCCTGGTGGCGGACGTGCAGTCCAGCAAGCAGCTCATCGCTTTCTGCGTCGGCACGCCGCGCCCCGAAGACGCGGTGCGCGAACGCCTGGGCAAGCTGCTGCCGGCCTGGGCGATGCCCAACCGGCTGGTGTGGGTGCCGGCGCTTCCGCTCACCGTCAACGGCAAGACCGACTACCGCCGCCTGCACGCGATGCTGGCGGAGCTGGACGCCGCCGAGGCGCACGAGGCGCCGGTGACGTTCGAGGACGCGCTGGAAGCGCAGGTCGCGGCGATCTGGGGCGATGTGCTGCAGCAGCCGCGGATCGGGCCGGACGACAATTTCATCCACCTCGGCGGCGATTCGCTGACCGCGCTGGTGGTGATGTCCGCGCTGAAGCGGCAGGGCTATCACGCCACCTCCACGCAGTTGCTGGCGCGGCCGAGGCTGGGCGATTTCGTGGCCGTGCTGCGCGGCCTGGAGCGTCGCGACGACCGCGACTACCGCAGCCATCAGGGCGAGGCCGCGCTGGGCCCGATCCAGGGCTGGTTCTTCGACCTCGACCTGGCGCGTCCGGGCGGGTTCTGCCAGACGCTGGTGTTCGATGCCGATGAGCGCCTGGACGCGGAGCGCCTGCATGCGGCCATCGCACGCCTGGTCGACCATCACGACCAGCTGCGCGCGCGTTTCGTGCGCACAGCGGGCGAGGGCGCCGCGGCCTGGACCCAGGTGCTGTCCGCGCCGGGTCTGGCGCTGCAGGCGATATGGGTCGAGGACGTCGCGCAGGACGGCAATGCGGTCGTGTGGGACGCGTTGACCGAAGACGCCCGCCATCGCATGAGCGAGGAGATCGCGCTGGACGCGGCGCCGCTGTTCCGGATCGCGCTGCTGCGCGGCCAGGACCGTACGCGGGTGGTCTGGGCGCTGCATCACCTGCTGGTGGACACCATCAGCCACGCCATCCTGCTGGAAGACCTGCACGCGCTGTACCGCGCGCCGGACGAGGCTGTCGAGGCCGTGCTGCCGGGCAAGAGCATCGCCTATGGCGCATGGGCCGGGAAACTGCGCACGCAGTTGGACGCCGGGCTGGAAATGCGCGTGGCGTCCTGGGGTCCCGTGCTGGACGCGCTGACCGCTGTGCCGGCGCTGCCGCTGCGCGAGGATGCCGCCGGCGCGATGCGGGTCGTCGAATGCGCGCTGCCCGCCGCGGAAACCGCCGCGCTGCTGGAGCGGGCGACCGCGTGCTACCGCCAGGGCGCAGAGGAACTGGTGCTGGCGGCGTCGGCGCTGGCCATCGGCCGCACGCTGGGCGTGGGCGCGCTGGCGATCGACATCGAATGGCACGGCCGCGACGAGGAATTCGCGGGGCAGCAGGGCATCGACCGCACGGTCGGCTGGTTCACCAGCGTGCATCCGCACGCCATCGCATTGCCGGCGGTCGACGGCGCCGGTGCGGGCGCGGGTGCGGGTGCGGAGCTCGGCGCGTGGCTGATGGCGCTGAAGGAATCCCGCGCCGCCGTGCCGGGCCGCGGTCGCGATTTCTACGCGCTGCGCTATCTGGCCGACACGCCGGCCGCGCGCGCGCTGTTCGAGGGCTACCGCGCGCCGCGGGTGCTGTTCAATTTCTCGGGCGTGGTGAAGTCCGGCCAGCAGCGCCCGCGGCAAGCGACCGGCGGCGCCGGCTGGCGCAGCGTGCCGATCGCCGCGATCGAACTGGGCGAGGGCAACGCCAGCCCGTACGCGCTGTCGGTGGAGGGCGCCATCGTCGACGGCGCGCTGCGCATCGCGCTGTATCACGATCCGGAAGCCTGGGGCGCCGCTGCCGGCCGTCTGCCGCAGGCGCTGCTGGATGCGCTGCGCGAGGTTGTGGCGCATTGCCTCGCCGCCGCGCCGCGCTGGACGCCGTCGGACTTTCCGCTGGCCGGGCTGGACCAGGCCCGGGTGGATGCGCTGCCGGCCGGCGTGCGCGACGCGCACGCGCCCACCGACATGCAGCAGACGATGGTCCGCCACAAGGACACGTATCAGGTGTTCATGGCCTATCGCTTGCCGGTGGCCTACGAAGCCGGCGCCTGGCGTCGCGCGGTCGCCGGCTGGATCCAGCGCCACGACTGCCTGCGCAGCTACGCGCACGCGTGGGAAGACGGCAGCGCCACGATGGTGGTGCTGGAAAGCATCGATCCGCCGCTGCGCACGCACCGGGTCGCTCCGGGCGCGCAGGCGGCCACAGTCGAGGCGCTGATCGCGGAAGGCCGCCGCGCGCCGGTGCGCATCGACCGCGCGCCGCTGTTCGGGCTGGACGTCATCGATGCGGGCAGCGACGACTTCCACATCGTGCTGGCGATCCATCACCTGATCCACGACGGCTGGTCCATCGATCTGCTGGTGAACGACCTCCTGGCCGGTTACGCGCATGCCCGCGGCGACGCCGCGCGGGGCCTGTCCGCGCCGTTGGCGACCGTCGCCGACCTTGTCGCCGAACAACTGCGCATCGGCCAGGACGCGGCGTGGGCCGACTACTGGGCGGGGCTGCCGTGGGCCTCGTCCGCGGCGGCGCTGCCGTATCGCGCGGGCGCCGTTGCCGGTACGCGCGACGTGCGCCTGCACCTGGGCACGATCGACCGCATGCTGGCCGAGCAGGTGCGCGAAGGCGCGCGCGCGGCGGGCGTCACCGTCAACAGCCTGTGGCTGACCGGCTACGCGTGCCTGTTGCGCTATCTGGGTGGGCAGAGTCAGGTCCGCTGCGGCGTGATCCAGAGCGGCCGGCTGGAAGCCGTGGCCGGCGTGGACACCATCACCGGCTGCTGCGTGAACACGCTGCCGCTGGTGCTGGAGATTCCGGCCGAACAGACCGCCGCCGGCATCGTCGCAGCCGTCAACGCGCAGTTGGATCGCATGCGCGACGGCGCGGCGTATCCGCTGTCGCGGATCCACGCCGCCACGAAGGGCCGGATCGACGGCGAGATGTTCGACACGCTGTTCAACATCGAGAGCCGCCGCTACGGCGCCGCGCGTCCCGATGCCCTGCGCGCCGAACTGGTCGGCGGCTACGAATCGACCAATTACGGCTTTCTTTTCAGCCTGATCGAACAGGACGCGGGCGATCCGTCCGACGCCGCCGATTACGCGCTGCGCATCGGCTACGACGCGGCGCTGTACGACGCCGATGCGGTCGCCGGCTGGATCGACATCTACGCGCACTGCATGCGCGCGCTGGTCGCCCATCCCGACGAAGCGTGGCAGGAACTGCCGCTGCTGCCGGAGGCGATGCGCCGCCGCGTGGTGGAAGAGTGGAACGCCACCGATCATCCGTATTCGCACGACCGCCGCCTGCACGATCTGCTGGTCGCGCAGGCCGCGCGCACGCCGGACGCGCTGGCGCTGGTCTGCGGTGCGGAGCGCCTGACCTACAGCGAACTGGATGCGCGCAGCAACCGCCTGGCGCGCCACCTGCAGGGACTGGGCGTGGGCCCGGACGCCATCGTCGGCGTGTGCATGGACCGCTCGGTCGAACTGGTGGTCGCGCTGCACGCCGTGCTGAAGGCCGGCGGCGCGTACGTGCCGCTGGACCCCGAAATCCCGGCGCAGCGGCTGGACTACATGATCGCGGACATCGGCGCGCGGGTGCTGCTGACCCGGTCGGCGCTGCTGCCGGCGCTGCAGGCAGGCTTGACCGCGCCGGTGCGCGTCGTGTGCGTGGACGGCGACTGGCCGGCCATCGCCGCGCACGCCGCGGATGCGGTGGACAGCGCCGCCGCCCCGCACAGCCTGGCGTACGTGATCTACACCTCCGGCTCCACCGGCGCCCCCAAGGCGGCGATGAACGAGCACGCCGCCGCGATCAACCGTATCGAGTGGATGCAGGCCGAGTACCGCCTGGGCGAGGGCGACCGCGTGCTGCAGAAGACGCCGTTTTCCTTCGACGTCTCGGTGTGGGAATTCTTCTGGCCGTTCCTGACCGGCGCCGCGCTGGTCATGGCCGAGCCCGGCGGCCATCGCGACCCGGCCTACCTCGGCCGCGCGATCCGCGAGCATGGCATCACGATGCTGCATTTCGTGCCGTCGATGCTGCAGATCTTCGTGGACGCCGGCGAGGCCGCGGCCTGCACCGGTCTGCGCAAGGTGTTCGTCAGCGGCGAGGCGATGCCGGCGGCGCTGTCGGCGCGTTTCCTCGCCGAATCGCGCGCCGAACTGCACAACCTCTACGGCCCGACCGAAGCCGCGATCGACGTCAGCAGCTACCGCATCGCCGATCCCGCGCTCACCAGCGTGCCGATCGGCAAGCCAATCTGGAACACCCGCCTGTACGTGCTGGACGAGCGCATGCGCCCGCTGCCGCCGGGCGTGGTCGGCGAGCTGTACATCGGCGGCTTGGCCGTGGGCCGCGGCTATTTCGGCCAGCCCGGACTGACCGCCGAGAAGTTCATGGACAACCCGTTCGTGGCCGGAGAGCGCCTGTACCGCACCGGCGACCTGGCGCGCTGGCGGCTGGACGGCGAGATCGAATACATGGGCCGCGTCGATCACCAGGTGAAGATCCGCGGTTTCCGCATCGAACCGGGCGAGATCGAGAACGCCATCGCGCGCCATGCCGACGTGCGCCAGACGCTGGTGTCGGTGCATGGCGACGCGCAGCGCAAACAGCTGGTCGCCTACGTGGTGCCGCGCGCCGGCCTGGGCGATGCCGCGACGCGGCAGGCGTTGATGGTCGAACTGACCGCGCAGCTGCGCACCACGCTGCCCGACTACATGGTGCCCGCCGCATTCGTGCTGCTGGCCGACATGCCGCTGAACGCCAACGGCAAGGCCGACCGCGCGCGGCTGCCCGAACCCGATGCCTCCGCCTACCTGCGGAACGAACACGTCGCGCCGGACGGCGAGACCGAGATCGCGCTGCATGCGGTCTGGGCCTCGGTGCTGGGCCACGACGATTTCGGCGTGACCGACACGTTCTACGCCGTCGGCGGCGACTCGATCATGGCGATTCAGGCGGTTGCCGCCGCCGCGCGCCAGGGACTGGCCCTGATCCAGCGCCAGTTGATCGAAGGCACGACCATCCGCGCGCTGGCCGCGTCGCTCGCCGCCGCGAACGCGCCGGCGACGCCGTCGGACAGCGCCGAGGCGGCCGCACCGGCCCAGCGCCGGGAAGCGATCGCCGGCATGCAGCGCCTGCTGCCGATCCAGATCGACTTCCTCGCGCAGAACCGCGAGGAGATCGATCGCTATGCGCAGTACGCGACCTTCGCGCTGCCGGACGGCACGTCGGTCGAGCAACTGCGGCACGCGCTGCATGCGCTGGTGCTTCGCCATGACGCGCTGCGCCTGCGCTTTCGTCCGACCGCGTCCGGCTGGGTCGCGCAGTACCGGCCCGAGGGGCTCGATCCCGGGGATCCGGCGTTCGCCGATGCCATCGTCGAGAGCGTCGACGACGACCGCAGCGCCGAAGCCTGGGCCGCCGGGGCGCTGGCCGCGCTCGACATCCGCCAGGGGCGCCTGCTGCGTTGGTGCGTGCGCCGCAGTGCCGAAGGCGACCGCCTGCTGTGGGTGATGCATCACCTCGTGGTCGACGGCGTGTCCTGGCGCGTGCTCGAAGGCGACCTGCGCACGGCGCTGGCCGCGCGCGGCGATGCGCCGCTTGCGTTCGGTCCGGCGTCGATGCCGCTGCAGGCATGGGCCGCGCAGGTGCACGATTTCGCGCTGGGCGCAGAAGCGCAGGCGGAACGCGATTATTGGCTGCACCAGCTGGCCGGCGATCCGCCGCGGCTGCTCGACCCCGACGCGTTGCGCGAGGCGATCCCGGAATCGCGCACGCGCGCGCTGGAGATCGCGTTCGATGCCGCGGCGACCGCGGCGCTGTCCCGGCACATCGGCGCTGGCATCAAGGTGCAGACCCTGCTGCTGGCGGCGCTGGCGCGCGCCCTGGGCCAGCGCCTCGACAGCGACCGCGTGCGGATCGATCTCGAAGGCCACGGCCGCAGCGACGACGCGGACCTGAGCGCGACCATCGGCTGGTTCACGGTGCTCTACCCGCAGCGGCTGGAAGGCGTGCGCGCAGCGCCGGACCAGGCGCTGCACGCCGTCCGGCAGGCGCTCGCCGCCGTGCCGCGCGGCGGCCTGGGCTACGGCGCCCTGCGCCACCTCGCCCTGGACGAAGCGATCGACGAGGCCTGCGACGCGCTCGGCGGGCGGCCATCCGACGTGCTGTTCAACTATCTCGGGCTTTTCCCCTCCGGCTTCGAAGGCGGCGCCGTCTACGGTCCGGCGCGTCCGCGCACGCATGCGCTGCGCGTGAACGCCGCGATCTTCGATGGCCGCCTGCAACTGCGTTTCGATTACGCCGACGGCCAACTCGACGACGACGGCGTGCGCGCGATCGCCGACGCCATGCGCGCGGCCATCGACCTGTTCACCGGCGCATCGCTGGCGCCGGTACCCGATCGCGAACCGGCGAAGGTCGCCGCGGTTTCGCCTGTCGGGCTGGACGCGGCCGCGCTGGAAGCGCTGCGCGCGCGCATGCCGGCGCTGGAGGATGCGTTCGCGTGCTCGCCGATGCAGCAGGGCCTGCTGATCTTCTCCGCCGCGGGCGCACAGAAGGACCTGTATCTCACCCAGATGACGCTGCGGCTCGGCCGCGTCGACGGCGCCCGTCTGCGTCGTGCCTGGGAAGCGCTGGTCGCGCGCCATGCCATGCTGCGCTCGGTGTTCGTCGACATCGGCGCCGACACGCTGGTGCAGGCGGTGCAGCGCGAAGTCGAGCTGCCGTGGACGGAACTCGACCTCGGCGGCATGGCCGCGGAAGCGGCCGAACGCGCCTTCGCCGCGCATGCCCGCGACGCGATGGACGCGGGCTTCGACCTGGCCTCGGAGCTGATGCGGCTGCTGCTGGTGCGGATGGGCGAGGACGACGCGCGCCTGGTCTGGACGCACCATCACGCGCTGCTCGATGGCTGGTCGGCGGCGCAGCTGATCGGCGAACTCTGCGCCGCGTACGACGCCGATGCACCGTCGTCGTCGTCGCCGCCGATGGCCTACCGCACCTTCGTCGAATGGTTGGCCGGCCGCGATCGCGCCGCCGCGGAAGCGTACTGGCGGGGGTATTTCTCGGGTCTTTCGGTCGCGTCTGCCGCGCAGCCGCCGTTGCGTCGGTGCGACCTCGCGGCCGATGCCTCGCCGCAGCGCTTCGAGCAGGCGAGCCATGTGATGGCGTTGCCGGCCGCGGACAGCGCACGTCTGCTCGCACTCGCCCGGCGCGAAGGTGTCGGCCTGGGCACCGTGGTGCTCAGCGCCTGGGGCCTGCTGCTGGGCAAGTACATCGCCGAAGACGACGCCCTGTTCGGTTATGCGACCAGCGGGCGTTCCGCGTCGTTGCCCGGCATCGAATCCACCGTCGGCCTGTTCATCAACACGCTTCCGATGTACGTGCATGCAGAGGCCGGCATCACGCTCTCGACACTGCTGCACCGGGTGCAGCGGCAGCAGCTCGATCACGACGAGCACGCCGCGATCGCACAGGCGGATATCCAGCGCTGGAGCGGCGCGCGCCCGGGCCAGGCGCTGTTCGACACGCTGGTGGTGGTGGAGAACTATCCGCGCGATCACGCGCGGCTGTCCGCTTCGAAGGGCGCGGGTCTGCATGTCCGCGACGTGACCGGCACCAGCCTGACCACGTTCGGCCTGAACCTGGTGGTGTATCCGGGCGAACGCATCACGTTCGAGCTCGCTTACCAGAAGACCCGCTTCGATGAGGCCGACGTCGCTGGGCTGCTGCGCCGGATGACGCTGCTGCTCGCGTCGTTCGCGGCCGGTGGCGGACAACCGCTGTCGCAGCTGTCGATCCTCGACGATGCCGAGCGCCGCCGCGCGTTGCACGACTGGAACGCCACGGCGCTTGCGTTGCCGGGCGATGCCAGCCTGCCCGAAGCATTCGAGCGCATCGCGCGCGAACGCGGCGAGGCGACCGCGCTGATCTGCGGCGAACGGATCTGGTCGTACGCCCGCCTCGCCAGCGAGGCCCGTGCGGTCGCACTAGCGCTGCGCGCCGACGGCGTGCGCGAGGGCGACACCGTCGCGCTGAGCATGGCCAAGGGGCCCGAACTGATCGCGGCGATGATCGCGATCATGGCGGCCGGCGGCGCCTACGTGCCGATCGGGGTGGATGGCCCGGCCGAGCGTCGTGCCTTCATCCTCGCCGACGCCGGCATCGTCCGCACGGTGACCGATGCGCACAGCCGCGACGCAGTGGGATGCGACGCGGTGCCCTGCCTGACGTACGACGAACTCCGCGCGCGCAGCGACGACGCGCCTGCGGCGGATGGGACGGCGCTCGCCGCGCTGCGTCCGCAGGATTGCGCGTACGTGATCTACACCTCCGGCACCACCGGGCAACCCAAGGGCGTGGCGATCCCGCATCGCGCGCTGCTGAACTTCTCCGCATGGTGCCGACAGCTGCGATTCGTCGGGCCCGGATCGCGGGTCACCCAGTTCGCGCCGTACACCTTCGACGCCTCGGCGGGCGAGATCTTCGGCGGCCTGCTGGCCGGCGCGGAACTGCACCTGCTGGAGGAGGCGCTGATCATGGATCCGGCCGCGCTGGCGGAGTACCTGTGCGCGCACGCGATCCAGTTCTCGGCCTTCCCGCCGCCGTACCTGCAGCAGATGGACCCGGCGCGCGTGCCGGACGACTTCACGCTGATGACCGCCGGCTCCGCGCCTTCGGCCGAACTGGTGCGCCAGTGGGGCGCGCGCTGCCGCTACATCAACGGCTACGGCCCGACCGAAACCACCATCCTGTCCACCGCGTGGATCTGCGAGCGCGGCGACGCGCACGCGGAAGCGCTGTCCATCGGCGTACCGATCGCCAACACCGCCGTGTACGTGGTTGACCGCGTCGGCCAGCTGTGCGCGCCGGGCCTGATCGGCGAAATCTGGATCGGCGGCGACGGCGTGGCCAACGGCTACCTCAATCGCCCCGAGCTCAACGCGGCGCAGTTCCTGCCCGAACCGTGGCGCGCCGGTGGTCGCCTGTACCGCACCGGCGACCTCGGCCGCTGGCGCGAGGACGGCCGGATCGAGTTCGTCGGCCGCCGCGATCGCCAGGTGAAGCTGCGCGGGTTCCGCATCGAGCTGGACGAGATCGAGGCCCGGCTGCAGGCACACCCGTGCGTGCAGCACGCCGCGGTCGCCGTGCGCGGCGCCGGGAACGACAAGCGCCTGCTGGCGTGGGTGACGCGCCGCGACGACGCGGACGCGACTCCGGATACGGGTACGAATACGGATACCGACGACGCGGACTTCATCGACGACGTGCGCGCCTTCCTGCGTGCGGGCCTGCCGGAGTACATGCTGCCGCAGGCGATGGCGGTGGTGGCGGCGATGCCGCTGACCGGTAACGGCAAGATCGACGACAAGGCGCTGCCCGAACCGGACGTCATGCCGGGTACCGCCGCAGCGTACGTCGCGCCGGCCACGCCGACCGCGCGGGCGATGGCGGCGATCTGGGCGCAGGTACTGGATGTGGACGCCGCACGGATCGGCGCCGACGCGCACTTCTTCGAACTGGGCGGGCACTCGCTGCTGGCGATGCGCGCCGTCGCGCTGCTGCGCGACCGGTTGGGCGTGGACATCGGCGTGGCCGACCTGCTGGCGCAGCCGGTGCTGTCGGCGCTGGCCGACGTGGCCGACCGCGCCGCGCACCATGCGCTGCCGCCGATCGTGGCGCTGCCGCGCGACGGCGGCATGCCGCTGTCGCATGCGCAGCAGCGGCTCTGGTACCTGGCGCAGATGGAGGACGTGAGCCAGAGCTACCACATCCCCGGCGCGCTGCGCCTGCGCGGTCCGCTCGATACCGGTGCGCTGGCCCGCGCGCTGGATCGCATCGTGGCCCGCCACGAAGTGCTGCGCGCGCATTTCGCGATGGTCGGCGAGACCCCGGTGCAGCGGTTCGCACCGGCCGATGCCGGCTTCGCGCTGGGCATGCACGACCTGCGCGGCGAAGCCGACCCCGAGGCGGCGCTGAAAGCGCTGATGGTCGAGGAGTTCGGCGCCGAGTTCGATCTGTCGACCGGCCCGCTGATGCGCGGCCGGCTCGCGCGCCTGGGCGATGCCGAATACGCGCTGCTGGTGACCTTCCATCACATCGTGATGGACGGCTGGTCGTTCGGCCTGCTGGTGCGCGAGCTGGGCGCGCTGTACGACACCTTCAGCACCGGCGGTGACGACCCGCTGCCGCCGCTGGCCATCCAGTACGCCGACTACGCCGCATGGCAGCGCGCGTGGATGGACGGCGGCGCGATGCAGGCCGGCAGCGACTACTGGCGCGCGGCGCTGGACGGCATTCCGGCGCTGCTGGAACTGCCGACCGACCGCCCGCGTCCGACCCGCCAGAGCTACGTGGGCGACACGGTCCGCTTCGACCTTGACGCCACGCTCACCGCAGGCCTGCAGGCGCTGGCCCGACGCCACGACATGACCCTCTACGCGACGCTGCTGGCGGCGTGGTCGATCGTGCTGCACCGGCTCTCCAACCAGCAGGACGTGGTGATCGGCGTGCCGGTCGCCAACCGCACCCAGCTGGAGACGCAGCCGCTGGTCGGTTTCTTCATCAACACCCTTGCGGTGCGCGTGGGCTTCGCCGCGCCCGACAGCGTGGCCGGGCTGCTGCGCCAGGTGCGCGGCCGGGTGATCGACGGCCAGACCCACCAGCACCTGCCGTTCGAGCAGGTGGTTGATCTGGTGCAGCCGCCGCGCAGCTTCGCGCACACGCCGATCTTCCAGGCGATGATCAGCTGGCAGGACGAGGAGTGGAGCGGGCTGTCGCTGCGTGGCCTGACCGTGGAGATGATCGCCCCCGAGGTCCAGCCCTCCAAGTTCGACATCACCCTCGACATCGGTCCGTCCGGGACCGGCATCTCCGGCAGCGTGGAGTTCGCCACCGCGCTGTTCGACCGCGACACCATCGCCCGCCATGTCGGTTATCTGACCCGCGTGCTGGAAGCGATGGTCGCCGACGACACCGCGCCGGTCGCGCGCATCGACCTGCTCGACGAGGCCGAGCGCACGCGCCTGCTGGTGGACTTCAACGACACCGCGCGCCCGGAGCTGATCGCCGCGACGTGGCCGGAACTGTTCGCCGCGCAGGTCGCGCGCACGCCGGATGCGGTGGCGGCGGCCTGCGAAGGCCGGCAGTCGACCTATCGCGAACTGGACGCGTCCTCGACCCGTCTGGCGCATGCGCTGCGTGCCCGCGGCGCCGGTACGGGCGCGGTCGTCGGCCTGCTCGACGCGCGCGGGTTGGACCTGCTGACGGCGATCCTGGCCACGCTCAAGGCCGGCGCCGCCTACCTGCCGCTGGATCCGACCCATCCGGCGCAGCGCTGGCTGGAGATCCTGGAAGACGCCGGCCCGCAGCTGCTGTGGGTAGGCGATGGCTACGCCACCGAGCGTCGCTGGCTCAAGCGCAAGTGGAAGGGCGGGCCGGTGGTGGACGCCGCGGAACTGCTGGCCGGCGTCGACGCGGTCGACGCCGCCGGCACGCTGCCGTGGCCGGCGCTGGACGACCTGGCCTATGTGCTGTTCACCTCCGGCTCCACCGGCAAGCCCAAGGGCGTGATGATCGAACACCGCGGCATGGTCAACAACATGCTGGCGAAGTTCGAGCCGCTGTCGCTGACCGCCGACGATGTGATCGCGCAGACCGCCTCGCAGTGCTTCGACATTTCGGTGTGGCAGTTCCTCACCGCGCCGCTGCTGGGCGCACGGGTGGAGATCGTGCCGGACGCCACCGTGCGCGACCCCGAAGCGCTGCTGGCGTGCCTGGAAGGCGCCGGCGTGACCGTGTGGGAACCGGTGCCCTCGGTGATGCAGGTGATCCTGCCGTACCGGCGCGCGCTGCCCGCGCTGCGCTGGGTGATGCCCACCGGCGAGGCGCTGTCGCGCGAGCTGGTGCTGCGCTGGTTCGCGCAATACCCGGACGTGCCGCTGATGAACGCCTACGGCCCGGCCGAGTGTTCCGACGACGTGTCCTTCCAGCCGATGCACGGCCCTGTGGACCGCGTGCTGATCGGCCACCCGGTCGCCAACGCGCGCCTGCATCTGGTCGATGCCGAACTGATGCTGGTGCCGACCGGCGCGATCGGCGAGATCGCGGTGTCCGGCCCGGTGGTCGGCCGCGGTTACCACAACCGCCCAGACGAGACCCGCGCGGCGTTCCGCGACAACCCGCATGCGCGCGGCGCGGACGACGGCCGGCTGTATCTCACCGGCGACCTCGGCCGCCGTCATCGAGATGGCGGCATCGAATACATCGGGCGCAAGGATTTCCAGGTGAAGGTGCGCGGGTTCCGCATCGAGCTGGGCGAGATCGAAGGCTGCCTGGAAGACCACCCGGCGGTGCGCGAGGCCGTGGTCGTGGCGCGCGCGATCGGCGATGGCGGCGACAAGCAACTGGTCGCCTACGTCGCCGGGCCCGAGGCGTCGACGCTGACGGTGCAGGCGCTGCGCGATCATCTGTCGCAGCGGTTGCCGGAATACATGGTGCCGGCCGCGTTCGTGATGCTGGAAGCGCTGCCGCTGAACGCCAACGGCAAGATCGACCGCGGGCAATTGCCCGAGCCCGGCGCGTCGTCCACCGCGCAGGCGCCGTACGCGCCGCCCGCGCCGGGCGCCGAGGCCACGCTGGCGCAGGTCTGGCAGGACCTGCTGGGCGTGCCGCAGGTGGGCCGCGACGACAGCTTCTTCGACCTGGGCGGCGATTCGATCCTGCTGATCCGCATGCTGGGCCGGGTGCGCGAGCGCGGCATCGCGCTGGGTGTGGCCGACGTTTACCGCCTGCGCACGGTGCAGGCCATCGCGGCGTTCGCCGGCGGTGCACAGGCGTCGCTGGACGCGGTGCTGGCCGATATCGCCGCGCAGGGCCGCCGCCCCGTGCGCGTCGCGCTGGAGGGCGGCGACGCGCTGCTGCTGGCGCCGCCGGTCGACGCTACCGACGACGCGGCGCTGCGCGCGCTGCTGGCCGTGGGTGAAGGCGAGGGCGCTGAGATCGCGTTCGTCCGCCACTGCGCTGATCCCGAGCCGCAGGCGGATGCCGTCCGCGCACAGGGCCGCGCCGCGCTGGACAGCGGCGATGCGCGCGTTGCGCCGGCGGTGCCGGCCGACGCCGTCGCCGAGGCGCTGGCCGGATCGCTGCAGGCGTGGTGCGCGCGGATCGCCGCCGCTCCGGTGGTGGAGACGTATCCCTTCGGCGCGATGCAGCGCAACCTGCTGGGCTGGGACGCGCGCGACAGCGTGGAATGCATCGAGGTGCGCGGCTGGCACGACGCCGACGCGCTGCGCGATGCGTTCGCGCACGTCGCCTGCGAGCAGGATCCGCTGCGCTCCGAACCCGCTCCGGACGGCGCCGGCTGGCGCCTGCTGGACGCCGACGCCGTGCGCACCGCGCGCATCCCGGCCATCCGCCTGGACGCGGCCGCCGCGCGCGCGCCGGAAGCCGCCATCGCCCAGGTGGTGCAAGCGCTGCAGGCGGTCCGCCCGGAGGCCGGCGTGGCGTATGCGGCGGCCTGGGTGTCGCTGTCGGATACGCGCCATTTGCTGGTGCTGTCGGTGGATCACCTGATCTGGGACGGCATGTCCGCCGACGCGCTGCATCGCCGCCTGGGCGCAGCGCTGCGCGGCGACGCCGGTCCGGTGCCGTGTGCGTACCGCAGATTCGTCGAAGACGTGGAGAGCCGCGGCGATCGCGTCTGCGACGGGTTGTTCGACGGGCGCTTCGACCGCGATGCGGTGGTCGCGGCGACGGCCGCGACTACCGGCGCGCTTGCCCGTCGTGCGTCGCAACCGCTGCGGATCCTGCAGGCCACGCTGCCGCTGGAACGCGGATCGGCCGCGGCCGAGCAGGCGTTCGAGGCGTTCAAGCGGGTGGTCGTGCGACTCACCGGGCTGGAGCGCTTCGGGCTGGTGATCAACCATCACGGGCGCCAGCGCGGAGACCGCGAGTTCTTCGACCACGTCGGCCTGTTCCTGGACAAGATCCCGTGCGCGGTGTCGCTGGATACCCCATTGCAGGCGGCGTCCGACAAGGCCGCCGAACTGCAGCGTGCGGGCCTGGGCTACCTCGCCATGGAAGCGCGCGCGCGCGCCGAGGGCCTGGCGCCCACGCTGCCCGTGCTGGCCGATGAAGTGCTGTTCAATTTCCAGACCGATGTTCCCGACGCCGATGCCGCCGCGCCCACGCGCGACGGCGCCGGACTGCTGCATAAACTCCGCGGCTATCGCGGCATCCTGTTCGAAGCCTGCGTACAGGATCACCACCTTGTCGTCACCTGCGCGTTCCGCGGCGACGACGACGACCTTGGAAGTCTGATGACCACAATGCCCGACAGTGTCCTGATCGATGAGCTCACCGAAACCCTCGCCCCGCCGCAGGCGGCGGCGTCGCCCGCCGATGCCGCCGCGGACGAAAGGGGCGGCGTGCATCCCGCAGTCGCGGCCCCGGCCGAGGCCGAATACGCGCTGGTCGTGGAGGACGCCCGCAAGCATTACGGCGCGTTCGAAGCGGTGAAGGGCGTCAGCTTCCGGGTGCGCCGCGGCACCTGCTTCGGCATCCTCGGTCCCAACGGCGCGGGCAAGACCTCGCTGCTGGCGATGATCGAAGGCCTGGTGCCGATCACCGGCGGCACCATCCGCATCCTCGGCATGGACGTGGCCACCGAGATGGCGAAGATCCAGCCGCACCTGGGCGTGCAGCTGCAGCAGAACAACTACTTCCAGTTCCTCACCGTCGCCCAGCTGATCCGCTTCTACCAGGAACTGCGCGCGGCGGTCGGCGGCAAGCGCGGCGGCGTGTCGGCCGACGCGCTGCTGGAACGGCTGGGGCTGAAGGACAAGCTGAAATCCAAGGTGGACGAGCTGTCCGGCGGCCAGAAGCAGCGGCTGTCCATCGCCATCGCGCTGCTGGAGGACCCGGACGTGATCTTCCTCGACGAGCCCACCTCGGCGCTGGATCCCCAGAGCCGGCTCTACACCTGGGAATTCATCGAGCAGCTCAAGCGCGACAGCCGCAAGACCATCATCCTCACCACGCACTACATGGAGGAGGCCGAGCGGCTGTGCGATGAGATCATGATCATGAACGGCGGCACGATCATCGCCCAGGGCGAGCCGGCCGCGCTGGTGGCCTCGCTCACCGCGCAGCAGACCCTGCGCGTGGAGTTCCCCAACGACCGCTTCCAGGACAGCCACGCCGCGCGCGTGAGCGCCATCCCCGGCGTGGCATCCCACCTCTGGGACGCGCGCACCGGCACGCTCTCCATCCAGACGACCGACGTCGCCGGCACGCTCGGCGAAGTGCTCGCCCTCGGCCGCGAACACGGTATTCCGATTCTCAATCTCGACATCGAACGTCCCAGTCTCGAGGACGTGTTCCTGTCGCACACGGGCAAGGATCTGCGCGAATGAAAAAGTCATGGGTGTTCTTCAAGCTGCGCATGCTGCAGCTCAAATCCGACAAGACCTCGCTGTTCTTCAGCTACGTCCTGCCCGTGCTGCTGCTGCTGGGGATCGGTTTCCCGCTGCAGGTGCGCGACGGGACCGTGCTGGACGTGGCTTACAACGACGCGGTGGGCAGCGCGCAGAGCCGGGCGCTGGTGGAATCGTTGCGCGAGCGCGATTACGTCAAGCTCACCGAGTACCCGGGCGACCTCGCCTCGGCGCAGGCAGCGCTGCGCGAGAACGAACTCAAGCACTACCTGCGCATCGAACCGGCGCCCGCCGACGCCGCTGCCGCCGGTGGACCGGTAGCCTACCGGGTCTTCTCCAACTCCCTGTCGGAGAACCAGGTCGAGAGCGCCGCGCTGCGCGGCCTGCTCGACGAACAACTGGACGGCCGCCCGGCCGCCGCGCTGCGGCCCACCGAGGTCAAGACCGGCAAGTACACCTCCTACCTGGTGACGCTGCTGCCGGGGCTGATCGGCATGACCCTGCTGATCATCGGCCTCAACGGCTTCGGTGCGGTGCTGATCGAGGAGGAGCACCACGGGCTGTACAAGAACATCAAGACCATCGACGCGTCGCCGGTGCCGTTCCTGGCCGGGCTGTTCGCCTCGCGCATGCTGGTGGCCTACAGCGTGGCCGCGGCGCTCTTCGCGATCGGCGTGTTCGTGTTCGACATCCCGTACCGCATCGACTACCTGCTGCTGTTCCTGGTCATCACCCTGGGCTGCATCTCGTTCCACGGCCTGGGCCTGGCGATCTCGGCGCTCAGCCCGTCGGTGTCGGCCTTCCACGGCATCGTCAACTTCGTGCAGATCCCGCTGATCGTGCTGGGCGGGGTGTTCTTCTCCACCACCGCATTCCCCGGCTGGCTGCAGGCCATCTCCATGGCGTTGCCGCTGACCCAGATGAACTCGGCGGTGCAGGCGCTGCTGTTCGACGGGGTGACCCTGGGCAACGTCGACGTGCTGATGCCGCAGATCGCGGTGCTGGGCGCGTGGTCGGCGCTGTCGCTGGTGCTGGCGCGGTTCAAGTTCCGCTGGTGACGCCCGCGCCCACGCGCGACGCGACCGCGCGGATGCGCATCGAATACGCAACACCGGATTTCCAACGGGGCGGGCCGCATCCGCGGCGCCCCACGACGACCACCACGGACCACATGGAAGAGACGCCGTCATGAACGCATCATTGTCGACCTTCGAGCAGCACGAATCTTCGGCCCGCTCCTATTGCCGCGATTTCCCGGTCGTATTCGACCGCGCGCGCGACAGCCACCTCCACGACGAACAGGGCCGCCCCTACATCGACTTCCTGTGCGGCGCCGGCGCGATGAACTACGGCCACAACAACGAGCACGCCAAGCGCGCGGTGCTGGAGTACATGGCCGCCGACAGCATCATGATGAGCCTGGACCTGCACTCGGCCTCCAAGCGCGCCTTCATCGAAGCCTTCCAGGAGATCGTGCTGGCGCCGCGCGGCTACGAGTACCGCATCCAGTTCACCAGTCCCACCGGCACCAGCGTGGTCGAATCCTCGGTCAAGCTGGCCCGCAAGATCACCGGGCGCCAGAACGTGGTGGCCTTCACCAACGCCTACCACGGCATGAGCGGCGTGTCGCTCAGCCTCACCGGCAGCCGCCACCACCGCCAGGCCGTCGCGCACGGTGCGGTGACGCGACTGCCCTACGACGGCTACGTGCCCGGCCTGGACAGCGTGGAACTGCTGCGCCGCTACCTGGACGACGCCAGTTCCGGTGTCGACCTGCCCGCGGCGGTGGTGGTGGAATCCGTGCAGGGCGAGGGCGGCCTCAACGTCGCCTCGGTGGAATGGCTGCGCGCGCTGCGCGAGCTCACCCGCGAGCGCGGCATCGCGATGATCGTGGACGAGGTGCAGTCCGGCTGCGGGCGCACCGGACGCTTCTTCGGCTTCGAGCGCGCCGGCATCCAGCCCGACATGGTGTGCCTGTCCAAGTCCATCGGCGGCCTGGGCCTGCCGATGGCCGTGCTGCTGATCCATCCGGAGCTGGACAAGTGGCGCCCCGGCGAGGACAACGGTACCTTCCGCGGCAACAACCTGGCCTTCGTGGCCGCGACCGAGGTGCTGCAGCGCTACTGGCGCGATGGCGGGTTCGAGGAGGCGCTGCGCGAGAAGGAACAACTCGTGCGCGCGGCACTGGCGGCCATCGCGCAGGCCCATCCGCAGCGGATCGTCGGTATCCGCGGGATCGGCCTGATGCAGGGGCTGGAGTTCCGCGAAGGCGCAGACGTCTCCACGCTGATCGACGAGTGCTTCCGCCAGCAACTGGTGGTGGAATGCTGCGGCCCGCGCGGTCACGTGCTCAAGCTGATGCCGGCGCTGACCATCGAGCCGGCGGTGCTGCGCCAGGGGCTGGAGATCATCGCGGACGCGTGCCAACGGCTGTTCGGCCACAATGCGCATGCCGCGGCCGATGCCGACGCGCGCGCCGGGGCCGAACTCGCCGTGGCGCCGTGACCGCGCCGCGACGCACTGACAGATTGGAACGTACGGATAGACGCGTACGAATATGGACACGGACAGGGACGACATGAACGCGATCGAAGTGCTGGATGCCATTTCCGCAGACGAGTTCTGCAGCCGCTACGTACGGCCCAACAAGCCGGTAGTGGTGCGCGACCTGCAGTTCGCGGCGGACTGCTGGACGCCGTCGTACTTCCGGGCGCACCTGGGCGAGCTGCCCGCGCAGGTCTACGACACGCTGTTCGACCTGCAGGAAGTGTCCACGCTGGCGCAGTACCTGGACCGCCATTTCGGCGTGGACGGCCCGCTGCGTACCGGCGTGCCGTACGTGCGCTGGTACAACCAGCTCAAGGATGTGGACCACGCCTGGGGCGATGAGGCTTTCCGCCGGCTCTCGCCGCACTGGCAGGCGCCGTCGTTCCTGCCGCGAGAGGGCATGCTGGTGCCCGACGCGCATGCGCCGGACCCGGTCTGCGACCTGTTCCCCTACCGCGGCGTGCTGGTCTCCGCGCGCGGCGCGCGCACCCGGCTGCACCGCGACCCCTTCTGCAGCGATGCGGTGGTATGCCAGTTCCACGGCGTCAAGGAACTGGCGATGTACCACCCCTCGCGTACCGGTGAACTGACCGCCGCCCGCCAGGGCACGTCCTTCGGCGGCTTCATCGACGTGCGCGGCGACGCGCCGGACCGCCTCAGCGTGACGCCGGATATCCACGGCATGCTGCGTCCGGGCGAGGTGCTGTACGTGCCGCACGGCTGGCTGCACGACGTGATCGTGGTGGAGGATTCCATCTCGGTCACCTGGAACTTCATCCACGAACAGGGCTCGGTCGAATTCATCGACTACCTGATGGGCGGCGCGCTGGGCGACAGCGAGTTCGAAGTGCTGAAGTACCTCTACCGCCGCTACGGCAGCGAATTCTCCACGCCGCAGGAGATCGTGCGGCATTTCGACGCGCGCTTTTCCGGAATTCTCGACGCCTGCGAAGAAGCCGATGCGGTGCGCTGACCGGCGCGGCCGCGGCCACGCCGCGCGTCGCTGAAACCGGACGCTGGAATCGAATCCCTAGATCGAACCCTGAAATCGAACAACTTCCCATGTGGTGTTTATGAAGAAGACAATTTTGTACGGCGTCGCGGTCTGCTCGGTGCTGGTGCTGGGCATCACCATCGGACGAGGACTGACCCCCGAGGCCGGTGCCGGCGGCGTCGGCGAGGCAGGGGCGGGGCAGACCTTCCTCACCGTGAGCGTGATCGCCGCGCAGCAGCGCGCCATCCCGGACCGGATCGACGTGGTCGGCGTACTTGTGCCGCGCGAGAACGTGCTGGCCATGCCCGAACTGTCCGGCCGCCGGATCCTGTCGGTGAATGCCGATGTGGGCGATTACGTCCAGCGCGGGCAACTGCTGGCGACGCTGGATGGCGAGGATCTGCACATCGACATCCGCGGCCTCACTTCCGAATACGAACGCACCCGCGACGAGCACTCTCGCGCCAGCACGCTGCAGTCCAGCCAACTGGTCAGCCGCGAGTTCCTCAAGCAGAAGCAGGCCTCGCTGGACCAGGCGCGCGCGCAGCTGGACGACGCGCGCCTGCGCGCCGGCCGCACCCGCGTGCTCGCCCCGGCGTCGGGGCTGATCTACCAGCGCAGCGCCGCCATCGGCGGGCTCACTGCGGAGGACATGCCGCTCTTCAGCATCGTCGAGCAGGGGAAGATCGAGATGCAGGCCTCGGTGCCGGAAGCCATGGCCTACCGGCTGGTACAGGGCATGTCGGTCGAGGTGCGACTCGGCGGCCGTCCCGCGCCGCTGGAAGGCCGCGTCCGCCTGATCGCGCCGCAGGTCGGCGGCGCCAGCCGCGCCACCGAAGTGCGCATCGCGCTGCCGGAGGGGACCAATGCCTCGGTCGGCACGTTCGTCGAAGCCCGCATCGCCATCGGCGAAGTCGCCGGCTGGGTCGTGCCGGCGATGGCGCTGCAGCAGGACACGCTGGGCCCGTACCTGTGGCAGGTCGATGCCAAGGATCAGGTCCGCCGGGTGCCGGTGACGGTGCTGATGCAGACGCCGGAAGACGTGGTGGTGCGCGAGGCGCTGGGCGGCCTGCGCATCGTCGGCAAGGCCGGCGCGCTGCTGCAGGACCAGGACACCGTCTCGGTCGCCGCCTCGGGAAAAGCGTCTTGAACGCGCCGATCCCGCCGCGCGACCGCGCAGCGAAGACCACGATGACGACGCCGGATGCAGTGACGCCGCGCGCCGCCGCGCCGCGCGCCACGCGCCACGGGAGTGCACGGCCATGAAGTTCAGCGTCTCCACCTGGGCGATCCACAACCCGATCCCGCCGATCCTGCTGTTCATCCTGCTCACCCTGGCCGGCACCATCGCGTTCATCGAGATGCCGGTCACCAACATGCCCAACGTGGTCGTGCCCGTGGTCACGGTGCAGTTGGACCAGCCCGGCGCCACCCCATCTGAGCTGGAAACCCAGGTCACCCGCCGGGTCGAGGACACCCTGGCCGCCGTGCCCGGCGTGCGCAAGATCTCTTCCACCATCACCGAGGGCACGTCGCTCACGGTCCTGGAATTCACGCTGGAAACCGACGTGGACCGGGCCGTCAACGACACCCGCAACGCGGTCGCCCGGGTGCGCCAGTTCCTGCCGGCCACGGTCCGCGAACCGCTGGTGCAGCGCGCCGACGACAATGGCGCGTCGATCCTGACCTACGCCGTCGACTGGCCCGGGCACACGCCCGAGGCGCTGAGCTGGTTCGTCGACGACACCCTGAGCCGCGAACTGCTGGCGATCGGCGGCGTGTCGCGCGTGGTCCGCAGCGGCGGCGCCGACGAAGAGTTGACCGTGACCCTGGACCCGGCGGTGCTGTCCTCGCTCGGCATCGCCGCGGCGGACGTCGGCCGCCAGCTGGCGCAGACCCACGTCGAGGTGCCGGGCGGCCATCTGACCCTGCAGGGCGTGGAGTATTCGCTGCGCACGCTGGGCAAGGCCACCACCGTGGAGCAACTGGCCGCGACCCGCATCCAACTGCCCAACGGCGGCGAAGTGACGCTCGGCGACCTCGGTCGCGTCGACCGCGGTCCGTCCGAGGCGCGCACCATTTCCCGCCTGGACGGCCAGCCGGCGGTGACCTTCTCGATCTTCAAGGCCAACAGCGCCAGCGAGATCAGCGTCGCCAACGCCATCGAAGAGAAGCTCGGCGCCGTCGCCAAGGCCAACGACGGCATGGGGTTCAAGGTCGTGTCCTCCAGCGTGGTGCTGACCGAGCGCGGCTACCGTTCGACGATGTTCACCTTCCTGGAAGGCGCGCTGCTGACCATCCTGGTGGTCTTCCTGTTCCTGCGCGACGCCCGCGCGACCATCATCGCCGCGCTGGCGATTCCGCTGTCGATCATCCCGACGTTCCTGTGCATGGAGTGGCTGGGTTTCACGCTCAACTTCGTCAGCACCGTGGCCATCTCGCTGGTGACCGGCGTGCTGGTGGACGACGCGATCGTGGAGATCGAAAACATCCACCGGCACATGAAGGCGGGCAAGTCGCCGTTCCAGGCGGCGATCGTGGCGTCCGAGGAAATCGGCCTGTCGGTGATCGCGACCACGCTGGTGATCTGCGCGGTGTTCGTGCCGGTGAGCTTCATGGACGGGGTGATCGGGCAGTACTTCATCCAGTTCGGTCTCACCGTGGCCATCGCGGCGTTCTTCTCGCTGCTGGTGGCGCGGCTGCTCACGCCGATGTTGGCCTCGCGGCTGCTGCGCCGTCCGCGCCACGTGCACGAAGACCCGCAGGACAGCCCGCTGATGCGCCGTTACCTGCACGTGGTGGGCTGGACGCTGGAGCACCGGCTCAAGACCCTGCTCATCGCGGTGGCGACCATCGTGCTGTCGATCGCGCTGGTGCCGCTGCTGCCGTCCGGTTTCATGCCCTACCAGGACCTGGCGCAGTCCAGCGTCAGCCTGGAGATGCCGCGCGGCAGCACGCTGGAGCAGACCGACGCCGCCGCGCAGCGCGTGGCCAAGCTGTTGAGCGCCCGCCCGGAAGTCGCCTCGGTGCTGACCACCGCCGGCGAGGAAGTCGGCGGGATCAACCGCGCCAAGGTGCTGATCCAGCTGACGCCCGAGGACGAGCGCGCGTTGAGCGAGCGCGACTTCGCCGCCGCGATGCAGCCCCGGCTCACCGCACTGGCGGACATGCGGGTGGTGTTCGACAACGCCTTCGGCGAGAAGGACGTGTCCATCGCGCTGGTGAGCGACGACACCGTCGCGCTGGCGCGCACCGCCGAAGCGGTGGAGCGGGGCATGCGCACCATCCCCGGCCTGGTCGGCATCGGCAGCAGCAACCGCCAGCAGCAGCGCGAGATCCAGGTGGTGATGGATCCGGTGAAGGCCGCGCAGTTGGGCATCACCGCCCAGCAGGTGGGCGAGGCGATCAACATCTCGACCATCGGCGACGACGTCACCCGCCTGCCGAAGTTCAACGAGAAGAACCGCGAGATCCCGATCCGGGTGCGGCTGCCGCGCGACTTCGGCGACGACCTGTCGGTGCTCAACAACCTCAGGCTGATCGCGCCCGACGGCAGCAGCGTGCCGCTGTCGGCGGTCGCGACGCTGCGCTACGGCGTGGGCCCGGCCACCATCGAACGCTACGACCGCAAGCGTCAGATCAACGTGGAGGCCAACCTCGGCGATATCGCCCTGGGCACCGCGCTGGAGCGGATCGAAGCGCTGCCCGCGATGAAGAACCGGCCCGCATCGGTGGAAGTGCTGAACACCGGCGACGCCGAATTCATGGCGCAACTGATGATCAGCTTCCTCAAGGCGATGGCCGCCGGCCTGCTGCTGGTCTATTCGATCCAGGTGCTGCTCTACAAGGACTGGCTGCAGCCGCTGGCACGCATGGCGGCGCTGCCGCTGTCGCTGGGCGGCGCGTTCCTGCTGCTGTTCCTCACCCGCACCGAACTGGGCATGCCGGCGATGATCGGCGTGATGATGCTGATGGGCATCGCCGACAAGAACTCGATCCTGCTGGTCGACCACATGCTGGAGAAGGTGCGCGAAGGCGTGGACAGGCGCGAGGCGATCCTCTCCGCGTGCCGCGTGCGCGCGCGGCCCATCATCATGACCTCGGTCGCGATGACCGCCGGCATGCTGCCGACCGCACTGGGCATCGGCCTGGACACCGCGTTCCGCGAACCGATGGCGATCGCGGTGATCGGCGGATTGATGTCCTCCACCGCGCTGAGCCTGCTGTTCATGCCGGTGATCTTCAGCTACACCCGCGGCCTGGAAGAACGTGTCATGGCGCGGATGCGCCGCCGCGCCGAACGCCACGGCCACCACGACGCGCTGCCCGAGCAGGCTTGACCAACGCAGCGCCGCCCGGATGGGCGGCGCTGCGGCATGCGCATATCGATCCGCCCGGAATGATGCATGCATTCAAGGCCCCGATAGCGGGGCAACTGGCGGCGGTCAGCCGCCCGGATATGAGATCGGCGCAGCGGGCGCGCGACTGTCTTGTCGTCGCTCCATCCGCTACAGGCGTTGATGCCTCCGCGAAAGACGCAGCCGCTCACTGAGCAAGTAACCCGGTATCGACTGCGTAGGGCAGGCCCCGGCCTGCCTTCGCGACATCACCGCCGCGAATCAATCACCATCGAAACCCGTAGCCCGGGTCCGCGCGAAGCGTGGACCCGGGGATGGATGGCGCAGGTGTTTTCGGATGAAGTCTTTGGCCTTTTAAACGCTGGATCGTTCATGTCTGCTATCGGCTAAAATCGGACTTTCTCGAGATGCTGCGTGAGCCAATCTGTTCGTGTCGTATCGTGTGTATTTAGGGTTATTAGTGCTCCGTGCCTATATGCTCGTATGGAGAGTCAAATGGTCATCCAAGAAAAATACTAAGTACTTTGCAGTCAAAGCTAATTCTGATTTACCCTGCCTATTGGCTCCTCCGCGATAGACTTTGTAGAGTTTAGAGACATCCAATGCTAAGCAAGCTATCGTGCCGACATGCGGGGGTATGAGAGCATATGGAGAATATGAAAATCCTGTGTAGAAGCAGCCAATTCGCGTGTGTGTTTCAGCCGATGCGTCTAACTCGGGACAACCAACCTTGACATCTTTTCTTGCTTTGCCTGCGAAATCGCCCCCTCGCGATCGTGTGATTTCATTTGGCAACGGCTTGCCCGTTGTGCCAGAAAGGCTATTGCTCGCGCATGCTCGTGGACAAGTTCTCTTTATCGCTGGCGCAGGCGTGTCGATGCCTGCGGGGCTGCCTGACTTTCGAAAATTAGTGGTCAATGTTTACGCGAAGCTCGACACGGGTGTTCATGCGGTTGTAACGGGAAGCAAAGATGACGAACCCGGCGATCTCAGCGGCTTGACCAGCCAGCAGATCGCAGAAGTCAGAAGATTCAAGCGAAGGGACTACGACGTCGTGCTGGGTATGCTTGAGCGCAGGATTGACGACAAACCCAGCGGAACGAGCCGGGTCAGAGCAACAGTTGCCGAAGTGCTGCGTGCTGCGGGCACGAAGCCGGCCAGAATTCACAAAGCGCTCGTACGACTAGCCGATCGCGGCGGCGCTTCCGCCATTGTCACTACTAACTTCGATCTTCTACTGCAGGCCGGGGTGAACGGGAAGGCGAAGTTACAAACATACTCACTTGGCGGAATCCCTCGGCCAGGGCGAAGCGGAGAATTTGCTGGCATTCTTCACATCCATGGTGCTTTGGAACGCAGCTCAAAGAGAACGTCTGATCTGGTCTTTACCGATCAAGATTTCGGCGAATTCTACATGCGTAGACGCACGGTGCCCGACTTCATTTACGATGCGGCACGGCTGTTCCATCTGGTGCTCGTGGGCTATAGCGCTGACGATCCGCCGATGCGCTACCTTTTGAATGCAATTGCGGCGGATGGGGTACGCTTCGACGATCTCAAGGAGCGGTTTACGTTTGTGGGTGCTGAAGCACCGGACCCAGTTGTTGTCGAGGACTGGAAAGGTCGGGGTATCACGCCAATTGCCTACAACAGCAAGGATAATCATCAGGCGTTACTAGATTTTTTGGAACGCTGGGCGGCACTCTCCGCTGTAAACGGACAGCCTTGGAAGGTTGATGCCGAAGTCAAGCGAATCGTTAAGAAGCCTAGGAGTGCCACAGATGAATCGGATCGGGACCTGTTCGACCACTTGGTTCGCCGCGGAAACACTAGTGAACGTGTAAGGCTCGCAAGTTTGGCATCGAAAGCAGGAGCAGACATTGGATGGCTGGATGCCATCGCCGACATCGCATCAGAGCGAGACAGCGAGGCATCGGCATGAAGTCCTACTGGCCCCTGCTCAATGACAGGGATCGTGATGCTGTTCGGACGTTGATGGCGTTCCTGCATGGGCGACTGTCGGAACCACGCATTGTTGATTGGGCGCTGCGGACCAAATCTCATGAAATTGTTAAGCGCAGTGCAGTTTTGCAATCTCTGGAATTCCTGGACGGGAAGCTCAAGGATCCTTGGCGTTCGGCGTGGCGCCTGATTGAAGAAAGCTGGGCGCAGGAACAGCCGCAATCATCGCGGTCTGATGCCTACCAAGTCCAACGACGCATCGCTGCTGGTGATCGCTCCGGTTCTCTGATTTCCGCGATCATCGCCGTGGTGCAGCCTAGACTCGAAGTCAAGGCACGATCGGAGCAATCCAAAACAGCGGCATCCAATCGGCCGCGCCGTGTCGAGGATCTCTTCCATGCGTCGCTCAGCAGCCAGAAGCTGGCTAGTCTCGACAGATATCAACTCGACAGCATTGCAGAAGTCGACTTCTTGGTAACGCTTGGCATTGCGCTCGAAGGATCCGTAAACCACGGCATCGCTCTCGGGCGCAGGCTGGGATGGGAGGGCGACCACAAGTTCTGGCGACTTGGACAGTTGTACTACGCCAGCTATCGGGCTCGGAACGAAGGCGGATTCAACTGGGACGTAGACAAGTTTCATGAGGGGATCGCGCCATCCGTCAAACTTCTCGACGCGGTAGTGAGGAGAATAGGCGAACTTGATCCCGCACAGGCAAGGCTATTCGTGTCCCGCTGGAAACAGATGCCGACCCCCATCCACTTGCGGCTCTGGGCCTCGCTTTCGCAGATTACTGAGCTCACGTCCGTTGCAGAGTTGATTGAAACACTGCTCGTTCTGAAGGATCGGCCGTTCTGGGACATTCATGCTTTCCCAGAGATCGCAGAATTACGTGCGCTTCGCTTTGACGACATCACAGATGATGCACGGACTGCGATGATTGTCCGCATCAAGAAGGGGCCTCCCGGCAAGTTCTGGCCACGAGGTTCGGATCGTGCACGAGTCAAGGGCGCGCGGCAGTACTGGACAGCGCGTGAGTTTCGTCGCATAGAGGTGGCAGGAAATCGGCTTCCAGTAATGGCCTCGAACTGGCTAGCCAAATGTCTGGACGATTTCCCTGACTTGAAGAACATGAACTCGATTCAGTTTGGATTTTTGTCCTCGGAGGCTGCAAGGTGGGTCAGACCCGAGCCGGACGATCGCTTCAACGACTTTGTCGGCGAAGAGCGATTGCACGCCTTGGAGACAGCGCTCGCCTCCGCCAGCAGCAGTTGGAACGATGATCCCGCTGAGCGTGCTTCGGATTGGATCCGAAGTGGTGACAACGCTAGCCAGATCCTGTCTGAGCTTGAAGCCGCTCGTGATGGCGGCGCCGGCTACCCTAATATCTGGGATCGCTTCGGCTGGTCCCACAATGCGCCGAATAGGGACAACGCTGCGACGCCGGAGCATTGGCAAACAGCCGATCGAGTTCTGAAACTGCTGGAGCTGCTGCCGACCGCCACGATCGAACCGGCGATTCAGGGAATCACGCACTGGGTCTCGTCGTGGGAACCTGTCGTCACACAGCTGCCCAGACTGTCGGCTGTGTGGAACAAGCTCTGGCCCATCGCGGTGACGGTCACCAATGAGACGATGGACGAGACCGATACGATTGATCAGAACCAGATCGTCGGATCTAGCCCCGACGACGAACCCTCAGACCTGGACACCCTCAATACAGCGGCCGGCCGGTTGGTGGGCGTCTTTCTTGCGTCGTGTCCTCCTATCCACGGGGATGAGAATCCGTTCGAGACGAATGAGCCACTGCGTGTGATGCGCGATTCTATTATTGCGGCGCACGGCAAGTCGGGGTTGATTGGACAGCATCGCTTGATAGAAACGCTTCCGTACTTCCTGAAGGCCGACGAGGAATGGTCCCGACGCAACCTAGTGACTCCACTTACTACGGACGACGCGCAATCCCTTGCCCTCTGGCGCGCTATTGCACGTCGCACGCAGTTCACCAAGGTCTTGAAAGTGATCGGCCATCACTTCGCGGATAGGGCAGCCGATCGCCGATTGGGGCGCGAAACGCGCGGCTCTCTGCTGTCTAGCCTCGTGCTTGAATCCCTGCATGCTTTTCATGAAGGAAGGGATCCTGTGATCACGAACGCTAAAGTCCAGCAAACGCTACGGGCCGTGGATGACGAAGTGCGGGCTAAGGCTGCACAAACGGTACAGCGCTTCCTGAGCTGGATGGCCGGGGATGTGACGGTCCAACCGCGGCGGCCCGCCGAAGAGATATTTCGCCTTGCAGTAGCGCCTTTCATTGAGAACGTTTGGCCGCAGGAGCGTTCACTCGCTACGCGCGGAGTAAGTGCCGCGTTCGCAGACTTGCCTGCCGCTGCTGGTGCGGCATTCAGCGATGCGGTCAGCGTGATTGAGCGCTTCCTCGTGCCATTCGACTGTTGGTCAATGTCAGACTTCGGTTTGGCGGGCAATGTCGACGGCGCCCCCAAGCTGGCATCCATCGTTACGCCGGATATGGCAACGGCTTTCCTGCGCCTGCTGGACTTGAGCATCGGCAATGCGGAAGGCTCGGTTGTGCCTATGGACTTGGCTGAGGCGCTGGATCAAATCCGATCGACATCCGGCAAACTTATACAAGACCCGGCGTTCCGGCGATTGGAGACCATAGCGCGCCGACGATAGGTCGAAGTCGATTAGGTTGTATTGATTTCACTAGGACTACTAGCTTTCTAACAATGAACGAGCTAAAGGTTGTTGACGAGCGACATATGTCCGCTTCGGATCGTTGACGAGCATTGAGGTCAGCCGCTAACTGTGCATTGACCGATCTCCCGACCAGTGCCGCTTAACGCCCGTAGCGCCCGGCATATTCCACTGGAAAGACGAGCTCGCCTAAGCATGCCGCCGCAAGCCACAGCCCAGCGCCGACAATCCAAGCGCCGTTTTCAGCCCCGAACAAGACGCGTCGGACGGCAAAACGATCAGCCACGACGAAACCCCGACTATGCTGCCCGGCATGAACGCTATTTCAACCCCAACCCGCGTCGCCCTGATCGGCTACGGCTACGCCGCCCAAACATTCCACGCACCGCTGATCCAAGCCGCCTCTGGCTTGTCCTTGGTACTGATCGCCTCAAGCCGGCCCGAGTTGGTGCATGCCGAGTTGCCCGGCATCGCGGTCGAGGGCGATCCCATGCGGGTGGTGGTCGACCCCGGCGTGGATCTGGTGGTGATCGCCACGCCCAACGACACGCATTTCCCGCTCGCGCAGGCGGCGCTGCGTGCGGGCAAGCACGTGGTCGTCGACAAGCCGATGACGCCCAGCCTGCCGGAAGCCTGCGAACTGCGGGCGACCGCGCTGGCGCACGGCCGATGCCTGTCGGTGTTCCACAACCGTCGTTGGGACAGCGATTTCCTGTCGGTGCGTCAGGCCATGCGCGAAGGGCTTGTCGGCGAGACGCGTCATTTCGAGTCGCGCATCGAACGCTTCCGCCCGCAGGTGCGGGATCGTTGGCGCGAGCGACCCGGGCCCGCGACGGGGCTGTGGTGGGATCTCGGGCCGCATCTGGTGGATCAGGCGCTGGCGCTGTTCGGATGGCCCGACACCGTGCAGGCGAATCTCGCGCAGCAGCGCAGCGGCGCCACGACGGAAGACTGGGTCCACGTCGTGCTGGGGTTCGGCCCGATCCGGGCCGTCCTGCACGCGGGAATGCTCGCTGCGATCCCCGGGCCGCGCTTCGTCGTGCATGGCACGCGCGGGACGCTGGTCAAGGCACGGCCCGATCGTCAGGAGCAGCAGTTGGTCGAGGGCCTGCGGCCCGGCGACCCGCAATGGGGGATCGACCCGGACCCGCTGCAATGGCGATGCGATGACGGCCCGGTCCGGACGCGGCCAGCTCTGCCAGGCGACCAGTCCCGGTTCTATGTCGAACTCGCGGAGGCCATCGCGGGGCAGGGGCCCAATCCGGTGCCGCCGGACGAGGCCATCCGGGTCATGGCGGTCATGCAGGCGGCGATGGACTCGGCGTCCGGCGGGCGCGTCGTTTCGCCTGCGCTGCCTTCCTGAGGATTGCGCGCGATACGCGCTCGTCGACCGGTGAGCCCCGATATCAGCGCGGTATGCCCGTGCCGATCCGTGAAGATCACGCGTGAGTTCGACGCGAACGCATCGCAAGGCTTCGTGCTTATGGAGATATGGGCCGGGGAAAATGCATGAAAAGGCGTGCGATTCAGCGTGCGGCAGGCTCCAACCTCGACCGCGGCACCTGCGTTTGCGAAATGTGAACATGCAGTTCCTATGATTGGATGCATGAAGATCGCGCCGACGCAGAAATCCAGATGGTTCCAACGCAGGCCGTCGCCGCGCACGCAGGTCGTACTCGCCGTGCTGCTCGCCGCACTGGTAGTGCTGATCGTCCTGTTCGACTGGAACTGGTTCAAAGGCCCGCTGGAGCGCGCAGTACAGACCAGGACCGGACGGGCGCTGCATATCGACGGTAATCTGGATGTCGACCTCGGACGCGTGACCCGGGTGACGGCCGAACGCATCCGTTTCGCGAACGCGGCCTGGTCGAAGGAACCTGTCATGGGCAGCGCCGATCGCGTCGAGGTCGATGTCGAAATCTGGCCGTTGCTGCTGCGGCGCGAGACGCGTATTCCAGCGATCCGCCTCACGACGCCCAGGCTGCGGCTCGAGACCGGCCCGGACGATGTCGGCAACTGGCGCTTCGGCAAGGATTCGGACGGCGAGCCCGTCCGCTACGGCGGCATCTGGATCGAAAAAGGTCGGCTGCAATACATCAACGCACGCCGCAAAACCGACATCGATATCAGCGTGAACAGCGCCAAGTCCGGCAAGGATGATCGTGCGGCATCGAACCGCGTTGCGCCGCCGATCGACGTCGCGGGCAAGGGCCGCTGGAGCGGCAATCCGTTCACGCTGTCCGGACGCGGCGATTCGCCGCTGCAACTCACGGATGCCGCCAAGCCCTATCGCATCGACCTGCGCGCCACCGCCGGACCCACTCGCGCCCACGCCCGAGGCACGCTGGTCGATCCCTTCCGGCTGCGCGACTTCGATCTGCGACTGATGCTGTCGGGCGAAAACCTGGACGATCTGTATCCGCTGATCGGCGTGGTCACCCCCGCGACGCCGCCGTATCGCTTCGATGGACGCTTCACCCGCAATGCGGACACCTGGCGATACGACGCGTTCACGGGGCTGGTCGGCGACAGCGATCTCAGCGGGTCGGCGGCGGTCACCGTGGGACGGGAGCGGCCGCTGCTGGTGGCCGATCTGGTGTCCAAGCGGCTCGACTTCGACGACCTCGCCGGCTTCATCGGCGCGCCGCCGCAGACCGGCGGCCAGGAGGCGACCAATGCCGAGCTGCGTGCGCAATCCGCGCAACTTGCCGCCGACCCGAAAGTGCTTCCGGACTCTCCCTACGATCTGACGAAGCTGCGCAGCATGGATGCCGACGTGCGCCTGAAGGCGCGCCGCATCAACGCGCCGTCGCTGCCCATCGACGACATGGACGCGCATCTGAAACTCGACGCCGGCGTGCTGCAATTGATGCCGCTGAATTTCGGCGTGGCCAGCGGCGACATCCGCTCGACCATCCGCATGGACGCCCGCAATCCGGTCATCAAGACCCATGCGAAGATCTCCGCGCGCAGATTGGATCTGTCGAAGCTGTTTCCCAACGTGAAACTCACGCAGGACGCGGTGGGGCGGGTCGGCGGCGACATTTCGCTGACCGGGTCGGGCAACTCCATCGCCGCGATGCTGGGCACCTCGGATGGCGACATCGCCCTGGGCATGGGCAAGGGCAGCATCAGCAATCTGCTGATGGAGCTGGCCGGCATCGATATCGCGGAAGTCCTTAAATTCCTGATCACCAAGGATCGCCGGGTGCCGATCCGCTGCGCGTTCGGCGACTTCGCGGTCAAGGACGGCGCCATGCAGTCGCGCGCGCTGGCCTTCGACACGGACGACACCATCATCATCGGCAAGGGCACGATCAGCCTGAAGAACGAAACCCTCGATCTCGAACTGCGCCCGCGTCCGAAAGATCGCAGCATTCTCGCCCTGCGCTCGCCGCTGGTGGTGGACGGCACCTTCAAGGACCCATCGTTCCGCCCGGACTTCAAGCGCCTGGGCCTGCGCGGCGCGCTCGCGCTGACCCTGGGCACGATCGCGCCCCCGGCCGCACTGCTGGCGACGATCGAACGGGGACCCGGCAAGGACAGTGGCTGCGGCGGCGAGTACGCGCGATAGGCGGTTCGAACATCCTTCGCGACTGCGCGGAGATATGTGTCGCCAGCATCGTCTTCATCGCCAAGCGCGAGTGGCGACCTCACCGCCGCGAATCAATGACCATCGAAACCGTAGCCCGGGTCCGCGCGAAGCGTGGACCCGGGATGGAGGACGCGGGTTGAACCGGCCCCCTCGGATCCCACACCAGGAAGCGATGTGGTCTGCGGCACGGAACGCGGAGAACCTGGGCCGTGCACAGCACGCACGATCCATTGGCCACCAAGCGACACTGTTTGCGGCAAAATGGCATGCCTCATCATTGGTTATCAGGAATTGCATGCGCATCGGAATCGACTTCGGCACCAGCTATTCGGCCGCCGGCGCTGTTGTCGATGGCGAATTGCAGCTGATCCGGTTCGGCGACGACCTGCAGTTCCGTACCACTGTTTTCTTCCCGCAGCGGCTGCCGGACCTGTCCGACTTCGTGCTCACCGATAACCTGCACCACGAGATCCGGAGGCTGACGGGAGAGTTCCGGCGCGATCAGACCATGCTGCACGCGGAGCTTCGTGCACGGCGCGAGCAGGCGATGCAGCGTCCTGAACCCCAACGGTCGCGCGAGCTCGGCATGATTCCCTCGCCGCGCGTTCGAAGCGAGGCGGAACTGGAGCGCGACGCGCTCGCGCTCGTGCGTCGTCGCTGGGCGGCGCAGGAGATGCGCATGGCCATGCTCGAGCGCGTGGATCTGCAGCACGCGCTTTATGGCGAAGAGGCGGTCGATGCCTTCATCGAGGGGAGCGCGGGCCAGTTGGTGGTCTCTCCGAAATCCATGCTGGGCTACCGGCTCGAGGCGCATGCGCGCGACACCCTGCTGGGTATCGCCACACAGTTGCTGCGGCATATCCGGCTCACGGCGAGCGCGCAGCTCGGTTGCGAGATAACAGCGGCTCTCCTGGGGCGCCCGGTGCAATTCCGAAGCTCGATGAAAGAGGCGGGCGGCGTGCAGGCGCTCGAAATCCTGACCGACGCGGCGTATGCCGCGGGCTTCGACGAGGTGGCGTTCCTCGAGGAACCGGCAGCGGCTGCGTACGGCTATCACCAGCGCAACGAACGCCCCCGCAGGACGCTGATCCTCGATATCGGCGGTGGAACGACGGACATCGCCATTGCCGATGTCGGCGGTGCGGAAAGCGCACCGGTCGTGCATGGCTCATGGGGCGAGCCGGTGGGCGGAACCGATGTGGATATCGAGCTGAGCATGCGCTCGGTGATGCCGCTGTTCGGCAAAGGCGTCACCAATACGCCGGTGCACCGCTTCTACGAAGCGTCCGCCGTGCAGGACCTGCAGCGTCAGGCCCGGTTCCGCGAGGCCTCGTTCGCGCATGTCGAAGCGCC